>PVBE010225562.1_pt1 | contig 10020 bp, 8 predicted proteins | sample 1631181 | NCBI WGS metagenome assembly PVBE01 (sample SAMN08397723, study PRJNA350692) | Marine metagenome, whole genome shotgun sequencing project. | isolation source: water | place: Pacific Ocean | collected 2012-04 | reverse complement strand
GCGATCGATTCCTTCGGCGTCCATGCGTTTGATGTATTCTTCTAACGGATCATCCCGCAGACTCGACGTATCAGGCCGGTAACAGGCGTTCGGGTGAAACGGGTAACGTGCGGTGTCTGCGCTGAAAATGTGAGCGTTCCATTCGATCGTCATGGTCATTTCTCCTGTATAACCGCTACGCGTCTTTCGCGTAACGTCAGTCAATAATCCTGAATTTCATGAAAGGCATCGGGAAAATACAACACATCTGCCAGGATCGACAGGGCTGCGCCTACTATATGGCCGATTAGAATACCTAAGATCAATGGCTGTGCGGACCGATACATCTTCATACCGCCGGCACGGAGTAAAATGACCTTTAGCAGCCAGACCAGGAAAATAGGCAGAAAAGCACTGCGGACCGTTCCCCCTGCCGCGACGACGAACCCGATGGGGGACAGAGGCCACCACGGAAACAGATACCGCGCCACAGTGATGCCCATAACCGTAGCCGCACCAATTAATAAGAAAATAATCTCCGTGCCGGTAACATGTGTACTGTTTCTCAACCATGTGGCGACCAGACCGTAAAACCGCCCATCTCCGTAAATACGCTGATAGAAATTAGCGGCGCCACCCAGACGATATCCGGAGTAAACCGTAAAGCAGAGGGCGATCAACAGGCTGATACCGAATGCTACAACACACCATAAAAAGAGCGTCCGTCCTTCAATACGCATCACCGATTTCAACCGGGCGATATGCGCGGGAACGACCATAGGCAGGGCCTTCCAGTTGCGGGCAAAGGCGCTGCCCAGCCCTAACCCCAACAGGTTTTGAGGGGACAGGGAACCTGAGCCGAGAATCGCGACCGTAAACTGATGCACGTTAACCGGCAGGTCAACGAACACAAACCCTGATTCGGCCACAACACGGCACACCGCCATATAGAAGAGGAAAATCAGGAGAAGAAAAACCACAATCACAGGAAACGACATGCCCGTGGTATGTAGCCAGAAGACGACATACAGCGATCCGAAAACACCAAGCATCACGGCCGTCCGGTAAGGAAGCAACTCGTCTTCATCCCGCAGGGAGGAAGGACCACCCCTGATATGGCGCCATACCTCCGATAAATGTCGTCGTGCAGTCCAGAATCCCCAGATCACAAAAGCGATCAAACCACCTATGAACTGCACCGCAACCAGGCCTCCTGGTATGGCAGTGCCCGATACAGAATTGATGCCCACCCGGGTCAGTAATCCCTGTTCTAACGTTTTCAGAATTTGAAAAAACCAGATACTGAATAGAATATCCACATTCATAAAAAACGACAGGGTGAACGTAATGACGTTCATGCGGATAATCTGAGAGGGAAAGTCATGGCCGATCTGGATGGTTATGCCATTTCCCCAACGGATGGGAAACGGTTCCCAGTTCAGCCAGTAACCGGCAATATTCCAGAGCATCATGAATAAGGAGAGGCTAAAACCGATGGCAAACATCCGGTTGCGGATCATGGTAGGCCACGGCGAGGCATCCTCCCCGGATGTTTCCGTCAAGGCGATCGGCAACTGAGCCAGTGGATAGGAAAGTCGTTCATGTTCCACCCACTGTTTCCGCAGTAGGACGACCTGACAGAGGCCAACCGCAAGTAGACCGGCAAAGAATGAAAACCACCATAACACCGGAATTATCCATGCGCCCCACGGAGTCGGTATCGCATCCCGGACACCCTGGTAATATCCTGTCACCGCACCGGCGCCGTCCGAGATGACGACCCAGTCCGGCAGATAGGGGAAAAACAAGGCACGCCAGTGGTTTTCCGGCGAGACGTAATAGTGCGCCTCAACCATGATGTTGACGAGGTAATTTAACAGGCCCCAGGCTGGGACCGTAAATCCGATCCAGCCCAGGCAGAAGACAAAGAGCAGTTCCGGATAACGTAATCCCCATGACGGACGTATGGATTTCAGGAGGATGTTCGGCCCCAAACCCCGATGAGAAACGGAATCAGAAGGCCGAAGTCTATATGGCCAAAGGCGAGATTTCGATACCCCACATGGTAACTACCCGCCAGCGTAAAAAGGTTGACGGTGATGGCAAGGGCAAGACCGATTAGGATGGCCCTATGAAACCCCCCTTGCGCGGGGCTGTCAAGTTTTTTGTATCATGATTTCAGGCAATGGTTTTTTTGCAAATTTAATACGCTATGCAGATCCGCCGGCTTCGATCGGGATGCCATATGCAGGTTTGTCGTACACTATGGGGCACAGTATCATCCAAAAAGTAGAGATATCGTATTTTTAATTTTGAAATATTAAAAATTGGAATCGCTAAGGGATTGATCAGGTTGTATTTTCAGGTATATTAATAAATCATGTTTCTCAAAGACCGTGTAACGCCCCTGCATTCTGTGTTGAAATAACGAAGGGTTCGATTCCAATGGATGATGAAAGCCCTATTAAACCATCATGCCCTGAATATGGAAGTTCGCCTACCCATAGGATCAGACGTAGACGGTGGGCGCGTTTAATACGGCCAATGTGGCGGAAATATCGATGCCATCACTGTCAAAATCGGTTTCGGAGCACGTTTGGGCCTTCTCCCGAATGGTAATTTCACTTGTATTGTTTTTCAGGATCAGCTATGTCAATTCACCGTTCCAATATAAATCCATCATGGGGGTATAAAATGCGTAAAGGTGTATCCATAACTCTGGGTTTTTCTCTGGCTCTAATGTTATTCGCAATCGGAACCACCGGTGTCGCGGTCGCGGCTGATCCCGAAGATAAAATGGTAGAGGGAGAACTCGTTGATCTGCGGTGCTTTGTGACGAGAGGTGCACAGGGGGAAGCTCATCAGGCCTGCGGCGCTTCCTGTGCAAAGCGTGGCCTGCCGATCGGTGTGATTGATGCCAAAGGCAACGCATATACGATTCTGGCTTCGTCGCCGGCGTATGCAGACTATATCAACCGACCAGTCCGCATTAGCGGCAAGGTGACGAATATGATGCTGTCCCCGACCAAACTTGAAGTAAAGGACGGAGACCAGTGGAAAGCAGTCAAGCTCATTAAAGAAATGATGTAATTTAGATATGTAGATACCATTATCTGAGAAGGGAGACATACGAAATGTCTCCCTTCTTTTGTTTATAGCGTCCAAGACATGTGCCCCGTCTCGTCGAATAGAAATGAAGCAACCCCGTTCAAAAATATATGCCGGCCCCGAAAACAACCCCATTCATGGCTACACGCCCCACCGCAAACCGCTGATATCCGGCATAGAACAGTGCCCGGTTCAGATGTAGATTTATCCGCATCTGTGTCTCCCGGACAGCTTGTGCGTTCAGCCTGCCAATGTTTATCATGCCATAGAGGCTAACCGGTCTGCCGGCATAAATTTCCAACCCGGTGGTCATCGCCGGACCGTGATGCGTGTCGTCGCCCTGCATGCTCTTCATCCCGGCACCATACCAGAACACCACGTTTTCATGGCGGACGCGTAGGTAGTTCACATACACATCGTAGAATACTAGATAATCATCATCGGTTCCGAGCTTTTCGGTCATTCCGGTGATATGCGTTTCAATATTCAGGAACGGTGAGGCAGAGAAGCGGCTCCAGAGGCTGTAACCGTGCAATGCCTTGCTTTCATGGAAATAATGGCCCGTCATGTTGACCGCACTTCTCTTCCCACCGGTGTGCAAAAAACGACCTTTACGGGGGACAGCGTATGGATAGGCTGAATAACTGGCTGTCCAGAAATACGGATTGTGGATTTGCCACTCGGTCGGCCAGGCGCCGGATATAAGCCCCTTGAAGAACGGACCGGAATGGTCACCGGTTACAATGTCGTAAATAACCTCAACCCAGAAATCATCGTTATGATGCCCTCCATGGTCATCACTCTTTGAGGATTCGTTCTTCACTTCTTTTTCGAATTTCTCGAGTTTCCCCTGGGCATGGGCAGGCAGGCTGGAAAAAATGAGGGACAAGAGACACAACAGGGCCACACAGAGCAGCACCGGCTTCATGATTCCATCCTCCCGGACCTGTTCTGATCACCAGGACGCACCCCGGCAAAAGGTTCCATTGGTCATGCTTGAATTAAGACCGCTAACAAAAAGGGTTTCTGTTAGCAATCCTTATGTGGACATGAAGTAAAAACTGGATGCAGTTATGCTCAACATTTCTCCTGTTTCCCTGTTTTACGCATGATACTCCGAAAGGTTCTATAAATATTCCATCAGGAGGCCGAAACCCGACCACGGAAACTTGGACATTATTCTCAACCCGTTACGAATATCTTTGATGCGTATATTCATGCCTGCCTCCATTTTTTATTGTTCAAGTAACATCAGAAGATTGATCTGACAAACAGTGCGGCGTTTTTGTTACAGGCTATATAAATCAGTGTAGATTTGAATCGCATGGAGATGTGCATGGCGTGCGATACCCCGCGCAAACGATCGGGTTTCCGCCAAGTACGGGGTACTCCGGTTCGGGAAAACGAGTGTTTTTTCTCTTGACAATACCATCTATTTTTCCCCAAATTTCAGGAGGAACCGGCGCACACAGGGTCGGTATGATGAGATTGAAAACAGGTAACATTGACCGGAGGCAGGTATTAATGGACGATCGGGATGTATATTACGATCCTTCCGAGGGAGAACAATATCCACATAAGTGGGGCTATCTGGATACACGATTTGAATTCGACAGTCCCGAGAGCGTAAGGGTGACAGGGAATCGGTATCCTATCTGTGGCTACTCCATGCCCAACTTTCTATCTTTTGTGGAAGAGGTCCTGGATTTACCACCGATAAGGGAGGAGGATAAAGTCGCAGAGCGACCGAATTATGATCTTCCGGATCCGATCCTGAATACCGGTTTCTGGGAGGCTGTTCAGACACGGTTTGAGGACGATTATTATTCTCTCGATGCCAGGGAAAGGCTTATCCACAGCCATGGGCAGCTGAGTGTGGACGAAATATACCGGATTATGACCGGGGCGCTGCCCGATAGAGTTGTTGACCTGGTGATTTACCCCAGTGAAGAGACTGATGTGAAGGCGATAATCGATCTGGCCGGCGAGCACGATGTATGCCTGGTGCCCTTTGGAGGGGGAACGAATGTAAGCGCGGCGCTGGCGGTTTCGGTTGAAGAAAAACGGATGACGGTCTCGGTGGATATGCGCCGAATGAACCGGATTTTGTGGCTTGACGAGGAAAATTTCCTGGCCCGTGTGGAGGCGGGCATTTCGGGTAAGAGGCTGGAGAGTGAGCTTCGCGAGAAGGGGTATACCTCTGGACACGACCCGGATAGTATCGAGTTCTCGACGCTGGGTGGGTGGATCGCAACCAATGCCAGCGGGATGAAGAAAAACAAATACGGCAATATTGAGGATATCGTGCTGGAGGCCACGCTGATTACACCCACAGGGGTGATAGAGACCACGAGGGGGGCCACGCCGAGAAATTCTACCGGTATTCAACCCCGGACTTTTTTATTCGGCAACGAGGGTAATCTGGGGATTATTACCAAGGCGGTCATGAAAATATATCCCAGGCCTGATGTGCAGAAATACGGTTCACTGGTCTTTCCGTCGATTGAAAAGGGCGTGGATTTTTTAAAGGCGCTACGGCAGACCAATATTCTACCGGCCAGTATCCGGCTGGTGAACAACAATGAGTTCCAATTCGGTCAGGCGTTAAAACCGGCTCCATCAGCCGGAAAGGCATTGGCTCAGAAACTTCAGAAATTCCTCCTTTTTAAAATCAAAGGATTCAATCCGACCGAAATGGTAGCCTGTACGATTGTCATGGAGGGAATAAAGGCCGAAGTGGATCTGCAGGCTAAGACGATTTTTGGCCTGGCGAAAAAGTTCGGCGGCGTCAGTGGCGGCGGTGCTAATGGTAAGCGGGGCTATATGCTGACATTCGGAATTGCTTATATCCGTGACTTCTTCACCCAGTTTCATATTCTGGGTGAGACATTCGAGACCTCGGTGCCATGGAATAAGATTCATGATGTTTGCCGTGGAGTGCAGCAGGCGTTGACGGAGAAATGTACGGAAAATCGGGTAACCGGTAAACCTTATCTGTCTTACCGGGTGACGCAAACCTATCATACGGGGGTCTGCATCTATTTCACCATGGGGTTCTGCTGCAAGGGGCTGGAAAACCCCGTTGATGTATATCACACCATCGAGCAGCATCTGCGACAGGTGATCCTGGACAAGGGCGGCTCCCTGTCCCACCATCACGGAATCGGGAAGATTCGCCAGAGTTTCCTATCTCAGATTCAAACGGACAACAGCATTCAGGTGTTGCGGAAATCCAAGGACGCGATGGATCCCGGGAACATCTTCGGTATTCGGAACGGCGTTTTCAACGAGCGTTGAGCACTATTTTCTTAGTAGCTTCACTGATCACTGATATTTATGTTCCATGATAAAACAGTTGTAATTACAGGCGCCTCATCAGGACTCGGGGCTGTACTGGCAGAGGCGTTTGCCGATCAGGGCGCCAATCTGGCCCTGTTCTCACGGAGTGAAGACCGGCTTGAGGAGATCGGGGCACGTTGCCGGGAGCTGGGTGCCCGCTGTCTGGCCGTGGCAGGGGATGTGGCCCGTGCGGAGGACTGTAAGCGGCTGGTTGACCGAACGGTATCGGAGTATGGGGGCGTGGATTATCTTGTGGCGAACGCCGGCGTGGGTATGTGGGCTAGATTTGAGGAGGTCGAGAATCTGGAGATCTTCCGAAAGCTTATGGACACCAATTATCTCGGGGTCGTTCACAGTGTGTTTTATGCCCTGCCGTATTTGAAGAAAAGCAAGGGCATGATCGTAGCGATTTCCTCGATCCAGGGAAAAATCGGGGTGCCGCTACATACGGGATATGGGGCATCCAAACACGCCGTACAGGGATTCCTTGCGTCTTTACGGACCGAGCTGGACGGGAGCGGTGTGGATATCCTGACCGTATTACCACACTGGTTGCGGGGAACCAATATGCGGAGCAACGCCTTCGGAAAAGACGGCGGTCTTCTTGGTCCGGACTCAAAAAGGCACAACAAGGAATCAATTTCCCTGGAGGCGTGCAGCCATGCAGTGATCGCGGCGGTTGAAAAGCGAAAACGGGAGCTGGTCATTCCGTTTAAGCTCCGAATTTTGCTCTCGCTGAATTTGATCCATCCCGGGATTGTCGAATGGCTGGTAAAGAGAAAGGTGGAAATACAGGAGAAATAACAAACACTTTATGCTTACATGCATTCAAAAAATCAAGTCTTGTCGATCATTAACCATTTTTGACTCGCCGTTCCTCATTTCCCATTCGCCCCTCCTCTACTGCCATGACAAAACCAAATATCTTCCTGATCGTAGCCGACGACATGGGATACGGTGATTTCGGCGCCTTCAATGACGGCCCCGCGCGGACACCCTCGCTGGATCACCTCGTTGATGAGAGCCTGTGCCTGACACAGCACTATTCGGGGTCGCCGGTATGTTCGCCGGCGCGGGCTGCGTTGCTGACGGGCCGCTATCCCATACGAACGGGTGCCATCACGCCGCAGGAAGTGATGGGGCTTGACCGCATGGCATTAAGGGAAGTCACAATCGCCGACGCCTTTAAACAGGCGGGATACGCCACCGGCCTGATCGGAAAATGGCACAATGGCGCCCTCGATGCACGATTCCATCCGAATGCGCGAGGATACGACGAATTCGCCGGGTTCTGCGGCGGTTGGGCGGATTACTACCGCTGGTATCTCGACTGTAACGGGTCGCGCCGTCCATCTGACGGTCGATATTTGACAGACGTGCTGACCGCGGAGGCCATCGGGTTTATCGAGCGTCATCGGCAGCACCCTTTTTTTCTGAACGTCATGTACAACGCCCCACACTCCCCTTTGCAGGCGCCTGAAAACCTGGTCCGGCCCTATCTTGGGGCGGGGCTCAGCAAGGGCGTCGCCATCATATATGCGATGATCGAGCGTATGGATGCCGGTGTCGCCCGCATCCTCGATACGCTGTCGCAATACAACCTGTCGGAAAACACGATCGTCCTGTTTACGAGCGACAACGGACCAGCCTTTATGGTCAGACGGGATCAGGCCCCCGATGAGGTCAGTCGTGACACGCGGCGTTTCAACTGCGGATTCAACGGCGCCAAAGGATCGGTCTATGAGGGCGGCATTCGCGTGCCTATGATCATGCGCTGGCCGGCTGGCCTGGAAGGCGCCCGGTCTATCGATGAGCTGGTCCATTTTACGGACTGGCTGCCGACGCTCTTAAGAATAACCGGTATCGAGCGCCCGGATGGTCCTCCGCTCGACGGTCTTGACATCTGGCCGCTCTTGCAGGGAGAAGCGCCGCGGGAAGCGCCGCGCCGGTTCTGGCAATGGAATGGATACACCCCCATAGGTGTGACCAACGCGGCCGTGCGCAACGGTCCGTGGAAACTCGTGCGGCCTCAACTCCCTATCGCCTTCGCATCCCATGAAGACAAACAGGCTGTGGCGCGCTACGTCGAACTGGATATAGAATATAAATACCATCCGGAAAACGTAACCGAGATCAGTGGTAATCCCAATCCGGAGCGGATCATCCCGGACCCGCCGCCCCCCGAACTGTACCATATCGAAGAAGATCCACTCGAACAGACCAACCTGGCCGAGACCGAACCCATTCGTACAGCCCGTATGCTCAACGCGCTCGAAACCTGGTTTGATGAGGTAGAATCCGAATGGAGGCGCTTTTCAATCACCAAATGAATAATTCACCAACGCACCAATTTACCAACTCGCCAACCTACCAACTCCGGCTCCTCTGCCTGCTTATCCTCCTTTTGGGCTGTCAGGAGATCAAGACGCCCGCCTACAAACCAAACCCGGAGGACCTGCCGGACCAGGAAGCCTGGAATACGACCATCTACCTGAGCCAGGACGGACGCCAGCGGGCCATGGTCAAGGCGGCGCATCGGCTTCATTATGCCGCCACGCAATCGACGGTTATCGATCAGGGCATTTATGTCGAATTCTACGATGAGGACGGCCTGACGTCTTCCCTGGAAGCAGAACGGGGCATCATTGATGAACATGCACATAATCTATGGGTGAAAGGCAATGTGGTCATTAAGAGCCTGGAACACGGCACCCTGGAAACGGATTCCCTTCAATGGCTCGAAGAACAAAATCTGATCGAAACAGAAGCCCACGTGAAATTATTTACAGAACGCGATATAATAACCGGTCAGGGCTTTGAAGCGGACCCGGGCCTCAAAAACTGGACCATACACCGCAACATCCGAGGCCGATTCATCCGGGACGAAAATGATAAGGAAGACGAAAAATGACAGCCACCGCTTGCCTGTTTGCCTGGGGAGCCTACGCTTGACACTGTATAGTTATTTCATTATATTTGTTGCTGGTATCTATGGGATAACCGGCTTTCCTTTTGCCGAATTCCAGGGGCAAAACCAGCCCGATTTCATCGCCTGGGCACAGATCGAACAGGCGTCCGAAACAGAACCGGTCGTGATTGAGGAGGCGGATTACTTGAAAGCGACCGGCGTGGATGAAACCTTCGATCTGGTCGGTCATGTGCGTCTCAGACACGGAGAAACGGTGCTGGCCAGCGACCGCGTGCTGTATCACCGTTTGGACGGCGTAGTCACTCTCGATGGCCAGGTCAGGATAACGCGTGAGAACAGTACGCTGGTGGCCGATCATGCGACGTATTATGAAAAAAATCAATACGCGCTCGGCACAGGAGGCGTACGTCTGGACGACCTCGCCGAAGGCACCACGCTGACCGGCGAACTGGCGAAATATTATCATACGCCCCGCTGGGCCATTGTAACAGGCCGGCCGCGTATGAAACGGCAGATTGGCGAGGACGAGATAGTCATCACCGGCGGGCGGTTGGAATATTATTTTGCAGAAGCCGACACCCTGGTTCAGGCCATTGCACAGGATTCTGTGACGGTAATAGATTATAACGAAGGGGTGACGATTACCTGTCAGCGCACCGAATATT
>PVBE012090736.1_pt1 | contig 10021 bp, 12 predicted proteins | sample 1631181 | NCBI WGS metagenome assembly PVBE01 (sample SAMN08397723, study PRJNA350692) | Marine metagenome, whole genome shotgun sequencing project. | isolation source: water | place: Pacific Ocean | collected 2012-04 | reverse complement strand
CTAAATAGACAAGAAACAGAAAATCCAGTAGTTTTCTCTAGAGAGGTAATTGATAAACTTATTGAACACCATTGGCCTGGCAATGTGAGAGAACTAGAGCAATGGGTTTCTAGGGTAGTAAGGCGATTTAGAGAATCAGGAGGTGAGATTTCTTTAAAAGATTTACCCAATAGATATATAGAGGACATTCTAATTGATCCCAACGTCGACATCTATTTACCCCCGTTGCCATTAGAAACAGATTTGGACACTTTTTTATCAATGATAAAAAACTCTCTACTTATAAAGGCGAGAAATCAGGCACGGCGATATGTTGACGTTGACCGTTTGTTAGGCCAAAATGAAGGAGTAGAAAAACAGCGCAATTATAGAGAGGGGTTAGAACAAGACAAATCATAACATAGGTTACTTTTTTGATGTAACAACCGTTACCTTTTTCATCTAGTTTATAATATTTTCTCCTCGTAGAGCTCCGATCCAATCTTTTGGCACGGTTATGGCATACCTATATACCAAATGGAGAAACAAAATGAATATAAATGATTGGATTAGCCTTTATCGCACAATGGTTATATCGCCCTTAACCATTAACGGGAAGATAGGTTTTCTGCTAAGCACCAATATGAGAGTTTTCTTCAAGGATGCCAGAATAACATCTGAATCAACGTATATCTTAAGAAGACAGTATAAGCTTCTAAAGAATGAACAAGAAAGAACATGAAAAGGCGACCAAGAGACATTATCAAATTATTCATCGATATTATTTTATGGAGAGATCAGAAAGGAAGTCAATGGGGTATAGATATTTTTCTAATATCTCTATTTAGACTTTCTCTAGAATTTGAAAAAAATTCAAAATGGTATTGCATAAAAATTTCATTAGGGTTGTCAAAAAGTTTTAACACCCGTCAAAAATAGGAGATCCAAATGAATCAAATAAATATAATCAAACCATATCGATGGAATGGAGCATGGGTTTTTGATGATGCCGATGTCGGTCTCAATCGAGAACCACTGGTTGCTGGTGCTGATGTAATCATGGACATCATGGAAAAGAAGTATGGCACAGCTTTTCTGGTCATGTTCTCAAAAAATCGCATTCCTGGATATACACTTGCTTTGAAAAAAGTAAAAGGTGACAAAACAGACAAAGGTAATGGAGTGGTTTATTTCAGTGTAAGGCTAATGAAATTTGCCTGGCTATGCCCAGCCCTATTCAAGTATTTTGACAAATCTCCGAGCAAGATGTACATAAAGATTGTGCCAAATAAAGGTAACGACTATGACTCATAAAGTAACATACGTTACTAAATTTGCATCAGCTATCATTAGGGTTTTAAATTGGTTCTATGGAATTACACTACTTTTTACAACGATTATTGGATTAGCGATGAAAAACAAAATTGGAAAAAAGGAGGAGAATATGAATCAGGAGGAAAATATGAATAACGACCAATATCCCAGTTTTTTTGTCTGTAACAATTGTGGACCCGCTAAGCCCGTTTATTCTGAAGTATTTACAACAGAGTCAAGTAAACCATATAAAGTAGAATTGATTCAACAATCTTATTTATATCCTGAAATAGCGGAGGAAATAAAAATAGGTACTAAACCGAAAGGTAAAGACATGAGACTAACTTATTGTGGTCATTGCGGGTCACCTGCAAACTTGGCTTTTATGCCTGATGAACATATCGCGTGGGTTCAATCAAAGATAAAAAATTCTTGTGAGGCCATTGCATGAACATAAAAAACGATATAACCATAATAAATGAAGCTGTAAGGCTTGGTTTCTGGAGCCTTTCACCTGATGAGCTAATTAGGTCTATCAGCTTGGAAATCGATGATGAATACCATGAGAAAGTTTCAACATTGAAAAATCGTAAAGAAAGAGTACAGGCTATTATTGAAAGATATCAAAAGAATATTGAAGTCCAGAAAAATAATTATGGCAAGGATAAGCTATCAGCGGCCCAGCTAACAGCTGGTATTGGGTTCTTAATCCTTTGTGGCATTTTATGTTACATAACCAATTGGTTATTGGCTCCAGGTGGCATTGTTTTATTGGCACTTACCATTATTGGGTCAATTATCATGAGGTTTAAAAGTTTCGAAAACAGTGATTGGCGTTACATAGCGATGGCTGTTTTCTCAATTCTTTCATTTCTGATAGTCATTTTTGGGTTGGGTGGTAATCAATACAATAATGCCTTTACTGTGGTATGTGGAGTCACAATCGGAGTCATTGTTTTCGTAATAAATATATCATTTACAAAAGGCGTGACTTCTGATTTATTCGGCTCTATGACCAAACTTTGGATAATAGTAAGGACTTTTTGGAATGAAAGGATTTTGGAATTTTGGATGAGAAGACACAAAAACCATGAAGAAAAACTGTTATCAACTGAAACAAAAAAGAATATCCAGGCTGACAAAGCAACAGCGTTGATCATGAACGAGTATAACCTGGGTAGATCAATGAATATCAAAAATAAAGAGATTGATCCTCATATGGTGAAGCTTCCCGTAAAAAATGGAGAATTAACTCATGAAAAACATGTCTGATAAAATAGAAAACCCGAAAAAAGAATTTGAAGATCTTGGCAAAAGAGATGGCTTCGTTGGCCTAGATGAAACGGCTGCGCAAGCTGTGATAACTGCTGAAAGTGAGCGTGCCGTTAATTCCAGAGTCTCAAAGGAACAGAGTAGGATAGCTTGGTTGAAAAGCCGTGCAACTATTGTCAATAATTATATAAAGATGTCAGCCCAAGAAATTGAAAGACTTAGTGAATTAATTAAATCAATTGGTCAGCCTAAAGTCATAAGTGCACTACTTCTTTATATAATTCCCGCTCTATTCTACATCTTGGGGGACATAATGTTTTCCAAGGAGTTGATTGTTACGGGGTGGGGTTTAGGTAATGCTGTCCCTATGGAGAAATGGATATTAGCTATCGCCATTGGTTTAGCACCTTTTTATCTAAAGTTTGTAGTTGATCGGTTTATGGAACCTCATTTGAGGGGACCTTCAGTTACCATGAAAAGAGCTATAGTTGGTATACATGTTGCATTAAGCATTTTTATGCTCTTTTCATTTTTACAGGTAGCCTACGTCCGAGCAATCATTTTTAAGTACACGAAGATTTCTATTAGTGGTAACGCTTATGATATTCTTTATCAAAACCATTCAGCGGCTATGATTGTCATATTTATTCTGGTGGCTTTCATGTTTGCTGTTGGTGGAGGTGTGTTATTGAGTCTAGGCTCAGTTCATCTTGTAAAAGGATATGAGAAAATGAAGTCTAAAAAGTTATTGAAAAAAGAGAAGATCTATCATGACAACCTATTGGATGAATCGATCTCAATTTCCAGCGAATTTGAAGAATTGAGAATAACATCACTGGACCCACACAGCTTGGAAAACGAGATCAGTACAATAAAAAATGAATATAACTATTATTACCAGAGAGGTTACAAAACTGGCCTGAAGGACAGGTCAGAGGATTTTAAGCGCAGAGAGCCAAACATTAGTGCATATATGCGTCAGTCCATGGACAAAAAAGCCAGAAACATATTTATAGATCAAGGGAGTTACGCTGAGTCATGAAAATCACATTAGAAAAATATATATCATTTATCTTAGTCGTGTTGCTGCACTCTGGATGTTTAGCAGAGTCCCCACCACGTGTTTTTTTGGGTTTTATTGATTATTCACTCAGTGCGTCCACATTTGAAGCAAATAACAAGGACCGTTTAGCTGATAGATTTCTTCGGCTTTGGTCTCACGAAATGAGTGCTCCTGATCAACTAATGGTATACCCCATCCACCTACTGACAGAGACAGCATCAAGTTTATACAGAAAAATAAAACCAAACTCAAGTGGGGATTTAAATGGCGCGTCACTTACCGCGAAATCAAACCATGAGTTTCTTTCAGAATTCAAAGAAGGGGTCTTCGAAGAAACCAAAATTCCCGATAATGTCAGAATGGGTACTAACCTTTATCCAATATTGAGAAAGATACAGAGACATTCTACCAACACTAAGACCAGAGTGTTGATTGTTAGCGATATGATCCACGAGTTTCAGGATGAACAACTTAACAAGGTTTTTTTCTCAAAGAATGCTCCAGATCCACGTGAACTAGCTTATGAAAAGTGTCAGGAGATGGATATGGTTAATAAACTGTCCAATGCTGAAGTATCACTCCTTTTCCCAGGCACTATTGATGGTGACATCAATGATGAAGTGATACGGCCTCTAATCATAACCTTTTGGGAAGAGCTCTTTACACTAGCGGGCGCAACGGTTGAAGTAGAGGATTTATAGTGATGAAAATTAAACATAGAACAGCCGCATCAACTTTCATATCGACGTTCTTACTCTTGAATAATGGTGTAGCTGTTGCCTCTGATGAAATGAATACAGCTCAGATAGTTGAAAAAATCGGCCCAGCTGTAGCACTGGTCCTTACTGAATCTTCTTATTCCGGTGAATCAAGCCAAGGAAGCGGTGTTTTGATAGATGATCTAAGAACAATTGTAACAAATGTTCATGTAGTAGAAGGGTCAAAAGAAGTAAAGATACTTTTTCCTGATGGCCAGGAATTCTTGGTTAATGGATATGTCTCTGCGGATGAGAATCGAGATCTTGTTATGATTAGACTACCAAAAAATGTTAAAGGGATTTCTCCTGTTCCTTTAAACATAGATAATGCAATAATGATAGGGCAAAATGTTGTTGCGATTGGTAACCCTCAAGGTCTAGTCAATAGTATATCCGAGGGAATTATAAGTGGTATTAGAGAATTTGAGCCTGGGACAAGGGTTCTACAAACAACCGCCGCTCTTTCCCCAGGAAGTTCAGGTGGTGGATTGTTTAATAGATCAGGACAATTACTGGGAGTGACAACATTTCTACATCGAAATGGTCAAAACCTGAACTTCGCATTTCCCGTGGAATACGCACTTCCTTTGCTTCAAGAAGAGCATATTAGACCGTTTTCAACTCTTAAATCGCCTTCCTTTGCTTCAAACACAAAGGATCAATCAAAGTCGGTTTTCGTAACGAGGACAGGTAAAAAATTTCATATATCTGGTTGTCGTCATCTTAGGAAAAGTGCAATACCTATGCCCTTAAGTGATGCCGTCTTACGCTACAGTCCATGCAAAGTTTGTATAGGCTACAATTAAAAAGGTTTTAAAACATGAATAATATCACAGAAAAGTACTTGTTAAATCTCAGTTTGGGTCAATCCCAGGTTTACGGAAACCTGACTGTTATCCCTATTTTTTCGCCGTCAAATGATGAGCTAGAATACATAACTCTCACTGAAGGGCTGAAAAGGGAGACTTTAACTATTACAGAGGTAGACGATAGTGGGGACGTACCCAACCTCAAGGTAATTAACTCAGGCAACCAACCCGTTCTTCTCTTGGATGGAGAGGATTTAGCTGGAGCTAGGCAGAACCGTACTCTCAACACGTCGATTCTTATAAGGAGTCAGTCCGAAACTATCATTCCCGTCAGCTGTACGGAGCAAGGCCGTTGGTCCTACGAAACCCACAATTTCTACGATTCCGACCTAGTTATGTCAAGGGACATTCGTGCCAAAAAGATGGCATACGTCTCCGATTCGCTGAAAGCCAATTATGGTTATAGGTCTGATCAGGGCAAAATATGGGACGATCTAGCTTTCGAAGCAAAAAAAGCAGGAGTCCATTCTCGTACGGGTGCTATGAAGGATGTTTATAAGAGCAAGAGTGATGAAATTGATGAGTACCTTAATGTATTTGAATGTGAAGATGGTCAGCGTGGTATCGTAGCACTATTAAAAGGTAGAGTAGCCGGTTTTGATGTACTGTCTAGGTCAGATGCTTATGCACTCGTGCATGCTAAGCTGATGAAGAGTTATTGCATGGATGCTATTATCAATAGAAGTCCCAAGGAGTATGAAGTTGATACTATTAATGCGAGATTATTCTTGGACAAGATCCGTCGTTCCGAAGAAAAAAAGTTTAAATCAATCGGACATGGGTGGGACTATCGATTTAATGGAAATGGCGTTGTTGGTTCGGCGCTGCTATATGGTAAAGTGCCGGTTCATCTAGCTTTCTTCAGTGTGGATGACGGAGATGATAGACGAGATATGTCCGGATTCTCAAGGCGTCGAGGCTATAGGCTTTAAAAAGAGTTTAGGACAAGTAACATGCTTTTTGATCTGAGCAAGGTGGCACACAGGGTTATCGGCCTAGTTATTTTCCTTTCCATAATTTTTTCTCAGGTAGATCCTTTAAGTAGTAATGAAAAAGAAATCTCGATAAACAGACATCTTGAATATGAGAGTGATGATCCATCAAAATATTTAATATACAAAGGTTTTGTAGTCTCTTATGATTCGCTGAACAAGATAGCAGAGTATTCAATACATCTTCTTGAGCCGGCCCAAATCTCAGGTTCAGGTAAACGTGCTAAGAGAAGGAACGATTTTTTCATTGATCAGAGGCTTGGCAAATATTCCTCAACTAATATTGATTATAGAGGAAGTAACTATGATAGAGGCCATCTAGTCCCAGCAGGTGATTTTACTTGGGATCAGTCATTAAAAGATGAAACGTTTGTTTTAAGTAATGTTGCTCCACAAAACCCTAATCTAAATAGGGGTGTGTGGAGAACACTTGAAAATAGCATTAGAAGGGATGTAATAAGCTGCCAATGTGAAGCATTAATCATAACTGGCACAATTATGGATCCAGACAATACTGTCAGAATCGGGCAAGTAGGTATTCCAGAGAGCTTTTATAAAATGGTTTACTTTCCACAGAAAAAAGAGATGTATGCTTTTCATATGAAAAATCAATCAGCTTTGGATCGAACCCTTATGGGTTCTCAAACGACCGTTGACAGTTTAGAGAGTATTCTAAATAAAGATTTTTTTGAACGCATTCCTGATGAATTAGAAAATCAGCTGGAATCAAATCATCGAAGCACAATACGATATAATTAGAAAATTGAAATCTGCTAAAGCTAATCGATTCAAAAAACTAAGCTCCTTTCTAACAAGAAAGGCTTTTAACGGATTTACTAAGTCTGATTTATTAATACATCACTGGGGTCAACAGATTGCATCATTATCCAATATGGCGGAAGGAATTGCTAACTACTGTGTGTCGGGAAAACTTTCAGTTGAAGAAGCTGTCCCATTACTAGACAACTGTATAAAATTTGCAATCCATCCACGTATCAACCCTTATCGGATGCCATGGTATAAAATACGTTATCTAGGGAAGTGGGGTTACTACCTGGAGCACCTAAATATAATTCTCGGTTCCTATGAACGTATTGCCAAAGATGGTAAGTATCATCAAATGAATACCTGGATCTCAGAACATTTGGTGGAGAACAGTTTGAGATATGATAATGCTCATGCTGATCTCCACCAGAGATCAAGAATGAAATGGCCGGCGGACCAATCTGCTATTCTTTATAGTATTTGGTTATATGATCAGAATTTTGGTTCTAATCTGTTTCATGAACCGTTTGTCAAATGGCATAATTATATGGAGAATGAAGGCATAGACCCACAGACTGGTCTTTATATTACTGAAGTGATGGGTATAAAAGACTTCAGCAATGTCCCCAGGGGATGTTCAATTTCCTATCTCTGTCATTACCTTGGACGATTTAATCGGCAATTAGCTGATAAGATGTGGGCGAATTACAAAAGATACTTCTGGAAATCTTTTGGATATCCTGGTGGTTTTAGAGAATGGCACAAAGAGTCACCAATTAAAAAACTCTATACTTATGATTCAGGACCAGTGTTTCTTGGAATTGGAGTGGCAGCCACTGGTTTAGGTCTTAATGCATCATCCACAGTTGAAGATAGAAAGGTCTACAAAAAGTTGCTTGCTCTGATGCAACCTGTCAGATCGTCATTATTGGGTATTGAAAAATTAGTAGGGGATAGTATTTTCACAAGGATAGGTACAGATATGCTTGCAACTTCTATATGGTTCAATGCTGAGACTAAAGTCAGTTGGTTTGATGACCAACAAAAAAGAAGGAAAGAACAATCTCAGCCACTATTTGCCTCACAAGTCTATTGAAAATTCTATAAGGAATAAGCATTTGAACAGCTTCATTGATCCCAATATCAGTCTTGAATCGGAAACTCACCATTACACTCTGTCAACAGACCCTGATCTGGAGTTTGAGAGCGTGACTACACTAGTTGCGCGCTTTTTTGAACCATTTGACAAGGTGAGAATAGCGTCTGACCTCGTGGCCAACAATGAAAAGTACTTCGGTTTAACAGTTGAGGAGCTGATCGCTCAATGGGATTCTAAGCGCGATCACGGGACACTTGTACATGGTCAGATAGAAGAATACTTAAGAAACGAGACACCGGCTACTGACCAAAAGGCATTAGCGGCCCTTAAATGGTTGCGAAAATATAGAATGAAGTCAGAGTTAAAACTCTTCCCCGAAATAATTGTTTATAGCAAAGAACACAAAATCGCGGGAACGGTGGACCTATTGGTACAAGATCTTGTTACAGGTAAGTATGAATTATTGGATTGGAAAACTAGCAAGAGTATTGATACCACATCTTTCGGTGGAAAAGTTGGTATTAATGCCATAACCGAAGACCTCCTAGACTGCAATTTTAATCGTTATTCCCTTCAGCTTTCCTTTTACAGGTATTTACTGGAAGAAAAATATGGAATAGACATATCCGATCAGTATATAGTTCATATTAAGTATGATGATTGCCATGGTTATATCGCGCCTTACCTTCAAAGCCACGTAACTGCCATTTTGAAAAACACACATTAAAGGCTGAGAGAAATGACATTTATATCATCAGCACAACAACAGGATGACAGCATAAAGCTCTACAAGTATGAGGGTGCAGATCTAAAACCTTCAAATCAACAGACTTCTTCAGAAGATGGACGTGATGACAATACCACAACAATATGTTTCCTGGATTTAGAGACAACCGGTACATACAAATTAGAAGATAAAATCATTGAAATTGCCATGAGAACAGTTATGATTAATAAAGAAACAGGTAAGTTGCTTTCCGTGACGGCAGAGTATGAGTCCCTTCACGATCCTGGCATACCGATCTCAGAGGAGGCAACCCTAATAAACGGGATAACAAATGAGATGGTAATGGGAAAGGAAATCGACTGGCAAACTGTAGAAGCCTTGATTAAGACTAGCGATCTTATTGTGGCACATAATGCCAGATTTGATCGTGGATTTCTAGATCAGTGTCTGCCCGTATCTCAAGATAAAATATGGGCTTGTTCATTTATGGATATTGATTGGTTGAACAAAGGATATACAAGTAGCAAGCAAGAGCTACTTTGCATTTGGCATGGCTTCTACTACGATTCCCATAGAGCAATGAATGACGTTAATTCCTTGATCCATCTGGTTACACATGAGCATTACGCTGATGGTGAAAAGCCACTGTGCGAGTTGATAGATAATGCACAACGGCCTTACTATAAAATCATTGCGGAGAACTTTCCATACGATGAAGTGCTGAAAGATAAAATCAAGTCCAACCGATACAAGTTTGATTGGGATAACAAGCTATGGTGGAAACGGATTGAGTATAATCGCCATGATGATCTTGAAGCCGAGAAAAAGTGGCTAACGGATACAATTTATGGAGATCACTTCCTTGGCAAGATTGAGGAGATTCCACTCACAGATAAGTACAAAGAATGATTTTACCGATCTTCCTTTTCGGGATGACCATTGATTGCTTCCATAGATATATATCCTTAAACTATTTTCACCTCCGGGAAGAGGCTGGCAATAGCCTATGAGGGTTTTTGAAGAATGCATTAGCATTAAATCATTCACTCTGGTTAGCAACTATGATACTAAGTGAAATCTTAGATAAGGTCTGTCAGAATCTAGATATCGAAAGGCACGAAGGGCCATTTGCTGTTCCATCTCAAGAAGAAATTGATCCAAATCAGAGTGGGGGTCCTGCAAT
>PVBE010502669.1_pt1 | contig 10021 bp, 11 predicted proteins | sample 1631181 | NCBI WGS metagenome assembly PVBE01 (sample SAMN08397723, study PRJNA350692) | Marine metagenome, whole genome shotgun sequencing project. | isolation source: water | place: Pacific Ocean | collected 2012-04 | reverse complement strand
GCGCGCCCGGGAAAAAGATAACGGAACCGCTGTTCTGTTTGTGGCGCATTACCTCAGCGAAGTCTAGGCCGTCCTCTGCGTAAATACCCCCGCGCGAATCGGACACAGCCACAACCTTGAGGCCGAGGAGCTCGGAGCCCAGTTGATGCGCGAACGAACCTGCGTTGCCATAGCCTTGAATAGCGGCGGTTGCACCGACCAGGTCTACGCCCAGAACCGATGCGGCTTCACGCACGGCGTAGACGCCTCCGCGGGCGGTGGCGTCTACGCGGCCCGCGGATCCGCCGAGCGATAGCGGCTTACCCGTGATCGCCCCGAACTGGTTTTGGTTTTTCATGAACGAAAACTCGTCTGCCATCCAGGCCATAACCTGTGGGGTGGTGTAGACGTCGGGGGCGGGCACATCCTTCTCGGGCCCGAGCACGCGCCCTACTTGGCGGATGTAAGCGCGGCTGAGGCGCTCGAGCTCAAACGGGGAAAGTTCTTTGGGATTGCAGACAACACCGCCCTTGCCACCACCGAGGGGGATGTCGACGACGGCGGTTTTCCAGGTCATCCAAGCGGCCAGCGCACGCACGGTGTCAATGGTCTCGTTAGGGTGGAAGCGCAGGCCGCCCTTGGTAGGCCCGCGGGCGTCGTTGTACTGCACCCGGAAGCCGTGGAAGACGCGTGTAGAGCCGTCGTCCATACGCACCGGCAAGGTGACGTGCAGTTCGCGCAGCGGCCAGCGCAGCGTCTGGCGAGTCGCTTCGTCTAGGTTGAGGACGGTGGCCGCTGCGTCCAGCTGCCGCTGGGCAATGGCGAACGAGTTAGGAGTGTCGGGCAATAGGTTTCCCTTTTCGTCCAAGCACCTTGATTGGCGTCAGACGCTTGCTTGATGTGGCGAATGATAGGGCAATTTCGACCTGCGCGCAAGGGCCGCAAGAGTCGCTATCTGGAGAGGTGTTTCACGTGAAACACCAGGTGCGCGGCTCTCTTTTGTCGCACACAATTACATCTGCCAGTATAACCGGTAATGCCACCAAGCGAGACTTATGTTGCGTTGTGCGTCACACTAGATGTGGTGTTGGGGTGCGCCATCTGGCACCGCCGTGGTAAAATCGAAGGGAGGTGGCGACAGAGATTGACACCATATGCGGGCGCGCCTGAGTCCAGTTCTGTGTCGAGGAGGAAGGATATCGAAACACAAATGGGACGCGTTGTGGTGACACTAGGCCCAACAGCAGCGGCTGTTGGCGGGCCTGAGGCCACAAACCACAACCGTTTTCGTCGCTTACTTGTGGGCATGGGTGTTAGCAACCTCGGCGTGGCGGCGGAAGACTCGCGTGATTAGAGTCTGTGGCTGGCGTGATTTGGGTCTGCTGCGGCGGTTGACGCCGCTCGGCGTTTGCCTGCACAGCGAGGCTGCGCTCACCACGGGCGCACGCGTCTTACAGAAAGGTCTTGTCGGACTGTTTGCGGCGCGCAGGGGAGCAACCACGCTGGTCTGGCGTGGCAACAGCGACAAAACCGATGCGTTTGCGCAAATGCAGGTGGAAGATTCGGCGCAGCGGGCGAGAGTATACTTCCTTGCCCCGGCAGGAGCGGAAACACCACAACATTCCGCTGTGGCGCTTTTGGAGGGCCTGGCACACGAAGCGGGCAGGCGTGGTACCCGCTTCGTGATGGCTGAGGCGCTGGAGGGCAGTGCCGAATTCGCTGTGCTCCGCAGTGTTGGATTCGCGATCTATGCGCGGCAGCAAGTCTATAGATTGGTTGCGCGTTCGTCCGCAGCGAAAACCGACATAGTGCTGGAGCCGTGCAGCCCGCAAGACAAGATTGCTTGCCAACGGCTTTACAGTAATATTGTGCCCGCCCTGGTGCGTCAGGTTGAGTCAACACCGACGGGCACGGACGGAGGGTTTTTTCTGCGTCGCGACGATGATGTGGTTGTCTTGTTGAGTGTGAACAGAGGCCCGAAAGGCATTTGGGTGCACCCGTATGTGCATCCGGAAGCCGAGGATTCCATCGGCGAGGTACTGGCCGCCTTCTTGCTAGAGGAAGAGCTTGATGCCCACAGGCCGGTATATGTGTGCGCACGTAATTACCAGTCGTGGCTGCGAGGGGCGCTGCAAGCGGCCGGTTTCGAGCTGTGGGGACAGCAGACCGTCATGGTGAAACAGTTGGTGGTGAGCGCGAGAAAACCGATACGGATGGCTATGGCTGCTATTAACACAACCGAAGTGGAGATTTCAGCGCCTATCACCAAAACTTCTCTGATTGGGTGATGACCCCGTGTGACTGACCAGGAACGATACTGAATGAGACAGGAAATCACCGACAACCTTGATGTGCTGCTTGCGGTTTTACCGCAGCGCGTCTCGCGCCAGTTGCAGGAGCTAGGCCGTACCGTCCAATTGTTGGAGGTAATCCTTGACCTCGGGCGCGTGCCCACGGCGCGCTACCTCGACGGGGAGGTGGTACTGTGCGAATTAGAGGTGGCCGCAGAGGATATTAACGCGGTTGTCGAGCGGGTTGGTGTGTTTGACGAGGATAATCGTGCCGGAATCGAGCGCACTCTACACCGCATTTCTGCCATCCGCAACCGGCAAGGTCACGTAGTCGGGCTTACTTGCCGGGTGGGACGGGCGGTATACGGCACGATTGAAATCGTTCAAGATGTCATAGAATCGGGCAGTAGCGTCCTGCTGCTCGGGCGTCCTGGTGTGGGTAAAACCACGATGTTGCGCGAAGCCGCGCGGGTGCTTGCCGAAAGTCGGCGCGTGGTGGTGGTGGATACCTCCAACGAAATCGGCGGTGACGGCGATATACCCCATCCGGCAGTGGGGCGGGCGCGGCGCATGCAGGTTCAAAACCCGGTGTTGCAGTACGAGGTGATGATAGAGGCGGTGGAGAACCACAACCCGGAAACAATAGTGATTGATGAAATTGGGCGTGAGGCCGAGGCGCTCGCTGCACGCACGATTGCTGAGCGCGGGGTGCAGCTGATTGGCACCGCGCATGGCAATACACTCGACAACTTGCTATTGAACCCGACGCTGGCTGATCTTGTCGGCGGCATCGAATCCGTCACACTCTCAGACGAGGAAGCGCGCCGACGAGGAACACAGAAAACGGTGTTGGAGCGACGGTCACCGCCCACATTCGATGTGCTCATCGAAATCCTGCAGCGACAGCGTCTGAGAGTACACGATGATGTGGCTGATTCGGTGGACTCACTGCTACTCGGTGCAAAAATGAAACATGAGCTACGCTATCGCACTGACGACGGTGAACTAATAACTGAAAAAACCGCTCCAGCCGCCGCAATTCGCGCTGGCTCGCGTGGGAAGCGCGGCCGCATGCCTTGGCAGGGAGATTCGGATCGAGCCATCGCCACCGAGTATCCTCCCCAGCGAGATCATGCCGTTATGGAGCCGGCGCACATTTTTTCCTATGGGGTCAACCGCCAGCGCCTAGAGCGAGCAGCGCGGCGCTTGCGCGTTCCGCTCAGGCTGGTAGACGACATCGGTGCGGCGCAGGGGTTTGTCACCCTGAAAACGCATTACCGCCGTCGGCAGCGCCCGGTGAGCGACGCTGAAGTGCGTGGTTTGCCCATATATGTGCTGCGGTCCAACACGCAACACCAGATGGAAAATCTGCTACTGGACATGTTCAATGTGCCCACAGCGCCCGAGAATGGTCAGGATGCCCTTGAGCAGGCAATGAAAGAAGCGAGCGCGGCGATTGGTATGGTGCGCAAGAGCACGCGTTTCCTCGATTTGAAGCCGCAGGACGCGCGCACACGCAGACGGCAGCACCAAATTGTCAGGCAGGCGAAACTGGTCTCACATTCGTATGGGGAAGAGCCTAATCGTCGGGTTAGAGTGTTCCGGGCATGAGCTATTTCATCACATTCGAGGGTCCGGAAGGAAGTGGGAAGACCACGCAATGCCAGCGGTTGAAGCAGTACCTTGCCGGGCATGGGCACGATGTGCTGTGCACTCGGGAGCCAGGCGGCACATCTATCGGGCAGCAGGTACGTGCCGTGCTTTTCGACCAGAGCAACGGCGCCATGATTCCAGAGGCCGAGTTCTTGCTTTTCTCGGCCTCTCGCGCTCAATTAGTGCGCGAGGTTATCCGACCACACCTCAAAAAAGGCGGCGTTGTGGTGTGCGACCGCTTTTTTGATTCAAGCCTAGCTTATCAGGGCTACGGACACCGCTTGGATCAGGGAGTATTACGGGAGATAACACGCCTGGCTACCGGCGGGTTGCAGCCCGATCTCACCTTGCTGTTAGATCTGTCACCGGAGGAGGGGCTGCGCAGGCGTAAACAGCAAGTAGAACAGTGGAACCGGCTAGATGCCTACAAATTGTCTTTTCACATCCGCGTCAGGGAGGGATTCCTGGCGCTTGCGAAGGCGGAACCGGAGCGCTGGGAAGTGATTGATGCCTGCCAGACCAGCGAGGCTATCTTCCAGCGTGTGATAGCGCGGGCGCAGCGAGCGCTTTCCCAGTGACGCTTAGAAACCTGGGGCGGGCCCGTCAGCTGGCCCGCCGAGGTTGGGCAGGTCGGACTCGATAGATTCCTGGTCCTCGCCGGCTTCTAGGCGCCCAACCATTTCGTCGAATTCCGGACCCATGTCCTCGCCCATTTCGTTCCCCATGCGTCGCATAAACTTCCCTATGGAACGCGGGTCGTTTTCGTCTACATCTCCGAAGTTTGCTGGGTCGGCTAGCGCATCCATCCGGGAATCTTCCGAGCGACAGACACGTACGCGCGATATCAGCCTTTGCAACTGGTTGCTTTGGCAGTGTGAGCATTTAGGACGCCCACGGTCGTATTCGCTGTACGACATGCGAATGGATAACCGACGCTGGCAGCTCTGGCAGCGGTATTCGTAAAGAGGCATAATTATGCGGTCAGCGAATCCGCGAAGCAATTATAGCAATTAATGACAGGCAAGACAAGCATGACTTCTATTACACCGCAACGCGCGGCGGCACAGTTACTGATTGTAGTTTCGGGTCCGTCCGGCGCAGGCAAAGATAGTGTCCTGCGATTGTTGCTGGAGCGCGATTCGGCGCTGGCGTTTGTGGTTACCACCACCTCACGTCGGATGCGGGCGGAGGAGGTACATGGACGGGATTATTTTTTTGTCTCTAGTAAGAAATTCGCGCGTATGATTGAAGCGGGCGAATTTCTTGAGCATGCCCTGGTGTACGGCGATCACAAGGGCGTGGCTAGAAAAGATGTCCAGACTGCGCTCGAGACTGGTAGAGACGCGGTGCTGCGCTTGGACGTGCAAGGTGCTGCTCGCATCAAACAGCTTTATCCCAGTGCGCTATTGATCTTCATGACACCGGGAAATGAGGCCGAGTTGCGCGCCCGGCTGGGCGACCGTGAAACGGAGACGGGTAGTGGACTGGAGAGACGCGTGGTCGCAGCGCGAGAGGAAGCGCAGCACGGTGAGGAATTTGATTACGTGGTGGTTAACCGGCGGAACGACATTGCAGGAACAGTGAAAAACATTCAGAGCATCATTCGTGCAGAGCGCACACGGGTTCGTGCGCGGACCGGTTTAACATGACGTACAGATGCACGCGTGTTGTTGGGCTTAAAACGGGCGTAGTGCGCCGCTCCCTCGCTTGACGCCACCCACATTCAGTGCTAAAGTCTGAACAGGTATTTCGGTTCAATGTATGCGTCGCGATGCGCAGCGAATCAAGGCAGCAAAGGAGAATAATGTGATGATTGAAGAAAATGGCGCAGTGCCGGAGCAGGAAAGTGAGACGTCAGAAGAGGACGACGCAGTGCCAGAGCAGGAAAGTGAGACGTCAGAAGAGGACGACGCAGTGCTAGAACAGGAAAGTGAGACGTCAGAAGAGGACGACGCAGTGCTAGAGCAGGATTATGCTGTGTCTGGCCGCGAGGTTGGTACCGTGAAATGGTTCAATCCCTCCAAGGGGTACGGATTTATTGAGCGCGAAAGTGGCGAGGACGTGTTCGTGCATTTCAGCGAAATCCAGGCTGAAGGCTACCGCACGCTGGCCGAGGGGCAGAGAGTGGAATTTACCGTGGCGGATGGAACTAAAGGGCTGCAGGCTACATCGGTTATGGCACTTAACTGAGGTCCAAGGGATGAAAGTCTCCTGCTTAGTCGAGAATCTCGCCAGAGGTCTCGGAATAGTGGGCCGTGCGGTAGCTGCGCGCAGCACGCTGCCAGTACTGGGAAACGTGCTTTTGGCCACGGACGACTCCCGGCTGCGGTTGTCTGCTACCAACTTGGAGCTCGGAATTAGCTGCTGGATTGGCGGGAAAGTGCATGCAGAGGGCTCCACCACCGTGCCGGCGAAAACTCTTATTGACCTTGTCGGCACCCTGCCGCGAGAACAGGTGGATCTTGAGTTGACCACACGTACGCAAACGTTGCGGGTGATGTGCGCCCAGTTCAACAGTGATGTCAAGTGCATAGACGCACAAGAATTTCCGATACTTCCATCCGCCGATGAGGCACAGGCACTTGAGCTAAATGTACGCGATTTGCGGGCAATGATTGATCAGGTTGTATTCGCGGCGGCTACTGATGACGCTCGCCCTGTGCTGACCGGCGTGGAGGTCAAGATCGAGGGTGGTGACGTTTCCTTTGCGGCCGCCGATGGCTTCAGACTGGCGCTATGCAATTCTGCGCTCTCCACTACCGAAACCGATTCGATTAGCGCTATAATTCCGGCGCGCGGGTTGGCAGAGCTGGCCCGTATTGTGGGGGATCAGGATGAGCCGGTCATGCTTTCGCTGCCGCCCGGGCGAGGTCAAGCGATATTTAGGGCGCAGGATGTTGAGCTGGTTTCGCAGCTGATTGAAGGAAACTTCCCGGATTACCAGCAGCTCATTCCGGAATCATATACCACCCGCACAGTGCTGGCGACGGACGCGTTCCTAAATGCGTGTCGGGCCGCCCAGGTCTTCGCGCGCGAGGCGGCTTATGCGGCGCGGCTGAACATCAAGCCCGGCAACGGATCAGACCCGGGCATAGTAGAGGTGAGTGCGAATGCAGCAGAGACCGGCTCGAACGAGTCGGTAGTAGAAGCGACGGTTGAGGGCGACGCGGTGGAAATCGCTTTTAACGTCAGGTATCTTACGGACGTATTGCATGTAATTGATACCCCCAATGTGGCTCTGGAGACAAACGGTGAGGCTAGTCCGGGGGTCATACGTCCGGTCGGGCGCGACGACTTTATTAGCGTAATTATGCCGATGCACATCGGGCGCTGATACTTCGAAACAACTCTGATCTTATACACCCCATTTACCAGTTAGCGGGACAAAGCGTACCGGTGCAAATTTTTCGTACATGCAGCGGTGGCCCTTTTTCACCCAGAGCTGCAACCGCTGGTGGTGGCGCGGCCCAACTGGGGCCACCAGCCGGCCACCGTCGGCGAGTTGGTCTAGCAATGGTTGTGGCACGCGAGGGGCCGCCGCGCTGACCATTATGGCGGCGAACGGGGCGTGTTGCACGAGGCCCGCGCCCCCATCCCCCGGCAACACCTCCACGTTTTCCATCCCGAGGGCGCGGAGCCGGTCGGCTGCGGCCTGTGCCAATCCGGGGATGCACTCGACTGTGAACACGCGTTGGGCTAGGTGCGCCAGCACAGCCGCCTGATAACCTGATCCGGTACCTACTTCCAGCACGCTGTCAGTGGGAGTGAGCTGCAGCAGCGATGTCATGCGCGCCACGATGTATGGCTGTGAGATAGTCTGTCCTTCGCTGATTGGAAGGGGCATGTCCTCGTACGCTTCGGCCTGCAATTCCTTTGGTACGAAGCGGTGCCGTGGCACTGCGCGCATCGCCTGTAGTACGCGCGCGTCATCGATACCGCGGTGCAGTAATTGCGCTACCGTCATACGGTGGCGCAACCTGCTCCAAGTGTCTTCTTCGTGCGTAGAATTCATTTCGGCGGTTATTATCACTGCATTTCTACATATTGCAATAGCCTGTACACAGTTGCTCCTGTTTATCTATACCAATATAAAGTAGTCTACCACACAAAGAACCCTGCGTTGAATCTATTGATCTCTAATTGTCAATCTGGCTAATAGGAGCTTATTGTGTTGACTAGATTCGGCCAGAACGTCGCGATTTATGATCGGCGTGTAAACCATCGTAATTTAAACGCTTCCGCAGTCGAGCAATTCCTATTTACTTTTGATGGTGCACCATTTTTGGCTGGAGGGTGCCCGCGCTGTTTCTAAGGGTATAATACTCCATGTGATCAAGGCCCTCATCTTTGATTTTGATGGTCTCATCCTTGATACAGAGTCTCCCGATCTTCAATCTTGGATGGAGATTTATAGTGAGTATGGCGTTTCGTTTCCTGCGGCAAGTTGGATGACCGCGGTGGGTGGTTCACGAGATCTTTTTGATCCATACAAACATCTAGAATCTCAGTTGAATCACTCCATTTCCATAGATGAAATCCGAGCAAAAAGACGGCGCCGTGACAATGAGCTTGTGCTCGCTCAAATTCCTCTACCAGGAGTAGAGGAATACATTGATGATGCATCAGCAAGAGGCTTGATGCTCGCGGTTGCCTCAAGTGCGAGCCGGGATTGGGTAATCCCTCATTTGTCTAGAATCGGACTACTATGCCGCTTTCAATGTGTCAAATGCGGTGATGATGTTAACCACACCAAACCGGATCCAGAATTGTATGAAGTCGTTCTAGTTGAGTTAGGTGTGCAAGCCAGCGAAGCAATCGCTTTTGAGGATTCTCCTAACGGGATTGGGGCCGCTGGTCAGGCAGGTGTCTATTGCGTGGCTGTACCCAATACGGTCACGTCGCAATTATCGTTAAATCAAGCCGATTTGCGCATCGAATCTCTGGCAGATTTGTCATTGGATGATCTTTTGCAATGCGTACATCAAGGTACTGGAAGCCAAATTCGGTAAATCGTGCCCAATCCTAGCCATTGCACCTAACTGGCAAGGGATTCATACTGAGACACAAAGCTCGATTTTGCTGAAATGCGTATTACTGTCACAAGATTCGTCGCTACACAATAGGCTAGAATACTATTAGCTGGAGGTTACCATCATGGATGTAGAAACCTTAATTAGGAATAGCAGGCCTTTCCTTGCTTACATAATGAACTGGAAGTCAAATCTGCCGGAGATGTCGCTATCTGAGGCGGTCATTAATCCTGCAAATACAGCTGTGGTTTCTGTGGACGTGATTAACGGTTTCTGCCACGATGGGCCGCTTTCAAGTCCGCGCGTTAAGAGCATTATCGGGCCAATCGTCAGATTGTTCGAGCGCGCCCGTGCTCTGGGAGTTCAACATTTCATTCTTACGCAGGACGACCACGACCCTGAGGCAGTTGAGTTTGGCAGCTACCCGCCCCATTGCGTGCGTGGCAGCGTGCAGGCGGAGACGGTTCCAGAGTTACAGGCGCTGGACTTTTATAGTGATATGATGGTTATATCCAAGAACTCGATCAGCTCTACTATTGACACCGCGTTGCTTGACTGGGTTGACAAACACTCCTCAGTAGAAACTTTCTTGATCGTCGGAGATTGCACGGACCTGTGCACCTACCAGTTGGCTATGAGCCTTCGCTTGCGAGCCGTTGCTCGCAATCTACACCAGCGGATTGTGCTTCCGGCGGATTGCGGCGACACATACGATTTTCCAGTGGTTACGGCTCATGAGATTGGGGCCGTACCCCATGATGCTGATTTGCTGCACCATATCTTCCTCTATTCGATGATGCTGAACGGCGTGGATGTAGTCAAGACACTGAAATGATAGTGTTGGGCCGCCGTGTATGTACAACGTAATATTCAATCTTGACGTAGAGTTCGTGCAAAGCCACTAGCAATCCCACCAGTGTTTCTAGACCATCGGATATATTTTTTGTGCTGTGTCAGTAGAAACCCTCGTAGGATGGGTGGAGTGTCCGGTCAACGTTTTCCGCGAAACGAGCACTCTAGAGAGTCAGCTATGTATTACTGTTAAGACATTCGGGGTTGCATCAGGCG
>PVBE010480937.1_pt1 | contig 10021 bp, 8 predicted proteins | sample 1631181 | NCBI WGS metagenome assembly PVBE01 (sample SAMN08397723, study PRJNA350692) | Marine metagenome, whole genome shotgun sequencing project. | isolation source: water | place: Pacific Ocean | collected 2012-04 | reverse complement strand
TCGGTGTAGCGGCTCCCGCGCCGGCTCACCGTACAACCAGTATGCTTTTGCCAGCACGTGTCCACTACGCCTCGGTTCCGACCGCCTCGCGACGGCCCCTTGGCGCAATTTCCGGGCTAGACCCCGCGTGGTGAACCCATCACCCATCACCCATCGGTAGCACAGCTGTACGTATCCCGAGGTCTGCTCACTGACAATTGACGATGGCGTCCAGGGTATGCACGGCGGCGGCGAAGTGCTGCTTGATCCGGATGGAGCCGCTGCCCGACATGGTCAGCAGCAGGTCGTTGCCCACCCGGCTCCAGCCCAGCAGCCGCGCCCTGGGTCGGGTGCCGTTGGCCGCGCAGACGACGGTGTCGTGACCGCCGCCGTCCTCCACGGTGTCGTGCCCCGCGCCCTCGGCGTAGAAGAACTTGTCGTCCCCCAGGCCGCCGACGAGCGAGTCGTCGCCCCCGCCGCCGTAGATGACGTCGCTGCCCGCGCCGCCGTGGATCTTGTCGCCGCCCGCGCCGCCGCGGAGCTGGTCGTTGCCCATGTTGCCGCTGATCCAGTCGGCGCCCATGTTGCCGTTGATGTTGTCGCTGCACTCCATGCCCTTGAGGACGTCGTCGCCGCCCATGCCGTTGATCCAGTCCTTGACCGTGCCGGTGCCCGTGAACTGGTTCGGCTGGTCGGAGAGGGTGACCAGGGGCGTGGAGAGGCAGGTGGCGGGCTCCTGCTGCAGCGGCCCGGGCTGAACGGGCGCGAACGGGCGGCACAGCGCGGGCAGCGCGGGGTACGCCGCCAGCAGGTTGCCGTTGGGGCAGCCGGTGGCGCCGGGGCCGGTGTCGGCGTTGGTGGGCGGCGCGGTGTCGGGCGAGCCCGGCAGCGGACCGTCCTCGTGGCCGGGGGCCTGGCCACCGTCCGCGCCGCCATCCCCGGCGCCGGTCTTCTGGCCGATGGCGCCGGAGCACCCGAGGACCAGGGCCAGCCCCATCAACGCCAGGATGGTGAAGCAGCGGTTTATCGGTGGCCTCCGCTCAATGGTTACTTGAGGCATTTTTCGTCCACCTCGCCGTCGCAGTCGTTGTCGAAGCCGTCGCAGACCTCCGGGCGGGGGACGCACTTGGGCGCGGGGCAGCCGAAGACCAGCGAGACGTGCTTGACCTGGCCGGCCTTGAGCCGCTGGCAGTCCTTGCCGGTGAAGGTGATGGAGTTGGCCTTGGCGTCGTAGGTCCAGCCGCTGGCGCTCTGGCCGTCGAGGTAGGGGTACAGCTTGTCCTTGGTCGGCGGCGTCTTCTTCAGCGAGAAGGTGCAGCTGACCGCCTGGCTCACCACGGTCTGCAGCGCTTGCTGCAGCGAGCTGGGGCTGGTGGCCAGCCAGAACTTGGTCTTGGCCCCGGCGCGGGGCAGGCCGCCGCCGGTGGCCATGGCGTCGAGCATCTGTAGCGCCTTGGCGGACTCGGCGTCGCCGAAGCCGACCACCACGGTCTTGACGCTCTTTTGGACCAGCGCCGCCGTCTGGCTGCCGAGGCTCGCCGCGCTGGCCCCGCAGGTGGCGTAACCGTCGGTGAGCAGCAGGATCAGGTTGGCCCGCTTGCTGTCCTTCAGCGCCGGGGCCTGGCTCGCGGCGGTCATGGCCTCGGCCGTGGGGGTCAACTGGGGCTGCGCCCCCGCGCTGCTGCCGGGTGCCGGGCAGAGGGTGAAGGGGTTGACGCTGCCGCTGTCGAGGACCTGGAGCATCGCCTTGCGGTTCATCATCCCGGGCGCCACGTTGACCGACGGCTGCTGGCCGCAGCCCTGGGCCGGCTTGGGGAAGACCATCAACCCGAAGCGGACACGGTTCTGGTAGGCCGAGGCGACCTTGTCCAGGGCCTGGCGAGCCATGTACCAGCGGGTGGTGGGATCGGTGGCCCCGTAACCGAACTGGGTCGGCTGGGCGTACCGGCGCCGCATGGAGCAGGAGCGATCGAAGAGCACCAGGACGTTGGGGTGGTTCGGCTCGATCTGAAAATTGGTGCCGCCGCAGGCGCTGTCCAGCCGCAGCGGTCGCTGATCGCTGTGGAGCATGTCACCCGAACCCGGCGAGGCGTCCGCGCCTCCAGTGGGCGCTTGCTCCAGGGGAGCCGTGCAGGCCGTCAGGCAGAGGGATGTCATCAGCAGAAGATTCTTCATGGGGTCCTCACTGGCAGTTGATGATGGCGTCGATGGAGTTCGCCGCGGAGGTGTAGAAGTGTCGAATTCGTACGGAGCCACCGCCCGACAGCAACAGCAGCAGGTCGTTGCCCGACTTGCTCCAGCTCAGCAAGCGCGGCCTGGCCCGGCCAGCGTGGGCCGAGCAGAGGAGGGTGTCGTAGCCGCTCTTTTCCTCCACGACGTCCATGCCCTCGCCCTGGGCGAAGTAGTAGATGTCGTCGCCCAGGTCCCCCATGATCGTGTCGTTGTCCAGGTCGCCGTAGAGTGAGTCGTTGCCCGCGCCGCCGTGGATGGTGTCGTTGCCCCGGCCGCCACGGATCAGGTCGTTGCCCATGTTGCCGTTGATCCAGTCGTTGCCCATGTTGCCGTTGATGTTGTCGCTGCAGCCCATGCCCTTGAGGGTGTCGTCGCCGCCCATGCCCGAGATCCAGTCCTTGACCGTGTCCGTACCGGTATACTGGTTGGGGCCGTTGCTCAGGGCCACTTTGGCCCCGCTGGAGCAGTAGGCCGGCTCGGGCAGCGCCGCGCCTGGTTGGGCCGCCGGAAAAGGACGGCAGAGCACGGGCAGCGCGGGGTAGGCCGCCAGCAGGTTGCCGTTGGGGCAAGCGGCGGCCGGCGCGCCGAGGTCCGGCTTGTTGTTGCTTTTGGTATCCGCCGCCGGGGCGCTATCCGCCGCCGGGGCGCTATCCGCCGCGGACGGTGGCGTCGAATCGGGTGCGCTCGGGCCAGAGCCGCCGTCCTGGAAGGACGGCCCCAGGCCACCGTCGCCGGAGGCCGGAGAGCCCCCTGCCCCGCCGTCCGGAGAGCCCCCTGCCCCGCCGTCCGGAGAGCCCCCTGCCCCGCCGTCCTCGGTCACGTTGCCGATATTGGCGGCCGAGCACCCCAGATGGAATGTGAAGAGGAGCGTGAGGGCTGGGATAACAATATAGTGTTTCATCGGTGGTTCCTTTGGTTGTCTCGCTTACTCATGCGAGGAGTCGATCCACGGACTAAGCAGATCTCGTGCCAACGTCAAAGCCAACCCGACGATAAAAAAAATCGTGTTCGTGCGGCAGGTTACGCCATCACCTGCCGGGCAGGAGACCCGGATGGGGGGTACATTTCTACCCATTGAAGGGTATTTTTGACCCCACCTGGAGAGTTGTTCAGGTGGGGTGAATTGCCCCCCTTTTGGTGTCATCTCCGCACCTTGTCCATCAGCCGGTTGGCCAGCCCTTCCCTGGCGCGATGTGTGCATTACCCATCAGGCCGCCCACCTCAAGCTCTCCAAGCTGCGCAGGTCCCTCTCCAGCATCAAGGTGGGGTGCAACGAGGACGGCGCCACCATCCTGGTTGATGGCAAGGAGGTGGGCCGTACGCCCCTGAGGCGTCGCATCTACCTGCGTCCCGGGCTCCACGAGCTGAAGTTGATGAAGGAGGGGTTCGTCTTCTACTTCAAGGAGGTGGAGCTGAGGATCGACGAGCACCGCAAGATGGAGGTGGCGTTGAAGAAGAAGGAGACCAAGCCGAAGGTGGCGCCCGGGCCCACGCCGCCCGTCACCCCGGCCACCCGGCCGGCCAAACCGAAGGTGGCCGTGGTCGTCACTCCCCCAAAGGTGGAGGTCAAGAAGCAGCCAGTGATCACAAAACCGGCGCCGGGAGAGGATCTGAACGGGGGGCTGTTCGTGGACGCCATAATCGGGCCGTTTTGGGCCAGCTACGGAGACTATCCGAACCTGGAGGTCACCGCCGCCATGGCAGTGGGCGGCGACGTGGGCTACCTGTGGCGTCTCAACCGGCGGCTGGGGGTCCACGCCCACGCCACGGTGCTGTACAACGCCGACAGCGATTTCGGTTTCCTCGATATCTTCATCGGCGGGGGAGCGCGGCTGTACTTCTGGCGCATGTGGGCGGACCTGAGGGTGGCCGTGGGACCGGCCCTGCTACTGGGGGCCACCAAGGACAAGTTTCCTCTGAAGCCGGGAGATCTGGAGGGCGTGCCCACCGGCTTCGCCGTGCGCTCGTCATTGGGTCTGGGCATGAAGGTGTGGAAGGGGATCACCGTCACGGTCTATCCCGCGGTCGTGGAATTCATGCCCGGCATCGACTCCTTCCACTCCCTAATCACCAGTATCTTCCGCTATCAGCTGGCGGTTGCCCTGGGTTGGCAGAGCTGATCGTACCGACCTGGCCGCCAGCAGCGGCCCGCGGCCTCCGTTCAAATGAGCCGTCATTAGAACCGCAACTTTTGCGGCCGCGGCGTGTTGAAACCTCATGTGACACACACAACAACCCCAATAAGGAGGTGTCCCATGAAGATCAAGACCAGCGTCAAGGCCGGATGTGGCTGGCCCATCATTCTTCCGACGAAGCCACCACCAGGAAAGAGATAGCCATCAATTCGGGGGGCGGGGTTGGGCGCCGCTGCAAGACCTGGCCCCCCGGATTGTGGTCAAGCTCATCTCCGCAACGTGGAGGTATACACCCTATGCCGTCAAGGCGCCGACCCAAACCGCGCTATTGAGCGAAGGGATCCACCCAGTCCGACTTGGGTGCTGCCTGCTTTTTCTTCACCACGGGCTTCTTCCTGGGGCTCTTCTTCCTGGCACGTCGGGCTCTGGGTCTTGACCGGCGCACCCTCTTTTTTTTCACGGACGGCGGCGGGGCTGTTTTGGCCGTTGGCGGAGCCTCGCGGACAGCTGCGACGGGGGGCCGCTTTGCTTCGTTTTTGGGAGCCGCGGCACCTGCTGAAGGCGAGGGGGCCGGGGAGGGCACGGCAGCATCGCTGGTCATGGCCTGTTTGACCTTGACCTTTATGACTTCGGGTGCCGGAGGCGGTGGCGGTCTGGCCTCGTGGTTTGCCTCCACCGCGGTAGGTGAACCGCTGCTGTGGACAACGCGCGCTTCATCGTGGGAGCGTGAAAGCATGAAGGTGACCACACCGCCAGCCAGGGAGGCAGCCGCGGCCACGCCCACGATCAGGGGCCAGGTGCGCCTGGGGCTTGCCAGCTGCTTTGCCCGGACATCTGCCGCCACCGGAGGCGGCTCGGGGGCTGCGGTCTGCCGGGCGGCGGGCGGCGCAGGGGCCGGCTCCTCCTTTGGGGGTGGCGTGCCGTGGAGGGCCTCCTCGAGGTCCATGAGGTTGGTAAGGTTGGGGTCAACGGCCGCGCCCTCTGCGGGGGCCACCACCACGAGCGCGGGTGGTTTACGCCTCGCGATCGGTAACGTGTCATCGAGGAGGGTCTCGCCTTCCAGGAAAGAGTCGTGGCCCGCACCTGACTCAAAAGAAACCGTCTCCATGAAGTCCATGTCCTGCTCCTCAGGGGCCAGGCCCTGGCTCAGGATTGCGCCTGTGAAGTCCCCCACGAACTCGCCCACTCGCTGGTAACCCATCCAAAACATCCCCTCCCCGGGCTCAGGAGGAACAGTAGAAGTAGAGCATACAGGAAAAAGCCCAAAGGAGAGCGATCATGGCCAGGAAGAAGAGCAAGTCCATCCCACTATCCGGCAACGTAACCCTGTCCACCATGCGCAGCCGCATCGACCAGGAACTGGTGCTGGAGCAGTACTTCGGCGAGGACGGCGAGCTGGTGGAGGTGACGTTGGAGGACAAGGCGCCGACAAAGTCCACCAAGGTGCCGGCCAAGGCCCTGTGGGCCCTGCTGTACCTTGCCGTGGAGGGGGCGGTGGAGTCCGTGGACCCGGACGACTACGACGACGAAGAGACCGACGAGTGGGGCCTCATGCCAGATCAGGAGGACCGGTTGCGGTCAAACCTACAGCGGTTGCGGGAGGACTACCTCACCGATCGGGTCTTCGTTGGGCTCATGAACTCCGATGTCTCCGCCGCATGTCACTGGTACTGGGATGCCGTGGTTCAGGCTCCATGGTTCATCGATGAGGACGGCGATCCCATCTTTGACCTGGGTGACATCGAGTTCGACGACGATGACGAGGACTTCGACGATGACGAGGACGAGGACGAGGACGATGACGAGGACTTCGATGACGAGGAAGACGAGTAGCTGCCTTTCCGGAAGGTCGCCAAGGCGAAACGGTGTCTCGACCTCGGGCTGGACCTGGACAGTACGATCACCATGAGCCAGCCTAATTCGCCCTGCTTGCCCGGTCTATTCGGGCCGCGGGCGGCGAGGTGCACATCATCAGCTCCCGGTCGGACACCATTGAGAGCCATCTACCCATCACCCATCACCCATCACCCATCACCCATCCTCCTGCCCTCCAAATCTGGGTTCCAGAAACCATCATCGTTGACAAGATCGTGGAATCTCGATACTTTCAAAACGTGTTGGATTTTACTACCCATCAGGGCGGTATGCGCTGGATCAGGGAACGGGCCGAGGCTCTACTTCAACTTCGATGTATTGAGATAAATGGCGACTGGGAGGCGTTCTTCTCGTTCGTGCACAAGAAGATCAATAGAAAACAGCGGTCCTCAAGACGCGCCCAGAGACTGCTCCGGGACGCCCCTGGCCCGCTTCCAACCCTCGGAGTTTCCTGATGTTTTCAGCCATGATCTGCAGGGATCTGCACCCTTTTCCTTCCGCCATTTGACAAGCCAACGCTTCACCTCCGTCCTACTTAAGATGGGTAACGAGTTTGAAGATTTCGGTCCGCCCCCGTAGTGGAACCCTCGCGCCAAAAACAAGGTGTACGTCATCGAGTATCCATACGGCGCCGGGCCTGGTAAAAAGGGCGGCACCTCCCACTCCCGCGGCGTCATGTTCATTCTGGAGCAGCCCCGGGTGTATCAGTGGCGCTGGTCCTGGCAATGGTGGAAGTTCGACCGTTGACCATAGGGACAAACTACGAAGCAGCCTGCAGGATGCCGAATCATCAGCGGCACCTCCACTGGACTGGCCATTCTACGGGGTGTACTTGCATTTGCCCGAGACGCACTCCTCGTACTTGCCACACGGGTACCCTTGCTTTCCGCAGGAGCAATACCAGTCGACGCACTGATCGGACTTGGGGAAGTCGCACGCGTTTTCGCAGCTACCGCAGTGGAGCGAGGAGGTCTTCAGGTTTTCGCATGAGTAGGTGGTTCCCCCGCCCAGAGAACAACACGTCTCGCTTGATTTACAGCATAGCCCCCATTTGCAGGGCACGGCGCAGGTGTCGGGCGCGGGTGGCGACAGGTCTGTGGGGGCGGCCTGGTCTGGCGCGGGCGGTGGTAGGTCTGGCGAGGGGGCGGCTTGGTCCGGTGCGGGCGGTGGCAGGTCCGGTGCGGGCGGTGGCAGGTCCGGCGCGGGTGGTGGCAGGTCCGGCACGGGCACTTGGTCCGGCTTGGGCGTCTGGTCCGGCTTGGGCGCCACAGCCAAGTCGGACACGCCCGAGTCCATGCCCGCCACGTCTGGGGACATGTCCTTGGGGGATGTGTCACTTTTCTCTGAACAGGACCACGAAATTACACAAAAAAACGTAACCACAAGACTGCATGACCGCATAACATTCTTCATCTGTCCAGACTACTACATTTGTGTGGGCAGCAAAACGAAAGCGCAGATATGGCAGGCTGTTTCCACCAGAAACTGAAGGGTTGCCGCTACCTCGCCACTCGTGGAAACTACTTTGTGGTGCAAGGTCGCGAGATCAAAGAGTGGGGCCGTCCCTGGCAGTCATGAGGTCCGGGGTTCGATCCCCCGTAGCTCCAAAGGGATTTTGATGGGTGATGGGTGATGGGTAGTAAAATCCAACACGTTTTGAAAGTATCGAGATTCCACGATCTTGTCAACGATGATGGTTTCTGGAACCCAGATTTGGAGGGCAGGAGAGACGGTCGTTCAGGCAATGTGGGCGGCACACACCGAGCCTGTTGACCGATGGTTAGATCCCGGCCTGGGGATGCTCGGATTGTTGCTCCTCTTCCTTACTCAGCTCATCGGCCCGACGTATCATGCCGGGCCAGCGGTTCATCACGTCCAGGAGACTCGGTTGCTTCCTCTGCTCGTCTTGGTTCTTGTGGGGCTGACAGGTTGCGTCACCGTCCTCCCTCTGGTCCGACTCCTGAGGCTCGTCGATGGCGTCCCAGCGGTCGGTGTCCGGATCGACGAGCAGGTCGTCGTCGGTTGGTGGTGTGACCGGGATCCCGGCGTCTCGGTCTACCACCGGGAGTGGAGGTGGAGCCCTCGCTGGGGACTGTGCCGGTGGCTGGGCAGGGAGGCCGAGGTGGGTGGCGATGCGAGCCAGGGATGTGGCGTCGAAGATAACAGCGAAGATGACTCGTGGACCTTTGCATTTTGGGCAAACGAGCGGATCGACTCCGGTCAGCCGCCAGATCAAACGCGCCCAGCTTCTTCTGCCTCTGGCCGCGGTGACCTTGGGTGGGGCATGGCTCGATGGCTTGCCGGTGAGACCCAGGCGTTTGCGCACCTTGGCGTTGGCGGCACCATAGAAGCGAAACTGATGACGGCGACGATGAGGGATGTGCTGGGCCAGCATGGCAATGAAGTCCACGGCGTGAGCTTCGACGGTGTCGGTTTTCCGCCGGCCATGAATGCGGTTGGCCTTGTAGATCACCTTGCCCGTTTTCGGGTTGTAGGTGATGCGTTTGGGATTGAACGGGTGCCGGGCGGCGTCGTTCAACAGAGTCTCGAGACGGTCTCGTCGGCCCGCGGGGATCGGCTTTGAGGCATACAGCGAAAATCCTGAGTGGTCCCACGAGAGCATCAGGTCACGGAAGTCCTCGGAGATCTTGCCCAGGCGTACGAGGCGGCGGAGCACGGCGTGGCGCAGAACCTGCTCGATGGCCGCCACGTCCTTTTTCCGTACACGGCTGCAGCGAACGAACGTTCCGTCTGGGGTGAAGCCGCCGTCCAGCGCGGCGACATGTAAATGAGGATGAAAGTCGTCGACAAGGGTGCCGAAGGTCTGGTCCACGGTCACGAAGCCAGGCTCCAGGTCCAGATGGCCAGTGGCCTGACGGATGTACCTCGTCAGCTCGCGCACCACGATCTGTGATAGCTCCTTGAAAAGTGTGCCGTCGTAACGGAAGAACACGCGCAGGGCTTTGGGTAGCGAGAAGGTCCACTGGCGGCAGGCCACGTCGGGTAGCACTTGCTCCATCACATACTCGCCGAACACGAGCTGGCGCTTGGCTTGACAACTGGGACATGCACCTCGTAGGCGGCAGCTGTCGTGCTACGAATGTCTCGTCTCCGCACTTCAAGCATCGGACGCGTGCCACGCCAAAATGGGGATCGCCACAGATTATCAGCTCTTCGAGAGTTCGTTGCACTTCGGGACGGATGTGACCGTATCGCTCGCGGTGGCGCGGCTCATAACAGGCCAAAAAGGACTCGAGGTGATCTCGCATCAGCCGGCTCAGCGGGGTATCGCTGCTGTTGCGGGGGCGATAACTGGACGCTCCCGGTGACGGAGTAGCAGACGTGGAGGCAATCGGCGACATCGCTGCATCTCATCGCAAGCGCCATGCCAGCATGAGAGACGAGATCTCGGTGGGTTATGGTCGGCGAGAATGCGTGATTCCGGTATCCGGTCCGGGCAATCCGGTATCCGGAAAGAAGACTTCGCTCAAAAATCCCCACCCGGGTTGATTTCACCCATCACCCATCACCCATCACCCATCTCACGGACCTGGCGGTGGACGGAAGCGGGACCCTTCACGTCCTGGGGGCTATCTTAGGGGACACTCATTTCGGAAAGCTCAAGTTGTCGTACGAGGGATCTATGACCTGGTACTGGTGGAAGATCGCGCCCGGTAGCTGGTGAGGCGTCCGGATATCTGGGGCACCAGCGACACGGACGTCCACGTTGCAGGCGGCTCCAATTACGGGTGTAACGTCACACGGCGCCCATGCCCTACTCAACCCTACGTGCGCACCCG
>PVBE011312136.1_pt1 | contig 10022 bp, 9 predicted proteins | sample 1631181 | NCBI WGS metagenome assembly PVBE01 (sample SAMN08397723, study PRJNA350692) | Marine metagenome, whole genome shotgun sequencing project. | isolation source: water | place: Pacific Ocean | collected 2012-04 | reverse complement strand
CTTTCTACAGCCTGGCTTACCAACTCGACATGCTGTTCTTCATGACCCGGGGATATCACATGGTGGTGTTGGGCAAACGCCGCGCCTGGCGTGCAAGGCAGGCTCCAATACTCCACGACGGACGCACGATTGGCGAGGCCGTTCTCAGCCGGGCAAATTCTTGAGCCTTTTCAGGCGCTTGACATTCGGGGGTAAGATGGTACGGTTACGTGCTTTTTCTGCAGAACAACCTTTTGAGAAGGATGAAAACTGATGAAGCAGCTGTATCAACCGTCAAATAAGAAGCGCAAGCGCAAGATAGGCTTCAGGGCTCGCATGTCCACTTCCGGCGGCAGGGCCGTGATCGCCCGCCGAAGGCGAAAAGGGCGTGTCAAACTCAGCGCTTAAGGGGCCGTGAGTGCTTCACTGGAAAGGATCGGGGCGTTATGACGCCAAGGTCTGATAGGGACGGTGATGGGACGGCGAGATTCCGATTTCCCAAGAGCCATCGCATCTCCGAATCGAAGAGTTTTCTGGACACGTTTCGTCAAGGACGCCGCTACCACGGCAGATTGACGATTCTGTGGATACGGCGGACCGACGGTCCATGTTCGCGTCTCGGGGCGGTTGCTGCGAAGCGCAACTTCAGGCGGGCTGTTGACCGGGGGCGGGCCAAAAGGCTTATCAGGGAAGCCTACCGCTTGGAGTCCCACCGTTTACGTGAAACGTACGACGTAGTGCTTATCGCTAAACGGCCAATACTTCAGGCCGACAGCAAAGAGGTTCAGAAGGAACTGGTTTCGCTCATGAAATCGGCGGGGGTAACCGGAGGAAAGCGATGATGAAATGGCTTCTGATTCTCTTGATCCGAGCCTACAAGGTTGTGCTTTCTCCCCTCTTGGGCGATTGCTGCAGGTTCCATCCTTCCTGTTCATTCTACTGTATTGAAGCAATAGAAAAGCATGGGTGTTTACGTGGTCTTTGGTATGGTCTCAAGCGGCTTTCAAAGTGCCACCCGTTTCATGCCGGAGGCGTAGATCCGGTGCCGGAGCCACGAACGGAGTATTCTCTGGAATAGCGTTATGAATTCATTTGAAAAGATTATTGTCGTGTTGCTCTTCGTGCTGCTGATTGCATGGGGTTTCTATCAAAGGATGTTTGCGCCGCCGGCACCTCCGCCGGGGCAGGGCGAAGAGATTGGTGAAATCCAGCCGGGGTCGTCCACGAATGCCGTGGCGGGCACGAATGCCGCCGGGCAGGTGTCCGCTGTCGCTACGGGTGGTATCGGGGTTGCCGAGATCAAGCAGGGGAATGCAGTTGCCGAGTCTGACGCCGGAGAAGCCGTGGCTCCTGCCAGTCCGGTGTTGCCGGAGAAGCTGGTAACCCTCACCAACAGCCAGGTAACCGTGACTCTTTCTTCCTGGGGCGGCGGAATCAAAGAGGTCGAACTCAAGGAGTACAGGGAGTCGGTCGAAACCGACAGTCCTCCCGTGGTCCTGGATTTCCATGACAAGCCTGCTTTCTCTCTGGTCGGCATAGCCGGAATGGACAAGCGCAGCAGTTTTGAAGTTGTCGTGGACGGGAGTGGAACGAATGCCACAGTTACTGCGGTTGCGTCCGACGGCCTGCAATTGATAAGGCGGCTGACACTCCATCCCGACTACGTCCTCAAGGTTTCCGATACTTTCACGGGCCCGGAAGGAATGAAAACGCTGCCGCGGTATGGCATGAACCTCGGCCCCATGCGCAGGATAAAGAGCAAGGCGCGTACCCGTGGGATATCGTACCTGGGATTGGACACCCTTGCCGATCAGGCGGGAAGTGAAGTTGTTCACTGGGGCAAAAAAGAAGTGCCAGCGTTATTCGGGTATAAGCGTTCGTTCTTGTCCTGCGCAAAGCAGGACACATCCAGCATGCCGGAAGATGTTTCCAAGAACATCGAGATGCCGATTGCATGGGGCGCGGCAAAAAACAAGTTCTTCGCGCAGATCCTGGCCCCGGAAGGCGGCGCCGTGGACTGCGAGTTGTACGCCGAGAGAAGTACGACCGCTACCAGCGCGCTCACGATGACCTCGGTTTCATCCACGCTGTTCTTTCCCGGTCGCGAAGTCTCTTCCGGGGAATCATATACCCGCGAGATGAGTTACTACGTGGGGCCGAAGAAGCAATCTCTCCTGAAAGACCTTGGCAACCGCCAGGCCGATGTCATGCAATTTGGATGGTGGTCCTGGTTCAGGTGGGTATGCACCGTTCTCATTACGACTCTGAACGCGATTTACGGAGTGCTGCCCAACTACGGCGTGGCAATAATAATCCTGACAATCCTCGTCAAGATCCTCTTCTGGCCGTTGACGCACAAGAGCACGGAAAGCTCCAAGAAGATGCAGAAGCTTCAGCCCCTTATTGCCGAGCTCAAGGAGAAGCACAAGGACCAGCCTCAGAAGATGCAACAGGCCCAGATGGCTCTCTACAAAGAGCACGGGGTCAATCCGCTTGCCAGCTGCCTGCCGATGCTGGTGCAATTGCCGATATTCATTGCACTGTTCACCGTTTTGCGCAGCTCGATCGAACTGAGGTTCGCGCCTTTCCTGTGGGTAGCCGACCTGAGTGAGCCGGAAGGTCTGCTGGCGGGCGTGCTCCCGATTCCGCTGAATATCCTGCCGATCGTTATGACGGCGACGATGGTAATTCAGCAGCAGTTAACGCCTACGACCGGCGATCCCCAGCAGAAGAAAATGATGATGATGATGCCGGCAATGATGCTGTTGTTCTTCTACAATATGGCATCCGCGCTTGTTCTCTACTGGTCCGTCAGCCAGTGCCTGTCGATTGTCCAGTTGCTTATGCAGCGGCGGAAGAGCGCGCTGGAAAAGGGCGGGTGACGGGGTAGGGCCAAGATCATTCAGTTCTCGGCAACATCTTCCTGCGTAGGCCATTATCAGAGTGCATCGCTCCGTCTGTGTCATCCCGAGCGAAGTCGAGGGATCTCAAGTAACATTGAAACACGTGAGATCCTTCGACTCCGCTCTGCTCCGCTCAGGATGACATTGGCCAGGAAGGCCTTCAAGAATCCGCGCAATTCATTACTGTACAGACAGTTGACTCCGCAAACTTATTGATCTTGGGGGCAGGGCGCTTCGGGAGCGGGCCAGCTGGGTGGCCCGCCCACAGCAGAGTTGCGGATGCCTTGCAGCTTGAACTGCCCGGTTACTCCGGACGGAAGTCCCTGGTCAGCAGTGCCTCAACTGCATCGTGGGGAGGTTTGCCTTCGTGCAGAAGCGAGTAAACCTGTTCGGTTATCGGTATCTCGACGCCCTTTTCGCGTGCCAGTTCCCGTGCTGCGGCGCAGTTCCATACTCCTTCGGCAGCCTGTTTCATTCCGCCAAGTATTTCGTCGATCGTCTCACCCCTGCCGAGTCGCTCTCCGACGGACCGGTTGCGACTGAGCCCGCTTGTGCAGGTCACGACCAGGTCTCCCATTCCGCTCAGACCCGCGAAAGTTGCCGGGCTGGCACCCATAGCAACTCCGAGACGCGTCATCTCCGTCAGGCCCCTGGTGATCAGGGCGGCTCTCGTATTGTCGCCGAATCCGATTCCGTCACTTACACCCACGGCGATGGCGATGACATTCTTCAGTGCTCCTCCGAGCTGAACGCCGGTGACGTCCGCGCTCGTGTAGACCCGAAACCTCGGGCCGGCAAGAACCGACTGCAGAACGGTCGCCTGTTCTTGGTCGGCGGTTCCCAGCACAACAGCGGTAGGGACTCTCCGGGCTACTTCTTCTGCGTGACTGGGTCCCGAGAGGGCAGCAACAGGTCCGGTTTCCAAGAGGTCTTCGGCTAATTCTGTCATCGTTCGGTGGGTATCCCTGTCCAGGCCCTTGGCAACGCTGATAAACCGGCACCTTTCTGGAAAGGCGCCCTTGAACGAGGCAACCACGTCGCTGAAGTAACGGGTCGGCGCAGCCAGGATAGCCACTTCTGCATCGTTGGCGGCTTCTTCCCTTTTCCATGTCCACGAGATTTCTTCCGGTATCGGCACTCCGGGCAGGTAAAGATCGTTATCACGTGTTTCGCTCACCTTCTCGGCATAATCCTGGAACGGACCCCAGACGGTTACTGAATGACCGTTCTCGTTCAGGACAAGGGCTAACGCTGTACCCCACCCGCCATCACCCACAACTGTGACTTTTTTCTTCATCTCAACCGGTTTTCGTTTTCTTTCCAAACGTGATCTTGCTCTCGGTTCCATCTATAAGGCGCCTGATGTTGGTGTGGTGCCGGATGACGGCAGCCGTGCCCAGGACTGTAAGCACGATGGGAATCAGTAGAGACCCGGACCTGTAGAAGCACCATGCTGATGCGGGTACGGTAAGGGCTGCCAGAATAGAGGCGACTGAGACGTACCTGGTCAGCACGAAGGCCGCAACCCACACACAAACACCCACACCCAGCGCGGCGGGGGCAATGCCGAGCAGCGCCCCGGCTGTGGTCGCTATGCCCTTGCCGCCCTTGAACCGCAGATAAACCGGCCAGTTGTGCCCGGCCACGGCCAGGCAGGCGAAGACGACAGGAGCGGCGTTGCCGGCCTCGCAGCCGGTAGCCCTGGAAAGAAGTGCGGGAAAAAGTGCGGCTGGGATGTAGCCTTTCAATGCGTCAAGAAGCAGCGTAAGAATACCCCAGCCCTTGCCGACAGTCCGGAAAACGTTGGTTGCCCCTATATTTCCGCTGCCGACGGAACGAATGTCCACACCTCGGGCACGGGCAACGAGAAACCCGAAAGGCACCGCCCCGAAAAGGTACGAGAGAACTGTAAAAATCAAGTAAGCCATGTTTAGAGATTCCCCTGCAAGTGCCACCGCTAAAGTCTTGTAGCTGAATTCGTGAGAATTCAGACTCACTAGGCTCGAGACCCTTTCACCCGTCGGAATCCTCACGGATCCCGCTACATGGGATCCAGTGAACAGATTCTGGCAAATGATCCAGGCTAATGCGATCTTACGGCCATCTGCCTTGCCAATGCCTCAAGCGGCATGGTGTTTCCGCGCAGACGCGCCAACGCGTCATGGGCCTCCTGTGTCATTTCCTCGGCCCTGCGTTTAGCACCATCAACTCCGAATATGCGCAGGCAAGACCGCTCATCACCGCCTTCTTCGCCACCATCAAGTATGTCGTCGACGATCTGGAACACCATTCCAATCCTGGTGGCGAATTCAGTGAGGTCTGACAAGTCGCTGGTGCTTGCCCCAGCAACCATTGCCCCCATCCTGACGGCAGCCCGGAACAGCTCGGCGGTCTTGTGCCTGTGAATGAATTCGATTTTCTCAGGAGTCAAATCTTCAGGAGCGCACGCCATGTCTTCGACCTGGCCACCAACAACCCCCCGGCTTCCGGCAGCGGTTGCGAGTTCATCCAGCAATTGTCTCACTTCGTAAGGCTGAGCCGGAGAAGCTCCCGCAATGACTCCGAAGGCGAGCGCCTGGAGAGCATCACCGGCCAGGACGGCGTTGGCTTCACCGAATACGATGTGATTGGTCGGTTTTCCACGGCGGGTGTCGTCGTCATCCATGCAAGGGAGGTCATCGTGGATCAATGTGTAGCTATGGAGCAGTTCAATGGCCACGGCTGGTTCTATCGCACCTTTGCATTCGGGATCAATGGCTTCCGCCGCGGCCAGGCAGAGAATGGGCCGCAATCGTTTTCCGCCCGAGAAAACGCTGTATCTCATGGCTTCATGGAGTCGTGTGGGTGATGTGCTTTCAGCGGGTAACGCATCGTTGAGAGCCCTGTCGACCAGTTGCCTCTTTTGCTGCATGTATGTTTTGAGATCGAACATCATGACTAGATTAGATTCTTTCAGACTCAGCACAAGCCCAAATGCGCCAGGACATTCCCCAGTTTTCGGGTGCTATATCAGGGAAACGCTTGGCTTTGCGACGTTTACACAGCATCTGAAGTGTAATAGCCTCTCAGCGGCAAATGGCACCCGAGATGCCTCGCTACGCTCGGCATGACAGAAAACCTTATAAAACTGTCATCCCGAGCGCAGTCGAGGGATCTCTGGCGCGATGCAAGCGCCAGAATTGGGGTAAGTCCACCAAATGCGCTGTTTGACAAAGCAAGGCGCCTGCATGTACAGTACTGGACTGAGCTGTTCTTCTCTCGATCCTGTGCCACGGAAGAATGCTGGTTGTGGAACTCTAAGCGGGAAAAGAGGCGAGGAGGAAGTATATTGCCAACATACGAATATGAATGTCAGTCATGTGAGATCGTTTTCGAACGTTTTCAGAGCATGAGCGATGCACCGATCCGCAAATGCCCGGAATGCGGGGCAAAGGTTAAGCGTCTTATAGGCGCAGGTGCCGGGATACTGTTCAAGGGTAGCGGGTTCTACCAGACGGATTACCGTAGCGCCAGCTACAAGACTGATGCGAACAAAGATAAGCAGAGCAAGGCGGCAAGGGATACCGGGACGAAGTCAGAGACCTCTTCGTCGAAGAAGTCCGAATCGAAATCCGCGGCGACTGCTGAGAAATAGGGCCAAAATAGGGAGGCTTGAACCACAATGCTTATCTGCAAGAAGTGTGGCTCCGATAATCCGCTGGGACGCATTTTCTGCGGATCTTGTGGAAGCAAACTCGACATGTCCGACATGACCAGCGATACGCTGGCGGACCGGCAGAGGGAGAGTTTTCTTTTAACCCACTACAAGAAAATGTTGCTGGTACTGGCTATTCTTGTTCTGGCCACGATTGGCCTCGCCCTTTGGCCCAGCACGGCAGTACTTGGAGAAGAAGGTACGTCGCTTGGTTCCAGCAAGGTGAAGCAGCACATGGGGTTGCTTCTGAACCTGGCCCCGGGCCAGGTCGTGAAGCTCACCGTGAATGAAAAAGACATTAACGGTTACCTGAAACACACGAAGCTCCGGAAGAGCCGTTACGAATCATGTTCCACCAGGCTTGTATCGCGGGGGATGTCGGCACGACTTGTGCGACCGCTGGCTGACGTCCCGCTCGGCAAGTTCAAGTTAAAGCTGAAAATCTCGTTTGATTTAAGGTGTGTGCCCGCCGCCGGACAGGTCGTGGTAACTGGTGCGTCCGTCGGGCATTTGCCCTTGTGGGGGCCAACGAAGACCTTGGCCCTGACGGAGTACCGAAAGTTGTTTGCTTCCGGGAAAGAGCAGGGACTTCTAAAAGTCCTCACCGATATTCGTATTGAGGATGGGCAGGCTGAACTATCCGCGGGAGAGTAGTCTCGCGCTGCTGGCCCTTGAGTGACCGCCATGACGGGTCCAGTTCCATTCGAAGTGCAGAGATACAGGGAGCATTCTTCCTGTATTCGCGGTTTCTTTGCAAATGAAGTTTTCTGCCTCTCGCTGTCCCTGCTGGTTATGTCATCCAGTTCAGTTTTTGCCGGCCCTGAACGTTTGGAGTCTGAAACCCTTTCTCGCCTAACCCGTTACAAGATAACGAAAAGCAAAACGGGCCGCTTTACAGCCATGGGGCCGCGAGCCTTAAGCAACGCTGAGGCTTGTAGTTGGGCGGAACGCATTCTGACGGGGATGGAGCGCCAGCTCGGGGTCAAGAGCCTTCTAAGCCGTCCCGACCCAATGCGGATGCTTCTGCAGACGGAGATGACTGAACCCGGAAACGAGGTCGCGCCGATTACTTTCGACGGGCCGGGGAAACGGTTTTTCATCCGGGACCTGTCGCTGATTGAAACGGCGAAGGGAGACGAGGCTCTCTGCAGGGCTCTCCTGGCGCTTTGCCTGCAGGAATCGGTGCGTACGCGCCGTACGGTGCCTCTTCGTGCGAAAGTGCGCTTTCCTGGTTGGCTGCCGCTGGGGCTTTCCCGCTACCTGAATGCCCGCACGCGTGCCGGGGACAGTCGGGCGGTGCTTGACAAATGGCAGCGTGGGAAACTGGCTCTTCTTAAGGATGTTCTTTCCGTGGATCCGGCCCCGGGAGATTCCCTTGCAGCCGCCGCGCAAGGGATGGTGGTCTCCTGGATTGTATCCATGGACAATACGAAAGAGGTAATGGACTCGGCGTTTGATTGCCTTGTTTCCGGAGGAACCCTGGACGCAGACTGGATGTTCTTTGCTGTTAGGGGATGTTCTTCAGTTGTGGACCTGGAGGAGAAGTGGGATACGTGGATTCTCCGGCAGAAGCGCATGGTCCACATTCCCGGCCTTGCGGTCAGATTTGAAGACTACCGAATGGATGCAGCGTTGTTGCTTTATCCGGGACTTTTTGATATTCCACTGAATGACCATCCTTACAGTGCAATTGAATGGGAAAGGCTGGTTGAACGGCGGAAAGAGCCTTGGATAGAGGGTTTCTGCCGGAAGAAGTCAACCGACCTGAGGATTCTGACACTGGGGAGAAACGTACAGGCCAGGGAAGTAATTGAGTCCTACTGCAAGTTTCTTTCCGTTTTGCAGAAGGGCGGAAGTGAACGCAAGGCAGGGAAACTGCTCGAAGAAGCGCGGGCATTGCAGAGAAAATTGAACGCTGAACCGTAGCCCAGGCGATTCGGGAGGGTTTTGGTAAATTTCTTGTCATCCTGAGCGTAGCGTAGCGGAGTCGAAGGATCTCGGGTTCCTGGCAGGACATTAGATCCCTCGGCAAGCTCGGGATGACATTAAGTGAACGGTATCTGTAGGTTTAGGTGACGTCATCCAATATGAACGATAGGGACAAGCGAACATGGGTGCTCGAAAGACGATAGTTGGATCGGTAGACCCGGCAGTTCTGAGTTTTACTGCGGGGGAGGATGCAGTTCTGGATCTGCAGCTTGCCGAGGCGGATTGCATTGGGTCGGCAGCGCATGTCACGATGCTGTCGCGCGTTCCTATCAGGCCACGCCTCTTTTCCGCGAAGGAACGCGACCAGGTGGTCGCAGAACTGGTTAAAATTATTAGACGTGTTCGGGCTGCCAAGTTCAGAATAACTGCCCAGGACCAGGATGTTCACCTTGCCGTCGAGAAGGCGCTGACCAGGTCACTGGGAGACCTGGGTCGGAAAATCCATACGGCCAGGAGCAGAAATGACCAGGTTGCCGTTGATCTCCGGCTTTACTCCCGGACCGGGATGCTGGCGTTACTGGACAAGCTCCTGGATCTTGCGGACGCACTTCTTGCGATTGCCCTGAAGCATCAGCTTACCCCGATGGTCGGCCGGACTCATCTTCAGCCGGCAATGCCAGGCACCGTGGGATTGTGGGCTTCGGCTCACGCGGAAAGTCTGTTCGACGATGCTTCATTGCTGTGGGCTGCATACGAGTTGAACAACCGCAGTCCGCTTGGATCTGCTGCCGGTTACGGCGTGGGATTGAAGATAGACCGGGACCTCACGGCCCGGTTGCTGGGATTCACCAGGCCGGTTGCCAACGTTTTGTATGCAAGCAACGCCCGTGGAAAATGCGAATCGGTGATTCTTTCGGCAGCATCGCAGGTCATGCTGACGCTCTCAAGGCTGGCCGAGGACCTGATTCTGTTCACCATGCCGGAATTCGGGTATTTCAGCCTGCCGCCGGAGTTCTGCACGGGCAGCAGCATAATGCCTCAGAAGAGCAATCCTGACGTACTGGAGCTGGTTCGCGCCAGGGCTTCCCGGGTGCTGTCATGCATGTCGAGTGTAACGAGCGTGATCAAGAGCCTTCCCAGCGGATATAACCGTGATTTGCAGGAGACCAAGGGGCCTTTCCTGGATGGCCTGAATACAACATCTGCTTCACTTGAAGTAATGGGGCTGCTTGTTCGCGGCCTCGGCGTAAACAAGAAAGCCCTTAAGAAAGGCTTCTCCCCCGGGGTATTTGCGACGGATGCTGCCCTTGAGAAAGTGGCCCGGGGCGTGCCTTTCAGGAACGCGTATGACGAAGTGAAAAGCGAGCTGGACGGACTTGAGCAGATTGACCTTGGTAAAGCGATTGCCGACAGATTTGCACCGGGTTGCCCGGCTGATCCACAGGTTGAAACCGCGTGCCGCCGGGCATCAGACATGCGGGCTCTTGTTGACGGCGAACGCAAGAATTACTATAACG
>PVBE010984226.1_pt1 | contig 10022 bp, 8 predicted proteins | sample 1631181 | NCBI WGS metagenome assembly PVBE01 (sample SAMN08397723, study PRJNA350692) | Marine metagenome, whole genome shotgun sequencing project. | isolation source: water | place: Pacific Ocean | collected 2012-04 | reverse complement strand
TGTAGAAGGCGAAGCCGTAGTCGTTGGTGACGATGAGCACGTCGTCGCCGTCGACCTGGACCCAGGCCTCGCCCTTGTAGTCGCCGCTCTGCCGATCGCTGATGGTGCCCACGGTGGAGTCGTCCGTCCACACGCTGTAGCTGTCCCAGTTCCGGTCGTGGCTGCCCGTGGTGTTGATCTCGTTCACCACGCTGCCGACCAGGGTCCAGCCCCCGTTGTCCGTGTTCTGGTCGCAGTAGGCGGAGTAGGTCGTTCCGGTGCTGTCCTCCAGGGTGTAGCTGCCGTCGGTGGTGGTCCCGTCCGCCAGGATGTCGCTGCACGATCCGGCGGGGCAGGCGCTCCCGGTGCCCAGCACGGTCTCGTCGATGTTGGCATCGCAGTCGTCGTTGATGCCGTTGCAGGACTCGCTCTCCGCGGGGCTGATCAGCTTGGTGCTGTCGTCGCAGTCTTCGTCGTTGTCCGCGTAGCCGCTGGGCTCTTCGCAGGCGGTGGTGGTCGAGTCCGGATCGCCGTAGTCGTCGCCGTCGGTGTCGGCGTACCAGGTGCTGGCGTCCACCGCATCGTCCTCGTTGGCGGTGCCGTCGCAGTCGTCGTCGTAGGCGGTGCTGCAGAGCTCGTCCGCACCGGGGTGTACCTCCTTGTCCTCGTCGTTGCAGTCCTCGCCTCCCAGGATGGTGGCGTCGCCGAGCCAGCTCGTGATCGTGCACTCGACGTAGAGGTCGCCGTCGTCGTCCTTCTCCTCGTCAGAGAGCTGCTCGTCGCAGTCGTTGTCCAGCCCGTCGCAGAGCTCCTCGGCGTCGGGGTGCACGGTGGCGTCCTCGTCGTCGCAGTCCTCGCCTCCCAGGATGCTGCTGTCGCCGTCCCAGCCGCCGTCGTCGATGATGCACTCGACGTAGTGGTCGCCGTCGTCGTCCTGCTCCCCGTCGGCGATCTGGCCGTCGCAGTCGTTGAGCTGTCCGTCGCAGAGCTCCTCGGCGCCGGGGAATACGGTGCCGTCCCCGTCCTGGCAGTCCGTCGCGTCCTCGACGTAGCCGCTGGGCTGCTCGCACGCGGGGGTGCTGTTGTCGGGGTCGCCGAAGCCGTCGTCGTCCTGGTCGGCGTACCAGGTGAGCGCGTCTTGCGCGTCGGGCTCGTCGATCGTGTTGTCGCAGTCGTCGTCCCGGCCGTTGCAGAGCTCGATCTGGTCCGGGTTCACGTCCGGCTTGGAGTCGTCGCAGTCCTGGCAGGCGGCCCAGCCGTCTTCGTCTTCGTCCGCGTAGCCCACCGAGCCATCGCAGTTGTAGTCGACGGGGTCGGTGCAGTCCTCCTCGGGGGCGCCGGGGTAGATCGCAGCGTCGCTGTCCTCACAGTCCTCGTCGTTGCCCACCGTGCCGGAGGGCGGGTCGCAGGCGCTCGTGGCCTCTCCCGCGCCGAAGCCGTCCCCGTCCTGGTCTGCGTACCAGTCGGAGGGGCCGCCCACCTCGGGGTCCGAGTCGTCGCAGTCTTCGTCCGAAGACAGTCCGTCGCCGTCGTGGTCGAGAAAGACGGTATCGACCCCCTGGTCCTTGGTGCGGCAGGCGGTGAGGAGGAGCAGGGACAGCAGGTACATGGGTGTGATTGTGCGCTACCCTCCGCCTCATGAACAAGCGCTCCTTCCTGTTGGTGACCGGCCTGGGCCTGGGGCTCGTCGCCTGTGCGGACGAAGACGAGGTGGTGGACGAGGTGCTCACCGAGGAGCCGGCGGAGGCTCCGGTGGAGCTGGAACTTCCCTCGGATGGGACACCCGACCTGCCCACCGAAGAAGACCCCGCACCGGAGACGGCAGACGGCGAACTGCCCACCTGGGACGAGGTGAAGTCCGGCCATCCGGAAGGGGCGACGAACCCGCCCATACCGGAGCTGATCGTGACCCCCGACGGGGACTGCTACAAGGGCTGGCGACCCGGGATGCTCCTGCCAGCCCCCGGCGAGCCGGTGGGCGACCGCATCCAGGAGTGCGGTGAGGGCGTTGACTGCGGTACCCGCATTCAGTGTCCGGAAGAGCGCGTGCAGGCCTTGATGGAAGCCGGTGAGGACGAGCAGTGAACCGACGATCCTGGTTGCTCATCACGGGGCTGGCGGTGGGCTGCGGCGAGCTGCCCACCTGGGACGAGGTGAAGTCCGGCCATCCGGAGGGGGCGACGAACCCGCCCACACCGGAGCTGGTCGTGACCCCGGAGGGGGACTGCTACAAGAACTGGCGTTCTGGGATGGCCGCACCCACGCGCGAGGAGCCCCGGGGCCTGACGATCTACGCCTCGGTCGGTAACGACCGCATCCAGGACTGCGAGGGCGTCGACTGCGGAACCCTCATTCAGTGCCCGCAGGAGCGCAAGAAGGATCTGCAGAGGGCCTTGGAGCTGGCCACCTACGAGGAGAACTTTCCCGAAGGGCCACCCACCAATCCACCGGCACCGAGGTTGGCGGTGTCCGAGGACGGTCGCTGCTTCGAAGCGGAGGACGGTGGGGAGAATGCGGTGGAGTCCTGCCCTGCGGAGGAGGTAGACAACCCCTGCGGCCAGCCCATCGAGTGTCCCCCGGAGGCGGCAGAGTTGCTCGCGGAGCATGCTGAACTCCAAACGATGCCGCCCTCCATCTCCAAGAACCCGCCCGGCCAGATCCCGCAGTTGGTGGTCGCGACGGACGGTCGTTGCTTCCAGGGGCCTGGCTACGATGCGGATGTCGTGAAGGTCTGCGGCCCGGAGGAGCAGGACAACGCCTGCGGCGAGCCCATCGCCTGTCCTCCTCACGCGGCCACCCTGCTCGCGGAGTACAACGAGCCCCCCACGCGAACGAACAATCCCCCGCCGACGGGGCGATGAACCAGCGAAGCATCGTCCTGGTCACCGGCCTTGGTCTCGGAACGGCCTGTGCCCAGGGTGAGGCTCCGGAGCAGGCACCCGTCGAGGAGCTGCCCGAAGCCTCCGCACCGGTCGAGGACGCGGTCGCCGAGCCCTCGCTGCTCGAGCGGGAGGCGCTGGAGGGTCCCCGCAATCCTCCGATGTCCGGCAACACGGTGCTGACCATGACGCGAGGCACCAGCCGGGTACTGGCGGGGCAGATCGACCTGCTCTCGGGTGACCCGGAGGACATCAAGGGCGCGCTGCGCCACCGCTACCGCTACCGGGTGGGCCAGTGCTACGAGACGCTGCTGGAAGCGGAGCCCGGCATCTCGGGACGGCTGGCGGTGACGATCGAACTCCGCGATGGACACCCCGAGGCGAGCCTCCTCTACGACACGGTGGGAGCTCAGCAGAGCCTGTCTCGTTGTGTTCTGGACGAGGTGGCGGGATGGAGCTTCGCCGGCGACAGCAACGGCAGCTTCCGGTTGGTCGGGACCTTCTCACCCGTGGAGCCATGACACCGCGGGTCCACCGGGAGTGGCGAAACCGCGTCTCCGCCGAGTACCGGAGCGCCGCCATCACCGCCCAGGTGCTGCACTGGCTGATCCAGGTGGGCGCCGGCGACGAGCTGGTGAGCACCTGCATGCGCGTCGTTCGGGATGAACTGGACCACGCGCAGCTCAGCCACGACTGCCTGGTCGCGCTGGGTGGGGGTGGCACGGCCTCGCTGGATGCGCGCGCCATGGCGGAGCCGATGCGGCCGGAGGGCCTGGTGGCGAGCCTGTTGGACAGCATCCTGCAGAACTTCTGCCTGGGCGAGACCTTCGCGGTCCCGCTGTTCAACCGCATGTACGAGGGCACCACCCACCCCGATGCGCGCCGGGTGCTCACCCGGGTGCTGCAGGACGAAGCGGTGCACCGGGCCTTTGGCTGGCAGGCGCTGGATGCCTTGCTCGAGGCCGACCCGGAGGGGGTCCGAGCTTTCGTGAACAAGCGCCTGGCTGACCACGTCGCGAGCTTCCAGAGGGCCTACGCTCCGGACACGGACGGCACACCGCTCACCGCCGAGGAGCGGGCTTGCGGCCTGATGGACGTGGCCGACTATCGGGAGGTCTGGACCCGGACCTACGAGGAGGACGTGAGCACACGTCTGGCGAAGCGAGGGATCGAGGCGCCACCGCTGCGAGCGGGCTGATTCGAGGACCGTCGTTCACTCTGTGGCGTTCACGGCGGACGTTATTGCGGTGGCCAGACTCGGTCCCTCAGGCGGGTGGCAGCTTGACGGTTCGCCCGTAGCGCAGGTGCTCGCCGACCCAGCCGTCGTTGGTGACCACCCACATCATCTTGCAGGGGGGCTTGATCTCGGGCGCCTCCGCGCCCCCGTCGGTCAGGTAGATGCAGGCGTCCCAGCGGGTGGTTCGCTGTTCCCGAAGCCAACGAAAGGCCGGGTCGAAGGCTGTGCCGCCACGGCCGTGCAGCACCTCGGGGAACTTGCCCTTGTACTCCCAGACGTGCTGCACCGCGGCGTCGCACTCGATGACCGTGATCTCGGCTCCCTGTCGCCACATGCCGTGGATCTCGCTGAAGAAGAGCCCCACCTCGTCGTCGGAGACCGACCCGCTGGTGTCCAGCACGACCGCGAGCTTCTGGAAGCGCTTGACCTTGATGCCCTGGACCACCCGAGCCTGGTCTTGCGTTCGCTCCTCCGGGCGCTGGCCGTGGCGAATCCAGCCCGCGAACTCCGCGTAGCGCTTGGACTCGCGCTTCTGGGTGGAGACGATGCGGGTGCGCCGGGAGCTGGCGGCGAAGATGCGGAGAGCGCGGCGCCAGTCCACCTTGGGCTTGCGCCGCTCCAGGATGGCGTCCACCAGCTGTTGGATGCGCCCTGGGAGCGTGCCCCACTGGCGCGGCCCGGTGCGGTCCTTGGCCTGCACGACGATGCGCTCGACCTCGGTCTCGATGGCACGTTCGATGCCCTCGCTCACGCCGCTGCGCTCGCCCCAGGCGCCGTGGTCGCTGTGCCAGGACTGCCGTCCCTGCAGCATGCGGTCCAGGGTTGCGGCGCTCTGGGGGGCGCTGGTCTTGCTGTAGTCCTTCCCTCCGGGCATCTCCCCGCTCCCTCCGCAGCTCGGGCAGGGCTCGCCTTCGCTGCCGGCCTGGCCGCTTCCTCCGCAGTCCTCGCACTGTGAAGCGGGCCCCAGCTCCGAGCGCAGCTCGTCCAGCCTCTCGTAGTACCAGTCCGCTGTCTGGTCCGGCAGCAGGTTCATGTCGGGGAAGGTCTCCAGCGTGAGCGCGCTGGTCGGGAGCCTCCACGGCTTCACGAACTGGTTCACGACCAGGTCGCAGGCGATGTTGAACAGGTAGGGGTCCCGGCGCTTGTTGTCCCGCATCCGGAAGACGTGTCGGAAGAGCAGGTGCAGAGCCTCGTGCTTGACCACCGCGACGCGCTCGTCCTTGCGCTTGAGCTCCCCGCAGAAGAAGTCGGGGTTCACGCGGAGCTGAAGACCCCCGTTGGTCAGAGCCACCGCTGCGGTGGGGGTGGCCTTGCTGGCTGTGCGGACCACGCCGCCCAGCAGGTGGCCGTAGAAGGGCTCCTTCAGCAACAGCTGGATGATGCTGCGGCTGAGCTCCTCCTGGGCCTTCGCGGAAGAGATGCTCATCGTGGCCTCCCTCCGTCCTACATGCCCATGAGGACGAGGTCGGCGAGCTTCTTGTCCCGCATCATCTTCGTGACCGCGTTCTTCTTCAGCACCACCAGGTCCTTGTGCAGGCTGAAGCGCAGGTCGTTCGGCAGCTCCTTGTGGGTGAGGAAGGCCACCAGGTTGGCCTGGTGGGTGGGCTTGGGCTCGTAGTCGTCTCGCGCCAGGTGCAGGTACAGCCGGGTGCAGATGGTCGCCAGGCGGTCCACCCGCTTGGCGTCACCCTCGCCCTTGGCGAGCTCGGTGATGCGCTTGGAGATCGGCTTGAAGTCCTCGCTGTCCAGGATCTCCTCCGGGGGGACGAGCTGTTCCAGGTTGTCCTTCACGAAGGCCAGGAAGTCCGCGACGGTGACGTCGTCCAGACAGCTCTGGGCCATCACGTTGACCAGCTCGATCTGGGCCTTCAGGTCGGGGATGTCCTTCACGCTGTCGAAGAACTGGCAGAGGGTGCGCGGGGTCGTCCGACCGCCGGTCACGGTCTCGGGGTAGGTCAGCACGAAGTCGATGCCGCGGGTGTCCACTCCGGTACTCAGGGCCCAGGCCGCCCACGCCTTCACGTCGAAGTTCATGGTGATGTGCATCATGCGGGTGAGCATGGCGTCGTCCATGGGCGTGACGCTGTAGTCGCCGCCCTCGGGGTTCGCCGTGGCGACGATCTGCCACCGGGTGGGCAACGACCAGCTGAACATCTCGAAGTTCTGGAGCAGCTGCATCAGGCCGCGCAGGATGCGATCGTCCGCTCGGTTGATGTCGTCCAGCAGCAGGATCCCGGGTCCTTCCTCGGTGGGGACCCAGTCAGGCGGCAGGAAGGCCGTGTACTCGTCTCCCACGATGTTGGGATCGGGATCGATGCGGGTGGGAAGACCGTGCAGGTCACCCATCTCCTCGAACTGGGCCGGTGCGCAGTAGGCGAACTTCCAGTCGTGCTCGCGCGCATAGTCCTGCACCAGGCTGGTCTTGCCGATGCCGTGCAGGCCCCAGATGCAGACGGGGGTTCCCCGCCGCCCGCTGTCGGCCAGCTTCAGGTTGGTCTGGAAGAGATGATCCAGGAAGTCCTTCGTCCGCTTGGGATCGAGGCGCGCTCCGTGGAAAAGCAGTTGTTCGTCAGCCATCGACTGCTCCTTGAAGGCAAATGGCGACTAAAACGTTCAGGCCAGGTTGCCTATTGCATCGAGGGCTGGAACAACAGCAGCTCACTCCAGGTAGCCGGCTGCTCGGAGTTGCTCTGTGAGCTCCGGATCCGGGGGCCCGTCCGCAATGTTCGAGGCCTGCACGGCCTGCACGTAGACGCCGAAGTCTCCGCTCGGGAGCGGATCGCCCTCTCGCCACCAGAGGGGTGGATCCCAGCTTCGCGCCATCAGGGTGCCGAAGGCCGCACCGTCGCACCAGCTTGCTCGTTGGGGGTGAGGGTAGGCCGCGGCGCGGAGCGGGCGGTCACGACGCTGGCCGGAGAGCAGGTCGTGGACGATGATCGCGTTCAACGGGCCGATCGGCAGCTCGCTCGCGGTGTCCAGGACGGGCACCAGCTGGTTGCCCTCGTTCAGCAGGTGGCCGTGATCGATGAGGCCCTCCTCGCCCAACATCTCGCCGTGGTCCGAGACCAGCACCAGCCGATCGACGCTGCGGCCGTAGTCCTCCAGGACCTGAAGCACCGCGGCCAGCGTGTGGTCGGCCCGCCAGATCGCGACATCGTAGAGGTCCGTGATCTGTTCACGGAAAGCGTCGGGGTTCTCGAGCTGTCCCGCCAGGTAGCGGCGCCAGAGGCTGCCCTCCTCGGCGGGCTGGTAGCGGAAGGCCTCCCTGGGGGATGCCCAGTCCACCGAAGAGTCCACCTCCAGCCACGGACCATGGGCGTCCGCGATGTTCACGACCAGCAGCAGCGGGCGTCCGTCGGTGTCGAAGCGCAGCAGGTTGCGCACCTGGTCCACCAGGCGGGGGCCGTACCACTCGCCAAAGTGGCGGGGTGTTCGAACCCGGTCGAAGCCCCGGGTGAGTCCGGAGGCCACTCCCAGCACCGGGTTTCCGCTCACCAGAGCGCTCTGGCCTTCCCAAGCCTCGGCCAGGGTGGGAAGCTCCTCGTCCAGGGGGCGGACCTGCTCGGCGGTGTCCTGGCCGAGGGACTCCCCACCCGCCACCGAGTGGCTTCGGTGTACAGGGACTTCCGCACCGGTGAAGAAGCTGGCGTGGCTGGGAAGGGTCCAGCTGCCCGGGGCGATGCCCTGGCAGTTCAGCGAGGCTCCCTCTTCGACCAGGCGCTCCAGCGTGGGTGAGGTCGGGCGGGGGTAGCCGCAGGCGCTCAGGTGGTCGGCCCGAACGGTGTCGAGCACGACGAAGAGCGTCACGCTCCCCGGCTTTGCCAGGAAGGGGCGCAGCGGGTCCACCAGGTCGCGCTGCCAGGCCAGGCCGAAGAGCTCCGCGATCAGCAGGCACACCAGCGCCAGGCGGATTCGTCGGGTCTTCTTCTTGGAGCGCACGTCGGCCGGCGTCCGCTAGGCGAGCAGATCGAGGTACTCGACCTCGGTCAGTACCTGCACGCCGGCATTCTCGGCTTTGCGAATCTTGCTGCTGCTGGCCTTCTCCCCGGTCACCAGGAGGTCCAGGTTCTTCGAGATGCTGGAGGCGAGCACGGCCCCCAGCTTGCGCGCCTGGTCCTTCATGTCCTGCCGTGATCCGCGGGTCATCGTGCCGGTGAAGAGGACGCGCTTGCCCGCGACGGGACTGTCGCCCGCGGCAGGCGTTGCCTCCACGCTAGCCCGAGCTGTGGTCTCCAGCTCGAAGCCGAGCGCCAGCATGTGCGCGATGGTCTGCCAGCGGGCCTGCAGGCCGCCCACGATGCTCTCGGAGGTCACCTCGCCGAAGCCCTTTACATCCGCCAGTTGCTCGGCCGTGAGCTGGTTCAGGTCGCTCAGTGCGAAGGCCCCCAGGAGCTTTCGGCTGTCGCCCACACCCAGGTCCTTGATGCCGAAGGCGGCCAGGAAGCGCGCATCCTCGACCTGCTCGCGTCGACTGGCCCCCAGCGCTTCGACCAGGTTCTTGGCCTGGCCAGGGCCGAAGTCCATGTCCAGGAGCTCCTGCTCGCCCAGGGCGTAGATCTGCTCCAGGGTCCCGTAGCCAGCCGCCACCACGCGGGTGATGGTCTTCGGACCCCAGTGGTCCGCGGTGCCGAGGGTCTTGAACCAGTGGCGCAGGCCGGTCTCCACCTGCGCCGGGCAGCCGGTGCCGTTGGAGCAGTTGAGGAAGTCGTTGACCCACTGGAGCTCGCTCTCGCAGGAGGGGCAGTCCGAGGGGAGGGTGACCGTCTCCGACTTCTCCAGGACCTCCTCCAGCTTGGGAATGACCTCGCCGGAGCGAATGATCTGGATGCGTGCGCCTGGGCCGAGCTCGAGAGATCTCACCATGCCTGCGTGATGGGCGGTGACGCGGCCGATGGTGGCGCCGCTCACCTTCACCGGCTCCACCAGCATCACGGGGGTGACGTTGCCGGTCCGTCCCGTCTGCCAGACGATGTCCACAACGGTGGTGGTCGCGGTCTCACCCCGCTCCTTCATGGCGATCTGCCACCGGTGGTGGTGGCTCGTCGCCCCCATGTGCTTTCTGAGCGCGGAGTTCGTGGCCTCGGCCACCATGCCGTCCAGCGAGTAGTCCACCTGTTGGCGCAGCGCCTCGGTGATCTCGCCGGTCTGTTCGACCAGTTCAGCCCCGGTGCCGCGCCAGGTGGGAAGGGTGGTGTAGGGGACGAAGCGCACCGCTCCGGCGTCCAGCGCCTTCTGGCCCGTCGCGCTGACCTCGTCTGCGCTGATGATGCCCACGCACATGTTGCGGGGGTGATCGAACTCCTGGGCAGCGTGGTCTTCGAACCAGGACTGGGACATCACGATCTCGCCCACGCCCTGGTTTCGGCCGCCGATGGGTACCACTCCGCGTTCGAAGGCATAGGTGATGTTGGTTCCCACCCGGCCGTTGCCTCGGGTGGCGAAGATGCCTCCGGTGTCCTTTCCGGCCAGTCCGTCCAGCTTGGGGGTCACCTTGAAGTCCACCTCGTGCAGGCCGATCTCGGCGGCCGCCTTCTCCACGCGCTCGACCCAGCGCTGCAGCTGCTCGCGGGTGTAGGCCTTCTCGGTGCTGAGCATGGCTTTGCCGTGCTTGACCTTGGAGCCGGTCAGCGCCTCGGGCTCGATCTGGTGCAGCCAGGGGTGCTGGGCATCCAGGGCCCTGAGTTCCTCGACCAGGGTGTCGTACTCGACGTCGCCGATCTCGGGACGTCCAGCCCGGTACGCGGCGTTGTAGCGCCGCAGATCGGACACACGCTGTTCGATCTCCGCGGCCTTGGAGGCGGCTGGGGGGGTGGACCCGAAGAGGTCAGCTTGGCTCATCATCGACTCCTAGGCGGGCTCCCAGCCACGCTTGATGTTGGCCGTCACCAGCTCGTCCGCCAGCTGCTCGGCGACAACCTGGCTGGGGG
>PVBE010850616.1_pt1 | contig 10022 bp, 9 predicted proteins | sample 1631181 | NCBI WGS metagenome assembly PVBE01 (sample SAMN08397723, study PRJNA350692) | Marine metagenome, whole genome shotgun sequencing project. | isolation source: water | place: Pacific Ocean | collected 2012-04 | reverse complement strand
CTTCATGGGAAAGGGATAAAACAGGATCAGGTGGAGTTCGTCGCATCGCAACCGCTTATGTAATAGGTGGAAAATCAACAAGAAATGCAAATACAGACTTTGATGGTGTTATAGTAGAATGCCATCCACCAGAAAAATGGGCACATCATTTAGGTATTAAAGCTAGAAATAACAAAAAACTAAATCAGGAAAGTATTGGTATAGAAATTTGTAATTATGGCCCTCTTACTAAAAAAGGTGACGAGTATTTTACATATGTGAATAGCAAGGTTCCATCTGCAGATGTAGTTGATCTTGGATATGAATTTAGAGGATACAGATATTATCATGCTTATACTCCAGCACAACTTGAAGCAACAAAAAATTTAGTAACTAAATTGGGTAAGGATTTTAATATCGATTTATCTAAAGGTATGAAAATGTTATTGGATGGACCAGCTATCATGCCAGAAGGTTTAGATACACTAGGTCAACAAAAATGGCTTAATACTCAGGGGTATATTGGTGGTAATGGTAGAGCTTTAGTAGAAGATGGATTAGCGGGAGGTAGCACTAGTAATACTAATTATGCTATAGATTCGTATAAAGAAGCATTGAAGGGCAAAGCATTTGAATTAAACAAACAAGCATTAGCAGGAGCAGAGGGAGTATGGACCCATACAAATGTAAGACCTGATAAATTTGATTTATCACCACAACCTGCAGTAATAGAAATGATTAAATCATTATAAAAAATTAGGAGAACAAATTATGGCATATGAAGGATATTCAGCATACGAAGGATATATGAACCCAACAAACCCAACAGCAAGTATGTTCGAGCATACATCATGGCACCCAGGTAAATGGGTTAAAGCTCATGTAGTGCCAGCAGGCCACACTGTAGCATTTACAGGATCTATGGCTGGAGCAGGTGGAATCATATGGGGACATAAAACAGGAAACGGGTGTGGATTAGGTAATATTATGACCTTCACATCTAGTGGTTCATTACATTTAGATTCAGCTGATGGCGGAATGACTGCAACATCAGGAACATTATATGAATTTTCACTTCAGGAAGTTACAACACTTGGTGGATCTGCAACAGTATTAATGAGCCAAGCAGCGGCTAAAAAACCATAAGAGGTAGATAACTATGAAATTAAAACAATTATTAAATGAACTTACTTCACATGATTTTCAAGTATCTCGAGAAGTGAATCCAAGTGCTGTTGGTAGTATATTAAATAAGATAGGATTCAGAGGAGTAGCTCCAGATAGAAAAGCACTAGCTAGAATTAAATCTTTTGAAGGTGGTAAAATGTTTATTCATGTGCAATATCACGTTATTGAAACAAAGGAAGGACAATTTAAGCTACATCAAAGACAACTTTATTTAAGAGATAAGGAAGTTAGAGTTACACATTTATATGTCGATAAATTAACAGAACCTTATCAAGGTAAAGGATATAGTATGAAAACAAAAGACATTGGTGTAGTTTATGTAGATACGGATAAATTTCTAGCAGCGCTTAAAAGAGTAAACGTAATTGGGAGTGCATCGTAATGATTAAATTAAAATATCTATTAAAAGAAAATATGATAAGAACCAACGGTGGAAAGATGGGGGCAGTAGAAACAATGAAAGACAATCCACCGTTTGCAGTTACTGATACATATGGAAATCCGGTAAATGAGGTAGAAGAGCCAGAGAACATGCCCGCACACTTTGGTAGTGGGGAGAATATAGAAGTATTCGGATATCAAACAAAACATTTTGATATTTGCAAATCGGCAGTAATGTTATTTGCTAAATTAAAACCAGCTAAACAAGAACTAACACAAGAATATGCAAGAAAATCAGCAGAATTTCTAGATAAGGTTTTTGGTATAGAAAAAGATGTAGTGGAAGAGGGTTCAGCAGCACCTGAACAGATCGAAGAGGCGATAGATATGTCTAATTTATTTGCATATGAATTAGGATGTGTAGGAGCTAGAATGAAGAAAGATTACACAAGAGATATAGCATTTGTAAAAATGCATATGATGGAAATTATTAACAGAATTAATTAAAAAAGTTATACATAATGCAAACGTTTGTCAAATCAAATCTTAATAAAATTTATCTGGCTATTCTGGTTATATTTTGGATGCTAATTATATCAGCATGCGAGAAAGAATCATCAGAACCATTTAACTTACCAGATGCAGTAGATCCTACTGAAATAGCAGGTGAATGGAATATCACAAAATTTTATTTATTAGAAGAAGGATTCCGATTAGATGTATCGGCATGGGTAGAATATGTAAATGATTCTACTTCTGATATCGGTACTATTACATTTAACGGAGCAGCAGAATTTGATTTGATTTACGGAACCCGTGCAGAGGGTTATCCATCTAATATGAGATGGGGTAATAACCATAACTCAACTCTGCAAGATTCATCCATTCTTGGATGGAATTGGAAGGCAGAAAAGCCACTTTGCAATACTACACCTTTTGAATACATATATGTCCCAGCGACATATTATTTAGGATTAGATACTGAGGAGTGGACAACTACATATAAAACTTATAACAAGTGGGTACTTGAAAATATAAGACGTTATGACAATGAATTAGAATTAACTGGCGATCATTACCAGTATAGAGAATTAACGTTGGAGAGGTAACCATGGCGGGAGCAAAAAAGGGATTTTTGGATAAGATTGATCCACAAATGTGGATAACATTAATAGGGTTTGTATTTACTTTAGGTATTATCTATGGTGAATTTCAAACGATGAAAAATCAAATTTATATTTTTGAAGAAAAGCAAAAAATATTCGACGAAGATTTTGAATCAGAAACAAAAATGGTATTAGAAAAGTTTGTATTATTAGAAGAAAAATTAGAAGCTGAAATTCAAGTAGTTGAAGAAAGACTTAATAAAAAAATTAAAACAATTAATACTTTAGAGAAAAAGGTATTTGATATTACAAAAGAAATCGATGTTGAATTTAAGGCAATAGATCTTAAATTAAAAACACTAGGTGGACACGATATAATCAAGTAATCAATAATTAACAAAAGGAGAATCAAAATGGACTTAAATACATTAAAATGTTACGCAAACTGTTACGGAGGGTATGTAGTAGCATTATTTGCAGGTTGGGAATTAGCTAAAGGTGATTGGATGGTTGCATTACCAGCATTAGCTGCAACAGCTTATTTAGCATGGAATAGCAGAAATAAAACCTGCAAACTGTAACAAGTGAAAAAGACGGTATTAATATTATTATGCGCCTTATTAGGGCGTGTTGTATTTTCACAAGAGGTTTGTGAAAAGCCTGTATTACCTGAATGGGATAAAAAAGTATACAAATATTCTGGGGACTATATCATGTCTCCAGAAATATCTCTTTTTGTATCCGGTTGGAAGGATTATCTTGCTTGTGAAAGGAAACGAAAAAAATCAGATACTCTTGCATTACAAACTAAATTAACCTTTTCTTTAGATGAAATACGAAAGGAGGTTAAATGGGATAGTATAAATTTAAGAAATATTACTACTGATGATGTTATAAAATGGGGAAAGAAAAATTTATTTGAATCTATTGAACTGCAATTTGGTGGATTTATGTCCAGACCAAAAGATTTCGCAGATCTTACTATTCCTGATGATTATGTTTATTCGTTTGGTATAAAGAAGAAGGCATCTGATCAATGCGTTACATGTCCCCAGAATTTATTTGGTAGAGATGATGAAGAATTAAAAAAAGATGAATCAAAAGATTCATATGCTTTTAATAAGCAAGGGATGGAGTATAAAATTACTTGGAATTGGATTCGAAGTGATGGTAGAGAATATTCAGAATCCAGGCAGTATGCAAGATATACAAAAATCTTTACTCGATATGGATTTTGGATCGAAGCAGATCATAAAAATAGAGTAAATGCTTTAATAGAGGATTATGGTTCGAACCAGGAATTTGCAAAAGGTGGCCTTAGATTAATGTATAGAGTTAATCAAAATGTAAATCTTACTGTTGGATATAATGTAAGAGCTACGCCTTGGGCAGCATATACTAACGAATTTATTTCATTTTACGAAAATTCATATTGGGATACAGAATCAGCTGCACAAAATGTATTTTATGATTTTGATAATAATGGTGAATGGGAAAACGATGAGCTAGTAGGAACTTATACAGAGATATTAGATCCTGTATTAAACGAGCCATACATTACAAATGAATTTAATGCTAAAAAAAGAATCTGGGCTTGGACGGGATCGCCTGTAGTTGGTATTGATGTATTTAATGAATCATCGATATATTTTTTCAATGCATGGATGAATTTTTATCCAAAGCAAGAAGATCTAGTATCACCAACAATTAAAATAATAACTTCAGGTAACGGGATAGAACAAAAAGCATTTGGTATGGAAGCTGACTGGGCACCAACAGATAACGTATTTGAATATGACGGTGGTATTGAAGCCGGTCTAAAATTAGGAAAGAAATTTAGTTTTGCAATATCAGGAGAAATATCTAACTACTATGGTGTGCAGGACTATAAAACAACATTTGGAATAAAGTATAAATTGTAATGAATACTATAGTATCAACAGTAGTGCGTTTTTTATTAACGTTTGCAATATTCGCTATCTTTTGGTATATACTGGAATTGATAGTATTCGAAAAAATAACAGGAACAACAAGAGATCTTCTTTTTATTATTATAGGAGGGTTTTTAACTGCATTTGGTAAAGTAGTAGATTACTGGTTTACTAAAATGAAAGGTGAGGAGTAGTAAAATGAAAGCAATTAATTGGACTAAAGTCAAATTATTAATAGGTTATATAGTATTTTTAATATTACTACTTATGACCCAAATATGTAAATCACAAACATTAACACTTAAAGATCAGCAAACCCTAGAGCCAATACCATTTGCAAATATTGTAACAAAGCAGTTATTAATTAGCGATGGTGGTGATGTGATGTATAGAGATTCTATACGCAAGGGAACAACAACAGATATAAATGGCCAAGCAGATCTTTCTCAATTTCCAGATGGAATATTGTTAGAAATATCCTTTATTGGTTATGAAACAAGACGTATTAGTAAAGCCGAAATGGCTAAAAAGGATTATGTAATTTTATTAGCACAGTCCTCGCAATATTTAGATGATGTAGTAATATCAGCTAGTAAGGTTAGAGAGCTTCGTGAAAATGTGGCTTATCAAATTCAATCTTTAGATATTAAACAAATTAAAAATGCTAATGCATCTACCACTGCAGATTTATTAACAGTTAATCAAGGTGTAGTTATTCAGAAATCTCAATTAGGTGGTGGATCGCCAATCATTAGAGGTTTTGAAGCTAATAGAGTCTTGTTAGTAGTTGATGGTGTTAGAATGAATAATGCAATATATCGTTCAGGTCACTTGCAAAATGCATTAACAGTAGATGCCAATGCTTTGGAAATAGTAGAAGTAGTTTTTGGCCCATCATCAACAATATATGGAAGTGATGCACTAGGAGGTGTTGTTCATTTTTATACTAAAAAGCCAGAGTTTAGTAAAAATGATAAAACATATTATAAAACGAATGCAGAACTTAGATATGGAAGTGCTGCTAATGAATACTCTATTCACGTTGACAATAATATTGGTGGTGATAATTTTGCTAACTTTCTTTCTGTTACATTAAAACAGTATGGCGATCTTAAAATGGGACAATGGAGAGCTCATGGATATGATAATTGGGCTTTAGTTCATGATTATATGAATGAAGATGATGAGATGGTTACTAATGAAAATCCGCACATTCAAATTGGGACAGGATATAAGCAGATAGATATATTAAATAATATAGCATGGAGAGCTTCTGAAAATATATTTGTAAGATTCAATAATCAATTCTCTACTACAACAAATATACCAAGATACGATAATTTACAAGAATATAAGGATGGTGCATTAAAATGGAGTGAATGGTCATATGGACCTCAAACTAGATTTATGTCATCATTAGATATAAACACCTATACTACTAATAAATTCTTTAATAGCCATAATCTAACATTGGCATATCAATTTATAGAAGAAGATAGAATTACAAGAAAATATCAGTCGGAAGAATATAATAACACATATATAGATGTAGATGTATTTAGTTTGAATTGGGATTTTACATTAGATAATTTGGTTTATGGATTAGAATTAACACATAATAATATTTTATCAACTGCTACCGAGGGAACACAAACAAGATATCCATCAGGAGGTAGTAATTTATCTACTGCAGCATTATATAGTTCATATAAAAAAGAGGTAAATAGATTTTTTGTTTGGAATGCTGGATTAAGATATTCCAGAGTTATAGGTGATATGGTATTTAGAGATACAGATCCTGTATTTGTAACAGATAAAATTGAATTTAATAATGGGGCTTTAACAGGTAATCTTAATTTAATTTATAAACCATCTAAAAAATGGAAATTTGATTGGGTAGCATCTTCAGGATTTAGAAATCCAAATATAGATGATTATGGAAAAGTATTTGTTAAGAAGGGTAATATGGTTATACCTAATCCAGATCTAACTCCTGAATATGCATATAATGGTGAGATGAGCATTACATGGAAAAAATCTAGAATGCAGACAACCGGAAATGTATTTTATACATTACTAAAAGATGCAATTGTAAAGCAGGATTTAGGTTATTCTCAATTTCATGAATACGAGGATGTTAATGTTCAAACTTTAATGAACTCACCAGAAGCATATATCTATGGTTGGTCATTTGGTGTAAAATCAAGATTATATAAAGATTGGCTATTCTATGAAGAATCTTTCACATGGCAAAAGGGATGGGATGTATCTAATAATGAACCATTAGGTCACATACCTCCTGCATATGGGAAATCATTATTTAAGATTAAGACAGGCAAACTAGAATATAAAATTTGGGGAATATATACTGCATGGAAGTATATTGAAGATATGAATTCTAGTGGTGTCGACAATGACGATTTAGGAACCGACGAAGGATATCCTTCTTGGTGGACGCTAAATACTTCGGCTCAATACAAGGTTAATGATAACCTTAAAATACAATTTGGGATAGAAAATATTCTAGACCAACACTACAGATCTTTCGCATCTGGTATATCAGCACCAGGTAGAAATTTCATAATATCACTTAAAGGGAACTTATAAAAATGAAAAAAATACTATTACTACTACTGATACCTTTAATAGGTCATACACAAATAACTACATTTCCGTGGATTGAAAATTTTGATACCGGTGGAACATTAGAGAATATACAAGATGATGATGGTGATTGGATATTAAATTCAGGAGGAACAACTTCATATAATACAGGACCTTCTGATGATATGACTGGTGGTGGTAACTACTGGTATGTAGAATCATCAGTTCCTAACCACCCAGAAAAATTATTTGTAAGTCAAACTGATTCATTCGATATATCAGGAACACCTGGTCAAGCATTAAAATTTTGGTATCATATGTATGGTGCCGATATGGGTCGTCTTGATATTCTAATTCACGATGATAATGGATGGTTTCATTTAGATTCAATCATAGGTGATCAAGGTGATTTCTGGCTTTTCAAAGCATACCCACTAGACAGTTTAGGCATAGTGGGTAATTTTTTAGTATCATTTGAAGCGACAACTGGAGATAGTTGGACAAGTGATATTGCAATAGATGATATTGAAATAGGAGCCCCTCCTATCTGGGGATGTACTGATAGCATCGCAGAAAATTACGATTCATTAGCTACTGGTAATGATGGGAGTTGTATATACATAATTGGATGTATGGATCCTATTGCTGAAAACTATGATTCTCTTGCTACTCAAGAAAGTGGCTTTTGTATTTATATATTTGGTTGTCAAGATCCTTTAGCTTACAATTACGATTCAACTGCAACTCAAGGATTTGTTTTAGGTTTTGTAGCTCCAGGTGGATCATGTAACACTCAACAATGGACTGCAAATTACTTCGGTATAACTTTTCAAGACTGGATATCTAACTTATCAGCTTGGCAGATAGGAAATAAAATTACAGTTGGTGGTAATGAGTATTTTATTGATGGACTTGATATACCTCAAAACTGTAATTCTCCTGCTATTCTAGTTTATATAGTAAGAAATCAATCCCAAGCTGATGGAAATATATGGACGTTTGATCCTAGTGGTGGATTATATGCTCCTGTTACTGTAGGAGACCTTTGGTTTATGTCACCTTGCGAATATATAGAAGGTTGTACTGATTCATTAGCGATAAATTATGTAGATACGGCAGGATTAGATGATGGTAGTTGTTTATATATTACAGGTTGCACAGACTCTACAGCTACTAACTATAATCCAGCAGCAACTCAAGATGACGGAACATGTATAATTGGAGGCGTAACATGTTCTCCAGGAAAAACTAAACTAACAGTTGAGATAATGTTAGATCAATATGCTGGAGAAACAGGATGGATATTATTTGATTCAGTTGGAATACATACTGAAGTTCCACAGGGCACTTATGCAGGGTATCCTACAGGAGCAATAGTAACACAGGAAATTTGTATAGATAACGGAATGTTTGTTGAGTTCCAGATAAATGACTCGTATGGAGATGGTTTAGGAGGAGCTCAATTTGGTGGTATTGATGGTGAATGGATAGTATACACTGATTGTGATACTATTTCGATGGGTGGTGGAGACTTTGGATATAACTATTCAGATACAGGAACAGTAAACAGCTGTATAACAAATTTAATTATAGGATGTACTAATCCTAATTTTGTAGAGTATAATCCACTTGCTAATCAAATGGATACAACATTCTGTATAACACCTCACACTTATGGTTGCACAGATCCAGCAGCATTTAATTATGATCCATCAGCTACAAGTATGCAATTAAATCCAGGATGCTCTAATACTTTAATTTTATCTGATTGGGCAGGTAATGGATGGGCAGGATCATTTTTAGTAGTAACTCAAGGTAATAATCATTGGGGACCTTTTACAGTTGATACAGGAACAACATTCTCTACACCAATACCTTTGAATACAGTAGAAGAGGTTAGAGTATTTTTCTATTCATTTGGTAATTCCCAAACTACATCAGAACAATGTATGTTTGCAATAATAAATCCTATAGGAACTGTTATTGCAACAGGAGGAACTAATCCTTATACTGATCCAATTTTAGAATATAACTTATATCAACATTATTATACAGGAACTGCTCTTTGTGGTAACGTTTGTATACCTAGAGTATTTGGTTGCACTGACTCATTAGCAGTTAATTATAATCCTTTAGCAAACACATCAGATACTTCATGCTACTTTAATCCAGGTTGCACAGATCCAGCTTATTTAGAATATCATACTCAAGGATATGTAGCAGATTTTAATGATGGTTCATGTAGCACATATGCAATATTCGGTTGCACAGATTCAACAATGTTTAATTATGATCAATATGCAACTGTTCAATGGACATCAGTAGTTGATACAACAGATCCATGTATAGCAAAAGTATTCGGTTGTCTAGATCCTACAGCGTTTAATTATTGTTCTTTTTGTAATACAGAGGATTATTCTTGTATACCAGTAATATATGGTTGTATGGATTCTACTATGTGGAACTACGATGCAACTGCTAATACTGATAATGGTTCATGTTTACCTTATGTATATGGATGCACAGATTCCACAATGTTAAATTATGATCCATTAGCAAACACAAATGATGGAACCTGTATACCTTTTTTATATGGATGCACGGACTCAACTGCAATAAATTATAATGCACTTGCAAATACAGATGATGGAAGTTGTATAGCAGAACAATTAGGTTGCACAGACTCAACTGCATTAAATTACAATATATTAGCAAATACAGATGATGGAAGCTGTATACCTTACATATACGGATGTACAGATAGCACAATGTATAACTACGATTCACTAGCAAATACTAATGACGGAAGTTGTATACCATTTATTTATGGGTG
>PVBE012605419.1_pt1 | contig 10023 bp, 10 predicted proteins | sample 1631181 | NCBI WGS metagenome assembly PVBE01 (sample SAMN08397723, study PRJNA350692) | Marine metagenome, whole genome shotgun sequencing project. | isolation source: water | place: Pacific Ocean | collected 2012-04 | reverse complement strand
AGGTCAGCAATTGTCGGTTCCATCCGGGAAATCCGGGTTCACTTCCGTGCCCTTGGCGTCCATCTGCTTCATGAGACCCGGATCCTCGGCCGCTTTCTTGAAGATTTGCGACCAGTGATCGATCACCTCGGCCGAAGTACCTTTCGGCGCGACGATGCCGCGGTCGAGGGCGTAGATCATGTCGACGCCGAGTTCCTTCAGCGTCGGCATGTTCGGCAAATGCTTGGAACGCTCGGCGGCGGCGATGGCGAAGCCCTTGAGATCGCCCGATTCCATGTATTTGCGACCCGAAGCGACATTGAGGCCGCCCATCTGAATGGCGCCCGAAAGCAGCGCCGTCATCCGCTCGCGGGTGCCGTCGTAAGGCACGAACTTGAACTTCATGCCGGTCAGGTCCTCCAGGATCAGCCAATAGAACTGGCTGGTCGAGCCGAAGGTGGCGCCGACCTTGACCGTATCGGGGGCCGCCAGCACCGCCTTCTTGAACTCGCCGAAGGAATTCCACGGCACCTTGCCCGACGCACCGACGATGTCCGGGGTCGAGGTCAGCAGCGAGACGGTCTCGAAATTATCGTACTGGAACTTGATCCGACCGTTCAGATAGCTGGTGATCGCGCTTTGGTGAATGGCGAACAGCGTGCAGCCGTCGGTCTTGGACTTGGCCGCCTCCTTGGCACCCTTGTTGCCGCCCTGTCCCGGCACGGTGACCACCTTGATCTTCGGTGTGACGTCCAGGTTCTGGATCGTCTTCTCGAAGATCGAGAAGATAACATGGGTGCCGCCGAAGCCGTCGCCGGCGCGAGTGCCGTAGCACCGATCACCAACGCGGCGGCGGTGGAAAACAGGAACTTCTTCATGGATTTCCTCCCTGATTGAGCTGTCTCGGGGCGGCTCCGAATTCCGGGCTCGGCCCGCCGTGTTTCGTTTCTGGACTGGACCATCGACCTGCGACAGCCATCCCCCCACGGGCACACCCTAGAAAAGATCGCCCCCGCGAGCAAATGTTTCCCCCTCGCCGAATCCGGCCCGACGCGAGCTATTCGGGCCATGACTAGCGGTTCGGCGGTTTCGGGCCTTCTTCGAATTGCGGCAGATCGTCTTCGATTCGGTACCAGGCCGCCTTGGAGGCGGTGTAGATATGATCGTCGGCACCCCGGCCGGGATCGTCGTCCAGCGAGCCGAAGGGAATGACGGCGAAGCCCCTCTCCAAGTCGGCCCGTGGCATCCCGGAGCCGCAGACGCGGCAAAAGGAATGCGTGAAGAAGCGCGCCGCCGGCACCTTGTATTGGGTCAGCAGTTCTTCGCCCCGGAGGTAGACGAGGCCGTCCGCGGTCGCGAAACCGTTCGTCGTGTGCGCGGCGGCGCGCGCCTTTCGGCAGCGCTGGCAGTGACAGTTGTGAACGGTGTGGACCGGGCTCCGGACCTCGTAGGCGACGGCCCCGCAGAGGCAGCTACCGGCCAGCACGCCGGGCCGGCCGGCGCCACGCGCCGGCTGCTCGATCACCGGGCCCGACGCGGGGTCGGTATAGGCGTCGGCGCGCGGCAGGTCGTCGGCGATTCCGTGCCAGGGCGCCTTGGAGGCGGCGAAGATGTGCGCCGAGGGGCGCAGGCCCGGGTCCTCGTCCAGGCAACCGGCGGGCACGAAGACCCGGCCGGCGTTCTCGGTCGAAGGCACGACGGAGCCGCAGGTGCCGCAGAAGGCGCGATGGAAGCCGGGCGAGGATTCATACCCCGTGATCGCCGGCTCCCCCGAAAGCCAGCCAAAGCGTTCCCTGGCGACGGTGACGTAGGTCGCGAAGGCGGCACCGTGGGCCTTGCGGCACATCGAGCAGTGACAATGCGTCATGCCCTCCCAAGGCCCCTCCATCCGCCAGCTTACGGTTCCGCAAAGACAGCTACCCGTCGTCATCTCCCGCTCCCTTCAGCCTCGACGATCGGCGAAGCTTAACCGATCCGTCATCGCCGTCCACGGTAGGTTTCCGGCGCCAACTTCGCAAACAACAACCCGACGACGATCAACAGCGTCGCCGCCAGCACCAGCGCCGCCTCGGGCCCGAAACCGTCAACGACGAGGCCGAGCCCGATCGGCCCGACGACGTAGCCCAAATCGCCCACCATGCGGAAGGTGCTCATCGCCGCCGCGTTCATCCCCTCGGGCGCCGAATCGGCTGCGTAGGCGGCGGGCGCGGCACCGCCGATCGAGGAGGCGACACCCCAAAGCACGCAGCCGGTGGTGAACCAGAAGTAGGACGGCGCGACGCAGAACACCAACAGCGAGGCACCCGATATCACGGTGGCGGGAACGATCACCGCCTTGCGCCCGAAATAATCGACCAGCATCCCCGCCGGATAGGCCACCAGAAGGCCGGTGACGCTGCCCAATGCCAGGCCGAAGCCGATTTCGGAGACCGAGAGCGACAGTCGGACGCTGCCCAGGATCGGGACGATATTGAAAAGCGCGCCGGTCCGCGCCACCGCGTTCATCAGGGAGATGACGCTGGCGAGAACGAAGCCGATCTGCTCGGCGAGCAAGCGCATCTGGGTCATGAAGGGAGGGCGCTCGCCCCGGCCGCCGGCTCCCTGGCCATGCGCCAGATCGCGGGTCTCGCGCACCGCGAACCAGGCCACGGCGCCGGCGACCAGGCTGGCGACGCCATAGCCGAGGAAGGGTGCCGTCAGACCCCACTGCTCGGCCAGGAAGCCGCCCGGCAGCGGGCCAATGCCGACCGCGAAGAGAAAGACGCCCTGGTAGATCGCGATGGTGCGACCGCGCCGCGCCGGCGAGGTGATGTCGGCCAGCACCACCTGGCCGGTGGTCAGGATCAACCCCGCGCCGACGCCGGCGACGAAGCGGGCGACGAGGAATTCCGGATATTCGCTCGCCTCGGCGCACCACAAGTTGCCCAGCGCCGAGACCAGGCCGCCCAGCGCCAGTGTCGGCCGGCGGCCAAAACGGTCGGCGAGCTGCCCCGACGGCACCGCGATGACGAAACGGGCCAGACCATAAACCGCGATCGCCATGCCGATGGCGGAAGCCGAGACGCCGAACGACTTGGCGTAGAGCGGCAAGGTGGGCACGATGCTGCCGAAGCCGAGCTGGTTGACGGCGACCAGGACACACATCCAGATCAGGACCCGGCGCTCGAGGGAGGTGGCCGCTTCGGGCTGGCGCGGACTCAGAAGAAGACCTCCGGCGGCACGCCGAGTTGAACCCGGCCGACCGCCTCGTAGTGGGCGTCGCGGGATTGGATCTGCTGCGACAGCGTGTGCATGTCGCGGAAGCGCCGCTTGAACGGGCTGCCGGGAAAGATCGCGTCGACGCCGGCGGCCTTGTAGACGTAGTCGGCGACCTCGATGGCGCCATGGATGGCGTGCGTCGTGGCCAGCCGCACGCGGGCCCGGTCCGGCACCTCGATCGGGCCGCCGCCACCGCCCCGGCCATGGATCTCCGCCAGCGTCTCCAGCAGATAGGCGCGAGCGGAACCGAGCGTCGCCTCGGCCCGCGCGACGCCCGCCTGCACCGCCGCCGCATCGGCCAACCGGGTCAGGCCCCGCGGCGTCTTGCTGGCGGTGAGATCCCGGAAGGCCGCCAGCATCGCGCCGGCGAGGCCGAGGCCGACGCCCGCCACGCCCACCGCATAGAGGCCCTGCATGGTGAAGGTATAGAGCGGCCCCGGCTCGCGGCCGAGGCTCGGGTCCTCGCGGGTGCTGGAGTAAGCCTCGGGTACGAAGACGTCTGTCAGGGTATAGGAATCGGAAGCCGTACCGCGCAGTCCGATGGTGTTCCAGGTATCCAGCAGCTCCGCCTCCGCCACCGGGAACAGCACCGTCCGCACCGTCGGCCGTCCGGCGTCGTTGAGGCGCAGGCTGCCGTCTGGTTCGACCACATGGGCATGCGCGCCCATCCAATTGGCCTGCCGGCTGCCGCTGGCGAAGTCCCATCGGCCGCTGACCCGATAGCCGCCCGGCACCGCTGCCAAGCGCTCGGCGTTGGGCGGTCCCCAGGCGACGACGGTGCGCGGGTCGGAGAAGATCGCCGATGCAGTCTCGGGCTCCAGGAAGGGTGCAATCAGGGCCGAACTGTTGGCGACGAAGATATTCCAGGCGACCGAGCCGTCGTGCCCGGCCAACTCCTCCAGCGCCAACAAAAAGAGACCCGGCGCCATCTCGTCGCCACCGAGGGAGCGTGGCAGCAGCATGCGGAAGAGCCGCGCCTCGTGCAGCTCGGTCAACAGCGGCTCGGGAATCCGCCGGGTTTGCTCGATTTCGTCCGCCCGGGCGGCGAGCCGGTCCGCGATCTCGCGGGCGCGTGCGACGGGATCGGGACCGGCGGTCTGCGCCATCAGTTCATCGCTCGGCTGCATGGCGCCATTGCGGCGCAGGCGAGGCGAGCTGTCAATGCCCGACGCACCGATACGCCGCCGGATCGCTGGACGAGACCCGACCGGGCCATGCTACCTTGGTGGCGGATCTAGGCTCAGGAAGCCCCGAAGATGCGTCCGTTGACCGACTATACGAGCTATGCCGAGGCAGAAGCCCTTTGCACCAGCGAGGCGCTCTGGGCGTTGTTCGACGGTGACCGGTCCCGGCTCAACATCAGCCACGAGTGCCTGGAGCGCAATCGCGGCCGGGGGCTGACGGTCCGCGTCGCGCATGGCGATGGCCGGGACGAGGTCCATCGCCTGGACGAGATCGCCGACTGGTCGAACCGCTTCGCCCATTTCCTGCGGGCGCGGGGCGTCGCCAAGGGTGACCGGGTGGCCTTGATGCTGGAGCCATCCCTGGCCTTTTATTTCGCACTTTTCGGCGCCATGACCGCAGGCGCCGTGGCGGTGCCGCTCTTCACCCTCTTCGGCCCCGACGGCCTGGCGCTCCGGATCGACGATTGCACGCCGAAGCTGCTGTTGACGACGCCGGAATTGGCCGGGCTGGCCCGAGGTCGCGGCGATCTGGAGGTCGTCGTCGCCGACGCGGCGCTGCTGGCGGAGCTGGAAGGCTACGGCACGGATTTCGAAGCCGATACCGGCAGCGAAGACATGGCGATGTATCAATACACCTCCGGCACCACGCGGGAATTGCCGGAAGCGGTCAAGCATCGCCACAAGGCGGTGGTGACGGTGATGCTGGCGACCCTCTACGCCACCGGGGTCCGGCCGGGCGACGTTTTCTTCTGCCCTTCCTCGCCGGCCTGGGGGCACGGCCTCTGGCACGGCACCATCGCGCCCTTGGCGCTGGGCGTGCCGATCACCGCTTGGTCGGGCCGCTTTGAGCCCGAACGCATGCTGCAGGTCTTGCAGGATTACGCCATCACCAACCTGTCGGCGGCGGCGACCCACTACCGAATGCTGAAGAATTCCGGCAAGGCCGGCGACTACCAATATCAAATCCAAAAACTTTCCTTCACCGGCGAGCCGATCGACAGCGCCACCGCCGGGTTCGCGGCCGAAACCTTTGGCACCTCCGTCTGCTCGATCTACGGCACCACCGAGGTCGGGGTCATTCTCGGCAACTATCCGGGCGCCACCGACATCAAGGTGCGCCCTGGCTCGCTCGGCAAGCCGATGCCGGGCCTGGAGATCGAGATCCAGGACCGGAACGGCACCCCCTGCCCGCCCGATACGGTGGGCGAGATCATGGTCCGGCGAGGCCGAGGCGGCTGGGTTGCGACCAAGGATCGGGGCCACACCGACGGAGACGGTTATTTCTATCACGACGGCCGCGCCGACGACGTCATCATCTCCGCCGGCTGGACCATGAGCGCGGTCGAGATCGAGGACGTGCTGTTGAAGCATGGCGACGTCGAGGAGGCGGCGGCGATCGGGGTCGAGGACCAACTGAGAGGCCAGGTGGTCAAGGCCTTCATCGTCAGCCCGCGTGCCGGCGACGAGGCCTTCGCCACCGAGTTGCAGGCGTTCACGCAGCAGCGCCTCAGCCGGCACGAGTATCCCCGCCTGGTCGCGTTCACCGACGCCCTGCCCAAGACGCCAGCCGGCAAGGTCAACCGCAGCCTCTTGCGACAACAGGAAAAGGCCCGAGGAGTGTGACATGAGCGAGGCTTACGACCGCCGCTTCCCGAAGATCACGGATGAGGCCCTGGAGGCGCTTCGGACCCGCATCGGGGTCAGAATCGAGAACACGCTGGAGCCCTGGTGCCACGAGGCGACGCGGGACGCGATCCGCCACTACGCGCACGGCATCGGCGACGACAACCCGCTCTGGTGCGATCCCGACTATGCCGCCGGCGGCCGTTTCGGCACCATCGTGGCGCCGCCTTCCTTCGTCTTCGCCTGCAACCGGGTGCTGTCGGGCTATGTCGGCGGGCTGCCCGGCGTGCACGCGATGTGGGCCGGCGCCGACATCACCTGGCACTCGGCCATCCGGCGCAACGACGAGATTCGGACAGAGGCCCGGCTGCAGGACCTGATCGAGCACCAGACCCGCTTCGCCGGCCGCGCCGTGCAGCAGATCTACCACGTCGATTTCTTCAACCAGGCCGACGAGTTGCTGGCCGAGGGCGAGAGCTGGTGCTTCCGCACCGACCGCGATGCCGCCCGCGAAGAGGGCACCAAATACACCGACGTCCAGGCCAAGCCGGCGCATCGCTACACCGAAGCGGAACTGGAGGAGATCTACCGCCACTACGCCGAGGAGGAGGTACGCGGCGCCAGACCACGCTACTTCGAGGATGTCGAAGTCGGCGAAGCGCTGCCGACCATGGTCAAGGGACCGATGACGGTGACCGGTTTCATCGCTTACGCGCAAGGCTGGGGCGGCCTCTACATTCGCGCCAACAAACTCGCCTGGCGGCAGATCTCCAAGCACCGGGGCCTCGGTATCCCTAACAGGTTCAACATTCCCGACTGCCCGGAGCGGGTGCATTGGGAGAACGAGTTCGCGACCGAGGTCGGCGCCCCCGGCGCCTACGATTATGGCCCCGAGCGTTGCTCGTGGATGACCCACCACCTGACCAACTGGATCGGCGACGACGGAGATCTCTGCCACTCCAGGACCGAGGTCCGCCGCCACAACCCGGAGGGCGATACCCTCTTCATCAATGGCGAGGTCACGGGCAAGCGGATCGTCGAGGGCCAACACATGGTCGAAATCTCGCACGAGGGCCGCAATCAGGACGGCGAATTGTCGGTCCGGGGCACCGCCAGGGTTCGGCTGCCCTCGCGCGGGGAGGCGTGATGCGAAAACCGACGAAGAAACAGCTCCAAGCCGCCGAAAAGCGGCTGTTGGCCCGGCGGGAGGAATTGCAGGCGCTCGCCGCCACCGCCGAGGAAAGCCGGCGCCCTGTCGAACTGGACCAGAGCCGGGTCGGGCGGCTTTCGCGCATGGACGCGCTGCAGGACCAGGCGATGGCGCTGGAGACCGAGCGGCGGCGCAAGATCGAGCTGCGCCGCATCGCGGCCGCGCTGGATCGTCTGACCGAGGACGACTACGGCTATTGCCTCGGCTGCGGCGAGCTGATCGAGCCGAAACGCCTGGCGCTGGACCCGACCGCGCCGCAATGCGTCGATTGCGCCAGCGGCTGATCCGCCACCGGTGTCGACCGAGACTTGATCGACACCCGGAACCCGACTACCTACCCAAGGTACCGTGCCACTCGGCAGCATCGGATCGGCGAGGAAGAAATGACGCTACCACGCATTGCCGGAATGCTCCTGGTCTTAGCGCTCGTCGCTTGGCCGGCCAGGCGACCCACAAGGATCAGGGCGGCCAGGGCAAGGCGGCCGTGACGACGGGATCGGACGTCGCCGACGTCGTTTTCGGCGCGGTCGAGCGCCACCTCATCGAGGAATATTTTGGCAAAAAGGCGGTCCAGGGCAACGACGATCACGGTAAGGGCAAGGGCAAGCACAAGAAAAAGAGCAAGGGTAAGAGCAAGCAGCTGCCACCCGGCCTCGCCAAGCGCGACAAGCTGCCACCAGGACTGGCGAAGCGGAGCAAGCTGCCACCGGGCCTCGCCAAACGCGACATTCCGCCCAACCTCGCCGCCCGGCTCGGCACCCCGGCCCAGGGCACCGAGCGCATCATCGTCGACGACAACGTCCTGCTGATCGAGAGCGCGACCGGCATCGTGCTCGACATCCTGCAAGGCGTGCTGGCGGGCGCGAAATGACGGCGCGCCTGGCCGCGGCCCTGCTGATCGCGCTGCTGCTCGGCGCCTGCGAGGACAACAAGCAGGAGATCCTGGCCAAGGCCGAGAACGCGACCTCGAAAGCCGAGCTTCTGGATGCGCTCGGCGATCCCGACGACGTCGTCAAGGTCGGCCCGATCGAGAGCTGGACCTATCGGGCCGCGAACGGCGAAGTGGTCTTCCTGATCACCGGCGACAGGGTGGCGCTGAAGGCGGCCGGAGGCTCGGCCGGAAAGGACTGAAGCGCGGCCCTTTCCGCCGGCTACACCACCCGCGCTTCCCGAAGCGCGCCGATCTGCTCCTCGCCGTAGCCGAGTTCGGCCAGGATCTGGTCGGTGTGCTCCCCCAGTAACGGTGCCCGCTGACGAATCTCGCCTGGCGTCTCCGACAGCTTGACGGGGGTCTGCGCCAGTGGCGCCGGAGCGCTGGTGCCGGGAAACTCTACCGGTTGCAGGAAGCCGGTTGCCTGGATGTGGGGGTCCTCCAGCGCCTGCTGCGGCGTGTAGAGCGGACCCGCCGGAAGCCGCGCCGCTTCCAGCGCTTCCAGGGCTTCGGCCGTGCTCCGCTCGGCGCACCAGGCGCTCATCCGTTCGGAGATGATCTCGCCGTGATCGCCGCGGGCATCGTCGTTGGCGAAGCGCGGATCGCTCTGCCAGTGGTCTTCGCCCATCAGGTCGGTCCAGCGCTTGAACAGCGGGTCGCCGATGACCTGGCAGATTATCCAGCTGTCCTTGGTCTTGAAGATATCGGAGGGGCCGCCGTTGTAGCCCCGGTTGCCGATCGCCTCGCGGTTCTTTCCGGTCAAGGCCTGCTCGACCAGCATGGAGTTGTGAAATGTCAGCGCGGTCCGCAACAGCGCCCCCTCGACCATCTGGCCGCGACCGCTCTTGCCCCGCTCGAGAAGCGCCGCCAGCGTCCCGAAGGCGGAAAGCGAGGCGGTGCCGAAATCGACCCACGGCGCCTCCGACTTGACCGGCTGGCCCGGATAGCCGCCCAGATAGACCGAGCCGCACATCACCTGGGCGATGCCGTCGAAGCCGACGCGGGTGGAATAGGGCCCCTCGGAGCCGAAGGCCGAGACCGTGGTCAGGATGATGTCCTCCTTCACCGCCCGCAGGCTGTCGAGGTCGAGGCCCATGGTCCGAAGCGTCTCGAAGGGCAGGTTGGCGACGACGACGTCGGCGGTGGCGACCAGCTTTCGCACGATTTCTCGGCCTTCGTCCTTCATCGGGTTCAAGGTCATGCCGAGCTTGTTGCGGTTCATCAACATGAAGATCGCGCCCTCGCCGGTTTCGGCGACGGGCAGAAGGTAACGGTCCTCGCTACCGCGAACCTTCTCGATTCGGATGACCTCGGCCCCCAGATCGCCCAACAGCGTGGCGCAATAGGGGCCGGCGATATAGCGTCCGAAATCCAAGACTCGGATACCCTCCAGCACTGCTGCCATCTCGCTCTCCCATTTTCCGCCGATTCCGGCCCTCCGGCGCCGCCGCGGCGCCGGTTACGCCCAGCTTACCCGAGCCCCCGGCATGGGCAAGAGGCAGCCCGCCGATCTTAACCGTTTGGTTAACCTTACAAGGCATCCTGCCCTGGTTGTCGAGGCACGAACGGTGTCCGTTGGGGTGCTCGGGTCGATAAGGCGGGGTAGCATCCCGCTTGGGAGTCGGTCGATCGAATTTCACCAGCGGAACGGGGGTCTGGCCGCGACGACCGAGGGCCATGGCGGTTCGATAGAAGAAGGCTCAGGCAAGGGGCAGCCATATGAACGAGCGGATCGATCAGAAATTCGTCGACCAGGAATCCGTTCGCCACGGCAAGTATCTGCGGGGACTCACCGGCGGCCAGCGCCTGATGATCCGCCATTGCAACGGCTCGAAGCT
>PVBE011583882.1_pt1 | contig 10023 bp, 7 predicted proteins | sample 1631181 | NCBI WGS metagenome assembly PVBE01 (sample SAMN08397723, study PRJNA350692) | Marine metagenome, whole genome shotgun sequencing project. | isolation source: water | place: Pacific Ocean | collected 2012-04 | reverse complement strand
CTTCCCCTGGGGCGTCGGCCCCATCTCGTTAATCTCGCCCACCGTATAGTAGTACACGGTGGCGCTCTGGAACGCGATGAAGCCGAGGCACCCAAGCGCTCCGACCAGCACTATCAGGCCGATCAGCAGCTTTCCCTTTTTGGCGAGGATGCCTTCGCTTTCTACCGACACCGGCTCGGGGAGCTGGGAGACTACCTGCGACATGCTCTTCTTTCCTCCTCTTCGCCCCTCATCGTATCCCTCTGTAGACCTTCCCCGTCAATCGACCGACGGGTTAGACACAGGTCCATCCGTCGGTCCCTCACGTTCCGTCTCCAGCAGCGCCAGTCTAAGCGTCTCGATCTCTCGCCGCATTTCCCGCTGGCGCCTCGACATAATAAAAGCATAACCGAAAAAGGCGGCCCACGTAACGATGAACACCGCAAACAGCCACGGTAGCTCCGAGTCGCCCTCCAGCTCGTTCCCCTCCTGTGGAGGCGCCATCTGGGAATCGGTGGCACCGGGGCCGGGTGTGTCCCGAGAGGCGTTGGCGACGGTGGTCGGCAGAGCCAAAACCATGACCACAACGACGGCCGCCAGCACCAGGTGAATCTTCGCGAGCCTCAGGCCTTTAAATATCGCTCTGGTAGAGTTCATCGAGGGTGTTCTCCGCCCGTCTTAGCGCGTACCTTTCCAACAGTATGTACACGTAGAGTGCTGTAAACGTTACTGCCGACACAAGGAGTGTGATGTAGATCCTGCTGGAACCCAGTGCGTCGTCGGAATCGGCCAGCGGACCTGTGTTCAGGTCCGGGTGGGCCGTACGCCACCAGATTGTCGCCATATAGATGATGGGCGCATCAAGGGCCCCGATGAGAGCGACTACTGCGCCAAAACGCGCCCCCTGCGACCCTTTGGGCGCGTAGGCCCTCACCATCATATAGCCGACGTAGGTGAACCACAGGATCAGCGTGGTGGTCAGCTTGGCGTCCCACGTCCACCAGTACCCGACGTCTGCCTTACCCCAGATGACTCCCGTCACCAGGATCAGACTGGCGAATACGACGCCCAACTCCGCCGAGGTGTACGCGAGGCTGTCCCACTTCTCCCGGCCGGTTACCAGGTACATCAGGCTGGCCACGGCCACGACCATGATGGAGAGCATACCGAGCCAACCCACAGGAACGTGGAAGTAGAAGATTCGCTGCGAGACCCCCAGGTTCAACTCCGTCGGCACCCAGAAATATACCAGGTATAAAGTCAGACCCATGAGGGCGGCGCTGAGGAGGAGCAGGCCTTCGCTTAAGAGCTTCGACTTGTTATCGCTCTCCGCGACTTCGGCGGGCGATGAGGTAATTCCTACCATATGTGAATCATATCACGGCATTGTCTGGTCGAGATAGTCTTTTCGTTTGAGGGGCGTCGATGAGTTTGTTCTCTACGGTTCCCTCGGTAGGCGGTGTCACCGGAACCCGACGCCCCGCCTAAGGAGGGCCGTGGCAAACAGGCTGTGGGAGCCACCCCTCCTCTAGCAGAGTGCTAAAAACCCTTTCGACCATCCCCCTTTCCCCCTTCCTGGCCAGGAAGGGGGAAGAATCTATATCTGAGGGACACCCTCAGACTCCCGGCAAAGGGGTTTCGCCCCTCTGCACACCCCATTCTTCAGCAGTCTGCTAGATTGCCCCGTCGGCTCGACAGGCCGGGGTTCCTCGCAACGACAATCCGTAAACGTATTTCAGAGACGGGACACTAGGTGGTTACCGCTCCTATAGACGACGATGACACCAGCTTGGCGTACTTCGCCATGACCCCCGACTTGTAGTTGGGCGGGGGCGCTTTCCACTCCCGTCGTCGTCGTGCCAACTCCTCATCAGAGACCTTGACGCTCAACTTGCGGGAGTCGACGTCCATCACCACCGTGTCTCCGTCCTGAACCAGCGCGATGGGGCCGCCCACAGCGGCCTCCGGCGCGACGTGGCCGACCATCGGTCCGTGGGTTGCGCCAGAGAATCTGCCATCGGTCAAGAGCAGGGTGTTGTTGCCGAGACCCTGGCCGATGATAGCGCCGGTCACGGCCAGCATCTCTTGCATGCCCGGACCGCCCCTGGGACCTTCGTACCGGATGACCATCACGTCGCCGTCTTTGATCTCCTTCCGGGTCAGGGCGTCGAAAGCCGCCCTTTCGCCGTCGAAAACCCGGGCCGGGCCTTCGTGGCCGAGGTGTTTGGTCCCAGCAACCTTCAGCACGGCGCCTTCCGGCGCCAGATTCCCCTTGAGAATCACCAGTCCTCCGGTCGGGCTACGGGGCGAGGACACCGGATAGATCACGCGGTTGTCGGGCTTCTGGTCGAACTCCTCCAGGTTCTCCGCCAGGGTCTTCCCGGTGACGGTCATTGCGTCGCCGTGGAGAAGACCTGCTCTCAGGAGTTCCTTCATCACTACCGGCACGCCGCCCGCCTTGTCAACGTCGGACATAACGAAGCGTCCGGCCGGGCGGAGGTCGGTGATGTAGGGAGTTTTGCGGCTCAGCCGGTCGAAATCGTCGATCTCCAGCGAGACTTCGGCCTCGTGGGCGATCGCCAGCAGGTGTAACACGGCATTGGTCGAGCCGCCCATGGCAAGAACCACGGTGATGGCGTTCTCAAGGGCCTCCCGTGTGATGATGTCCCGGGCCTTGATGTCCCTCTCCAGCAGGTTATGCAGGACCGCGCCGGCGTTCAATGCGAGCCACTCGTTGCGCTGGTCCACCGCCGGGATGGATGCTGCGCCGGGTATGGACATTCCCATCGCCTCGATGGCCGATGCCATGGTGTTGGCCGTGAACATCCCCGAACACGCCCCCTCACCGGGGCACGCCACCCGTTCCATCGCGATCAGCTCGTCGAGCGTGATCTTCCCCTGGGAGTGGGCGCCCACGGCTTCGAACATGTCCTGGACATTGATGTCTTTGCCCTGATAGTTGCCCGGCAGTATGGCCCCGCCATAGACGAAGACAGCCGGAATATTAAGCCGGGCCATCGCCATGATGGCGCCGGGCATGTTCTTGTCGCAGGCCGCTACGACGATCAGCCCGTCCATGCTCTCGCCGAATGTCACCGTCTCTATCGAATCGGCGATGACCTCCCGGCTCACCAGGGAGGCCTTCATCCCTTCGGTGCCCATGGAGATCCCGTCGCTGACTGTTATGGTCCCGAATAGGAACGGTACGCCGGCGGCGGTCCATACTCCCTCTTTGACCTTTTTGGCCAGCCTGTCGAGGTGAACGTTGCATGGGGTGACGTCGCTGGCCAGGTTTGCTACCGCAATGAAGGGCTTGTCCATGTCCTCGTCTTTGAGTCCAACGGCGCGCAGCATGGCTCGAGCCGCTGCCCGATCCGGCCCATCGCTGACCACATGGCTCTTCTTCTTCAGTTGCGATTTAGATTTTGTCGTCATTTCCGCTCCTAGTGATCGTGGCCACGGGTACCGGCTAGCCGAGTAAGGATTTATCCGGCAATTCCGGTGGATCGTCCGTGGGCCGTTTTCTTGGTTGGCTGGACCTCATTGACGGAGATTATATCAGGGTGAGAGGGGCAGAGCCCCTCCGCATACCCCGTTTGGGAAATTTTCAGACGTTCTGGCGGACTTTTAGTGCAAAGCCCCGGCGACGGGTAGATGTCGGCTTAGAGTGTCGGTGGAACCAGGCCCGGTCAGGTTATCGCTCAAACCCCAGACTAAGAAACTATCTTGAAAATGTAGGTGACCTACACCCAACCGCAAGGGTTTTTGTTCTTGGTGCGTACCCCTTCGGCAGGCTCTCCGAGGAGTCGGTCCTTCCGCGGAAGGACTCCGAAGATACTCGTTCTAAGGTATCGGAGAGTCCGACGCGTTCATTGTAAGTACGTCGGACAGGACAAGCCCTGGCCAGGAAGGAGGTGATAGAGAGAGAAATCGGGGACACCCCTTCGGCTCGCTCAGGGACAAGCCCCCGTGCCTCCGGCTAATCCCGACTTGTCGGGACTGCACTCCCCCGTGAGAATTTCGAGATAATGTTTAGCTTATCTTCCCACGCAGCCTAGGGTCGAGGTAGTCCCGGAGCGCGTCGCCCATCAGGTTGAACGCCAGGATGGTGATGGTGATGGCCACACCGGGGAAAATGACCAGCCACCAGGGTGGTTTGAAAATATTGCTGAGGACACCTCCCAGCATGTTGCCCCATGTCGCGGTTGGAGGCGGTATCCCCAGCCCCAGGAAGCTCAAGGCCGCTTCGGCGAACACCGCAACGCCAAGGCCGATACTGGCCACCACCAATAGTGGGGCTATGCACTGAGGAGCCACGTGCCTGACCATTACTCGAATCGGTGAGGCCCCTATCGCACGGGCGGCCTCCACGAAGGCCATCTCCTTGACCGACAAAACCACCGACCGCATCACCCTCGTTGAGTTGGGGACGCTGACGACCGCTATCGCGAGGATGACGGTCCAGAGACCGGCCCCGATTGCCGCCAGCAGCAACAGTGCCAGTATTACCGTCGGGAAGGACATCAGGATGTCCAGGAATCGCTGGCTGATCAGGTCGAATTTTCCGCCTATATAGCCGGTCAGGACACCCCAGATAAACCCCAGGCCGGTTCCCGCGGTGATCGAGGTGAAGGCCACCAGAAAGGTTATGCGACTTCCATAGATTATTCTGCTGAGAACATCCCGGCCGACAAAATCGGTCCCCATCAGGTATTCGGACGACGGTGCCTCTCGAAGGTTCGAGAAGTAGGCTCTAAGAGGGTCATGGGGAGCGATCAGACCGGCGAACAGGGCTATGAGGCCAAATAACACCAGGGTGCCGACGGCCACCGCGCCCAGGGGTGACGAGCGAAGGAACCGAAGCAGCGACGCAGATGCCTTTTGTACGCCGTTTAACAACGACCGTAACACCCGGGCGTCTGTCGATACGTGTTGTTCGCCGATCAACTATAACCTCCGACGAAATATTTCTGTTTAGTTGTAGCGAATTCGGGGGTCGATCCACCCATAAGTCAGGTCTACGGCAAAGTTGACAACCACAGTCGCCGTACCGAATAGCAGAACCAGGTTTTGGATCAACATCCAGTCTCTCTGGATGATCGCGAATATCAGAGTAAACCCTAGCCCGGGGACGCTGAATGCCCGCTCCACCGCGACCGTGCCACCCAGGAGAGCCCCCAACTGAATGCCGGACAGCGTGACAACGGGAAGCAATGCGTTCCGCAGCACGTGCCGCCAGACGACTACTCGCGGACCCAGGCCCTTGGCGCGTGCGGTGCGCACGTAGTCCTCGCCCAGCGTCTCCAGGACCGTCGCACGGGTCATGCGGGCTATTACCGCCCCCATTGCGATTCCCAACGCCAGGGCGGGCCCCACGATTATCTGCATGTTCCGCACCGGGTCATCCCACAGCTGTATGATCTCCAGCGGCGGTCTCCAGGAGAACCATAGGACGGCTACGAGTATGAATGTCAGGGCCAGCCAGAAATTGGGGATGGCCATGAAAAGCGTCACGATGAAGCGGAGGACGTTGTCCACCAGGGAGTTCCGCTTCATGGCCGAGATCATACCCACAGGGAGCCCGACGGCCCACGCGATGAACATCGCCATCACGGCGATTTCGACGGTTATTGGCCCCCGCCGCAGCACCAGGTCTCGGATCGGCTCCTTGTCCCGCCAGAAGGAGAAACCCAGGTCACCTTTGAAAATATCAACTAGCCAGGCAAGGTACTGTATGTGAAGTGCCCTGTCCAGGCCCAGGGAGTGGCGGACAACCGCCAACTCCTCGTCGGAGAGGACGTAGAGCTGACCCTCCCCGGCAATGCTTCTCAGCGGGTCGCCGGGAATGACGCGCATGGCGATGAAGATGAGCACCGACACCCCTAGCAGTGTGGGTATCATCAGCAGGAGTCTGCGGAGGATGTAGGTTCGCATGAGTAACGCCCAATCGCGGGGTGAGGTTAGCGACCAGCTAAGCTCACCGTACCGTACAAAACTGGGTGCGCACCGGTTCTTTGATCCGTGTCTTGGTGCGTCCGGCGGGCCACCCAGTCTTGACCCTATTTACAAAGCTGCCAGCGGGTGGCGGTCAACAACCGCCACCCGCTGGCTCTTTCACTCGGTTCTACAGGACCAACAACTCAGAGATGTCTACTTGTCCAACCACACCACTTCAAATCGGAGCCACCCTTGCCATTGACGGGTCTCCAGATCCAATCCCTTGACGTATCTCCACGCCATGGGGATCTGCTGGCTGGACGCGACGCCGCCCAGGGGCGGGTCCTCGTCCAAGATGGCTATCACCTGGTTGGCCAAGTCTTGCCTGGCTGCGGGATCCAACTCCGTAAGCATCTCGTCCAGGACGGCGTCCAAATCCGCGTTGGAGTAGCTGCCGAAGTTCCTGGCGCCGCCGGTGCCGATGTAGGTCCGCCACATCACCGTCGGGTCGCCGGTGACACTGTCCCAGCCGCTGGGGCCGAGGAATAAGTCCCAGTCGCCCGCGGTCAGTGTGTCGCCCTCAAGTGCCCTCTCTATGACGTCGGTGCTCTTTACCTCGATGCCGAGGATGTCCCTCAGCTGTGCCAGGTAGGCGGGTCCGACCACTTCGGTGTACGGGGTCGGGTTGCTAAGCGTAACCTCGATTTCGACGCCGTCGCCATAGCCTGCTTCGGCCATCAGCCTCTGGGCCTCCGCGATGTCAGCGGTCTTGTCGAGGCGGTAACCGGGCAGGTCAATGTAAGTATCCGTGGACCCGGCGTACGGGCTTGCGGGGGTCATCCAGCGGCTAACGTGGAAGGGTATTACGACGGAGCCCATGATCTCGGCGATCTTCCACTTGTCCACCGCTAGGTGAACGGCCTTGCGTACCCGCTGGTCGTCGAATGGCGGGCGGGTGTTGTTCAGGTAAGGACCCCAGTAGCCGGTGCCGAAGGGCTTGCCGACGATGTACTTGTCCGGTTCCTTAGCCGCCTCGTTCCAGGTGTCCACGCTGCCGTTCCAGGCGAAGTCGGACTGCCCGGTCAGCACAGCCGTCCCCCTGTCGGGCCAGGCCGGAACATGGAACTGCCGGATGGAGTCCACGTAGGGCAGGGCAGGGTTCCAGTAGTTGGGGTTGGCCTCCAGGACCCACAGCTCACCGGGCTGCCGGTCGCCCAGTGTAAATGGTCCCGTGCCCGGAGATAGCTCGTTGCGGAGGTCGCCGTTGGCCGCATCCAGGGCGGCTTTCTGGTAGATTACCGCCGGTCCGAACAGGGGATCGGCCGATAGAAGCTCCAGGAACCAGGGCGTGATCCGCTTGAGTGTTATCTGGACCGTGTTCGGGTCCACCGCCTCGACCCCTTCGACCGCCTCGAACATGTCTGCCATGATGCCGACACTGACGCCTTCGGGTGGATCGAAGAAGCGGGCGAACGTGGCCTCCACGTCGGCGGAGGAGAAGTCCGTCCCATCGTGCCACTTAACACCCTGCCTGAGCGGGAAGGTGTAGGTCAAACCGTCGGCCGAGATCTCCCAGGATTCGGCCAGGTCGGGGACCATGGTTCTGAGACCGTCCTCCTGATTCCTGAACACCAGGTTGTTGTAGATCATGGTCATGCCGCCGTATGCGATGGCGCCCTGGTGCAGGTCGAAGTGCTGGACCGCTATCGGCCAGGAAGTCCTCAGCTCGCCCCCGAATTTGGGGTTGGGCTCTGGGGCCCTCATCATGTAGCCGACTTTGCTTGCTTCCAGGCTCGTCGCCTTGGCCACCACCTTCGTCTCCGCCTCCTCCTGGCCTCCCACCGTCTGAGGAGTCGCCGTGGGCGCGGGCGCCGTGGTGGGCGCGGGCGCCGTGGTGGGCGCAGGCGCCGTGGTGGGCGCAGCCGCTACGTCCTCATCCTCGTCATCGTCCCCGCACGCGGCCAGCGCGAGTGTGGCCACCAGCATCAAGGCCACGATTAAGCCTCCGAATTTCCATCCGGGGCTTTTCCCAAAGTTTCCCAACATCGCTTTACCTCCTGGGTATTCTTTCTGGGTATTCTTTGACGGCCCTTCAGGGCTGCTTACCCTTTAAGTCCGCCATGTAAGACTACTTGCGTTACGTGTGCGTTACAATCTCCTTTATGGCCAGTATTCGGTACACATCAGTCCGAATCCTGGCACGCTGAGATCGGCGCATCCCGTTCTGTCACACGATCCGGGCTAAAAACATGCGCAGTATAACAGGTTGTCAACCCCATGAGTTAGGCCTAGGGAGCCGATGCAGAGAACAAGAGCGGCGTTAGCCGTTAGCAGGAAAAGTGTGTGGCGACCCGGACCGGGGGCAATACGCAGATACAGGTTCCGCGGCTACTCGAGTTTTCCACGTAGCCTCGGATCAAGGTAATCCCGGAGCGCGTCGCCCATCAGGTTAAACGCGAGTATGGTGATGGTGATGGCCGCACCCGGGAAGATAACCAGCCACCAAGGCGGTTTGAAAATTTGGCTGAGGACGCCGCCCAGCATGTTGCCCCAGGTCGGAGTGGGTGGGGGGATACCCATGCCCAGGAAGCTCAGCGCGGCCTCGGTGAATATCGCGAGGCCTAGTCCGGCGCTTGCCACCACCAGCAGAGGTGCGACGCACTGCGGGGCCACGTGACGCACCATGATGCGCATTTGTGATGCGCCGATGGCCTGCGCCGCCTCGACGTACTGCACCTCTTTGACCGAAAGCGCCACCGATCTGATTACCCTGGCCGTAATCGGTACCCTGACAACGGCGATGGCAATGATCACGGTGACCAGACCGGCGCCCAGCGCGGCCAGAAGCAGCAGGGCGAGTATCACCGTGGGGAAGGCTATCAGCATGTCGAGGAAACGCTGAGATACCAGGTCGAACCGCTTGCCCAGGTATCCTGACATCACCCCCCAGGTGAATCCAACCGAATCACCGACGAAAATGGACACGAAGGCAACGAGGAAGGTAATGCGCGCCCCAAAAATAATCCGGCTGAGGGAGTCTCTGGCGATCATGTCGGTACCAGCCCAGTGCTGGGCCGATGGGGGTTTTGTCAGATTCAGGAAGTCGCTCTCGTTCGGGTCGTAAGGCGCAATAAGTGGGGCGAAGATGACGATAGTTAGGAGGATAGCCGGGATGAGTAGAGAGATCGCACCGGGGGGTGACGAGCGTGCGAACCCCATGAGGCTCCGTATCGGAGGATAACCAACGGCAACGGCCGCCGCCAGGGCGCGGTGCGCAGGGCCGGTACTTCCCGCCGTTGTCATCATCCGGAATGCCTCATTGGCTTCACGGCCATCGAACTATCCATACCTGATCCTCGGGTCGATCCAGCCGTAGGCGATGTCCACGGCCATGTTGATAATCACGTACGCCACCGCGAAAATCAGTACCAGGCTCTGGATCACCGTCCAGTCGCGGGCCTGGACCGCGTATATCAGGCTGTACCCCAGGCCGGGCACTGAGAAGGCGGTTTCCACAGCCACCGAGCCGCCCAGGATGGCTCCCAGGTACATGCCGGAGAGGGTGATGATCGGCAGGAGGGCGTTGCGCAGCGCGTGCCTCACCACCACCGCGTTCTCCCTGAGTCCCTTGGCGCGGGCGGTCCGTATGTAGTCCTCTCTGAGCACTTCCAGCAGGCTGGAGCGGGACATTCGGGCTATGATGGCCGAGAATCCTGCCCCCATGGCCACGGCGGGGCCGATAGTCTGCTGAAAATTCAACCACGGGTCCTCCCAGAGGAGGGCAAGCTCGATTGGTGGGCGCCACTCGAAAAAGATCACGGTGGCCAGGATCATGGCAAGGCCCAGCCAGAAGTTTGGGATGGCCATGAACAGGGTTACCAGGAACCGGATACCGTAATCCGCGGGGGAGTTCCGCCAGAGGGCGGCTATTATCCCGGTGGGGAGGCCGATCATCCACGATATGGCCGTCGCCATCAAGGCCATCTGGAGGGTGAGCGGGCCACGGCGTATCACCATGTCGGCGATGGACTTGTCCTTTTGCCAGAAGGAGTAGCCCAGGTCTCCCTTGAATACGTCCGCCATCCACGAAAGATACTGGACGGTCAG
>PVBE010129097.1_pt1 | contig 10023 bp, 5 predicted proteins | sample 1631181 | NCBI WGS metagenome assembly PVBE01 (sample SAMN08397723, study PRJNA350692) | Marine metagenome, whole genome shotgun sequencing project. | isolation source: water | place: Pacific Ocean | collected 2012-04 | reverse complement strand
TCATTAGATGTAGTTGGTGCAGCACCAATACCAGGTAATAATATAGATTTTAAAGTTTATGTTATGCAAGGAGCAACAGCAAGAACCATTTCAGCGGCGACCATTGACGGAGTACCAGTTACTAGTATAAGAGTGCTTGGTACTACTATATCAAATGTACTGCAAGTTTTTGAATTTAAATGTTTACATCACAATGGTGGGTGGAATGCTATTATAACGGCAGAATAACAAATAGTGGTTTATAAATATTACTGAATTTAGATCATGAAATAATTAATATGGAAGGAGCACTTTAATCAATGGCAATCAATTTTCCCTCAACAACAGGACAGGCAACTGACGGTTCATACACGTATACAGTAGCGGGTATTGTATATGCATGGAATGGATCGTCGTGGGCAGCAGCAGGTGCTGGTGCTAGTGCAACTGATAGAACTTTGTTTAGTGTGACTAATGCATCTGCAGGAAGTACGACTCTTTCATATAATAATTCTAATGGTGTATTTACTTACACTCCTCCTGATCTTTCTGGTTATCTAACAGCAGAAGCAGATACTCTTGCTGATGTAACAGGTAGGGGTGCTACTACAAACACTAATCTAACTTTTGGTGGAACCACTGATTTCAATAATACTATTCAAGTTGCGGACAATGTTGTAGCAAACTTTGGTGCTAGTCAGGATGGACGTATTTCTTACACATCCTCTACCAATAGATTTTATGTAAGAACTCCTGGTGGTACTGCAGATTTAATTCTTGGTGCTGGCACAGCAATTAGAATTACGAATGAGAATGGTTTAACTGATAGAGCAGTTTTTACAGCTTCTGGTGCTACTATTACTGGCACTTTAACTGCTGGTGGTCTAACTTATCCAACATCTAATGGTACTAGTGGATACGTCTTGACCAGTGATGGCGCAGGAAATGTATCTTGGACAGCAGGTGGATTGCAATCAAGAGCTACTACATCAGTAACACAATCTATTGCTAATGGAGCATCAGCAGATGTCTCTATTACAGCACCTTCTGGTTATGCACTATTGTCTATTGAAACATCACATGCCGCATGGGTGACACTTTATAGTGATACATCAAGTAGAACACTTGATGCTCCTAGAGCTATCACTAATGATCCTTTACCAGGATCAGGTGTTCTTGCAGAGGTAATCACGACTGGTGCAGCAACTCAAAAGGTTACACCAGGAATTATTTGTTTTAACTCTGCTGGTGCTGGACAGAATACTACCTATGCCAAGATTGAGAACAGAAGTGGTTCTACTAATAACATTACAGTAACGCTTACATATATCACATTAGAGGCTTGATATGTCGGAAAAAATCTACATCGTCACTCTTTATAAGAGAGAAGACTTAGAAGGTTTCTATTCAGAGATGAAGGAGAATGGTTTCCGTGTAAACCTAAAACGTCCATTGAGTAGATGCACTCACTATTGGATGACTTCAGAACAAGCAGAAGAATTGAAACAAGATCCTAGAGTCTGGGATGTAGAATTGAATCCAGATGATGCTGGAGTAGAGTTGATTCGTAATGCATATCCTACCAGTTTGAATCACTCTACCATTCAACATACAGGTGAATATTGGAAAGACGATAGTATTTCACCACCTCTTAGTCCTTTAGATGATAACTGGGGATTATTCCATCACTGTGGTGTGTATGGTGCTGGAATTCCTACTAGAGATAAGAATAATTTTGGTAGTGGTGTAGTAGAAAAACTTCCTGATGATATTATTTGGCACAACGATGGTGCAGAAGTTGATGTAGTTATTTGTGATGATCCTGTATCTAGTGATTGTGGTGAGTGGTTAGATAGAACTAACAGACAACCATTACAGGGACCAGGAACTACTAATAGATTTGTAGAGTATCAGTGGTTTAATAATCTCAACAGTGTTGTGGCATCTATTGATGATGATGGGCAGACACTACCTACTGGGTCCGTAACTTACTATACTAATGGAACAAATATTGCTGAACATGGTACTCACGTTGCAGGAACTGTAGCTGGTGGTAACTATGGATGGGCGTCAGCAGCAAATATATATGGTTTACAAGTTCTTGGGACAATGCCTTCTGGTCAAAGTCTGCCACCATTATTGATCTTTGATTATCTAAGAGCATTCCATAGCAACAAAGCAATTGATGACAATTTAGGAATTAGAAGACCTACTATCACTAATCACAGTTGGGGATATGGTATTACAGCTAGTAGTGAAACTTTTCCTAATGGTTTTAGTATTTCTGATATTATTGAAATTAATTATGGTGGTGTAATTTACAATGCAAATAATCCAGGACCATCTGGTTGGAACATATATGGTATTGAAGTGGACTTTGGTGTAGGACAATATAAGCGTAGGTTCCCTTTCCATTACACTGCTATTAATGCAGATATTGAAGATGCAATTGCTGATGGTGTTGTCATTGTTACAGCTGCAGGTAATGATAACTTCAATGTTGTTAAAGATACTTCTGTAGATTGGAATAATTTTGTAAGAATTGCTGGAGTAGATGGTGGCAATCCAATTTATTTTAATAGAGGTTCATCTCCAGGATCATCTGAAAATGCTATCTCTGTTGGTGCTGTTAGTAAATATGCTAATCAAAGAAGAGCTAGTTTCTCTAACTATGGAAGTGGTGTAGACATCTTTGCTGCTGGACAAAACATTCTTTCTTGTTGGCCAAACCCTGCTACACTTGTTGGTGATTTCGCTGGTATTGGATTAGTTGATACAAAATATACTCAAGGAACTGGTGATTGGTACTATCCTATTAGTGGAACTAGCATGGCAAGTCCACAAGTTACTGGTATTTTAGCGTGTGCTGCTACTGGTAAGAATAGATTTACTCAAGAAGATGCTTATGGGGTTATTGAAAGAGGTATTCAAAAAGATTTAATGACTTTTGATACAGGTCTTGGTGGTGGATCTATTTCTCTTTCATATGATGTGACAGTTACAGCACCAAGTTCTGCTAATTACACTCTTACTGGAACGACCAGAGAGGGAAGTGTTACTGGTGATGATATTAATATCAGAATTTACTTAGGTGATACGATTAATTTTAATTTGAGTAACGTTGGTGCTACTCATCCGTTCCATGTAAGACAGTCACCTGGTGGAGCAGATGTAAACAATCCTCTTATTGGTAACAATGGATCTACAGGAACAGTAACAATCTCTTGGACTCCTGCAGCTGCAGGAACTTATTACTACCAATGTGGTACTCATTCTAGTATGCTTGGTGTTATTATTGTAGATGATTATTCCAGTCCTCCTCCAGGAACATTTGCAGATGATTCATGTAGAGCATTTCAAGAAAACTCTACTATCGAGTATAAGTTTACTAGATGGCAGGGTACAGGTGATTGGTCAGGTGGTGGCATCTCTGGAGTAGCTGATGACTTTAAGGGTAGAAGAAAACTTAATCAAAACTCTTTAGCATTCCCACGTAGGAATACTTTATTCCAACCTCCAGTTGGACCTTAATAGATAAGACATAAATAAACCTGAGCACTAGTATTTGTTGATAGTTAAATGGCCGACCGCTTTCCGTTAATTGTTAATCCAGTTTCTCAGAAGATTGAAGAACTGATTTCTGGAGATAACTTAGACTTCACAGGTAACAACTTTGTTATCTCTGGGGATTCTGGCAATGGTAAATATCTGACGAGCGATGGAACGTCGATTTTCTGGGGAACACCAGGAGATGTATACCTTACACAGACACAAACTCTTACAAACAAAACACTAGAAGGTTGTAGTCTTGTTGGTACTCTTAACACATTAACCAACATACCAAACAACTCATTAATTAACTCACAGATTACTGTAAACGGAACCCCAATTGCTCTAGGTGGATCTGTAACTACTCCAGACAACAATACTACTTACGCTATCTCTGCTCAAGATGGTGCTGGTGCTGCTCAAAAAATTATTAGATTGACATCTGGTGGTAATGCTGGTGCTGGTGTTGATGATGATGTTACTCTTGCGGTTGGAGTACCTTCATCTGTTCCTGCTGGTAACAAAGCACTTAGCTTGTTTATTGATAGAAGTGGTGAGACTATTACAATCTCTGGTCATCAAGAAGATGACAACACTGTAACTACAATCCAGTCTGCTACTGGTGGTACAGCACAGAGTGGAGATATTACTATTGCTGCATCAGGATCTTCTACAATTTCTCAGGACGCAGCATCAAAAACAATTACAATCAGTTCAACTTACGTTGATACGGTTACAAGATTAAGAGCAACTACTGGTCAAGTGTTTGCTGCATCTGACTTTACTTTCTTAGCTTCTGGTGCAAGTACAGTAACTCAAGGTGTTGATGGTAATGGTGATCCTACCATTACATATGATTCTGTTGATACTATCACTAGATTAAAAGGTGGTGCAGCAGGATCGTTCGTGACTGGTGACACACTAATTACAGGTGGAGCAAACGTCACAGTATCACAAGCTGGTAACACTATCACTGTTGCAAGTGTAGATACAGATACTATTACTAGATTATCTGCAAACGCTGGAACAATTGCTTCTGGAGATTTCCGATTTACAGGTTCTGGAGCAACTACTGTTACCTCAAATACAGCTGGTGGTGTAACCACATTAACATTTACATCTGCTAACGATGACACTGGTGCTACATTAACTGCATCTGGTGGTGTTATCTTATCATCAACAGATTTTAGATTAAAGAACTATAGTAATCTCAGTGGTAACACTGTATTGAAATGGGATTCAGGTAATGAACAATTAACAGATACTTTAATTACTGATAACGGATCTACAGTCACAATTAATGGTGACCTAGTTGTAGAGGGAACGCAAACAATTTTGAATACTTCTACTTTACAGGTGGAAGATAATGATATTGAATTAAGAAAAGGAATTAATCTTACTGGTTCTAATGGTGGTATTACTATCAACAGAACAACTGATCCTTCTGGTAATGTCACATCATATGTTGGACTACAGTGGAATGAGTCTTCAGGATATTGGAGATCTTGGGATGGTTCTGTTGAGAAGAGATTTGTAACAGAAGGTGAGACACAAGTTCTAACTAACAAAACTCTTTCAGCACCAACATTAACTGCACCTATCCTTGGCGCAGCTACAGCTACATCAGTTAATGGACTTGAGATTGCTTCTACTGCATCTGCAATTTTAGATATTGCTACAAGTAAAACTTTAGATGTTGATAGAGATCTACTCTTTACATCTGATAATGCCAACGCTTCTATTAGTGTCAACTTTAGACAGGGTGGTAACGTTGCATTTACATCAGATACATTAGCATCATTTGCATCTACAACATCCACACAGTTACGTGGTTTGATTACAGATACTACTGGTCTTGATAAGTTGGTGTTCCAAACAAACCCAACAATTCTAACTGGTATTACAACAACATCTACTGGATTTACTTTACTTAATTCTGGTGTAACCAACTTGACTATGGCAGGTGCAGCTAGCATCATCACAATTGGTGCTACTGGTGGTACAGCAACATTCAATCAGAGCGTAACTGTAAGTGAAGATCTAATAGTAGGTGGTGCTGCAACTGATAATCTTACATGCAATGCTCTGTTTAACTCTGAGAATGCTGATCTTACAATTAGAGGAACTACTTCTGATCCAATGATAGTTGGACGTGGTGGTAGTGCTGTTAATACAAACACTGCAGTGGGTGTGAGAACACTCAGCAGTGTGACTTCGGGATCTCAAAATACTGGATATGGATTTGAAACATTATACACGGTAAATTCTGGTGCATCTAATACAGCTTTTGGCCACAGGTGTTTGAGAGCAACTGGTATCGGAGACAACAACGTTGCGATTGGTAAAGATGTATTGCTGGTTAATACTTCAGGAAGTGAGAACATAGGTATTGGTAACAATGTTTTAGAGCAAAATATTGACGGAAAACATAACGTCTGTATTGGACATTATGCAGGTTTTGATGTCTTTGGTGATGGTAACGTTCTTATTGGACCTGCATACAACGAGAACTCTGGTGATGTAACATTCCGTCCACCTAATATTAGTGGAGATAACCAACTTGTTATTGGTTCAGGTGGTCAGGCATGGGTCAGAGGTGACTCAAACTTTGATGTTACTTTCAATAATGATGTTACTGTTGACGTTGATCTAACAGTTAAGGGTAACTTAAATGTCCTAGGACAACAGACAATTACTGAGTCTAATATCATACGAGTTGCTGATAAGAATATTGAACTTGCATATGTTGTAAGTAGACAGTTCATAGCTACTGCTGTTGATGGAACAGCAGACATCACTGCAATCAATCCTACTGCTGGTTTGATTCCTGGTATGGAAGTCACAACTACTACAAATGGATTTACAATTCCATCAAACACAACTATTGTTTCTATCACTGCTAACGCTGCTACACTATCCAACAATATCACTGGTAGTGGACAGATTACATTAACTGCTATTGGTCCTTCTGATACTACTGCTGTTGATGGTGGTATGATTGTTAAGGGCACCACTGACAAGTCGATTCTCTGGAAGGGAGCAGATGGTGGTGTAACATATAACACTTGGGTATCTTCTGAGAACTTTGACCTTGCATCTGGAAAGTATCTCACACTGAATGCAATTAAAATTGCGGATCCAAACACATTATCCATAGGACCTAACGACGGAACAGGTACAGGAGAAATTGATGTTGCTGGTGGAGGTGTTGGATATACTTTAGGTAGTGCAACTACTGGTGCTGGTGCAACAACGTTTAGTTTCTCTAGCACTGGTCAGATTAAATTACCAAATGGTGATACATCTCAACGTAATGGAACTCCCGTCGTTGGAATGATGAGATATAACGGTCAAACTCATGAGTTTGAAGGTTACTCTGGTGCTTCTGCTGCATGGGGAGCTATTGGTGGTGGTGCAAACTTTGCTAGTGTTGCTGAAAACATTCTTCCTGATGCTGACAATACAAGAGATCTTGGATCAGCAACTAAGCGTTGGGCAAACGTATACACTGCTGACGCACACTTTAATAATGTAGGAACAGGTGGTAATGAAGTTGATGGAACTGAAGGTCATTGGACAATGCAAGAAGGTTCTGACTCAATGTATCTAATAAATAGACTTACAGGCAAGAAGTTTAAGATTGCTATGACAGAGGTATCCTAATGGCAGTTGTAATAGGTGCTTCAGGCACAGGTACAGAATGGAAATCAGATAGATCTGGTCTTCCAACAGGAACATCTGATCCTGGTTCTGCTTCTGCTGGTGATATGTATTTTAATACAGATACTAGTAAAGTTAAATTTTATAATGGAACTTCTTGGTCTGATCTTTAGGAGGTAATTATGCCAGTTTTAGTAGGAGATGGTACTACAGGTTCCGAAGGAAAATCGGATAGGTTAGGTATTGCTACAGGAAGTAGTGATCCTGGATCGGGTGCTGCTGGTGACCTGTATTTTAATACTGGTAGCTCTAAGTTAAAATATTTTAATGGTACTGCATGGAATGAATTAGGTACTGCTACTAGTACGGTAGGTAATATTGATCCCTTTGCTGACAGTAGTGGCATTGCCTTATGGCAAATGGATGGCAATGGTGATGATGTTGGTGGTAGTAATAGTGGTGCTCCAACTAATGTAGTTTGGAGTAATACTGCTAAGTTTGGAGCAAACTCTGCAGACTTTGCTACTAATAGTGGTACGATAGCATTAAGTGGAGCTCCAAAGAACTCTTATCCATTTACAGTATCTTTATGGGCTCAGAATAATGTTGATTGGGATGGTGTAGGTTCTGGATCTATGAATGAATGCTTTAATGCTAATATAAATGGACAGAGAGTTTCAATGGGGTTTGTTCAAACTAGTGGTTGGGTTCAGGGAGTAACCATAATGTATGGTGGTACTTCTCATTACGCAGGCCATGCTGAATTTATGAATCATGGTGGAAGCACTAAGTGGCATCATATAGTTTGGAGTGTTGCTGGTAGTGCCGATACTGATCATCAGGTTTGGATTAATGGACATCCTGTTGCATTAAAAGATGAGGCAGGTGGACATGGTGGTACTGCTGGATGGAACATAGGATCTAACTCTTCTAGTGGTGAGCATTGGGATGGACGCATAGATCAAGTTAGATTTTTTAATAGAGAAATTACTGATAATGAAGCACTTGCTCTTTACAGAGAAGGAGCAGAATCAACTGCACCAATAACAACTCATTGTAAATTATTCTACGATTTCTCTGACACTGCCTGTTATTCTGGTAGTGGTACAACAGTAAATAATCTTGCTCTAGACGTAGCACCATGGATACGTGGTGCGTATAATACTATATCCGTCTCAGTTTCTGGATCAACTGTAACGGTTACTGATAATGGACATAATGTGACTCAAGGTCTTGCGCTAAAAATTGCACTACAATTACAAAGTCCAGGCGTAGTCCTTTACAATTCTAGTTATGCGACTGCTTATACTATCACTAGCGTTACCGCTAATACTTTCACATATGATTTGGGTAGTAGCACTCATACTGGTTACACAGGCAGGGCATATTATGAAGATCCAGGTCCATCATTTGAAGGAGAAGTTGATGGAGCAACCTTTGGTGGATCTGGTAATGCAAAATACTTTGACTTTGATGGTACTAATGATCATATAGACACTATAGATTGGATAACAAATAATATAGAAGCAGTAAAAAATCTATCGAATAAACAAGTTACATTAGAAGCATGGTATTATGCCGATGCTGTTGGTGGTGGTGATGGTCTAAATTCAATCATTTCATCACAGAATGACGGTGCTAGTCAGAAAGGAGTATCAATCAGTCTAGATAGTCGTACCGCACATGGCGGTGGACCAAATGGATACCATTTCCAGATGGGGCGACAAATAGCTGGATGGTCTACTGGTGGTACAGGTAATACTGATCAAGGTACAGGAGATGTTTCTACTCATTGGAATCATGTTGTAGCTACATTTGATGGTGGTAGGAAGAGAGTCTATAAGAATGGCATGTTCATAGAAGATATGGGAGACTTTACATTACCTTCGACAGATAAGATTGACTATCAGTATTGTGTTTACAATATAGGTTGTCAACCTGATAATAATGGAGACCAGAGATGGTTCAATGGTAAGATTGCTATCGCAAGAATATACGATACAGCATTAAGTCATGCTCAAATACAACACAATTATAATGTAGAAAGAGGTAGATTTGCTGAGGAACAGGATATTTGTTGGGCTCTTCCTGAAAGTGGATGGACATTAAGTAATGATGCTCGTACAGCAGTGTATACTGGTAGTGGATATAGTGATTGCTTTACAGGAAAGCTAGCACAAGATGCTGTTTATGATTTTAAATTAGAAGTTACTAATGGTGACGGTAATGGTGGTTGGTGGTTCTCTGGTAGTCAGGGACAGAGTGGAACTCATCCAGATGAAAGAGGTGGAGAAACACTTGGATTGAGAGGTGGAGAGTCATCTATAGGTGCTCATGGTGAGTATGCTCTTGCAAATGGTTGGAGTGCTGGACAGAATGTAGACAGTGGGTATGGTAATTTAGATCCAACTGGAAATATTAATATAAATTTTGTTATTAATATGAAGGTAAGGAAGGTATGGATGAGAGAAGAAGGAGATCCATTAACTACTTGGAAAGGTGGTGGTAATCCTTCCAATCCTGCTAGTATTCCTACTTTCTATCTTCCATCTAGAACTGCTAATGAGAATGTATATTTCTGTTGCACTGGACAAGATGATAATGCAAATCAAACATATAAGTTCTCAAATCACGGACAGTCTAACCTATAAATTGGCCTATGATAAATAAAGTTGCCTTATCTCTTTACTCATGGAATTAAATCCAAGGAAAGGGGAAGCCAAAAAGGACAACAAATTTGAGTGGGCGGATGAGGGTGTATCAACTCTCGTCCGAGTTATTATTCTTGGATGGTCAGCAGCAATTCTGACTCTTAATTATGTAACTGTTCCTGGT
>PVBE011762350.1_pt1 | contig 10024 bp, 6 predicted proteins | sample 1631181 | NCBI WGS metagenome assembly PVBE01 (sample SAMN08397723, study PRJNA350692) | Marine metagenome, whole genome shotgun sequencing project. | isolation source: water | place: Pacific Ocean | collected 2012-04 | reverse complement strand
TCAATGAACCAATTCCTCTTGAAGAAACTCCCAACTTGACTCCCTCATCAATGAGGTTCTTAGCAATATTACCCATTGGGGTATTCATAATCTTTGCTTTACCTATAAAATTATTTCCACTTTCTTTAAGTGCAATAATCTTATGGGAAACTCTATCAAGATTGACAGTAGGACCATCAGGATGACCAAGTTCTCCAAGTGCTCTTCCAGTAACAATATTGGATTCATTGTATCTTGCAACTTCCTTTCTTAGGATGTCCATTGGATACATTCTTCCATTTCTGTTTTGAAGATCTCCTTGTAGGAAAACACCTTCTATGTACAGAGACTTCTTACCATTGCGTTCTTCAACGATAAAGTCAACTGATTCTATTTCTTCTCTAATGAGTTTCATCAGGCATCTCCGGAAACTTGGACTTGTTGATAATATAATGCCCCATATGGTTGGGTAGCAGTTCCCTTCACACTAACCAAAAGATTTGATCTTAGTTCAGAGTAATTTATACCAGTAAAAGCAGTAGCACCAGCACCTATACCATAATCATGAGTTACTGTAACTTTTGTACCAGGACCCCAATTACCATCAGCAGATTGATTAATACTGGCAATTGCTAAATCACTAAATTCCCAATGCTTATTAGCAGCACTGTCTGTTGTTAGTGATACTTTTTGACCTTCAAAAAATGGACATCCTGTACCTTCTGGGAAGAAAAGTGTAACTGTTGTTCCAGAAGTTGAAACTCCAACTACTCTTTGGGAAGAAGGTCTTCCTACATTAATGGTTGAAGATGAATCTTTTCCAACCACAAAATCAGTTGTGGCAGCAACAGCAGTATTACCAACTGCAACATGACAAGAAGCATTTTCAGTAATTACTCTTATTGTGTCTGATTTATGAGCAAATTTAGCACTATAACCTACTGCTGCATTAGCAGCTATGGCTACAGAAGCTCCAGATCCTACAGGTTGAAACGCCATTATTTTAAATTACAATAGTCCTATACGTTAGTTATTTATTAAATTTTAAGAATCAGCTATTTAAGCTTCAACCTCTGCTTCACTTTCTATTTCAGTATCAGTATCCAACTCTGCTTCAGTTTCTGGATTATCCAGATTTACATCATTATCGAATATTGATGCTGCCACGTCAGGTCGAATTTTTTGAATATTCTCTGCACTTTTGGCATATAAAATATCCTTAATCTTATCGCTAATTTGCGAAGGTGATTCATCAGTCGCCAACAAATCCATTAATTCATCCATATCTAAAAAGAATAATACAACTTAGCAGGGTTATTTATATCTCTCCACCCTTGGGAGACTCAAACTTTTTTTCCTGTGGTGAAGGATCTATGGGGTTTGCTCCCATGTCTCCATTAATTTGAGGAGCTGCGGGGTCCAAAGGCATTCCAGTCTCAGGATCTATAGGTGCATTAGGATCAGGAATTACTCCATCTTTAATTTCTTGTTCAATGATCTTATCCTGTTCAATGATTTCACCATCAGTCTGTCTGAGAATCTGTCTCCTGACATAATCAGCAGAGTAGTACTTACCAATATAAGGTTCTGCTGCGCCAGCAAGATTGAGTCTTTCTTGTAGAAGTTCAGAATCTTTAAGTTCAGCAAAGTGATTGTCATAAAGATAATCATACTGAATATGATCTTCCATCACATCCCAATCTTCTGGGGTTATGATGTTCTTTAAGATAAGTTGAGTTTTTAATATGTCACTAAACAGATGAGAGAATCTCTTCCTCATTCTACCTACAAACTTACTAAACTTAACTTCATCTCTAAGAATTTCAGAAGATCTTCCAAGATTAAATCCACCTTCTCCACTAACCCTAGTTTCAGGTACATTTAATGACCTATAAAGCTTCTTCTGGAAGTAATTAATGTCCGTAACGTCCTCCATCACTTCAAGGTGAAACCCAAGAAATAACCCTCAAAGTACATGTCTACTCCTCCACTCTTCGCACGCCTTGAGAGTTTGCTGTGGCTTGGCCTGCTCGGGCTCTGCCATGCCCTGTCTTCGGTTTTACATGGTGCGGAACCAGCTAGGCCAAACATCATCGTCGTCATGGCTGACGACATGGGTTTCTCCGATCTCGGATACTCGCATGGCCCAAGGCCGTACGCGACGGCGACTGGAAGCTCGTCTGGCAACACCCGGCTAAGCCTGAACTGTTCAACATAGGTAAGGACAGAAACGAGATGAAAAACCTCGTGGCTGAATTCCCGGAGCGCGTTCGAAAGATGAAACAGATTCATGCAGAGATTTTCCGACCCTAGAAAATGCACCCGTCCAGACGACATTTTTTCCGGTCAACCCTCGCAGCGGGTGCCTCAATTCCGTTTTTCTCGCTGATCGCGGCAGAAGAAGAGGGGGTCACGGAGCATTTCCATTATCGTCTCGCGCCAAAATTTCCCTACGTCGAATCACAACGCGGTAATCTGGCGTTTGCTTACGAACCGGGAAAGATTCTGTTTTCCGAAGACAATGGAAAGAGCTGGTCACACTCCGCGGATTTCGCCAATGCCGGGAACATCACCTTCAGTTGCATCCTCGGAAACGGAAACATCATCTTCGCTACGCTCAATCGCCTGTTTCTCAGCACGGACCAACTGAAGTCCCACCGCGAAATCACCGTGCAACGCCCGGACGGCAACGCATATCGTCCTCACAAACCCACCAATCCCGCAAGACCCGGTTGGTACTTCCACGCCCTTGATGGGGTTCACACCTGGCAGGTGAAAGGGAAGGAAATGCTGGTTTGGGGCAATTATTGCAATGTGTTAGGCGGCTCCGTCCCGGTGAACATTTACTACTCGACCGATTTCGGTGAGACCGTGAAGCTGGCCTATTCCTTCGGACAAAATCCGCGTTACAAGGATGGCGATCAGTTCCTCGGTGATCCGAACAATGACGTCATCTGTCGCCACATTCACAATGTGGTTTACAATCCGGCGGATAACGCATTTTACTGTGCCACCGGAGATGTCGATGTGGGAGTCCGGGGAGTCCGGCGTCACGAGGTTCACTGGTTGCGGGGAACTTACGATTCCAAGGCGGATAGCTGGGATTGGAAGGTGCTCGTCTCGGCCAACAACAACTCGCGCTACAAATCCGGCGGGATCAATTTCGTCGATGGTCAACTCTATTGGGCGGCAGATGCCAATGGGAAGCCTGATGCCGAGGGGAAATACGATCGCGGCATCTTCCGCTGCGATCCGGCAGACCTGGCCAGTCCTGACAAACACACCCAATTGTTCGATCCTGAGTACGAATCGGCCAACATGCTCATCGAGGACGATTTCATTCTCTCAGCACACTATGCCCCGGCGTCGCCCTACAAAACCGGTTTCATAGTCTCGCCAGATCTCGGAAAAACCTGGGCGCAGTATGATTTGACTCAATTTGGACCTACCTCGCCAGTTCGGATTCAAAAGAAGAACGGCGATGGTTGGTTCAAGATCGATCTGCGCCGGGGCTGGATCGCTCGGGATCGCATGTTGTTCATCAAGCCCATTTGATTATGTCTAACATCATCACCTCTGCCTCCATCCTCCTCGCCCTCCTCCTCCCCTGGGCTACATCTGTCCAAGCCGTCGAACAACCCTTTCGGGCCGGTGCCTACGTACAGGACGTGACCGGTTCCTTTGACTCCCTTCTGATCAGCGGAGGATTCACCGAACGCCGGCGCGGCAAAATGAACCCCGGAGATCTCAAGGCACGGTGCTTCGTTCTCCAGCGGGGCAAGGTGAGTATCGCGATAGCCATCGTCGACAACTGCATGATCCCGAGAACCGTCTGCGACGAAGCAAAGAAGTTGGCCTCCAAGTCGACCGGAATCCCAACTGATCGAATTCTCATCGCTGCTACCCACACCCACAGCGCCCCCAGCGTGATGAATTACTGCCTAGGCACCATGGCCAACCCTGCCTACACAAAGTTTCTACCCCCGAAGATTGCCGAGGGCATCCGGCAGGCGCATGCCAAGTTAGAATCAGCCCGCATCGGGTGGAGCCAAGTGCGGGCATCTGGTTTCACTCATTGCCGCCGCTGGATCACAAGGCCGGACCGCATGCAATTCGACCCATTCGGCAACAGGACCGTCCGGGCCATGATGCACCCGGGCTACCAAAACCAGTCCTACGTCGGGCCATCCTCTCCGATTGACGATGAACTCTCCGTGATTTCCATTCAAACCTTGAAGGGCAAGCCGCTCGCGGTGATCGCCAATTTCTCGATGCATTATTACGGGGGCGCTGGTCCCGCGGATTACTTCGGTCTCTTCGCCGACCGTTTGGCCAAGCGGCTGGAGTCGGATGGCCAGATCCCTGTTTGCGCCATGTCACAGGGAACCAGCGGTGACCTGCACTGGATGAATTACAGCAAGCCCAACAAGGGCTCCAACGTCTCCCAGTACGCAGACGGACTCGCTCAGTTTGCGGCTCAGGCATTGGAAAATATTCGCTACCAGAATACACCACCTTTAGGTATGGAGCAAAAGATCATCACCTTGTCGCGGCGGTTGCCCGATAGAGAACGACTCGCCTGGGCTGACAAGTTGCTCGCCAACATGAAGGGGCGTCGACCGAAAAACCGCCCCGAGGTCTACGCGGAGCAGGCCCGGTTTATTGACGAGAATCCGACCGAAAAGCTGGTGCTTCAGACCTTGCGCATCGGTGATCTAGGCATCACCACGCTCCCCAACGAAGTCTACTCGATCACCGGCTTGAAGCTGAAGGCCCGGAGCCCGTTCCACGCCACCTTCAACGTCGAGTTGTCCAACGGAGCGTCAGGGTATATCCCACCTCCCGCCCAGCATGCCCTTGGCGGATACACCACCTGGCCTGCCCGCACGGCCGGGCTCGAGGTCGGGGCGGAACCCAAGATCGTAGAGACCCTGCTTAGTTCCTTGGAGTCCTTGGCTGGTAAACCGCGCCGTGGCCCTGCAGCTACTCATGGCGCTTATGCCAAAGCCGTATTGGCAGAGAAGCCCTTGGCCTACTGGCGGTGCGAAGAGTTCGAGGGTGGTCGATTGGCGGATGCTTCCGGCAATGAGGTTCACGGCAAAATCGAAGGTGTCGTGGCTTACCACCTGCCCGGCCCGGAGAACGCGTCTTTTTCCGGGGACTCGCGCAATGCCTCTCTCCAACTGGCTGGTGGCACGGTCTCCGCAAACGTGCCCAATGCCCCCAACTTGTCCTTCTGGTTCTGGAACGGCATGTCGAGCGCGGCCCGGGACAATACGGGAGACCTCGTTGCACAGGGCAACTCCTTCCGGTTGCGTATTGGAGGCAAGGCGGACGGGGATTCCCGCGGTCACCTCGTTCTTCAGGTTGGCGAAAAGCAATTCAAGGGAACCACGGAGCTCAGTCTAAGGACATGGCGCCATGTCTTGCTTTCATGGGACGGTTCCAGCCTCAATCTTTTCCTCGACGGTAATCCCGAACCAGAGATTCAGGCCGAACTGTCGGGCCAACCATCGGGTCTCTGGCGCTTGGGTGGCGAACTTCCCTTGGAGGGGCGAATCGACGAGGTGGCCTGGTTCAAGTCTTCACTATCCGGAAAGGACGCCCAGCGGCTCCATGCTGTCTCCGGCATAACTCCCCCGACGAAACCGCCGCCGCCGCGACCGACCATGACGCGCGGGCCCACCGATGCCTATGCCAAGGCGGTCATGCAATCCAAGCCCATTGCTTTCTGGCGCCTGCGTGAGTCGGCCAATGATAGCGCATCCAAGGCTCACCACGGTAAATTTGAGAAAGGAGCTGGGCCCATGGCCTCCGATCAGGATGGTGATTCTTTCAAGGGCGGGCGCATGCGGGCGGAGATTGAAGGCATCGGCGATACCTACAGCATCGAGTTCTGGTTCCGCAACAGCCTGCCCAATCACAGCCGTTCCGTGACTGCCTACCTCTTTTCGCGGGGAATCGACGGCATGAAATTAGCCGAGGGCGATCATCTTGGAATCGGGGGAACCTACGCCTCGGCAGGCCGTCTCCTCGTTTATCAGGGCAACCAAAGCAAAGGGCTGTTGACCGGGGTGGCCAAAGTTGAACCAAAGAGCTGGCATCACGTCGTCATGGTACGTGAGGGCGAGCGCATCCGGGTCTACTTCAACGGAAATTCCAAGCCCGATATCGATGGCAAGTTCGCCCGTTCCTACCCGAAAAGCCATCCGCAGTTCTTCCTCGGTGGCCGCAACGATAATTTCGCCAACTTGCAGGGCCGCCTCGACGAGGTCGCCCTTTACGACCGCGCCCTGACACCGGACGAAGTAAGCGCTCATTTCAAGGCCGTGAAACTTACTCCGGCACCAAAAAAACAAGCGAACAAGGCATCGGCGCCCATGACTCCGGAAAACGGCCTGAAAGCCATCCACTTGCCCAAGGGATACAAGGTGCAACTGGTGGCGGCCGAGCCTTTGGTCAAGGATCCAGTGGCCATCGATTGGGGGCCGGACGGAAAACTTTGGGTCGCTGAAATGGCGGATTACCCGAGTGGGATCGATGGCAAGGCCGGTGGGCGGATCCGCTTTCTTGAAGACAGTGATGCGGACGGAGTCTACGACAAGTCCACTGTGTTTCTTGAAGAGGTAAACTTCCCGGCCGGCATAATGGACTGGCAAAAAGGTGTGCTGATTGCCGCGGCCCCGGATATTTTTTATGCTGAGGATACCACGGGCGACGGCAAGGCGGACAAGCGGACCATTCTCTACACCGGCTTCAAGCAGGGCAACCAGCAACTCCGGGTCAACGGCTTGCGCTGGGGGCTCGACAACTGGGTGCACGGGGCCAACGGGAGCCACCATTCCCGATACACCGCGGGGATCAAAATCAAGTCGTCGTCGGGCCAAACCTTTGACCTCGGAGGCTTTGATTTCCGGATCCGACCCGACGAGGGATTGTTGGAACCGTTGTCGGGACCTTCCCAGTTCGGGCGCTCGCGTGATGACTGGGGGAATTGGTTCGGCGTCCAAAACAGCTTTCCGCTCTGGCACTACGTACTGGAACATCGCTACCTTGCCCGCAATCCCGATTTTTCTCCGCCCGACCCCCGACGCATACTGACTGCAAGTAACCCTCTCGTCTTTCCCGCCAGACCACCCCAAAAACGTTTCCACAGTTTCAATCAGTCAGGACGCTTTACCAGCGCCTGTTCCCCCATGATCTATCGGGACGATCACCTCTTTGAAGACGACAACACGTACGCCTTCACCTGCGAACCGTTTCACAACCTGGTGCAGCGCGTGATCCTCAAACGGGACAGCGGCAGTTTTACCGCCGAACGGGCGGAGCCCAAGGACGAACTGGATTTCTTTGCCTCGGAAGATCGCTGGTGCCGACCGGTGATGGCACGTACCGGACCCGACGGAGCCGTCTGGGTCGTCGATATGTACCGGTACATGATCGAGCACCCCGAATGGCTCCCGGCAGCAGGCAAATCCGAAATGAAATCGTTCGAGCGCTCCGGCATGAAGTACGGTCGAATTTATCGGTTGTATAAGGAAGGGAACCCTCCTCGCCGCATTCCCCGACTTGACAAGTCGTCCACCAAGGAACTCGTGATGCGACTCGAGGACAGCAATGGAATCATCCGGGACATGGCCCACCGATTGCTGGTGCACCGAAAAGACGTTTCCGCAACTGAGGCACTGGTTAAGATGGCGAGAAGCCATGCTTCCGCCAAGGCTCGCCTCCATGCCCTCTGCGCCCTCGGTGGACTGGATCGGTTGAGCTCGACTCTTTTGAAATCGGCCTTTCGTGACCTTCACTCCGAAATCCGACGTCATGCATTGCGTCTTGCCGAATCGCGATGGGACGGGGAACCTGAACTCCTGAAGGCATCCGTCCGCCTCGCCGATGATCCAAATGCCGTAGTCCGTCTGCAGGCCGCCTGCTCGTGGGGGGAATCAAAGAGTGCGGAAGCTGGCCGAGCTCTGGCTCGGGTGGCGATTCGTGACGCGGGCAACCAGTATATTCGGGCAGCCGTGTTCAGCTCGGCCGAGCCTCACTTTGAGCGTCTCGCCCAGGCGGCCCTCGAGCATGGCGTGCTTATCGACGACGCCCTGAAGCTGGGAGCCCGGCGCAAAACCTCGCTTGGCGCCCTTCTTGCCGGCCTGATGAAGCCGGGTAAGGACGGGTATGAACCCGAACAATTCCGTTCACTCGGGGGCTGGCTGAATCACAACCCCAAGGTCTCTCCCGAGATGGCCGAAGTGTTGGCTCATGCCCGGGGTATCGTTACCGACGGTACTGCTTCGTCACCGTTGCGGGCCGCAGCGGTCGGACTCCTCGCCCGGCAACCCGAAAGCCTGGCAGCGGACAAGCGCCGACTGGCTGATCTTTTGGCCCCACAGGTGGCGAGCGAGATCAAGTTGGCCGCCGTGCATACGCTGGCCAGGGTGGGGGGCGACAGGCTTCCCGACACATTGCTCAAGGGCTGGCCCGGCTATCTCCCGCAGGAACGCTCCCGGGTCCTCGATGCCCTGCTGCAGCGGAAGGAGTGGACCCGCGCCTGCCTGAAGGCCATCGAACGCGGCGTGGTGGGCCGCGGTGATCTCGATGCCGCCCGACGCCAACTGCTGCTCAAGCATGCGGATCCATCCGTTCGAGAAACTGCGGCGGGCATACTGAATTCCGGGCCTCAGAAAGCGCGGCGTGAGCGGATCGAGGCGTATCGCGCCGCCCTGAAACTACCCGTGGACGAAAAGCGGGGGAGGGCTGTGTTCGATAAACTCTGCGCACTCTGCCACCTTCCTCCGAACGGACAACCCATGAACGGCCCAGATCTCCGCTCCATCACCGACCGGACCAAGGACGGACTCTTTAGCTCGATCCTGGATCCCAATCAGTCGGTCGATGCCTCCTATGCCGGTTATTCCGTCACCCTTGCCGATGGCACCGCCCTCTACGGACGGGTGTTGTCTGAGACCTCCAACAACCTGACCCTCCGTCTCCTTGACGGCACCGACCGGCAACTGCTCCGCCGCGACATCAAAACCCTTCAAGGCACTGGCCTTTCTCTCATGCCGGAGGGTCTCGAGGCCGGGATGAATCACCAGGACCTTGCGGACCTCATTCATTTCGTGCAGACGTTCGAACGGGATGACAAATAACTTGAACAAAGAGCCTTCGAGCCACAAGCAGTCCAGATGAAAAAAACGGTCCTTCATTCGCTTGTTGCAATAGGACTGCATCAAATATCGTAGATTTCTCTGCCTATGACAATACCGCTGATGAAATGGGGGCGAGTCAAGTCACCTTCAGGCCCCAGATGCTTCTTCAATTGCTGACCTATTGTTCGTGATCAGGCGGCTCAAGCTTTCACCTCCTATTTTTTAGATTTTGTATCTTGAGGCTGGATTGGTGATGCTTCATTAAACGCCCCCTCTGTGTCCGTATTCAGGAAGTTGTCCAAGCGCTTGCCACTTTCGGTATCGGCTTTGACGGTAGATCCGGAGCGTTCCTGCTCGGTAAGAGAAACGAGGTCGTTGGGGTTTGCAACGATGAAAGGTGTCAGGAAAATGAGTAACTCGGTTTTTGTGTCTTTCATTTCCTTGTGCCTGAATAGCGAACCGAGGATGGGTATATCGCCCAGGAGAGGCACCTTACGCACGGTCTCGACCTTGTTGTCCTGCATAAGACCACCTATGATCACGGTTTTGCCGTTGGGCGTTACCACCACCGTCTGGGCGGAGCGTGTGGCGAAAACCGGCAATTGAAGCCCTTCAGAAACCTCTATTTTATCACCGGTTGTTTCGGAGATTTCTGGGAAAAGGGACAGTTCAACCAGGCCATGCGGGGTGATGTACGGCGTAACGCGGAGACTGATGCCGATGGGTTCGTACTCATACTGGGGAATCTGGACGCCCGTTACGGAGTTAACATTACCGGTTTGCATGAACGGCACCAGACTGCCGACGGAGATGAGCGCCTCACGATTGTTCCGTGTAAGGATTGACGGACGGGAAAGAATCTCAAGCCTGCCCTCCTCGGCTAAGGCATTCATCGT
>PVBE011695320.1_pt1 | contig 10024 bp, 11 predicted proteins | sample 1631181 | NCBI WGS metagenome assembly PVBE01 (sample SAMN08397723, study PRJNA350692) | Marine metagenome, whole genome shotgun sequencing project. | isolation source: water | place: Pacific Ocean | collected 2012-04 | reverse complement strand
TGCGGACCACCCTTCAGGCCTTGCTGGCGACGTACGACAACGCCCAGAGCCTGCACACCAACGCCTACGACGAGGCGATCACGACGCCGTCGGAGGAATCGGTGCGCCGGGCCATGGCGATCCAGATGATCATCGGCAACGAATGGGGTCTGGCGAAGAACCAAAACCCGAGCCAGGGCTCCTTTATCATCGAGCAGTTGACCGACCTGGTGGAGGAGGCGGTGTTGGTCGAGTTCGAGCGGATCGCCGAGCGCGGCGGCGTCCTCGGCGCCATGGAGACCGGCTACCAGCGCGGCAAGATCCAGGATGAATCGCTCCATTACGAGACCCTGAAACACGACGGCAGCTATCCCATCGTCGGCGTCAACATCTTCGTCAACCCGGCCGGACCCGGGCAGGAGCCGACGCCGGAGTTGGCTCGCTCGACCGAAAAGGAAAAGCGCTCGCAGCTAAAGCGCCTCCGCACCTTCCAACGCCGCCATCGTGGGGACGCCCCCCAGATGCTGGAACGGCTGAAGCAGGCGGCACGGGATGGCGACAATGTCTTCGCCGTCCTGATGGAAGCGGTGCGCTGTTGCTCCCTCGGCCAGATCACCAACGCCCTCTTCGAAGTCGGCGGCCAGTATCGACGCAACATGTAGCGGCAGCGTGACTCGAGCCGCTGGATCGGCTATGGCTATGGCGGTTTTGGATTGCCGGCGAGACGGATGGCGAGCATGACGATTGACGAGAACGGTGCTGCCGACGACGGCAGCATGAACACCTACCGCGAGGCACTGTTGCTGATCGAGCGGTTGCACCGGCGCTTCCTGGACGTCTTGAAGGCGGAGATCGACCGGACCGGCCGGGCCGACGTCAACAACGTGCAGGCGCTGATCCTCTACAATATCGGCGACGACGAGATCACCGTCGGCGAGTTGACCAACTGCGGCTACTACCTCGGCTCGAACATCTCCTACAACGTCAAGCAGCTGACCAACAACGACTACATCGAGCAGGAGCGCTCGCCGCACGACCGCCGCTCGGTCCGGGTCAAATTGTCGGAGAAGGGCCGCGCCTTGCGCGACGACGTCAACGCTCTCTTCGAGCGCCATGTCGAGGGCTTGTTGGGTGGCGACGAGATCAACATCGCCGACATCGCCGACCTCAATGCCAAGCTGCGCCAGATTGAGCGCTTCTGGAGCGATCAGGTCCGTTTCCGCGGCTGAGAGACGGATCTCAGGCGCGGCGCTTTATCAACATATGCAAGACGGCATAGCCGGCCGCCGCCGCGACCAAGTGCTTGAGGGTGTGGCCGCTGGCCAGGGCGCCCGTCAACTCGAAGATCGGCCGGTCGATCTTCTCCAAGCCGATCGCCGCCGCATAAAGCACCAGCATCGCGACGAGCCAGTGGTCGCCGCCGGCGGGTCCGGGAAACAGCAGGATCATCAGCGGCAGTGTCAGGCCCGGCACGATCTGCACCAGAAGATAGATGCGTAGGTCACCGCTGCCGATCAATTCGCCATAGCCCCAGGCGCTGGTGGCGGCGCTGCCCGCGAAGATCAGCACCGGCATCAGCAGCAGGCCAGCCAGCCGGTGCATCCGCTCCAGAATGACGGCCGCATAGAAGGCCATGAAGGCGACCGTCATGGCCAGGCGATCCCAATAGAGCGTCTCCGTCGTCGGCGCGAAGTGATAGTAAGCGGAGCCGATGGCGACCAGGACCAAGCCGGCGAAGAAGAAGAGGTAGACGGTGCGAGCACCGGCGTCCGGCAACTGGGCGCGACCCCTTGCGCTGGCAAGAAAGACCAATCCCGTCAAGCCGACCAGCGCGAAGCCGAGGTTCGAGACCACGTTCAGGAAGTTCGGTATTCGCCAGATCATCCGATCGTCGGCGAAGCCGTGGTAAGCCTCGGGTTGGGAGAAGGGAGCGATACTCAGGGTCGCCAAGAGACCGACCAGCCTCGCCAGGACAACGAGGGTCACGCGGCGGGGGTAGGGCATTGCACGCAGGCGCGCGATCCGGCTCAACCGCCGAGCCCCAATTGTTTCAGAATAGCGGTGACGAGGGCGCCTTTCGGATATCCCAGCAGTGCCGTCATGGTGAAATGGTCCTCGCCCGGGCATTCGAGATATTCGCAGTCGATGCCGGCCTCGCCGCAAAGCCTGACATAGTTTCGCGATATGGCGATCCACTCCTCGGTCTCGGCGCCGCCGACCGCGGCGACCAGCGGCAGGTAGCGCCGGGGCAGGTTGTGGATCGGGCTCAGGCGGCGGGCGGCTTCCGCGTCCAGGCGAAGCTCGGCGTTGAGGGAGATATGGCGCGCCGGCTCCGCGTCGTAGACGCCGGTGATCAGGACCGCGCCCTTGACGATGTCGGCGGGCAGGCCGTCGGCCTCCCAGTCGTGCGCCAGGGCCATCGCCGAGAGATGGCCGCCGGCCGAGCTGCCGGAGATCGTGATCCGGCTCGGATCGCCGCCGTGGCCGGCGATGTTCCGGTGGGTCCGGGCAATTGCGCGCCGGGCTTGGGCCACGATCTCGTCCAAGCTGACGTCGGGGCAGAGATCGTAGTTCGCCAGCACCACGGTGGCACCGGCGGCGACCAGCGGTTCCGCGATGAAGGCGATGTCGGACTTGTCGCCGGCGCGCCAATAGCCGCCGTGGAAGTAGACGTGCACCGGGGCCTCGGACCGGGCCGCCGGGAAGATGTCCAGAGTCTCCTTCGGGCCGTCGCCGAAGCGGACGTCGAGGGCGCATTCCATTCGCTTCCGAACCGCGGCGGAAAGCCCAGCCCGCTCGCCGATCATGGCCTCGTGGTCGGGCACCGCGACGCGGGGATTGAATTGGCGCTCCAATTCCTCCGGCGCGTAGTCGAGATAGGCCATGTCGCCGATCCCAGCGATCCGTTCAGCCGGTGAAGGCCTGCAGCCCGGTCTGGGCCCGACCGAGGATCAGCGCGTGCATGTCGTGCGTGCCTTCGTAGGTATTCACGGTCTCCAGGTTGATGAGATGGCGCATGACGTGGAACTCGTCCGAGATGCCGTTGCCGCCATGCATGTCGCGGGCGGTGCGGGCGATGTCGAGGGCCTTGCCGGCGTTGTTGCGTTTGATCAGCGAGATCGCCTCGGGCGCGGCCTTGCCCTCGTCCATCAACCGGCCGACCCTGAGGCAGGCCTGCAGCCCGAGGGTGATCTCGGTCTGCATGTCGGCCAGCTTCTTCTGGATCAACTGGTTGGCGGCGAGGGGGCGGCCGAATTGGCTGCGGTCGGCGGTGTATTGCCGGGCCGCGTGCCAGCAGAACTCGGCCGCGCCCATGGCCCCCCAGGCGATGCCGTAGCGGGCCCGGTTGAGGCAGCCGAAGGGACCGCCGAGGCCGCGCGCGTTCGGCAGCCGGTTCTCCTCCGGCACGAAGACGTCGTCGAAGACCAACTCGCCGGTAATCGAGGCCTTCAGCGACATCTTGCCCTCGATCTTCGGGGTCGAAAATCCTTCCATGCCGCGCTCGACGATGAAGCCCCGGATCACGTCTTCGTCGTCCTTCGCCCAAACCACGGCGAGGTCGGCGATCGGTGAGTGGGTGATCCACATCTTGGCGCCCCTGAGCAGGTAGCCGCCGTCGGTCTTGCGGGCCCTGGTCGTCATCGAGCCCGCGTCCGAGCCGTGGTCGGGCTCGGTCAGGCCGAAGCAGCCGACCCATTCGCCGGTGGCGAGTTTCGGCAGATACTTCTGGCGCTGCTCCTCGCTGCCGTAGGTGTGGATCGGGTACATCACCAGGCTCGACTGCACCCCGACGGCGGAGCGGTAGCAGCTGTCGACGCGCTCTACCTCCCGCGCCACCAGGCCATAGGAGACGTAGCTGATGCCGGCGCAGCCATAGCCCTCCAGGGTAGAGCCCAGAAAGCCGAGCGCGCCGCATTCGTCCATGATCTCGCGGTGGAAATGTTCCTTGCGGGTCGCCTCCAGAATTCGGGGCATCAGCTTGTCCTGGCAGTATTCGCGCGCGGTGTCGCGAATGAGCCGCTCCTCCTCGCCGAGCTGATCCTCGAAGAGGAAGGGGTCCTCCCATTGGAAGCTGGCCGGCCTCGGGCGCGAGGCGGCCGGCGCCGCGGTCTCTTGGGTCATTTGTCGTCTCCACTTCGGCCGTTCTTCCAGGCGCTTGCCACGGAAGCGCGCGCGGGTGTCGCCGGCCGGGTGATATCACAGAACCGAGGCCGGACGAAGTAGCGTTGCTTAACCCGAGGTTAAAGAACCGAAGCGTAGTCTCGATCGATCGGCGGCCCGACCACCGAAGAGCCGAGAGAGAACGGCGATGGCAAGGCGACATCCGAGATCTGGCCGGTCGATGGGCGAACACGACGTCCTGTTGGAGTTCCATGCGCATGGCGGCTACGTCAAGGTATCGGCAATCGATCCGCTGACTCGAACCGAGGTCAGCGTGGTCGGCGCGGCGAAAGCGACCGAGGCCGAGCTGTCTCGAACGGCGGTCGCCAAGCTGCGCTACGTTCTCGACAAGCGGGATCGGGTCGAGCGACCAAGGGTGTATCGCCGGCCCGGCATCGAAGTCTGATCCGCCTGTTGCGCCGATGCTCGTCGAACGTCTACAACGAGGAAGGCATCCTGCAAATCTCACCCGCCTCGACCAACCCGCAGCTGACCGAGCGCGGCCTCGACAACGTCTTCCGCGTCTGCGGTCGCGACGACCAGCAAGGCACGATCGCCGGCAACTATCTCGCCGACACCTTTTCGGGCAAGAAGATTGCCGTCGTGCATGACAAGCAGGCCTATTCCAAGGGCTTGGCCGACGCGACCAAGGCGCAGCTCAACAAACGCGGCGTCGAGGAGAGCATGTACGAGACCATCACCGCGGCCGAGAAGGACTACACAGCCTTCGTCACCAAGTTGAAGCAGGCGAAGATCGATGTCCTCTACTACGGCGGCTATCACACCGAGGCTGGTCTGATCGTGCGCCAGATGCGCGACCAGGGCCTGGGGACCTTGCTGATCTCGGGCGATGCCCTGGTGACCGACGAGTACTGGGCGATCTCGGGCCCGGCCGGCGAGGGCACCTTGATGACCTTTGGCCCCGACCCACGCAAGATGGCGACGGCCAAGACCGTGGTCGATGACTTCAAGAAGGCGGGCTACAATCCCGAGGGCTATACGCTCTATACTTACGCCGCGATTCAGGCTTGGGCACAGGCGGTCACGAAGGCCGGCTCCACCGATCTCGATAAGGTGACCAAGGCGCTGCGTGGCAACACCTTCAAGACGGTGCTGGGCGACCTGACCTTCGATGCGAAGGGCGACATCAAGCAGCCGGCCTATGTCTGGTACGTTTGGAGCGACGGCAAATACGCCGAGAAGTAGATACGACAAGCGATGCCGGGCCCCCGTGGTTCGGCATCGAATGCAATGGAGCGGTCCGGCGATTGATCGTCCGGGCCGTTTCTTTGCGTTCCAGATATTCGCGTCGGGTGCGTGACGCCGGCCGACCGGTACGGATCAAGTGGCGTTGCGGCGGCGGCCGAGGCCTATGTTCTTGGCGAATTTCGAACGTTGCTTGGAATAGTTCGGCGCCACCATCGGATAGTCGGACGGCAGTCCCCACTTGGCCCGATACTGGTCCGGCGACATGGCGAATTTCGTGCGCAAATACCGCTTCAACATCTTGAGCTTCTTGCCATCTTCCAGGCAGACGATGAAATCGTCCTGGATCGAGCGGCGTATCGGGACCGCGGGTTTGGCGGTGTTCGCTTGCGCTTGTCGAGAAAGGTTCGATTGGGCCCCGGACAATGATTGATGCACCGTCTTGATCAGGTTGGGGATTTCAGATGCGGGCAACGAGTTGAAGCTGAGAAAGGCGACGACAACGTCCGCCACCATGCGCAGCATCTCTTCTTGATGCGCCCGACTACCGTCTTCAGTACCCATATTAACGGTCCATCCTCGAAATTCCATTTTACTTACGCATACTGAATACAGAATTGTCAAGAACATGCCGTGGCTGTTTCAATATTTGTCCGAACAAGTATGTAGATCGACCTAACGCTTCATACATCGCTACTTGATCGACATCAGCTGGCACGCTGCCGCGTCTTGCCAAGCTCTTCTCGGTCGCACTGAGGTCTTCGCGATTGCGCTCGGGACCGGTACGTCTGTATCCGATGCCGCGATAACTTGTGCGCTCTTGGCGGTCGATCCCGATATATGGTATTGAAAGGTTCTCCGACCGGGGCGGAAACATGGCGCCGAATGTGGGTCGCGGTTGACGTGGCGGAGCCGGCGGCCGTTGTCCCGGCCAGGCCGGGGCGGGCACGCGAGCATGGGACGAAGGGTACATCGAATGGCGCTTAGAAATGCCGTCGCCTCGGCCCCGGGAAGCGGCGATTTCTTTGCCGAGGCTCTCTCCGATCGGGATCCCGAGCTTTATGACGCGGTTTTGGGCGAGCATGCCCGGCAGCGCAACCAGATCGAGCTGATCGCCTCGGAGAACATCGTCAGTCGGGCGGTCCTGCAGGCCCAGGGCTCGCTGCTGACGAACAAGTATGCCGAAGGCTACCCCGGTCGACGCTACTATGCCGGCTGCGAGCACGTCGATATTGCCGAGACCCTGGCGGTCGATCGGGCGCAGCGGTTGTTCGATTGCGATTTTGCCAACGTGCAGCCTCATTCCGGCTCGCAAGCCAATCAGGCGGCCTTCATGGCGCTGGCCCGGCCGGGTGACGTGGTGATGGGCATGTCGCTGGCCGCTGGCGGACATTTGACGCATGGCTCCAAGGCCAATCAGTCGGGCAAATGGTTCCAGGCGGTGCAGTACGGCGTCCGCCGCGAGGACGCCAGAATTGATTTCGACGAAATTTCGACGCTTGCCGAGAAGCATCGCCCGAAGATCATCATCGCCGGCGGCTCGGCCTATCCCCGGGTAATCGACTTCGTCCGCTTTCGCGAGATCGCCGATGCCGTCGGTGCTGCCTTGATGGTGGACATGGCGCACTTCGCCGGTTTGGTCGCGGGAGGGGCACACCCGAGCCCATTGCCACTGGCCGACGTGGTCACCACCACGACGCACAAGACGCTTCGCGGCGCCCGCGGCGGCATGATCCTCGCCAACGATCGCGATCTCGGCAAGAAGCTCGACGCCGCCGTATTTCCGGGGCTGCAGGGCGGGCCCTTGATGCACGTCGTCGCGGCCAAGGCGGTTGCGCTCGGCGAGGCGCTGGCCCCCGAATTCCGGGACTATGCGCATGCCGTGGTCGCCAATGCGCGCGTCCTCTCGGCGACTTTGGCCGGGCGCGGCTACGACATCGTCTCGGGCGGCACCGATACACACCTGCTGCTGGTGGATCTCAGATCCAAGGGGATCAAGGGCAACCGGGCGGAAAGCGCGTTGGAGCGGGTCGGCATCAGCTGTAACAAGAACAGCGTGCCTTTTGATTCCGAGAAGCCGGCCGTAACCTCGGGGCTGCGTTTCGGCACGGCGTTTGCCACCTCGCGCGGCTTCGAGGCGGTCGAGTTCGAGGAGATCGGCCAGATGATCGCGGATGTCCTGGACGCCCTAGCGGCTGGCCACGAGGATGGTCCCGCCGGCCTCGGCGAAAAGGTGGTTCGCCTCTGTGCGCGTTTTCCGATCTATCCGACGGCGCTCTGAAGGCGTGCGCCGGCGGTGTTCGACTATGGCTAGAAGCAACTGACAGGGAACAACGATGCGCTGTCCGTTTTGCGGTTTTGGAGATACTCAGGTCAAGGATTCCCGGCCCGCCGAGGAAAATGCCGCTATTCGCCGCCGCCGTGCCTGCCCTGATTGCGGCTCGCGGTTTACCACCTTCGAGCGGGTACAGATCCGTGAACTCACGGTGCTCAAGAAGGGCAGCCAGCGGGTACCCTTCGACCGCGACAAGCTGTTGCGCTCGATCCTGATAGCGACCCGCAGACGGCCCGTCGACCCCGAACGGGTCGACCGTATCGTCAATGGCATCCAGCGCCGGCTGGAGAGCAGCGGCGAGAACGAGGTGCCGTCCTCGGCCATCGGCGAGATGGTGATGGACGCACTGGCCGGCCTGGATCAAGTCGCCTACGTTCGCTTTGCTTCCGTCTACCGCAATTTTCGGGAGGCCAAGGATTTCGAAACCTTCGTCGAACAGCTCGGCGATGTCGCGGCCGCGAGCGAGACAGACTGATCCCGCCGTCGATGCGCGGCACATGGCCGCCGCACTGGCCTTGGCGCGTCGGGGCTTGGGTCGGGTCTGGCCCAATCCGGCGGTCGGTTGCGTCCTGGTCCGAGACGGGCTCCCCGTCGGTCGCGGCTGGACCCAGCCTGGCGGTCGCCCGCACGCCGAAACCGAAGCGCTGACCCGAGCCGGCGCCTTGGCCCGGGGCGCCACCGCCTATGTCAGCCTCGAGCCGTGCTGCCATCACGGCGAAACGCCACCCTGTACCGACGCCTTGATCGATGCCGGCATCGCCCGTGTGGTCGTCGCGACCCCGGACCCCGATCCCCGCGTCGCCAGAGCCGGCATTGCCCAGCTCCAAGACGCCGGCATCGAGGTGGAGTGCGGCATCCTCGAGACCGAGGCGCGCCTACTCAACGAAGGCTTTATCCGAACCGCCACGCTGGGCCGACCACTGGTCGCCCTCAAGCTCGCCACGACGCTCGATGGCAGGATCGCGACCCGGACGGGTGAAAGCCAGTGGATTACGGGCGAAGCGGCGCGCCGGCGCGTGCATATGCTGCGCGCGGAATATGATGCGGTCATGGTCGGCTCGGGCACCGCGTTGGCCGACGACCCGGCACTCACCTGCCGTTTGCCGGGGCTCGAGGGGCGCTCGCCGGTTCGGGTCGTGGTCGACGGTGGCCTGCGTCTGGAGCCGGACAGCGCCCTGGCCCGGATCGCGGCCGAGACGCCGACCTGGTGCTTGACGACCACTGCCGAGAGCGCCCCGAGAGAGGCCTTGATCCGCCGCGGCGTCGAGGTCGTGTCGATCGCGGCCGGGGCGGGGGATCATGTCGATCTGACGGCGGCGCTCGAAGCCCTCGCGGAACGCGGTATCACGCGCCTTCTGGTCGAGGGCGGTGCCGGCCTCGCGACCGCTTTGCTGGAGGCCAGCCTGGTCGATCGGGTCTATTGGTTTCGCGCCCCGGCGCTGATCGGTGGCGATGGCCTGAACGTTCTGGCCTCCCTCGGGGTCGACGCGATGGACCAGCTTCGCCGCCTGGTCCGGACCTCGGTCGAAACGATCGACGACGACCTACTGGAAACCTACACGGTTCCGACACTATAAAGAGGCATGTTTACCGGAATCGTTACCGATGTTGGTCGCGTGCGCGAGGTCGAGCCGGCCGGCGACACGCGCTTCGTGATCGAAACGCACTACGATATGGACGGCGTCCAGATGGGCGCCTCGATCTCCTGTGACGGCGCCTGCCTGACCGTCATCGAGAAGGGCGGGGACTGCTTCGCCGTTACCGCCTCGGCCGAAACGCTGGGCCGCACCACGCTCGGGCAATGGGAGGTCGGGCGGCGCATCAATCTCGAACGGCCACTGAAGGTGGGGGACGAATTGGGCGGCCACATCGTCACCGGCCATGTCGATTGCCTGGCCGAGGTGGTGGAAATGCGGACGGAGGGAGATTCGGTGCGCTTCGCGTTCCGGGTGCCGACCGATTTCGCGCCATATATAGCGTCGAAAGGGTCGGTCTGCCTCGACGGTGTGTCGCTGACGGTGAACGAGGTCGAGGGGGACAGCTTCGGCGTCAACGTCATTCCCCACACCCAGGCCGAAACGACGTTCGGCGAACGCGGGGTCGGCGACCGGCTCAACATGGAGATCGACATTCTGGCCCGCTACGTGGCCCGATTGATGCAAGGGGAAGGGGGCCGATGAAGCACGAGTACCTGTCCGACATCGAGGACATCTTGGAGGACGCGCGCCGGGGCCGGATGTTCATCCTGGTCGACGACGAAAGCCGAGAGAACGAAGGCGACCTGGTGATCCCAGCGGCGATGGCCGATGCCGAGGCGGTGAATTTCATGGCCAAGCACGGCCG
>PVBE012230896.1_pt1 | contig 10025 bp, 10 predicted proteins | sample 1631181 | NCBI WGS metagenome assembly PVBE01 (sample SAMN08397723, study PRJNA350692) | Marine metagenome, whole genome shotgun sequencing project. | isolation source: water | place: Pacific Ocean | collected 2012-04 | reverse complement strand
TGGACCTCATCGCTGAGGAGGACATGGTCGTCACCGTGTCCCACCACAACTACATCAAGCGGAACCCGATCAGCCTCTACCGGGCCCAGCGCCGCGGCGGCAAGGGCGTGGCCGGCATGGCCAACAAGGACGATGACTTCGTGCGAGAGTTGTTCATCGCCAACTCCCACGACTTCATCATGCTGTTCACCAACACCGGCCGGGTCTACATCAAGCGGGTCTACGAGATCCCCGAGGCGGGGCGCACGGCGCGCGGGCGGGCCATCGTCAACCTGCTGGACCTGCGGCCCGAGGAGACGGTGAGCCAGCTGCTGGCCATCGAGGGGTTCCAGGAGGGGATGCACGTGGTGATGGCCACGCGCAACGGGGTGGTGAAGAAGACCAAGTTGATGGACTTCACCAACATCCGCTCCACCGGCATCATCGCCATCGACCTGGTGGAGGACGACAAGCTCATCGACGTGCGGCTCACCGACGGCTCGAGCCACGTGCTGCTGAGCACGCACCAGGGCTTCGTCATCCGCTTCCCCGAGGAGAACGTGCGCGCCATGGGGCGCACGGCGCGGGGCGTGCGCGGCATCAAGCGGCGTGACGGCGACGTCGTCGTGCAGATGTCGGTGTTGCCCTCGGACAGCGAGGCCAGCGTGGTCACGGTCTGCGAGCACGGCTACGGCAAGCGCACGGCTGCCACGGAGTTCCCCCTGCGCAACCGCGGCGGCATGGGCGTCATCGGCATCAAGACCACCAGCCGCAACGGCAAGGTGGTCGGCACCCAGGTGGTCACCGAAGAAGACCAGCTGATGATGATCACCAACGTGGGCAAGGTGATCCGCACGCCGGTCAGCGACATCTCCGTCATCGGCCGTGCCACCCAGGGCGTGCGGCTGATCCGCCTCGAGGAAGGCGAGGAGGTGCTCGGCATGGAGCGCCTGGCCGAGCCGGACGAGGAGGACGAGGAGGAGGCCGTCGAGGGCGCGGAGGGCGAGGGCGACGCGGAGGCCGGAGACGAGGCCGTGCCGGAGCCGGTGCCCGAGGCGGACGTTGAGCCGGAGGCTGATCAGGACTCACAACCAGAGCCCGAGCCCGAGCCTGAACCTGAACCCGACCAGTAGGGCAAGACAATGAAAAACGCCAAGTCCAACGAGCTGCGCCAGCAGGCGCTGGAGGTCATCCCCGGTGGGGTAAACAGCCCGGTGCGTGCCTTCGGCGCGGTGCCCGGCGATCCGGTGTTCCTCGCGCGGGCCGCCGGCTCGCGGGTCTTCGACGCCGACGACAACGAATACATCGACTACGTCTGCTCCTGGGGTCCGCTGATCCTGGGCCACGCCCCAGGGTGCGTGGTGGAGGCGGTGCAACAGGCCGTGGCCGGCGGCACCAGCTTCGGCGCCAGCACCGCGCGCGAGGTGGAGTTCGCCAGCCTGCTGGTCAGCCTCGTGCCGTCTTTGGAGAAGGTGCGGCTGGTCAACAGCGGCACCGAGGCCACCATGAGCGCCATCCGTCTGGCCCGAGGGTTCACCGGCCGGGACAAGGTGGTCAAGGTGGAGGGCGGCTACCACGGCCACGCCGACGGGCTGCTGGTGCGCGCGGGCTCGGGCGGGGCCACCTTCGGGGTACCGGACTCCGGTGGCGTGCCGGCAGGCACCGCGGCCGACACCATCACCATCCCCTACAACGACCCGGCCGCGGCCGAGGAGCTCTTCGGCAACGTGGGGGACGAGGTCGCCGCGCTGATCATCGAGCCGGTGGCGGGCAACATGGGCGTCGTGCCGCCGGCGGCTGGCTACCTCAAGGGCCTGCGCGACCTGACGCGCCGGGCGGGCAGCCTGCTCATCTTCGACGAGGTGATCACCGGGCTGCGCCTGGGCCTCGGGGGCGCTCAGCAGCGCTTCGGAGTGCTGCCGGACCTGACCTGCCTGGGCAAGATCATCGGCGGCGGCCTGCCGGTTGGGGCCTTCGGTGGCGACGCGGCCGTCATGGACCGGCTGGCCCCCACGGGCCCGGTCTATCAGGCCGGCACCCTCTCGGGCAACCCGCTGGCCGTGGCCGCGGGCCTGGCCGCCGTCTCCGAGCTGGTGAGCAAGAACCCCTACGACGAGCTGGAGCTCATGGCGACCCAGTTGGTGGACGGGCTGCTGGCCGGGGCGCGCGATCTCGGCATCCCCATGTGCGCCAACCGCGTGGGCTCCATGTTCACCGCCTTCTTCGCCGAGGGGCCGGTGACCGACTACGCCTCGGCCAAGACCGCCGACGCCGAACTCTTCGGCCGGTACCATCGGGCGATGTTGGAGCGGGGCATCTACCTGGCGCCGAGCCAGTTCGAGGCCGGCTTCGTCAGCACCGCTCACACCAACGACGACATCACCCGCACCCTGGAGGCGGCGCGGGACGCGCTCAAGGGTCTGTAGAGATCTCTGCCGCCCTCCCCTCCCCCCTCGCCGCGGTCATTTTGTAGCGGCTTTTTCTACATTGAGCCACCCTGATCGAACTGATTCGTCGGGTTTGTGACGCACTGCGCAGCAACGGATCCGACAGGGCGCCAACGAAGCTTGTAACGTGCTGTTTTATTGATTGTTTTCACCCACCGCTGGCGTCGCCGTTTTGTATTGACGCCCCCAGAACCCTGTGTTATGCAGCCCAAAAATTGGCGGACCTCGTCGGGTTATGGCCGACGGGGAGGCCGTCAGCGAAGTGTTCGGAGCCGTCACAGTGGATCCAGATGCAAAGAATATGTGGCGCCACGCACTTCGTCACAGCGCAGTGGGCTTGGAGATGGGGATCGCGGTGGCCATCGGGGCGGTGGGAGGCTGGTACCTGGACGAAAAACTGGGTACGGGTCCCTGGCTGCTGATTGTGGGCATGGGGTTCGGCATTGCGGCAGGGTTCAAAGGGCTGTACCGCGTTGCCAAGGAAGGGCTCAAAGAGGCGCAGCGAGACGAAAGCGACGAGAGCGACGAGAGCGACGAGAACGACGAGAACGGAAACGGCACGTGAAGGAAAACGTACAGCGCATCGAACGCATCGCCCTGGCTCTTGTGGCCGTGGCCACCCTGGTCAGCCTGCTGACCTGGGATGCGCGCGTCGTCCTCGGGGTTGGCCTCGGGGGCGCGCTTGGCGCCGTCAACTTCCACGCGCTGCGCCGCATCATGGCGGCCATCTTCGCCGCCGAGGGGGCCCGCAACACCAAGCTGGCCTTCTGCGGCGTGCTCTTGAGCTTCAAGTTCGGCGCGCTGGCCGCGGTGCTCTTTGCGGTGGTGAACTACACAACCGTGGATCCGCTGGCCTTCATCATCGGGATCTCAGTGGTGGTTCTGTCTATTTTCATCGAAGGGTTCCGCATCATGCTGCAGAGCCCGGCAGCTCAATCAGAGTGACAATACATGGATGATCACAGCACCTGGTTTCATCTCCTGCCCGGATACAAGAACCTGGAACTCTGGGCCCAGCATTACCTCCAGCGTGAGGAGTTCCTCGTCGGGCTGATCGGCAAGAGCCACTTTACCCTGGCGCATGTCTGGATCGCCCTCTTCACGGGTTCGCTCATCGCCATCGGCGCGCTGATCTACATGAAGCGGACGAGCAAGGACAACGAGGAACGGCTGGTCCCCGAGAAGAAGTTCAGCGTGCGAAACGTCTTCGAGATGATCATGGAGGCCACCTTCGGTATGGCCGAGCAGGTCATGGGCCGCAAAAAGGCCGAGGCCACCTTCCCCCTCATCGGCGCGCTGGTCTTCTTCATCATGATCAACAACCTCATCGGCCTCGTGCCGGGATTTTTGCCGGCCACCGACACGCTCAAGACCAACTTCGGGCTGTCGCTGCTGGTGTTCTGCGTCTATCACGTCATGGGGGTAAAGGCCAACGGTATCGGCTACTTCAAGCACTTCCTCGGGCCGATCGTCAAGTGGTACGCCCTCCCCCTGATGGTGATGATGGTGGTCATCGAGATCATCAGCCACGTGGCGCGCATCTTCTCTTTGGCCCTCCGTCTCATGGGTAATATGGCCGCAGACCACAAGGTCGTGGCGGCTTTCTTTGTCTTGGTTCCCCTTCTTGTTCCTCTCCCGTTCATGTTGCTGGGCATTCTGGTGTGTGTCGTGCAGACCCTGGTCTTCGCGCTGCTGACCATGGTGTACATCGACCTTGCGACTGCTCACGAGGAACACTAGGACCCGCTGATTTTGATTCGATTTGAAAGGCTCAACAGGAGGAATACTCTAATGGTCAAGCGTAATGTGAAGTTCGTTCTCTCGTCCCTTGCCGCCCTGGCTGTGATGCTCGTCGGCGCTGCCGCCTTCGCTCAGGCTGCCCCCGAGGCCGCCGCTGGCGCCAACAAGTACGACGTCCTCAGCATGATCGGCCTGGCGTGCGGTCTTGGCATCGCCATCGCCGCCTTCGGTGGCGCCCTGAGCCAGGGTCTGGCCTCGTACGCCGCCCTGTCCGGCATCGCCCGTAACCCCGGCGCCTCCGGCAAGATCTTCACCCCGATGATCCTCGGCCTGGCCCTCATCGAGTCCCTGGTGATTTACGCCCTGATCATCAGCTTCCTGCTTTACGGTAAGCTGAACTTCTAGAGCACGCTCAGAGCGCCCCTCACCACACTCGCCGCGGTCCAGCGGCCCCGACGTTCACTTATTTGTGTGCGTCGGGAACATATTGCTCAACTGATGGCGGATCTGTCCGTTGTCCTGAGCGATGAACTCTGCCAGCAAAGACGGCGTCCGCGGTCGCCCCTGGGTGGGCGTGAAGTTCACCTGCTGCAACGTCTACACCCGCATCTACCGCGATCGGACCGGCGCGGCCTACGTTGGCCGCTGTCCAAAGTGTATGCAGCAGGTCCGGATGCGAATCGCCGCGGGTGGATCGCGATCACGGTTCTTCAACACAACCTGAGGCTTTGGGCTTCAGGGCTGCAATGTTGTAGGGTTGAGGGATGAGATGCACATTCTGTTTCCTCGCTTCCCTGCTCCTCGCCTGCAGCGGTAGCCTGCCTGCTCCCGACGCGGGGGGCGACGCGGCGGTCGCCGACAGCACCCCGACGGTGGACACGGCCCAACCCCCCGACACCGGTGGGGGCGACGTGGCCCCCCCTGCGGACGGCCCCGTGGCCGACGCCGGGCAGGCCATCACGGCGCCGGAGAAGACCTGGACCTGGGTCCCCTTCCCCGGCGCTCGCTGCGCCGACAACTCGCCCACTGGCATCGGCGTCAACATCATCAAGGCGTCGAGCAAGCTGCTGATCTACCTCAAGGGCGGCGGCGCCTGCTGGGACCACGACACCTGCAACAAGAAGCCGATCCTGTCGGTGGACCTCGACGGCTTCGACAAAAAGAAGTTCGCCGCCCTCAAGTGGCACAAAAACGGCGTCTTCGATCGGGCCAGCAAGACCAACCCCCTGGCCAGCTGGAGCCACGTCTTCGTGCCCTACTGCACCGGCGACTTCCACGGTGGCGTGCAGTACTCCAAGGTCACCGGCAAGCACCACGTGGGACACCTCAACGTGGCGAAATACCTGGCGCGGCTGCGGGCCACCTTTCCCAAGGTGACGCAGGTGCTGCTGGCCGGCTCCAGCGCCGGCGGCTTCGGCACGCTGATGAACTACCACCAGGTTCAAGCCGCCTTCGCCGGGGTGCCGGTGGACCTGCTGGACGACTCCGGCCCCATGCTTGACGAGGCCTACCTCAAGCCGAAGCTCCAGGGACAGATGTACTCCGCCTGGGGCCTGGCCAAGTCCATGCCGCCGGGGTGCGCCAAGTGCAAGACCGGCCACCTGGACGACCTGGTCGCCTACCTGGCCGGCGCCCACCCCAAGCGGCGCTTCGGCTTGATTAGCAGCCGCGAGGACGCCGTGATCAGAGCCTACTTCGCCCACGGCTACACGCCGAAGAAGCTGATCATGCCGGCCGCCGACTTCCGCAAGGGGCTGGATCACCTGGCCGACACGGTCATGGCCCCGCACAAGAACTGGAGCGTCTACTACACGAACGCGAGCTGGCACGTGTACGTCGCCGGCGCCACCCTGGCCGTCACCAGCGTCGGGGGAACCAAGCTGCGGGACTGGATCTCCGACATGGTCACGGGCAAGGCGGGCTGGACCAGCGTGCGGCCGAAGCTGTAACCTGCTGCAACATCGCAACGGACGAGGGAGGACGCCGATGAAGAGCCTATTGCGCGCGTTGATCATCGCGCTGCTGCTGGCCGGCTGCAGCGACGACTCGGGGCCCACGCCGGACAGCGGCCCGCAGCCTGACGCTCGCGCGGACGGGGCCGCGCCCGACGCGGGCAAGGACGCCAAGGCCCTGCCCCCCGACGGCGGCGCCACCCTGGCCCAGCTGGTGGAGGGCGCGGTGAAGGCGGACTGCACCGGCTCGTGGATCAAGTCCATCGCCAGCTCGGGGGCCAAGCCTGCCGACGTGCGCAAGGAGCTGGTGGCCCTGGACCGCAAGCTCAAGCTGAAGAAGTGGACCACCGGGTATTCTTACGGCCACAAGGTGAAGATCGACTTCAAGGTGCCGGAGCTCAAGGGCTACTCCTACGACTACACCCTCTACGTGCCGGCGGCCTACAAGGGCGACTCGAAAAAGCCCTTCGCGCTGTGGGTAGACCCGGCCCACCCCAACTCCCCGCTCAAGGACACCTACACCCTCAAGAGCATCGCCACCCGGGGCAAGGATCGGTTCATCGTGGTCGGCATCAACTTCATGAACGTGCTCTACCAGAAGATGGACAAGGCCTCCTACGCGGCCCTGGGCAACAAGGGCATGGCCTTCTACCAGGACAACTTCTCGCTGTTCGACGAGGTCATCGCCCGGGTGAAGCGGGACTTTCACATCGACGTGACCAAGGTCTACATCAGCGGCATCTCGGCCAAGGGCGCGTCGTCATGGTTCCACGGCATCTTCGCCTCGGACCACTACGCCGCCATCCACCCGGTGTCGATCATCCCCGTGGACTGGCACAAGGAGATGTACCTCAACCTGATGAACATGGGGGTCTACGTCTGGCAGGGCGACGCGGACACCATCACGCCGCTGTCCAAGGTCAAGCCGATGATCGACAAGATCAAGGGCTACGGGCTGAAGGTCTTCATCTACGTGCAGAAGGGGGGCAGCCACGGCGGCACCCTCTACTACAACGCCATGTCGTCCATCATCGCCGTCCTGCTCAAAAACTACACACGCACCCTGACCCCGGCGCGGGTGCACAAGGGGATCATGACCTCGCGGGCCACCAGCGCCTACTGGCTGGAGGCCAGCAAGGTCTCCGCAGCCCTGCCGTCCTCGATGTACAAGACCGCGGTACCGCCTGCGGTGATGGACGCCTCCTGGAAGGGGAACAAGGTGACCTTTCAGCAGGCCAAGGGGATCGCCGAGCTGAAGATCAAGTGGAGGGCGGCGGCGGCCACCGGCCCCGGCGAGGGCAAGGTGGGGGACAAGCTGTCGGTGGAGCTGGGCGGCAAGACCCTCGGGCCGTTCACCCTGCAGGAGCACCCCACGCTGGCGGTTGAGGAGTACTGCCGCTATGGTGACATCAGCCGGCTGTGGGCGGGGCAGGTGGTGATCAAACAGTGATCAAGCAGTGATCAAGCAGTGATCAAAAACCTGATGATCAATACACGAGGAACGAGCTGATGAGACACCTGTCGATGTCGTTGCTGGCGCTCTCGGCGCTGGTCTGCCCGGGCTGCTTCGAAAAAGAGGGCTGGGCCCCCACCGTGGACGACGAGAAGCGGATCAAGGGCAACGTGCTCAAGGTCGCCCCGGCGATGAAGTACAAGATCAACGCAGTGCTGGGGGACAAGGCCGTCTACCTCGGGCTCGACATGGACAAGGAGGTGGTCAGGCCGGGCGAGGTGGTCAAGCTGACCCACTACTGGAAGGTGAAGAAGCCGATCCCAAACTGGAAGCTGTTCGTCCACCTCATCGGGCCCGGCGCCTACGTCAACGCCGACCACAAGCCGGTGCTCGGCCTCTACCCGGTGGCGCAGTGGAAGCCGGGCGAGGTCATCCGCGACGCCCACGACGCCACCATCCCCGCCGACTACCGCAGCGACTCGATCAGGGTCCTGGTCGGCCTCTGGAAGGGCGACGAGCGGATGAAGATCAAGGGCCCGCAGGATGAGGAGAACAGGGTGCTGGCGGCGACGCTGAAGGTAAAGCGGTAGGAGAACAAGGAGCTAGTTTTTCTTGGTTACCCTGAAGGCGATCCCCCGCAAGAGGTCGTAGCCCCGATTCCCCATCACCCGCTTGGCCCCGTCCAGCATCCCCTGTCGCAACCTCAGCTTGAGCAGCAGCCGCTGATCTCCGGCCGCCAGCCGGCGGAAGAGCGCGTCGTCGTGGTGCCGCAGCACCATCAGGCGCGGCACCGCGAAGGGGTCCGGCCGGCCCGGCACCCGGCCCAGCAGCGAGGTGCTCAGGGAGCGGTAGCCGGCCCCCCGGGCGGCCCGCGTCACCCGGGCGTCGGCCCGCCCACCCGGCAGGGACATGTGCCGCGGCGGCTGGCCGAGGATCAGGGTCAGGGCGTCCCGGGACTGGATCAGCTCGTCGTGCAGCGACGCGTCGTCGAGGTCCGAGAGGTAGCGGTGGGTCACCCCGTGGGTGCCCACGATCCAGCCCGCGGCGGCCAGCTCGCGCAGCTCGTCGGGCGTCATGTACCCCTCGCTGCCGATCCAGGCGGTGGTGACGAAGACCGCGGCGGTCATGCCCGCCTCCCGCAGCACCGGCAGCGCGCGGGTCGCCACGCTGCGCTCGCCGTCGTCGAAGGTCAGGACCACCGAGCCGGGGCCGCCGCGCCCCTCGAGCAGGTCGGCGTAGCCGATGACCCGCTGCTGCGACGCCAGCGACGCCACCTGCCCCCGAAACGCTTCCTCGGACACGGTGTAGCGCAGCTCGCCGCCGTGGGTCACGTCGTCGCCCACGCCGTGGTACATCAGGACGGTGGTCACTCGAACTTGCCGGCGAAGGTGAGGAAGGTCATCTTGTTGGTGGTCTCGCGCAGGCGCCCGGACAGCAGGCGGACCATCTTCCAGAGGAACTCGTAGGCCAGGTCGCGGTCCACGAAGAGCAGATCCTCGAGCTCCTCCTTCTTGACCACGTAGAGCCTGCACTGCTCGTGGGCGATGGCGTCGGCTGAGCAGGGGATGTCCTCGATGAGCGCCATCTCGCCGAAGGCCTCCCCGGGGCGGATGACGGCCAGCGCCTCCTCTCCCATGCCGGGCACCTCCTTGCTGATGCGCACCGCGCCCTCCAGCACCATGTAGACCGTATCGCCGATGTCGTCCTGGCGGAAGACGTAGTCGCTCTTTTTGAATGACGCCTCGTCGCCGATGCTGGCCAGCCGTGCCAGGTGGCGGCGGTTGATGCCGGAGAACAGCATGGACTCCGACAGCATGTCGATGAGCTCCTTGGTCGGGGTGATGGTCATGTCACTCCCTCTCTGCCAGGTAGCGCTCGGCGTCGATGGCCGCCATGCAGCCCGTGCCGGCGGCGGAGATCGCCTGGCGGTAGATGTGGTCGGCCACGTCGCCAGCAGCGAAGACCCCCGGGACGCTGGTGCGCGTGCCCTCCTGCACCTTGATGTAGCCCTCGTCGTCGGTTTCGATGAACTCGCGGAAGACGTCGGTGTTGGGGTGGTGGCCGATGCCCATGAACAACCCGTGGCACGGCACCTCCCGGGTCTCGTCGGTCTTGACGTCCCGCAGGCGCACACCCACCACGCCGCCCTGCTGGGGATCGCCGAGCACCTCCTCAACCACCGCGCTCCAGGCCATCTCGATCTTCGGATTGTCCAGGGCCCGCTGCTGCATGATCTTGGAGGCGCGCAGCTCGTCCCGGCGGTGCACCACAGTCACCTTGGTGGCGAAGCGGGTGAGGAAGAGCGCCTCCTCCATGGCCGTGTCGCCGCCGCCCACCACCACGACCTCCTTGCCGCGATAGAAGAAGCCGTCGCAGGTGGCGCAGGCCGACACGCCGAAGCCCTTGAGGCGCTCCTCGGACTCCAAACCGAGGTACCTCGCCGAGGCGCCGGTG
>PVBE012026601.1_pt1 | contig 10025 bp, 8 predicted proteins | sample 1631181 | NCBI WGS metagenome assembly PVBE01 (sample SAMN08397723, study PRJNA350692) | Marine metagenome, whole genome shotgun sequencing project. | isolation source: water | place: Pacific Ocean | collected 2012-04 | reverse complement strand
GCGTCATTCAAGCGATTTACCGCGTGAAGGCCGGGTGGCCGCAGCTTCCGGTGATTGCCGGGAACGTAGTCACTGCTGCGGGCGCAGAGAGGTTGATTGCTGCCGGTGCAGATGTGATAAAGGTCGGGGTGGGCGCTGGTTCTATTTGCACCACCCGTGTGATATCCGGTGCAGGCATGCCGCAAATGACCGCCATTCACGAGTGCGCACAGGCGGTGAGGGGAAAGGACACTGGTGTCATTGCCGATGGAGGCGTGAAGTATAGCGGCGACATCGTGAAAGCCATAGCCGCCGGCGCGGATGCCGTCATGCTGGGCGGGATGCTTGCCGGTTTGAAGGAATCTCCCGGCGAGGAAGTGCTGTACGATGGCCGTCTTTTTAAGGAGTACCGGGGCATGGGTAGTATGGGCGCCATGCAGGGCTATGGCCGTGACCGCTACGCTGGCGGGCAGGGTGGCGGCGAACTGGTTCCGGAGGGCATCGAAGGCAGGGTTCCCTACAAAGGCCCGCTAAACGAATATATCTTTCAAATGGTTGGAGGGCTACGCTCTGGTATGGGCTACGCTGGCGCGGGCACCCTCAAAGAGCTGCGCTCCGGTGTACGTATGGTGCGCGTGAGCGGTGCTGGCCTGATTGAGAGCCACCCTCACGACGTGCACATCACAAAAGAATCCCCCAATTACCAGGTGTCCGCGCGTTCCTAGACCCTCTGCGAATTCGTGCTGTGGAGCTTATGCGTCGGTCGGGAGCGTTATCGCGAATGTCGTGCCGTATTAAGGCTGACTCTCTACGCTGATTTCGCCTCCATGTGCCTGCACTAGTGAACGCGCGATAGCCAGTCCCAGACCTGATCCGCCTGGGGCACTCAATTGTGGTTGTCGTCTGCGCCTTCTGACGGCGGCTTTAGCAGCCATGCCACGACCGCGGTCAGCACCCCGACCGGGAGCAGCCACACGCCAAAGCGTAGCCCGGCGAAAAGAAAGAAGCCGCCCCATAAAGGACGCATCCACGCGCCCATAAGGCCGGAGCGCATCGGCCCGGCTTGCCATGCTGCAATGTGACCGGGGCGAAAACCGGGTCGACGAACAATAACGCCGCGATCGAAGCCACGCCAAGCAAAGTAGCCACTATGTTGATGTTGACTAATTTCGCGTACATGATGTTCTACTTTTGCTGGCGATTAGGCCTATATTATCCCATCGGTGTGAAAAATGTGTGAAGAGAATGGGAAAAGGTGATGAAAATGGAGAGCAAGTCGTGATATTATCTGCGGGTCGACGGAAGTTATGAATATCGACGATTTGCTTCGTGACGGGCGCCGCTGCAGTGCGACAATGGCGAAGAGTGCCCTACTTTTTCTGGGAGGGCTCCGTGGAGACAATGTGCTCCGGGCGGGTAGCCTGTAGGCGCTGCAAGTGGCTAGTCTGCGGCGCTTGTGCTCTGGGCTGTGCGGGCGGTTTTAAGGGGCGGTAAGGAGGCCGGGCATAGATGACTTGGGAGGCGGGACTGCGGGGCTGGAACGCGCGGTACGCGTATGAGAGCGATTTCTGGCTGGGAAAGCCGCCACGGAAATTACTACTGCAATGGACCGGCCTGCTACCCGAACGGGGACTTGCTCTTGATGCAGCGTCCGGGGTGGGGGCGAACGGCCTTTTTCTGGCCAAGCGTGGCCTGAACGTGATTGCGCTAGATTTTTCGGAGGTCGCGCTGCGCCTCGCAGTCGAACGGGCGCGAAGGAAGTCACTTCCCTTTCAAGCTGCGGTGTACGACATGGCGATGCTGCAGCTACCCGCCAATTCTTTTGACGTAATTGTCAATTTCTTTTTCCTGGAACGACCTACGCTAGCCGTATATCGCCGTGCCCTGAAACCGGGCGGGGTATTGTTTTTTGAAACGCTGCTAATAACCGATGCAGTCACTGTGCGTCCGGAACACTATCTGGAACTTGGCGAATTATTGCCTCACTTTGGTGATTTCGATATTCTGCACTCGGCGGAGGCGGTGGGATGTGGTAAAAACAGATCGAGCGAGCAGCTGATTGCGCGCAAGCCGCTGGGATGATTGGAATAGCTACGCCACGGGGCGCACTTCGGAGTGGGCAGCCAGTTGTGCATTGTATTTGGCGATGTCTGCAGGACCAAGTTGGCGAGGCGACGGTGGGCGAAGATGCGCACAGAATCCATCAGCTTGCTCCGCGGCCGAAAGTCCAGTGGGGCCGCTGCCGACCACCACCGTGTCGTAGAAATCGTGGCGCGCCTAGGTCTGCAGCCCGAGTTTCTGAGCCAATTCGGTGTTCGAGGGCTCAACCATAACCGAGCCGTCCGGAAAAAGGATTGTGGGCACGCTGCGCAGGCCGCCGTTCAGTTTTTCGACGAGTGCCATGGCGGCGGCGTCCTGCGCGATATCAATGTTTTCGAACGGGATGCGATGCTCACCGAAGAACTGCTTGGCTCGCTTGCAGTCCGCGCACCATGTCGTGCCGTATAGGATGATTTGATCACCCTCAGGTGTACCCACAACGTAATCCTTTGGCCATTGGCCTTCTCCTCGGTATTAGATGGCAGAAGGCGGCCGGACTTTACGTGATGTGCGGCTGTCCCCGTCTTGAGCTGCCGTCCTGTGACGCGGATTATAGAATAGCGGCGAAAAAACGGGGCGCCCTTTATTGTAAACCTGCACATGTTTTATGGAAATACTTCGATGTCGGCCGGGTACAATTGGCCCGCGTATGCAGCCGAATCCGCCCTGCACAGCCCGGTTTTCGGCAGCACGAGTGCATTTGGAGCGCTCCCCTAATTGTTGCGAACAAGTACGTGCGGCGGCTTCAGGAATAGGCGGCTGCGCATACGCGGGATAACGGGTAAAATAAGTACCGGCCTGTCGAGGTCGTGAATATGCAAGGTTGGTTCCCCCACTCCCTGCGCCTCGTCCTTACCGTAGCGCTGCCTTTTGTGCTGGTGCTTTCCAATGTGCGCCTGGTATTGCTACCCTGGTTTCCGACCTTCGAATACAACCGCGCAGGCTTTCCCCCGGACGCCTATGGTTTTAGCACTGACGTGCGCAGGTTGCACGCACGTCGGGCGGTTGTGTTTTTGCTGAATTCCGCCAGTATTGATTTCCTCGCTGAGGAGCGTTTTAGCGATGGAACGCTGCTCTACAATGAACGCGAACTACGCCATATGCAGGATGTGAAAGGGGTCACCGGCGTGGTGCTGTGGGTCTGGAGAGGGGCGCTGCTGTTGGCGCTGCTGGCCGGTGTGGGCCTGGCCTGGCAGCCTGCCACGCGGCCCCTACTGCGCGTAGGATTGATGGCCGGCGCTACCATAGTGATAGTTACCCTGGTCGTGCTCCTGGCGTACGTGCTGCTGAATTTCAATAGTTTCTTTACAAAATTTCACCAGTTGTTTTTCGAGAGCGGCAGCTGGATGTTTAGTTATTCCGACACGCTCATTCGGTTGTTTCCGTTGCGTTTTTGGTCTGATGTGGCGCTTCTGATCGGGGGCGGCTCGCTTTTGGAGGGCGTGCTAGTGTGGTGGGCTGCGGCACATTTCCTCTAAGCGCCGTATTTGCGCAGACGGCCAGCGTGCGCCAGCATGAGCGGAAGTAAATCAGTGGCCGCGATAGTGCCCAGTCCACCCGAGGCGCAGGTGCCTTCTCCGAACGCGGTAGCTGCATCAGCCCTCACTGTTTCCGGAGCCCAGAGCAGAAGCGGCACCGGGTGCCATGAATGAGCGCGCATGCGCGCCGGGGTGGAGTGGTCACCGGTTACGACGAGCACGTCCGGGCGGCACTCTAACAACTGCGGCAACGCGCTGTCAAGCGCTTCAATCACCGCCACCTTGCCGTTGAAATTTCCGTCCTCGCCTCGGCTGTCGGTTGCTTTAACGTGCATAAAGAAGAAATCGTGTTTGTCGCGTTCGGCGCGCAGGGCCGCAAACTGGTCGACGAGTGCATCACCTGATAGCAGCGGTTGCATTCCCGCCACCCTTGCCACGCCGCGATACATAGGATACGCCGCGATGCAGGCGGCTCTAAGTGAGTACATCTCTTCGAAGGTGGGCAACTGTGGGTCGCTCGAGAACCCGCGCAGTGTGAACATGTTTGCGGCCGCCTGGTCCGACAACGTCGGTTGGGCTTCGGCAATCCACTGATTGAAAAGTGCGGCGGTGTGTTGTGCACCATCAGAACGGGCGACTGCTGCCAGTGGCGGCACGCCCGTTTGTTGGGGGTCGGTGTCGGCGATGTCGGCGCACAGGCCCGCGCCGCGCATGACCATGGCGAAGCGATACTCCTTTACGTGGCGTAATTCAATCTCCGCACGCGGCGCGCTCACCGCGCGCAGACGTTCCACAAGTGGGAGAGCAATTTCGCTCGGTATTCGTCCTGCACGGCGGTCGCTGATGCGGCCGGCGGCGTCCACGGTGCAGAAGTTGCCGCGCGCGGCAACGTCTGCCGCCCCGACCGGAAGACCTACTCCGATGGCCTCCAGTACGCCGCGTCCTACCTGATGTACGAGCGGATCATAGCCGAAAAGCGCCAGGTGCGCCGGGCCGGAGCCGGGGGTGACTCCATGGCGGATGGGGATTAGCTGCCCGAGCACGCCCTCGGCAGCGAGCCGGTCCAGCTGCGGAGTGCGTGCGGACTCCAACTCGGTGGAGCCACCAAGCTGCATTGGGAGACCGCCCAGCCCATCCAGCACCAGCAATACTAGTCGGGTGTCGTTTGGTTGCGATAGCGAGCGCATCAATTCTAAACCAACCATTTTTCGTGTAAAAAGGCTGGCACAAGCCCGCCCTGGTATGGTCGCTAGCGAATCGGGCGCCTGTCAGGCCAGCGCCTTTTCACTCTTCTTTTCGAAAAGGTGCATGTTGTCCATGTTGATGGCAATCTGCACAGAGTCGCCAACACGAAACTTGGTGCGTGGATCAACGCGCGCGATGATGCTCTGAGCGCCAACTTTGAGATAAAGGAATATCTCGTTTCCCATCAGCTCGACCACATCCACTTTGGCCTCGATGACCGACTGGTTCACGCCCGGGGGCACAAAATTGGGATCGTGCAGGTCCTCCGGCCGGATGCCAAGCACAATCGGTTTGCCGATGTGCTCGGCGTATGCGGATTGCCGTTTGCTGGGAGCCGTAACGCTGAAATCTCCGGCATCTATGACGATATTTCCATTTGATTGCGCCATCCGGGAGTCACAGAAGTTCATGCTGGGCGAACCGATAAAACCGGCCACGAACATGTTTGCCGGGTTGTCATAAAGTTGCTGCGGAGTGGCGATTTGCTGCAGCAGGCCGAAGTTCATCACCGCGATGCGTGTGGCCATGGTCATCGCCTCTACTTGGTCATGCGTGACGTATATGAAAGTGGCCTGCAGGCGCTGATGCAATTTCGATATCTCCGCGCGGGTTTGCACGCGCAGCTTGGCGTCGAGGTTGGAAAGCGGTTCGTCGAACAGAAAGACGGCGGGGTCACGCACTATTGCGCGGCCCACAGCCACTCGCTGGCGCTGGCCGCCGGAAAGCTGCTTGGGTTTGCGTTCCAGCAGCATGTCGATTCCCAGAATATCAGCTGCCTTGCGGACGCGCGTTTCAATCTCCGAGCGCGGCACCTTGCGCAGCTTTAGCCCGAAGGCCATGTTGTCAAACACGCTCATGTGTGGGTAGAGCGCATACGACTGAAACACCATAGCGATGTCGCGGTCTTTCGGCGCGACATCATTGACCACCCTTTCGCCAATGGCGATGGTGCCATCGGTGGTTTCCTCCAGTCCGGCCAGGAGCCGTAGTGCCGTGGTCTTGCCGCAGCCCGAAGGGCCAACTAGGACCAGGAACTCGCGGTCCTCTACGTGGATGGAGAAATCATCCACCGCGGTCACGTCGCCGAACTGTTTAATCACTTTTTCGTAAGTCACGCTAGCCATGTCGTTGCTCCTCGCCTGTATAGGTGCTTCGATTATACAATATTTTGCGGGAGGTGTTACGGTATAATTCGCCGAGATGGGTATTAGCGAGAGAGGAGGGGAACTGGGTGCGAGCGCTGGTCCCGGTTCAATTGAAGTGGTCACGGGTTCGATGTTTAGCGGCAAGACCGAAGAGGTACTGCGCCGGTTGCGGCGGGCGCGCATCGCACGGCAGCGGGTACAAGTGTTTAAGCCGAAAATGGATATGCGTTATGGCAGAGACAAGGTGAGGTCGCACGCCGGGGCTGAGTTTCACGCAACTGCGGTGGAAGATTGTGCGGAAATCCTCGACCGTGTGAATGGAGATACTACCGTGGTGGCCATCGATGAGGCCCAGTTCTTCGAACTCGAACTTACCGAGATTTGTGATCGGCTAGCTCAGCGGGGCGTTCGCGTTATTGTGGCCGGATTGGATCAGGATTTCCGCGGTGAACCATTCGGACCAATGCCTTTACTGCTCGCTCAGGCCGAGCATGTGCACAAGTTGCACGCTATTTGTATGGTGTGTGGTCAGGCCGCATCGCGCACGCAGCGCATGATCGATGGCAGGCCGGCTTTATATGCGGAGCCGATAGTGCTAGTGGGAGGCAGCGAGTCCTATGAGGCGCGCTGCCGGGCCCATCATGACGTCCCACACCAAACTGAAATTCAGGCAGAGAATTGAGGGAGAATGCTGCATGGCCATCACGCTGGAGCAGGTCGCGAAGACAAGCATTGACATATTGATATCTGAGCCCGCGCTTCAGGCACGGGTGCGCGAGCTCGGTGAAAAACTCAGCCGAGATTATGGCGGACAGGACCTGCTGCTAGTATGTGTTCTGCGCGGCGGAGTGATGTTTTTGACCGATCTGATGCGGCAGCTCTCTATCCCGCACAATATTGATTTTATGGCTGTTGCCTCGTACGGAGAGGGCGTGCGCCAATCGGATGGAATGGTCCGTATCACCATGGACTTGCTCACCGATATTCAAGATCGTAACGTGCTGCTGGTGGAGGACATTGTCGATACCGGGTACACGCTTTCTCATGTACTTGACCTTCTGAATACGCGTTTACCCGCTAGCCTTCGCGTGTGCTGTCTGCTGGACAAGCACGAACGCCGCAGGGTAAAGGTGCCGATAGACTACATTGGCTTCCAGATTCAGGACAAGTTCGTGGTGGGATACGGGCTTGATATGGACCAATACTGGCGCAATCTACCCTACATAGGCGTGACTCGCAGCGATCCTGCCCCAAGACCTTGACCCAACAGAAAACTGAACGGCAGCCGGTGCGCCCCGCGTTGCCGCAGCCCGTCCGTCACCACGGCGAATGGATAACCCTGATTGGCGATGACATTGTCGGCAGCGGGTGCACCGCGCGTGATGCCAGGGAAGCGGCTGTCGTGACTAGACCGAACGAACGTTCATATTTGCTTTTCATGCCACCGGCAGAATCGGTAAACGTGACGCTGCCCGAAATCTACGCGCGTGTATGCGCGGCATTGCCGCCGGCGGCGCGCGAGCACACGTGGTTGGTGGGTGGGGCGGTGCGCGCCGCGCTCATGCGTCGTCAAGTGGAAGACCTTGACTTCGTGGTCGCGGGCGACGCTCTCGGTGTGGCGCGTGCTGTCGCGGATGCGCTCTCGGCCAAATATTTCCCGCTGGACGCAAAACGCGGAGTGGGCCGAGTGCTGCCATATTCCGAAAACGGAATGGTGCTCGACTTTGCGCGCATGCATCCTGACGGCATCACTGCGGACTTACTCGCACGCGACTTCACCATTAACGCCATGGCGCTGCCGGCGGCGCGTGCGTGCAATCTGCTTGACCCGGCCGGCGGCCGTGAGCATCTGCGCACAAGGACGGTGTGCATGCTCTCTGAGGCCACGCTGGGGGCGGACCCTGTCCGCGTGCTGCGGGCGGTGCGGCTGGCGGTGGAACTCAGCTTTCGCATTGAGCGCGGCACGCGCGCCGCGGTGCGCAATAACGCGGCAGCGCTTCAAGAGGTCTCGGCGGAACGGGTTCGCGATGAGCTCTTGCGCTGCCTTGCCGGACCGAACCCGACCGGTGCGCTTCGCGTGCTTGACCGCCTGAAATTGCTGCAGCACGTTTTGCCGGAATGGAATGCGGCCGATGGCGCAAGGGCTCTTTCGGTGTGTGCTAGGCTGCAGGCACTGCTCTCGGTGCTACGCTCGACGCATGATGTGGACGCCGCCTCCGAATTCGCACTCGGGTTAGTGGCTGCCAGAGTGGGGCGCTTTCGTTCTGCCCTGAGTGACCATCTTTCCGAATGCATTGTCATAACGCGCGACAGAAGGCAATTTCTCTATCTGGCCGCGCTGGTGCGCGCGATCTGCACAAATGCGCAGGCGCGGGAACGCGCTCGCGCGCTCCGACTGAGCAACGCCGAGTGCAACCTTCTTGGGACGCTGGCAAAGCCAACTGGCTTGCCGGAGACGCCGCCGTGCCTGGGGCGGGGCAGCAACGGCGGCAGTGCTGGGCCAACGCCAATTCAACTCTCGGCGCGGGAGGTGCATCGCTTTTTTCGCGCACAGGGGGCAGCCGGAGTGGAGGTCTGTCTGCTCTCGCTCGCAGAGATTTTGGCTGAACACGGGCCTACGCTGCCGCAAAACGAATGGGCGCAAAAGGTTGATTGCGTTGTTGCGTTGCTAGACGGATATTTCAACCGCTTTACGGAAGAGATTGAACCGCCTGCGTTGATAGATGGAAGCGAACTGATGGCTGCTCTGGATATTTCGGCAGGCAAAAGCGTGGGTGCGCTTCTCTGCGAAATTAGGGAGGAGCAGGCCGCGGGCGAGGTGAATAACCGCGAGCAGGCTTTCCAGCTGGCGCGCACGCTCCACGCGCGCCGCCAGGAACGCTGACGGCAGCCACGTTTGTAGCCGCAAGCCGGAAACCTCCGGAAAACAGGGTAGAGCCGCCAAATAGCGCCATTGACAGCACAACAGCGCGGCTCAATACTTATGGTAACGATAAGTCTTATTATGGCAATCTAAACATGACCCCTAGGAAGTACCCCATACCCCTGAAAGCGGCTACTGACCGGTATAACACGGTTGTAGCAGAAAGCCGCAGTCCAAATACTGCGCGCGCCTATGCCCAGGCGACGGCAAAGTTCCTTGAATTGCTCGCGGATCGCAATGTAAATCCTGATACCGCCCCAATGGAAAGCGCTAACGAAAGCTGGCTTATAGACTTCATTGGAAGCCTCAGGGACCATTCTCCTGCAACAGAACAGCTATATCTCACTGCAGTTGTCGGTTTTTACGAGTTCCTGGCATCAGAATATGGCCTTGACGTCAACTTAGCGCGTGTAAGGGCTCTAGTGCGACGAAGACAGCGTAGAGTTCCACCCAAATTGCCAGAATTTCCTCGCAGAGACGTCGAGAGCGTAATAACCTGTGTTGAGGCTGCTTCGTCTGATCCGTGTAAGGATGACCGCGAGAAACTCCGTAATCTACGTGATAAGGCGTTTATTCTTACCCTAGCCGACACAGGACTGCGTATAGGGGAAGCCTGTAGCCTCACTCGTGGTCAATATGACCGTGATGAGCGCCAGGCTATAGTGGTTATTAAGGGCGGCGGTGAGAGCATAGTACGCTTTTCGACGCGCGCGCACGACGCAATACTTGCATACCTGGAGGCCCGTTCTAGTCTAGATGGTGCTTCTGGCCGCGCGATGAGCGGCCTGCCCGTCTTTGCCAGGCATGATAGAGGTGTAGGTAAGAAACTAAAACAAATAAAGACAGTTGGAGCAAGGAATATCATCAATAATTGGGTCGTTCGGGCACTAGGGAGCGCTTCAAGGGGGTTAATTACTCCGCATACCTTCCGGCATTACTTCGTTACGGTCGTATTAAGTGGCTCAGGTGGCAATTTGAAGCTCGCGCAGGAGCTTGGTGGTCGCCGGGTGGCGCCCGAGCCTCCCGAGCAGCGTGAAGCGGTCCTGCAGGCAGCCTGCCGCCTGGCTGCCGTAGGGCCACGTCAACGCGAGCAAGCGGAGGGCCTCGTCAGGTACCCCGACCTTCTCCGTGAGAACGCGGGCCGCGCTGCGCACG
>PVBE010987384.1_pt1 | contig 10025 bp, 7 predicted proteins | sample 1631181 | NCBI WGS metagenome assembly PVBE01 (sample SAMN08397723, study PRJNA350692) | Marine metagenome, whole genome shotgun sequencing project. | isolation source: water | place: Pacific Ocean | collected 2012-04 | reverse complement strand
GGGATCTGATCGTTACTATCGTTGTTGATACTCCAGTGGATCTGACTAAGGAAGAAAGAAAGCTGCTGAGTGAATTAGCTCAGATGCGAGATGAAATGGCACCTGATAAGAAGTCCCGAAACCGTAAGCGTCGCTGAAATGCGTGATTCGGGCATCAGAGATTTGGCAAGTTCAAGCTACCCTCACGTCCTTTTACAGAATTTAGAAACACCGGAATTGGGCGAAGAGAAGCTTCATCACTTAAAGAAAGTTCTTCGGATCAAACCTAATAGTCTCATTACTGCGACAGACGGAAAGGGGGCTTGGGGAGTATTCAATTTTTCTGGAAGCTCTCTTGGAAATGTCGATGAAATCCGGTTTGAGGAGGAACGAAGACATTCTTTGACCATTGCCATTTCCCTTACTAAATCAGGTAAGCCAGATCTTGCTGTGCAGAAACTAACTGAAATTGGCATAGACAAGATTGTTTTATTCCCCGCCGAGCATTCAGTACCGTTGTGGGATCAATCAAAACAATTGAAGAACGAGCAACGATTGCAGCGCGTCACTCATTCTGCTCTTGAGCAATCTAAAGGGATTTGGTTGCCTCAGGTTACTTTCGTATCTTCTTTCGCAGATGTAGCGGCTCTTTCAGGAGTGGCAATGGCTGATGTGAGTGGTGATCAAGTTACTGAGAGTTGCACATGTCTAGCCATAGGGCCTGAAGGAGGATGGTCGCAAAGTGAATACGCATTTAATTTACCTAAAGTCTGCCTTAGCGATCAGGTGCTTCGAGCTGAAACAGCGGCAATCGTCGCAGGAGCGATGATGGCATCATTTAGGGGTGCAGGAAACAGGTCGTAATCTATCGATCCTGGATGCTTGTGAATTCCCGTGTTGAATTTCCTATGTACAGCTGTCTTGGTCGTGCAATTCGTGTATTTCTCTCGAGCATTTCGTTCCAGTGTGAAAGCCAGCCAGACGTTCTAGCTATAGCAAAGAGAACTGTAAACATCTTTACAGGAAAGCCCATAGCCTGATATATAAGTCCACTATAGAAATCAACATTCGGATACAGCTTTCGGCTGATGAAATAATCGTCAGCAAGCGCAGTTTCTTCAAGTTTTAAAGCGATATCTAATTTGGGATTCTTCCCAGTTACTTCAAAGATCTGATGGGCGGTGTCTTTAATGATTTGAGCTCTGGGGTCATAGTTTTTGTAGACGCGGTGGCCAAATCCCCAAAGCAAGTCATCACCGTTCTTAACTGAATCAACGAAAGCATCGACATTTTCCAATGTGCCAATTTCGTCGAGCATATTAATGACAGCTTCGTTCGCTCCTCCATGTCTTGGACCAGATAGTGCTGCACTTCCAGCAGCAATCGCCGAATATGGGTCAGCGTGGGCAGAGCCAACTACACGAACAGCAGTCGTCGAGCAATTCTGCTCGTGGTCAGCATGAAGAATGAAGAGCTGCTCCAAGGCTTTTGTGAATATGGGGTCAGGCAGGTATTCACTATCGCCGTCACCGTATATTGCAGAAAGAAAGTTCTCTGTGTAGCTAAGGTCATGCCTGGAAGACTGAATTTCCTTGCCGTTCCTAAAGTTTTCGGCTGCTGCGGCAATCGAAGGAATTTTTGCGATTAGATTGATGGTGTGTTTGGCCCGAATTGCAGGATCTTCAATGTCACGGGCATCAGGGTACATGGAAGATAATGCCGCAAGAGCCGAGGTCAACATGCCCATAGGGTGGGAGTCTTTTTGGAAGGCCTGAAGCAAAGCATTGTGATGGTTTGGGTCTAGATCAGAATTTGCTGCGATCGTTTCTTCCCATGAAGTCAATTCATCTTGGTTTGGAAGCTCTCCATTGAGTAGCAGGAACGCAACTTCCAGAAATGAGGAGTTGCTTGCTAAATCCTCTATTGGGTACCCTCGGTATTCAAGTTGGCCAGCTGCTCCGTCAATAAAGGTGATTGAACTATTTGTCACAGCAGTAGCGGCAAAGCCCTCGTCCTTGAACCAAAGACCTGGAAGTAACTTAGTCCATGCACTGGAGTCAACTCCACCATGAACAATCGGGATCTCAACAGACTCTCCGGATCGATTATCGGTGACGGTAATTGACTCTGACAAGTGTTACTCCCATGCGTTGATCAGTACGTCATTGTATCGGAAAATCAGGTCGCTTTTACTAGCAAAGTTGACTTATTCCATCTCTTATATGCGAATTTAGAGAGGAGTATTGGCATGAAGCCGTTTTTGGAGCTTCTCTCTCTTTGTCAGGAGTGGCTGGAGTGCAGCAAAGACCTTTCTTCGCGTTTCAGCAGGCGTAATGACGATATCTACTGAACCCCGCTCAGCTGCCATATAGGGATTAAGAAGGCGGTTCTCATATTCTTCCTCAAGAATTGACCGCTCATCCTCGTTTGCCTTTCGGTGGAGGATCTCTACAGCCCCCTTTGCTCCCATTACAGCAATTTCTGCTGACGGCCAAGAGATAGAGAGGTCGTTGCCCATGTATTTGCTATCCATGACAATGTAGGCGCCACCGTAACTTTTCCTCAGAGTGACGCATATTCTTGGAACAGTTGCTTGTGCGTATGCGAAAGCTAATTGAGCTCCATGCCGGATCATTCCGCGCCACTCGAGGTCTTTGCCGGGCTGAAAACCGGGGGTATCGACGAAAGTTATTATCGGTATGTTAAAGGCATCGCAGAAGCTTACAAATCTTGCTCCTTTTTGTGATGCGGCTATATTTAAGGTCCCAGCAAGTGACTGGGGTTGATTTGCTACGACTCCGACAGGGTGACCTCCTAATGTTGCGAAGGATGTGACAAGATTAGTGGCCCACTCTTTCCGGATTTCTGTGAGCAAGCCGTCATCGAAAACTTCTTTAAGAATGTCTCGGACGTCGTAACTTCCCGTTGCTGATTGAGGAATGATTCTTTCTATCCCATTTAAATCACGGTCCGTTGGGTCGTTAGATGAAACATGTATTGGTAGAGATGCAGAGTTTTGTGGAATGAGCGAAAGTAGTTCATCGATTAGTTCAATTGCCGAGTCGCTATCGGAGGCAACGAAAGACGCAACTCCTGATGTTTGAGCGTGTTTACCGGAACCTCCGAGGGCTTCTTGGTCTACAGGAACGCCTGTGAACTCTTGAACCATTCTTGGTCCACTTACGTAAGTAAAAGAATCTTTGACCATTATTACGAAATCGACGAGTCCTAAAAGTAATGCAGATCCAGCAACTGCTGCTTGATGAACGCAGATTATCGTTGGTATAACACCGGAACATCGTGTTAGTTGTTTTGCGGCTGATCCCCAACCATAAAGTGCTTCTATTCCAGAATCGGGAGGGGCGCCGGTTGAATTTAGATGGATTACTAATGGAATTCGGTGGTGAAAAGCGGTTTCAGCACCAGCGGCTAGTTTGATGCCGTCATTGCCACTTAGTGCAATAGGTTCAGATGGAGATCCGATGCTTACGCTTATGTAGTCACCAGATTCGCGCTTATTGTGAGCGACTTTTGAATTCGAAGATATCTGTGCCAGCAGTTCGACTGAAGTAGTAGTTTCTGTGCTCACAGTATGATCTTAGTGGCTGAAGGTTTGGAAATTGGAAGAAATAGGGAATTTAAGCCGCCATGAAAATGCCGTCTTGATGCGAACCATGGTCGCTGATTGTTTTTTTGAGAGCATCACGAACAGCTCGAGCAGTTGCAGACAAGGGTACGCGTCGATTGACGGCGAAGCCGACGACACGTCTTGTGAAGCCAGGTAGGGGGATCCGTTTCCATTCTTCGCTGCCCTGAGCGGCAGTTGCAGGAAGTACAGCCGCTCCGAATCCGTCTGCCGCTAACGAAGCAAGAAGCCTCATCCCATCAACTTCTGCCTTAGGGGTTAATGTAATGTCTTCTTTTGCAAGGTCTTGGTCAAGGCTGTCTCGAAATGGGACTCCCTTAGGGTTGAGGAGCAGGGGATAGGCGGCAAGATGTTCCGGCAAGATCTTGTCAAATTGTGCAAGAGGATGGTCCTTGGGTGCGACGAGCATCGGCTCTTCTTCAAAAAGTGGTTCTATGAGAATATCTGGGTGGGATATGGGAAGGTTCACTACGGCCCCATCGACATTTCCTTGAACTACGAGTGGGATCAAACTGCTAGTTGTTGCATCAACGATTTGTACAATTATTTTCGGGTGCGTCTCGTTAATGGAATCTAGAAGCTTTGGTGATAGCCATCGCCCAGTTGTGCCAATTAGGCCTAGTTTGACGACTCCACCGACCTCTGAGTGGAGTGCTGTGACATCTAGGGCTATTGCTTCAAGCTCGGTTTGGATTCTTCTAGCTCGTTCAACTACAAGGACTCCTTCTTCGGTCAACGTCCCAGAACTGCGATCGATAAGGGCGACATCGAGTTCACGTTCAAGTCGAAGGATATGAGTTGAAACATTTGACTGCACAGTATGCAATGCACTAGCTGCGGCACTGAACGTACCGTGATCAACTACGGCAACTAGGGCGTTTAATTGTCGAATGTCCATCGTAGCCATCTCTCAGAATAACGATTTTTTGTATCCTATCTATATATTAGATAGTTTCCTAACCCGCCTTCTGAAGAGAGATTTCGCCCTAACTAATCTGCAGCAGTTTGTTCGCGTATAACGTTTAGTGCAGACCCAGAAACAAACCACTTTATTTGTTCCTCACTGAAAGTATGGGTCGTTTCAAAAGTAAAAGTGTCCCCATTTGATTTTCTGACTTCAACAGTGACGGGGTTCCCTGGTGTTAAATCTGCTAGGCCCAATACACTAATTCGGTCATTCTCCTCTATGCGGTCGTAGTCATCAGGGTTAATGAAGGTGAGAGGAAGCATGCCTTGTTTCTTCAAGTTGGTTTCATGTATTCGGGCGAAACTTCTTGCTATAGCAACAACTCCTAGGCGAAACCTTGGTTCCATGGCGGCGTGCTCTCGGCTTGACCCTTCTCCCATGTTTTCATCACCTATCACAACCCACTGTTGTCCCGATTCATGATATGACTTCGCGATGTCAGGGAAAGTCTGCACCTCGCCGGTTAATAGGTTCTTCCCGTGTCCTACTTCATATCCAGAGAATGCGTTGACAGCCCCCAAATATAGGTTTCCGGAGATGTTCTCTAAATGGCCACGGTATTTTAGCCATGGACCTGCCATGGAAATATGGTCAGTTGTGAATTTGCCTTTTGCTTTGACAAGTATAGGGAGATCCTCATAGTCGTTTCCGTCCCATGGGCTGAATGGAGTTAAAAGTTGGAGGCGGTTGGAGTCAGGAGAAACGAGAACTTCTACTTCGCTTCCATCGGATGGGGGAGGAAGGAAGGTGTCTTCTCCGGGGTCGAAACCACTGGGGGGGAGTTCCAGTCCTTCAGGTGTGGATAGCTTGACGCTTTCTCCGTCTTCATTTACCAACTCGTCGGTGACTGGGTCAAAATCGACCCTTCCTGAAAGGGCTAGGGCCATAACGGTTTCAGGTGAGGTGACAAAAGCAAGGGTGGCTGGATCACCATCGTTACGTTTGGGGAAATTCCTGTTGTAGGAGGTGACGATAACATTGGGTGTTCCGGGTTCATGATCTTCTAGCGATCTATCCCATTGGCCGATACATGGGCCGCAAGCATTTGCCAATACGACTGCTCCAAGAGCCTCAAAGTCAGCAAGAAGTCCGTCACGGGTAATGGTAGCTCGGACCTTTTCTGATCCGGGGGTAATGAGGAGACGTGTTTTGGTTTTGAGTCCAGAAGCTGCTGCCTCTCTGGCGATTGACGCAGCACGTGTTATGTCTTCATATGAAGAGTTGGTGCAGCTGCCAATAAGGGCTGCGCTGATTTCAAGTGGCCATCCATTTTCAGTAGCTTCTTCACCGAGATCTTTTAACTCTCGGGCGAGATCAGGTGTATGCGGTCCGTTTATGTGAGGGCGTAATTGTGATAGGTCAATTTCGATCACTTGATCGAAGAATTTATCAGGGCTATCGAGGACTTCTTGGTCGGCCTTTAGGTTGCTTGCATGCTGGTTTGCAAGGTCTGCAACAGCTTCTCGAGAAGTGGATTTCAGGTAGCGCTCAATAGCTTCGTCATAGGGGAAAACGGAAGTTGTTGCTCCGATTTCAGCTCCCATGTTGCAAATAGTTGCTTTTCCTGTGGCTGATAAGCTGTTTGCTCCTTCGCCGAAATATTCAACTATTGCTCCGGTTCCACCTTTTACCGTTAAGATTTCAGCCACTTTCAAAATAATGTCTTTAGGGGCGCTCCACCCATTTAACGAGCCGGTAAGGTGCACGCCGATCAATTTTGGCCACCTAACATTCCAAGGAAAGCCGGTCATTACGTCTACAGCGTCCGCTCCGCCTACGCCAATAGCTATCATTCCAAGTCCACCACCATTAGGAGTGTGGCTGTCGGTTCCAATAATCATTCCACCTGGGAATGCGTACTGTTCTAAAACGACTTGATGGATGATTCCGCTTCCGGGTTTCCAGAAGCCAGCTCCGTATTTCGCGCAGACAGTTTCAAGAAAGTCGTAAACTTCAGCATTCGTGTGATTCGCATTGAGGAGATCTTGTTTGCCATCAATTTTTGCTTGTATCAAATGATCGGCATGGGTGGTAGTTGGTACGGCAACTTCGTCGAGTCCAGCAGTCATAAACTGGAGCCACGCCATTTGTGCGGTTGCGTCTTGCATGGCGACTCTATCTGGCCGTAAGTCAACGTATGACTTGCCTCTAGTCAGTTCTTGGTCGTTTCTATCAAGGTGGTTTATGAGGATTTTTTCAGCGAGAGTAAGCGGTCGATTGAAGTGATCTCGGCCAAAAGCTATTTGTTTTTCGAGGCTTGCGTATACGCCTTCAATAAGTTCAATAGGAGTTGATGCATTTACTGCCATTATTCTCTTTCCTGTCTGTGTCTTTCATAATCTAGCAGGGTCGAGTTCAAATTATAACGACTTGACCGCTCCCTAAAATTAGATTTTTGGCCAATTCCGACTGGGACTTTGTTGTTTTCTCTTTCGGCCGCTCAGTTCCCACGCCCTTCTCCAGCTACTTGCCTCGGGTCCATGAAGAGTTGGCGTCTTTTCTTCGTACAGCCGCTTCTTTGCTTCCCACCAGTTACTAGAAGTTTCATCGGCGAGCTGAGCGACAGAAACTTCAATACGTTTGGCAAGGGAGCGAGAACTTTCTTCTATGCCCGGCCAAATAGGCCGCCCAAAATTGATTGTTGTTTTCGAAGGTTTCGGAAGATTTCGACCTTTACGAAGAATGGCACCAGTTCCAGTTATATGGATTGGGACAATAGGGGCATTGCATCGAAGTGACAAGTAGGCTGCGCCTCCTCGGAAAGGCTGGCCCCAGCCATCAGGTGACCTTCCTCCCTCGGGGAAAACCATGAAACTCCAACCCTTGTCAATCAAATCGGCGATGTCGTCAGATGATTTTCGAGTAATCTTTCTACGTTCGATTGGGATCGCTCCAATGAACAAAGCTGAAAGCGTACCTGTAATTCTTGTGGAAAAAAAGTAGTCAGCAGCAGCCCCCACGACAAGTTTTTTTCTCCATCGGATAGGGAGGCTAGTTAGAAGAAGGGGAGTGTCGATATGGCTATGGTGGTTGGCCACAAATATTACCGGCTGATAGTTGGGGATATCAGCAAGAGAATTAATTCCAATCATGGAGGGCTTTGCTAGGAACTGAATAATCGGCCTCATCGGAAATTCGCTAAATAGCATCCGGAAAGTCTGGGCAGGTGTTCGTCTCGCCCAGTCGGTTTTGAATGAGCTACCTGTTTTTGATTTTTTTGGAAGAGGATCGATTCCTTTTGGGACCGATGGAGGGCGATAAGGGAATTGAGCTGTTCGGATAAATTTTAGGTTAATTAACCGTCGCCGTGTCCCGTCTATGGCGCGACGTATTTGCTTCGTTCTCCTCCGTATCTCTCTTGTTGACAGTCTCTGAGGCATCGTTCTTCCTTATTGGACATTGGCCATTAAGATCGGAGGACTGTGATAGTGGGTGACAGAAGGTTGAGGGCCGACTACGTCACTGGCTATTTCAAAGGCGTCATTAAGCGTAGTAGCCGAACGGAAACCCAGACGTCGGACAGCGTCAGCGTTTCCACCGACAATGATTACCTGGCCGAGGTGATCAAGTGCATGAGCGCACCAATACCACATGTAGAAAGGGTGAACTCCATGATACGCGTACGACGTTCTGTAGAGATGCCGGTACCATTCATCTTCAGCGAAAGCTTTTTCGAAGCGTTGGCTCATTACTACAGGATCTTTGGTTTGGCTCAGAACTCTTTCAAAAAAATCAATGTAGCTTGGGTGGTGGACAGGGTGAAATTCCCATGGGGTCGGATGCGTCATTATTACCACTCCGCCTTCGCGAACGAGAGGCTTTCCGCGGTACATGTTGAAAAAGTAGCCAAGGCCTAGACAAGCCACAAGTATGGGGTTCATTACGGAATTAACATTGTACGGACAGATGTAAGGCAGCCCCATTGTGAGCACATCTGTCTGCCCATCCACGTTGACGAGTTGCTGCTTATACACATTTTCAGTTGTCAGTTTATGTACCGCTTCAACTTCACCTGCCTGGATTGACGTTAGCTCGTAAGGGGACTGCCAAGAGTTAAATATCTTACGTTTGGCCGAAGCGCTCATTCGGCGTAAACCGGCTTGATATCCAATGAAGGCCGTTCGATCACGTAAAGTCCACTCCCATTCACGCTTTTGCAACATGGCAAGCGGGCCATCAAATCCAAACGTGTTGTTGTTCACTGTTGTTTCGATTTGAAAAATCTTAATTTCTGAATCTCGAAGGACTTTCCCCTGACGCCAATTGGACTTATGGAGTTCAGAGTTTTCTTGATCCATAAAGCTTCGCGATTTGACCATTGTCTGGGGGTTGTGGTGGTGGCGTAAGGCAGTGTAACCCGAGAGTCCAGTGGCAGTGCTTTTCCAACCCCCATCCATTGCAACAAGATTGATGTTGACGTAGACGATCAGGTCAGATTCGGCGGCTCTTCGGTTTATTTGAACCTCTTCACCATGGGGAGTTGTTCCGATGACAGTCATTCCATCAGGGTCTTCGGCATCGTGGTTGTAGAGATGCCCGGAAGGGGCAAAAGCATCGTAGACACGGTCTCCAACTGCGTGTCGGAGTTCACTTTCAGTCATTCGCCTGTGAAGTGCTAAAGCGGCGATGATATGGACGTCATCTACACCTTGCTGGGCGGCTTGATCAAGGACTGCCTCTATGATCCGTTGCCTAATATCAGGTGCTCTCATTGGTGGAAGAGGCAATGAGATATCGTCGAAAGCTATTGTTAATTTCATCCCAGGTTTTAGCAGCGCTGAAAGAGGTGGGGAATCACCCAAGGGATTTTCAAGCGCTTCTTGGATGTGCCTATCAGGATTTCGTAAACCCGGGAGGGGTTCCGGTGGGTAAAGAATTCTCGAGCGTCCAGCAGGAAGCTTTTCTAGTCGGAATCCTTCTCCGTGGTGAAAAAGCACCGGCGGCGTTGACCTGTCGACGTCTAAAACCAGACCAGGTCGTGGATTTCTTCTTCGGTCGTCACTCACTCGCTTATCTCCTTACTCTTGAACCGAGAGGAAGTAGCTTAGAAGGTGATCCTGCTACAGGCTCAAAGTTTTCGATTAGCCATCCCCGCCGGTTGGCTAACGCAGCCAGCTTAGGCTCTGGATTGACAGCAACTGGAAAGCCTACTGCTTCGAGCATCGGCAAGTCACTCGCAGAATCAGCGTACGCAACAGCTTCAGACAGATCGTAATTGTTCTCTTCGGCGAACCGGCGAAGAACCGCTGCCCGAGTTTCACCGATAGGGGGGACTTGCTCCATTTGTCCAGTGTATGTGTTTCCATCATGAGAAAGAGTCGCAGAAATGATGTCATCGAAAAGTGGTTGTAATGGTTTGACAACGAAATCTAATGCACCGGTTATCAATAATGTTCTATGCCCAAGGGCTCTGTGTTCGCGGACTCTGCGTAT
>PVBE010162391.1_pt1 | contig 10025 bp, 11 predicted proteins | sample 1631181 | NCBI WGS metagenome assembly PVBE01 (sample SAMN08397723, study PRJNA350692) | Marine metagenome, whole genome shotgun sequencing project. | isolation source: water | place: Pacific Ocean | collected 2012-04 | reverse complement strand
GTGTGGAAGTGGTTTTGCTGGATGTCGATCATGGCCACGAGCGCTTCGGCGGGGGGCAGGAGACCTGTCGCGGGCATGCTCACCTCCCCCTCGACGTCGACGTGACGGCGCGGCGGGGCATTCCTATATCCTTCGAGACGCGCTATCATCGCCGTTGGCGAGGTTTCCATGCGTCGGTTCAATCGAGCAGTCAGGTTCCTGTTTCCCGTGGTGCTTCTCGCGGGAGCTTGCTCGGGCCGTGTGGTCGACCGGCGGTCGTACAACGCCGAGGGAAAGCTCACCTGGTCCACGGTCATGCCCGGCAGCCGCAACACGGCGCTGTGGTTGGGCTACTCCCTGAGCGCGCCCGTGTTTCGTGAGGTTCCCGAGACCACCGGCAGCCCCGTCTACGACCTCTCCGGGAGGCTGGATGTCGCCGCAGATGGTCGGGGCATGTACGGTGGATCGGTCTTTCTGCGTCCGGAGGGCGTGTCCATCGACAAGATGTACAGCAAGGGCGAGCGCAAGGACGTGAACACCGAGTGCGGGTACTCCGTTTGTTTCGAGACGGGGCGGCTCAAGCTCATGTCCCTGCACGAGGTCGAGCCCGGCGTGATGTTGGAGATGAGCGCCTACCTTCCGCTGGAGCACGGAGGCGCCGAGCTCATCAGCGCCGAGCTCCTGCTGAGTCCGAACTAGGCCATGGGTCGGCCCCTCGTCCTCGCCTCGACGCTGTGGCTGTTTGCCTGTGGCGACCAGTCGGTGCAGCAGCGTGGGTTGACCTTCGAGCCGGTGAGGCAGGGCTCCAATCAGCTCTGGCTGGTGGACCTCGAGCAGGGGGGAAACACCGCGACCCTGCCTTTCTACTACCTGCCGGACGAGACGGCGGACGTGAGTCTCGCCCCTGGCCTGGTGGCATGGATGTTGGCACCCGAGCTGCGCCCTGAGCAGGTCTACGTGTCCATCGATCCAGACGCCCACCACTACACCTTCACCGCCGGCGCAGAGATCGGGCGCTTCGTCGAGGACCTGGGCCTCATGGGCGGTCCGAGGGTCGAGATGGCCTTCTCCAAGCCAAACGATCGTCCCGAGCGGCTGCCGGTGGTCGACTGCTCCCATGCCCAGCCGGGCACCCTGGTCATCGTGGTGGAGCAAGGCGGTGGCAACGGCGTCAAGCGGGAGGGCCGCTGCGTGCAGGCCACCTACCACGTGCCCCAGGACAGCCTGCGGGTCGCCGACCGGCTCTGCTACGGCCTGGCCGGAGTACTCTAGGCGTAGGTGGACAGGTAGACCGACACGTCTCCGCATGACTGGCGAAGGGTGTCCGAGAGGGCCTCGACGGTGGCTCCCATGGAGCCCAGCAGGCCGTCGCTGCTGTCCTGGAGGGAACCTATGAGCGCGTCTCGGATGTCGGCGCCGTCGGCGTTGCGCAGGTCCCGCTCGAAGGTATTGGACAGCAAATCCATCAGGTCGCCGGTATTTTCGGCGTCCAGGTCGAAGGCCAGCCCCGCCTCGTCGAGAGTCTCCGAGCTGTCCTCGAGTGCGGTGGTCATGGCCGACTCGACGCTCGAGATCACGTTGTCCAGCACGGTCTGGGAGCTGGAATCGCTCACTTCGCAGGTCTGGAGCTTCTCGAAAGCCCTCTCCACGTTGGCCAGGGCCCGGCTGGCCTTGCGGGCCGCGATCTTGCTCATGCGGGCCGAGGTACGCCCCTGGTAGGTACCCGGGTCGATCTCCACCTGTGACAGGAAGTTGGTACCGGTGTCCTCGAGGACCACCGTGCCGCCCGCGCCCTCGGCGGCGATGATGACGCGCTGGCTGTCGCCGTCGAAGCCGGCCACGACCCCGGCGTCCGAGGCGTTGATGGCATCCAGCACGTCCTGCAGGGAGTCGGTGCCAGGATCCAGCGCGATCGCCTGCTCGTTGACCGTGATGCTCCCGGCGACCGTCCCTGCGAGCGCGGCCACGTCCTCCATGATCACGCTCTGCTCGCCGGTGTCGCTGCCTAGCACCACCGTGGCCCCCGTCAGCTTCATGGCGTCCAGGAAGCCCGAGGTGTCGCCGCTCAGGGTGATGTCCAGCTCGCCCGTGTCGTCGCGCTCCATGTACACCAGCTCCGTGGACGAGTCGTGGTAGGCGGCCACGCCGGCGGCCGAGGCGCTGATGTTGCCCAAGACCTCGTCCGTGGTGTCCCCCGCGGAGACGGTGATCTCCTCGCCGTTGACGAAGAAGGAGCCGTCGGTGACGCTCTGCCCGGGCTCCAGGTTCGGATTCTCGTTGCGTACGCCATCGAGCGCCAGCGTTGCGTCGATATCCGAGTCCTGACTGGTGGAGACGTCCACGTAGAACTCGTCGTTCCTCTCGGTGTCGCCGGCGCTCAGGGAGATCGTCAGCCCGGTCTTCGAGGACGTCATGGGCGTGTCCGGGGGAGTGCCACTCGCCCAGTTGAGGTTTTCGAGCTTCGTCCCACCCGAGTCGTAGATCTTGATCCGGATGTTGCGGCTTCCGCCCACCGTTCTGTCGCGGGTCACCTGGAAGCGCAGGGTGTCGTCGCCGTAGTCACCGTTGTAGGTGCCCCCGACGGTCACTTCCGTCGACGAGGCGCCCGTCCAGTCCGGCCCGAAGGGCGTGAAGGAGGTTGGGGTGGTGTTGACTTCCTCGGTGGAGTCCAGCGTGGAGTTTCGCGCCGAGGGGTCGATGGCCAGGGCGTTCGCGGAGACGGCCATGCCAGGTCGGCCGGGGGCGGAGCCGGTCCGCAGCGAGTTGACCACGCCGTTGGCGTCCTCGATGGCGCGCTCGAGCTCCAGGACGCGCCTGTAGATGGTGTTCATGTCGCTGAACTGTGCGCTGCTGGCCGAGCTGGAGGACGAGGATGACGCCAGGCGTGTGCGCGCCGACTCCGGCGCTGCGAAGGTGATGGGCCCGGTGGACCCGAACATGTTGGCGATAGTGGACATGGAGCCTTGGGCGCCTCCGAGATGCTCGTCGGCTCATCCCGAGTGTCATTCCAGTTCCGTGTGCCGGTGACCTCCCTTGCCAATGGCAACCCGGGGGCTAGGTTGAGGCCCGCCCCCCCATCGGCACGGGAGAGTCCCATGGCCTGGAACTACAGCGAGAAGACCAAGGAACTGTTCATGGCAGCCGTTCAGGGCAAGCCGGGCTCTCACCTGGGCGAGGTCGCGGATGCCGACGGTCTGGGCGAGCATGGCTCCATCGCGTGCGGCGACGCCCTGCGCTTCACCTTTCGCGTGGTCCAGCACGACACCGATCCGCTTCGAGACGTGATCACCGAGGCGAAGTACCTCACCTTCGGCTGCACCTCGGCCATTGCGGCGTCCGAAGCCCTCTGCATCATCATCGAGGAGCGTGGCGTCACGCCGCTCGAGGCCCTCCAGATCACCAACGACGACATCGTGCAGTTCCTCGAAGGCCTGCCCGAGCAGAAGATCCACTGTTCCGTCATGGGCGCCGAGGCGCTGGCTGCCGCGGTGTTCAACTGGGCGCAGAAGCGAGGGGTCGACCTGGACGCCCTGGGCGTGGACATTCTGCCCGAAGAGACCGAAGAAGGCCGCCTTGTCTGCAAGTGCTTTGGACTGACCGAGCCCTACCTGCTTCGCAAGATCAAGGAGTTGGGGTGCAAGTCCATCGCCGAGCTCACCGCCGCCACCAAGGCTGGCGGTGCCTGCATGACCTGCCATCACCAGCCCGGCGGCCTGCAGGACCTGCTCGACCAGGTCTGGGGTGGCGGGGTCTCCAGCACTGCTGCGTCTTCCGGCCTACCTTCCTTCCAAACCGACGTCGCTGCGTCCGCCCCCGCCAGTCTCTCGCCCTTCCAGTTCATGAAGAAGGTCGAGCAGGTGCTGGATGGCTACGTGCGGCCCATGCTGCAGCAGGACGGCGGAGATCTCGAGATCATCGACATCAAGGACCGCACGGTCTACGTCAGACTCGTGGGCGCCTGCTCCTCTTGCGTGGGCGCCTCCCAGACCATCAAGCTGCTCGTCGAACGTTCCCTGAAGGAGCAGGTCGACCAGGCTGCGCGCGTCATCGCGGTCTGACCCAGCGTCCTATCGGAGGGCTGCCATGAAGTCTGTCTACATGGACAACAACGCCACGACCGCCGTGGCCCCCGAGGTGGTGGAGGCCATGCTGCCCTACCTCACCACGGCGTTTCACAACCCCAGCTCCATGTACGAGCGGGCCCGGGGGCCGTCCCAGGCCATCAGCCATGCCCGCGGCGTGGTCTGCGAGATGCTGGGTGGCGTCGCACCCGAGGAAGTCGTCTTCACCTCCTGCGGATCGGAGTCCAACAACGCGGCGCTGCGAGGTGCGGCCCACGCCAACCCGGGCCGGCGGCACGTCATCACCACCGCGGTGGAGCACCCCGCCGTGCTCGAGGTGGCCAAGGCCATGCAGCGGCAGGGCTTCGAGGTGGACTTCCTGCCCGTGGACAAGCAGGGGCAGCTGTCCGTGTCCGACTTCGTGCGCGCCTTGCGCCCCGGTGCCACGCTGATCGTCTCCATCATGCACGCCAACAACGAGACCGGGGTGGTCTTCCCCGTCGAGCAGCTGGCTCGCATCGCCAAGGAGACCGACTCGGGCATCTTGTTCCACACGGATGCCACCCAGACCGCCGGTAAGCTGCCTGTCGATCTGACCGGCCCCTACCAGCATGTTGACCTGCTCTCCTTCTCTGGCCACAAGCTTCACGCCCCCAAGGGCGTGGGCGTGCTGTTCCAGCGCAAGGGCAGTCGCGTGGCCCCCTACCTCATCGGAGGCCACCAAGAGCGCGGCCTGCGCGCGGGAACCGAGAACGTGGCCGGTATCGCTGCCTTGGGCAGAGCGGTTGAGCTGGCCGTAGAGGCGTACGAAGACGAGGGGCGCGTGCAAGCCCTGCGCGACCGCATGGAGCAGGCGTTGCTCGAGCGCATCCCCTACACCCATGTCAATGGAGCAGGCGCACCTCGCTTGCCCAATACGCTCAACGTGGCCTTTCACTTCGTCGAGGGCGAGTCCATCCTCTTCGAGCTGGATCGCCTGGGTATCTGCGCCTCCAGCGGCTCGGCCTGCACCTCCGGATCCCTCGAACCTTCCCACGTGCTGATGGCCATGGAGGTGCCCCACACCGCCGCCCACGGCTCCGTGCGCCTGAGCTTGAGCCGGTACAACACCGAGGACGAGGTCGACTACGCCGTCGAGGTGCTTCCGGGCATCATCGAGCGCTTGCGACGTATCTCCCCCTATTGGGACAGCGAGAAGGGCGAGCCTCGGGCCGACGGGCCCCAGATATAGCGCCATGCGGGTCTTCCTAGCCGGCATCATCCAGGGGTCGCTGAAGGACCCCACCATCCACGAGCAGGACTGGCGCGGGCCGGTCGCCCGCATGCTCGCCGAGCATCTGCCCCATGCGGATGTCTACGATCACTTCGCCAAACACCCCGGCGGCATCGACTACGACCTGCCTCGCATCCGGGCCACCCTCGAGGAAGGCAACACGGCCTGCGCCAGCTCGGACGTGGTGATCTGCTGGCTGCCCGAAGCCAGCATGGGCACCGCAATCGAGATGTACCTGGCCCACCAGGCAGGCCGCCTCGTGCTGGCGATCACCCCCATGGCGCCCAACTGGATCGTGCGCGCCTTCTCCAACCGCATCTTCGAGGATCTGTCCGCCTTCGAGGGCTACCTGCGTGGCGGAGGGGTCCAGCGCGACCTGGCGCTCCGCGGGGACTAGTCCAGCCAGCCGCCCTCGAGCAAGGCATCGGCCAGCTCCGCACCGCGGACAGCCAGTACCTCCCGGGGAGGGTGCAGGTCGGTCTCCTCTTCGCTCAACCCTGGGCGATGCAGGGAGATCCAGTGTTCGCCGAAGGGGTAGATCTGCTCGCGCCAGCCGTCCGTCACATCGATGTTCTGGGGCCAGAGCACCCACACCACCGGGACGCCCGTGGACGCCGCTTCCTGCTCGAGCAGCGAGGCCTCTCGCCTGGCTCGCCGGGTCGCCCAGTGGTTCTCGCCTACGTTCTTTCGACTTCGGCGGACATGTGCGAAGGTCACGTAGCGGTACAGGGCAGAGAGGCGGAGCCCGACCCAGTGCAGCTGGTCGGTGCGCTCGTGGCTCAGGTGGGGCCAGGGACCTTCCGGGTAGAAGTTCTCCATCCAGAGGCTTGGGTCGCGCCTGAAATAGGCGTAGTAAGCCAGCTTCTGGTGGAGCGTCCCGTCCATGAAGGGCCTACGACCGGTGTTGGTAGGCAGCATGACCAGCAGGTCTACGTCGGGGATGTTTGCCAGCTCGAGTCGGCCTCGATGGGCCACCTGGGAACGGTTGTAGGCGCTGGTGCCGAAGTTCCAGACCTGGTGAGTCCAGCCAGGGCGTCGCTCGTCCAGAGCAAGCGCCAGGGTTGCGGGCAGGGCCTCGTCGTCACAGACCCCCGTGCCGTAGACGGTGGAAGCGCCGAGGAAGAGGATGCGGGTGGTCGTTTCCGTTTTCTGCAAGCCCCACTCCTGGCTGCGGGCGCCTTGGGAATTGACGGAGATAGGGCATTCCTCTTCCAGCATGGTCATCATCATGCCTTCGGCGCCGGGTATCAGCCGGAACATCAGATCCGGATCGTCCACCGCCTCGTGCAGGTCGGGACGTCCACCCTGGTAGTACAGCTGCTTGACCATCTGGTGCCCGTCCACGCGGGTCAGGCGGATGCCGACTTCCACCAGAAGCAGTCCCACCAACAAGGCTGCCAGGACCAGGAGCAGGCGATGAACGATGTGGCGCATGGTGCGGGCGGGTGACTCGGGGCTCGAGCTATAGGTACTCCGTTCGAGCAGGAGTACAAAGTCCGTGAACGAGCCCTCCCCCCGCCGCCGGGTCCTGCTGGTCCTGGGCCTGGTGATCCTGGGTGTTTGGGTCGCGGTAGATCTGGTCCCCGAGTGGGTTCCCATGGGGGCTGAGCGCGCCATGCTCGGCCAGGACCGATTGGACGATCGGCTGGGCTACGAGCTGCGCTACTCAGCGGGCTGGCTCACCCACCACTACCGCGAGCACGGCAGCCTGCCCGAAGCCATGCCCCTCAACCGCGCGGCGGCGGGAAATGGCGCCGTGGTGGATCTCTGCCCGTCCAGCCCCGAGCAGCTGGTGAGCGATCAGGCGGACTGGGCGCTGTGCTCCAAGGACCGAGCGGTGCGCGCGCTGTCCAGCCGCGTGGAGCTCATCGTGGGGATCGGCGTGCCCGAGAAGGTGGAGCTGTTTCCACGGTGATCACTTGTTCGTGGACCCCGGTGTTGGCGTGTCGTCGTACCCACAGCTATCGCCGCACTCGGGGAGCCTCGCGTACGAGTAGTCGGCGACCGTCTCTCTGTACTCCAAGCGCTCGAGCTGCAGGCCGTCCGGCCGCCGGGCGGTCAGTTGACCCCGTCTCTTGGCCAGCGAGAAGGTCAGGTGGATCGGGCCTTGCTCCGGCTGCATGTCGGCCCAGAGCAGCAGGAAGCCGTTCGCTGGCAGCTCCAGCCCAATTCCTTGTCGGGTGCTCGGGCGCGGCTGGCGCGCAGGCCAGGGACATCGATCCGAGCGCCACCACCACCACACCGCGCGTTCTCACCTTGTCCTCACGGCCCGAAGTTGCGGAAGGGGAGCTCGCTGTCTTCGTACGGCATGGTGCGCGGCAGAGGGGTGACCGCGTAGAAGGGTGGCGGAAGCAGGATCCGTGAGGGCTGAAACACACTGGGGAAGGTGTGATCCATGGGGGTGTGGACCGCCGAAGAGGCGATGCGGTCGTCGTGCCAGATCTGTTGGGGAGGGGGGGCCCACCATCCGGCGGCTACGGCCAGCCATCCGGTGCTCAGGATGATGGCGCTGGCTGCCAGGCCCACGCGGACCGGGTGTCGGAGCAGAGGGGGGAGCAGGCGGGTCCATACGACGGCCAGCACCACCACGGTGGGTAGCAGGGCCAGGGTGTAGCGGGACTCCTTGTTGGTGGACAGCGTGATCAGCAGGTAGGCGAAGAGCGTCGCGCCGACGAGGGGGCCTGCTTTCTGGCGTAGGTCGCGGTGGAGCAGGCATGCGCCCAAGCCCACCCAGAAGAGGTGGTACCAGCCGCGGGGCAGGGAGTGGCCCAGGACCCAAGCGTAGTAGGTCCAGCCCGCGAGGTTGCCTGCGGTGGGGTCGCCTTCGCCCGCGCCCCCTTCGGCGGTGAACCCGGCGACGCCCTTGATGACCCGCGGCAGGTGGGGCAGATACCAACAGCCCGCCAACCAGCTGGCGGCCAGCAAGGCGGCGGTGCCCGCCAGCAGAGCGCGTAGGGCGGGGTGCTCGGTGCGCCACGCCGCCCAGACCAGGCCCAGCGAAGCCACCCCCAACCCGTGCCACCACCAACCCAGCGTGAGCGGGACCGTGGAACGGGTGACCCACGCCAGGAAGGGTGGGTCCGCTTCGGGGAACTCGGTGAGCCACGTGGAGAGTTGAGCGTGCTGGAGGATCAAGGCCAGGCCCAACAGCAGTGCCGCGGCGCTTGCAGCCCATGCGGCCCGCTTGGGCCACCGGCGCGACGCATCCCAGACTGCTGGGAGCATGAGCCAGGCGAAAGCCCCCAACAGGTAGACCCCAGCGATGAACTTGGCCAACAGCGCCAGGCCGAAGGCGATGCCGGCGAGCCACGCCAGCATTGGGCGTTGCAGGCCTCGGCTGGCCAACAAGGCCCAGAGCGAGGCGGCCACCAGTGCGGCCAGGGGCAGATCGAGCAGGAACTTGTGCGACAGGCAGACGATCATGGGTGCGGAGGTGCCCATGACGGCGGCCACCAGCCCGGCCCCCGGCCCCGCGACACGGCGCGCCATGCCGTAGCAGGCCAGCGCCAGCAGCACGAGAAACGGGCCGTGGGAGAGCGTCGCCAGGTCTGTCGAGAAACCCCCACCCCACTCGTACCAGGGGACTGCCGCCAGGTGCACCAGGGGAGGGAAGGTGGTCTGGGTCAGGCGCATGCTGTATGCGAGACCCTCGAGGCCGCGATTGTGCCAGCCCACCCAGTAGCCGTAGGACTTGACCAGCTGGTGCCACTCGTCGGAGTCAGGTGGCCCTTGGTCCCAGTACACCCACGTCGCTTGCAAGCCCCAGGCGGCCAGGCCGATGCCCAGGACCAGGAGAATGGGGAGCCAACGGGTGAGGTGTTGTTTCATGACGCGGTTTGATGACAACGGAATCCTAATCCGCTGTCGGGGCGTGGACGCGCTCGCAGATCGTCGGTCTTAGTGGGCTACCGCTGGGCAACCTGTGAAGAATTATGATAATGGTCAGTTGCGTTGAACGCGGGAGCGATCCATGGGCCGTCCTGACCGTATGAGCCCCCAGCAGGCTGCGGAACTCTGCGGGGTGTCGCGTTCGACTTTGCTTCGTTGGCTCCATGAGGGTCAGATACCCCACACGGTCACCGGCGGCGGCTGGCGGCGCATCGACGTGCGGGACCTCGTATCGTTCATGCGTGCGCACAGTATCCCCGTACCGCTGGACATCGACCCCGGGCCACCGCGCATCTTGCTCGTGGACGACGAGCCTTCGGTCACGCGGGGCTTGCGCCGCATCTTGCGCCGGCGACTTCCCCAGGCCGAGGTGCACGAGGTCCACGACGGTTTCTCCGCCGGCATGGCCGCCCTCGAGATCCTACCGCACGTCATGGTGCTCGATCTTCGCATGCCCGGTGCGGACGGGGTGGAAGTCTGCGTGCGCATGCGTCAGCAGTCCAGGTTGCGCGGTACCGCGGTGGTGGTGCTGTCCGCCTACCTCGACGAAGGCATGGTGGCCGAACTCCAGGCGCTGGGGGTCCACGCCTGCCTGCACAAGCCAGCACAGCCTGACGATCTGATGGCTGCCATCGAGCGTTGGATTCCAGAAGTCGGCTACCGAGGGAAGTAGTAGCGCTGTAGAATTATAGAATTCGACAGTATAGAATGTTTGGGGGTTTCGTGAAAAGCCACCGTCAAGGTGGTTGTTTCGTGTTTTTTCGGATTTGCGTTCACGTCTTTTGCGGAGTCCTCCGAAGAGACCCCTGCAAGGAGCCCGGTAC
>PVBE011206038.1_pt1 | contig 10026 bp, 7 predicted proteins | sample 1631181 | NCBI WGS metagenome assembly PVBE01 (sample SAMN08397723, study PRJNA350692) | Marine metagenome, whole genome shotgun sequencing project. | isolation source: water | place: Pacific Ocean | collected 2012-04 | reverse complement strand
CCACCGCCGTTGCCGATGCCCAGTTTAACGGCAACTTGCTGGCGGACGACCCTCTCGGCCGGCCGGATGTCACGGCGTTGGCCAGTGAATATGACGATGATGGCGGTGCCCGTACACGCTGGCTGCATGAGATTGGGCTCGAGCTGTCGTTCAAGGCTGTAGCCACCTGGCCCGATGTGCAGTACGAACCGCTGGAAATCGACGGCCTGCGCCATGTCGCGATGCCGTATGTCAATGTCACGCACATCAGCGACCCGAACGTCGACAAAGAGAACCTCTATTACTTCGACACCATCGATCGGCTCGACCACCTCAGCGTCGTACGCTTCGGCTTGCGCAACGACTTGTTCACGCGCCGCGACGCGGGTAGTCATCGTGTATTCTACAGCGACACCTTTTTCGACCTCTATCCGTCGCCGGACGACGACGATCGCCGGTCCGGCGACCTCGGCGAGATCGGCCATTTGACGGTCAACGACGAATTGTCGTTGTGGTACAAAGTCCTGTTCGACGCCGGTCGATGGAACACGAAGGTGGTCAACGTCGGGGCGCAGGTCGGGGCGCCCGACCGGCTGCGCGCCAATATCAGCTACCTCTACCGTGACGAGTTCGTGTCTCGCTTCAATTATTCGATGGCCGGCGACTACCGGCGCATCTTCTCAACCGACCTGTTCCCGGTGGGCTACGAGGTCAACCACAACGTCAATCTTCTGGTAAACGTGCCGCTCGACAGCCGGACGCGGTTCAGCGCCGAGTATTACATCGACCTCGACGATGGCAACCTGCTGCGGCACGAATACGAATTGAGCCGGGAGATGCACTGCTGGACCACCGCCCTCCGCGTCGAGAAGGACGCCGGAGACCTGTCGGTTTTTCTGCTGCTCTATCTCAACGCGTTCCCGGACTCCAGCCTGAGCACCGGTATCTGAGAACTCCTTGCGAGCCTGCGAACACCGGACCCGCCGATGAATATCCCGCTGCTTGACCTGCATTGTATCCATGACGAGATCCGCGACGAGATCCGTGCGGCGATTGATGAGGTTTGCGACACGCAGCGCTTCATCCTTGGCCCCAAGGTCGAAGCGCTCGAAACCGAGATCGCCGACTATTGCGGCGTGCCCCACGCCTGCGGTGTGACGTCCGGGTCCGATGCCCTGCTCATCGCGCTGATGGCCGAGGGCATCGGCCAGGGCGACGAAGTCATTACCACGCCTTTCACCTTTTTCGCCACGGCCGGCGCGGTTGCGCGGGTCGGTGCGACGCCGGTGTTTGTCGATATCGAGCCGGGCACCTGCAACATCGATCCGGCCCGCATCGAAGACCGTATCACGTCGTCGACCAGGGCGATCATCCCGGTGCACCTGTTCGGGCAACCGGCGGACATGGAGCCGATTGTGGAGATCGCACGGCGCTACGACCTCATTGTCATCGAGGACGCGGCCCAGGCGATCGGCGCCGAGTACCGGGGCCGGCGCTCCGGCAGCATCGGCCACTATGGCTGCTTTTCTTTTTTCCCGAGCAAGAATCTCGGCGCCTTCGGCGACGGCGGCATGGTCACCTGCGACACTGCCGAGCGCCACCAGCAACTGATGACGTTGCGCGGGCACGGGGCGCAGCCGAAGTATTATCACAAGTTCATCGGCGGCAACTTCCGGCTCGACGCGTTGCAGGCAGCCATTGTTTCGGTCAAGCTCAGGCATCTCGATGACTGGACGGCGCAGCGGCAAACGAACAGTGAACGTTACCGCGCCGCTTTTGCGGCGGCGCGGCTGGACGCTGCCGTCGTCCTGCCCGAGGCGCATGAGAACACCACCCGGCACGCCTGGAACGTTTACACCGTGCGCCTCACCGGCGGTCGCCGCGACGAGGTGCGCTCGGCGCTTGGCGCCGCCGGCGTCGGTGCCGAAGTATACTATCCGGTCGCGTTGCATTGCCAGGACTGTTTCAGTTATCTCGGCATTGCCCCGGAGGACTGTCCGGAGAGCGTCAAGGCCGCCGGCGAAGTGCTGTCGTTGCCGATCTTTCCGGGACTTACCGAGGAACAGATTCAATATATTGTCGATCAAATTGCGACAGTTGTGTAACTGAACCGGGCCACCGTGGCTCGTCACCCGGCTCCTGTTATGAATGTGCTACAGACCTACATCCGGCTGCTGACTTTTGCCAGGCAGTACAAAGCGCGCCTCTGTATCGGCGTTGTTGCCGGCCTGGTCTCCGGCGGTACGCTGTTCCTCATCTTCCGTTCGGTCCACGTGCTCATCGCCCCCTTCGAGCTGGAGGCCGGCGCCGGCTCAGGCCCGGGTGATGCCGGTGATGCCGGCGATGGCGAGGAACTGTACCTGGCGGTCGCCAGGCGGCTTGGTATCGAAGCGACCCACGCCGATGGCACGATGACCTGGCAGTTCATGCTGGTGTCAATGTCGGGTCTGGCGATTTGCTGTTTTGCCAAGGCCTTCTTCACCTATATCAACCGCTATTACATGCGCTGGGTCGGTGCCCGGGTCGTGGCGGATATGCGCAACGCCATCTTCACGACACTCCAGAAACAGTCGCTCAAGTATTTCGGCCGCTGCGAGATCGGCCAGATCATCAGTCGCAGCGTCAACGACACCAATTCCATCGAGAGTGCCGTGTCGAAGTCGATCGCTGACCTGACGCGCGCCCCGGCCGAGTTGCTGGCGCTAAGTGCGTTCGTTATCGTTTACTCAGTGCAGCAGGAGATACTTGCCTTGACGGTGGCACTGTTCATCGTCATGCCGCTCTGCGTCGTGCCCATCCTGGTGCTGGGCCGGCGTGTCAAGAGATACACGCTTCACTATCTTCAGCGAGTATCCGACCTGGTCAATCGCATGCACGAGTCGCTGACCGGCATCCGGGTGATCAAGGCGTTTCACACCGAGTCGCAGGAGGAGGAACGCTTTCGTCGCGAGAACCGCGACTACTTCCGGAAAGTGATCAAAGCCCTGCGTGCCGAGCTGCTGATGACCCCACTCATGGAATTCGTCGGGATCATCTGCGTCTGCGTGTTTCTCGCCTTCTGCTTTGCCCAGGGGATCCGGTTGTCCGAGATAATTCCGATGGGCGCTGCCGCCCTGATGGCGTATCATCCGATGAAGCGACTGGCGAAGATCAACAACGAGCTGCAGCGCAGCAGTGCAGCGGCCGAACGAATTTTCGAACTGTTGGAGCTCGATGATATCATGCCCGAGCCGGCCGATCCGGTCACCGTGTCCGAGTTCCGTGACCGCATCCATTTCGAGCACGTCTCGTTCTCGTTCGACGATACGCCGTTGTTGAAGGATATAGATATCGAGATTGCCAAGGGCAAGATTGTGGCCTTCGTCGGAGAAACCGGCGCCGGCAAGACGACTCTGGCCAATCTGCTGGCCCGTTTCTACGACCCGACGGCCGGGCGCATCACCATCGACGGGGTCGACTTGCGCGATATCGAGACGGCCTCGCTGCGACGGCTTATCGGAATCGTCGGGCAGGAGACGATTCTGTTCAACGAGTCGATCGCCAGCAACATCGCCTACGGCACACCTGCCGCGAAAGCCGACGCCATAGAGGCGGCGGCACGGCAGGCAAACATTCACGACTTCATCGCCGGCGAGCCCGACGGCTATGACACCGTTGTCGGTGACAAGGGCGCCCGGCTCAGCGGCGGCCAGCGCCAACGTATTGCCATCGCCCGCGCCATTCTGCGGAATCCGCAAATCCTCATCCTCGACGAGGCAACCAGTGCGCTCGACACCGCGACCGAGCAGTCGGTTCACGAGGAGTTGTCGCGGCTGATGGAACACCGGACGGTTTTCGCGATCGCCCATCGGCTCAGCACGGTCCGCGACGCCTACCGGATTTTTGTGATCGACAAAGGCACAATCGTCGAGCAGGGCACGCACGCCGAGCTGCTGGCCGGCAACGGCCCCTATCGCCGTCTGGTCGAGCTCGAGCTGCGTTGAAGTAATCAGGAGACGGTGACGATGAATAACAGGACAGATGGGAACGGGACAGAAACAGCAGATCTTTTGGGTCGCATGCAGGGGCTTACGGTCGCTTTGTGCACACCACTGGACGAGCAGTATGATCTCGACGTCGAGGGGCTGGAAAGACTGATCGAGCGAGTCATTGAGGGTGGGGCTTCATGCCTGTTTCCGCTGGGTTGGTGCGGCGAGCAGCCGCTGTTGATTCAGAGTGTTCGCAACGCGGTGATGCGCGAGACGTGCAGGATTGCCGATGGTCGTGTGCCGGTGATGGCAGGGGTCTCTGAGCAGAGCCTGCCAAGGGTGATGGAGCAGGTCGTCATGGCGAAGGGGGCCGGGGCAGACCTGGTCCTGACGACAGCGCCGTACAGCTACGAGATTTCGCAGGAGCTGATCTGCGAATTCTTCAAAGAGCTCATGTCCGAATGCGATCTGCCTCTCGTTGTGTATCAGAACTTCGAGACCAGCGCGCGGATTGACCTTGACAGCTTGTCCCGCCTGAGCCGGGTGCCGGGGATCATCGGCGTGAAATCCTACGTACCCTTCCTCGACCTGCAGAAGTCGTTTCACCAGCTGCACAATGCGGAATCCTTCGCGGTCATCTGCGGTGACGAATACTTGTACAGTGCAGCGCTGTTGGAGGGCATCCGCTTTTACACCATGGGCGGTCCCGGAAATCTCTGTCCCAGCTATTGCATGCAGGTTTACAGGGACGCCCTGAGCGGTGACTGGGAATCGGTGAAGCGGAGGCAAAGAAGGCTGGCCGACTTCTATGACGCCGCATACCCGAGTGGCGATACCGCCTACGCGGTCGTCAAATACGTGTTGCAGTGCCTCGGCATCTGCTCAGCCCGGGTGATTTCACCGCACAGGACGATCCTGCCGGAACAGGGCAAAACGTTGGATGCCATAGTCGACCGGTTCGCAGACGTCTTGGAAGGCTGACACGGTCCCACATGCGGCTGGATTTGCAAGGCACCCGCCGATCGTCCGCGGCATCATCGCCATCGGCAGCTCCCTTCTATTAGCCCTCCCTCACTACCAGGGCAAGAGCAAGCATCAGCAGGGACAGGCCTTCAGTGCAAATACAGAGGCTGATCATCGACTGGAACGAATCTTTCGGTGTGTCATGAACCTTCTACGGCGCAACGGTCGACAATTGCGCGGTCTGAGGCTATTTTCCTGTTGAGACGTCAACTGGAGGGCGACTGTGCAGTTACAACTCGATGAATACCTGGTCTGTGGCGTTTTGCCGTCGTCGGCGACAGAGGCGCGCCAGACCCTGGCGGAGTTCGGCGCCGAGCTGGTCGCGGCGCGTACGCGCAATGCGTCTGACGGCGAGATCGCCGTCGAATGCTACCTGCCGTCGTTCAACGCGGCGATTGCTCTCAATGATCTGCAGCGCGCCGACGAGATCCGGCGGGACGTCGACGAAAGCGCGATACCGGAGCCGCGTCTGCCGCTTTGGTGGTCCTTGAATTTCCGGCTGGACTACTCCCTGCAGGATTACGGGGCTGCCGACGGCTGGTGCCGCAAGGGCTTGACAGCGCTCCAGGACGAGGACCGCAACACGGCCGTTGCCTATCATCAGCTTGCGATGATCGCCCAGCACGAAGGCGACTTCGACGCGGCCGAACAATGGCTGCGCCAGTCCCTGGAGATCGCTGTCGCCAACGAAGTTCCCGACCAGATCGCGGTCGTCTGTCACCAGCTCGGCCGCAACGCCCAGGAACTGCTCGACCTCGACAGCGCCGAGACCTGGTACCGCGAGGCACTTTCGGTCAAGGAACAGTTGGAAGACCATGGCAGCACGGCGTGCACCTGCCATCAACTGGGCATGGTTTACCAGAGCCGCGCCGATTATGTCGCTGCCGCCGAATGGTACCAGAAGTCCATCGACCTGTGTGCCGGTGCCGGGCTCAAGGCGCCGGCCGCCAGCAGTTGTTATCAGCTTGGGCAACTGTCGATGGCCGAGGGCGACATCGGGAAGGCGGAGGTTTCCTACAACCAGGCGCTGGAGCTCGACGCCCAGAACGGCACCGGCCATCTCGGTGCCTGTGTTTTCGGCGAGCTCGGTGCCGTGGCGGTCGAGAACGGCGACTACGAGACGGCCCGCCGGCTGTATGTACGGGCGCTGGCGCTGGCCGAAGCGCATGGCAGCGACATCGAAATGGCCGACGTCTTCGGCAAACTCGCCGGGCTGGCGGGGCTCGAAGAGCAGTATGAGGAGTGCGGACGCTGGTACATGAAAAGCATCCTCGGCTTCCTCAAGAGCAATGACCGCCTCGACGCCCGCACCAGTGCCCAGGACCTCATCGCCTGGTATCACCGCGCCCCGCGCCAGGTCCAGATGCAATTGCGCGAGATGTGGCTGGACGTCGGCCTGGGACCGTTTATCGATGATGAGTTCGACGATATCGATGCCGAAATGGAGCAGGGCACGCGATCGATCGATGTTTCTCTGCCGGGCTGGCGCACGCCGTAGTGCCCCATGCCGCGGTAGAAAAAAATGTCAGAAAGCCGGCGGCTGGGATGGAACTTTTTGGCGCGGGGCCATGTCGAACCATTATCTGCCAGATGAGATGAGTTTTCAATCGGTTACCTTGTTGTGAAAAACATGAACGTTGCTCTAAATTCCCAACGATTTGCTGTACCCGAATCCTCCCTCGATATCGTTGAATCGCGGGACGGTGCGTCTGCCAAGGGATCCCGAAACCAGTTTCCGCCGAAGATGACGAAACAGGAAGAGTTGCGTAGCCTGACCGACCGCGACCTCATCGGGCGAATCAAGACGGTGGACGATCTTGATGCCTGGGAAGAGTTGATGTCCCGCCATGTTGACAAGGCGTTCCAGGTCGCCTATGGCATTCTTGGTCAAAGAAATGATGCTGAAGAGGTTGCACAGGATGCGTTCCTGCGGATTTACCGTGCCTTGCCGAAGTTCCGAGGCGAATCGGAGTTCACCACCTGGATGTACCGGATCGTCGTCAACCAGGCCCGCAACAAGTACCGCTGGAACAAGCGGCGCGGCGCCCATGTCAATGTCAGCATCAATCAGGAATTCGAGAATCAGAACGTCGGCAAGCTGACGATGGACCTGCCCGACAGGGGCAAAACTCCGGACGACACGTTGATGCAGCTCGAGTTCGAGGGTGAAATCGCCCAGCAGATCAAGAAGCTGCCGCCGGTCAATCGCGAGGCGCTCCTGCTCAGGAACGTCAAGAACCTCTCATACGAACAAATTGCCGAGCTCCTGGATGTCAAGGTGGGGACGATCAAGTCCCGTATTGCCAGGGCCCGCGAAGAACTCCGGCGCCGTTTGCGCTGAGGAAGCCTTTCCAATGAAATCCGCCAAGACGCCGTGTGCCGAGTGTCCCTCGTCGGAGGTGCTCAGTTCCTGGTATGACCGAGAACTGCGGGACTGCCGTATCGATGAGCATGTCGCGACCTGCGATGAGTGCCGGCGCGTCATCTCCGCCTATCATTCCATCGACAACATGTTGTCGAGCAACCTGGGCATGGAGCGCAGCGAAGTCATCATCCGCAGCGTCCTGGATAAGTCGAAGCGGTCGTTGCTGCTGCGCTTCCCGGTGTACAAGCTGAGTCTTGTTGCCGGTCTTGCAATCATCGCGACGACGCTGGTCGTCACGATCAACAAGTTGCCGGAGAACGGTGTTGCAGCCAACGCCCCTGCCCCGAACACCGCCGATGCGGCCGCCGCCGAAACTGACACTGTCGCCGCCACTGCGACGACCGCGCCGGAAGTCACTGCCGAGCCGGCGGGACTGCCGCAGGTGCCGATAGTCGGGAAAAGCCGCAGCACCTTTGCACCAGCGAGCCCCCATGGCCGGGTCTTCAACAACAATCCTCCGGTACTGGTGCGCTCGACCGGCAGCAGTGGCCGTATCGAACTGATGAGCATGGAAAGCTCCGGCCGCACCACGAACGCCGGTGTCTGGACTGAGAACCTCAACTTCAAGTCGGGCAACCGCAAGCAGGCGGGGATCACCAACCGGCAGGTCGGCCGCCAACGCAACGTCGGCAACTTTGTTCGACATGTCTGGCTCGTCGACGACACGGCGAGCCCGCTGAAGGCGCTGAAGATGTATGCCGAGTCGGATGATGAGCTGCTGGACCAATTGATCGCCCGCGATTCCGATCGATATCTTCTGCAGATGATGCTGAGCGACAAGGATCTGCAATCGCTGGTGAACCGCTTCGAGGCGCTCGAATTCAATCTGCTCAGCCCGAGCGAACCGCAGCCTTCCGGTTACCAGACACTCAAGTTCACCGGCAAGAACGTCAAATACGAACTCGATATTATCCGCAAAGAATAGATTTCCGGCCTGGCAGGGCGTTCGAAAAGCATTTGTCCGGAAAAGTTCGCACTACTCAGTATCGACCATCAGCGTCACCGGGCCGTCGTTTTGTATCTCGACGCGCATCATGGCGCCGAACCGGCCGGTTTGCGTCTGCAGCCCATGCGCCTGCACCAGGGCGACGAACTCCTCGTACAACGGCTCGGAAATCTCCGGTGGCGCGGCGGTGACAAAGCTTGGACGGCGCCCCTTGCGGCAGTCGCCGTACAGGGTGAACTGCGACACGACGAGGATCTCGGCACCGATGTCCAGGGCCGAGAGATTGAACTTGCCGTCGGCATCGGAGAAGATGCGCAGGTTGACGCACTTGTCGGCCAGCCACTTGACGTCGGCGCTGGTGTCGCCGGTTTTCACCCCGAGCAGGATGACCAGGCCCGGGCCGATGGCACCGACGACCTCGCCGTCGACCGTCACCGATGCGCTGGTGACCCGTTGCAGCAGTGCGCGCATGCTTCTTCCCTTCAGAATGGATCCCCTGGCACATGGCCGAGGTCTCCGGTCTTTGTCACAGGTCGCGCAAGTTGAACTGATTGATCTTGCGGTGCAGCGTGCGGCGGCTGATGCCCAGCTCGCGGGCGGCGGCGCTGCGGTTGCCGTTGCAGTTGCGCAGGGCCTGGACGATGAGATTGCGCTCGTTGGTCTCCATGTCGAGCACGCTGGCGGTCGGCAGCGTGGTGACCGGTACCAGGACGGTGCCGGCGGCATCGCGGATTTCGTGCGGCACGTCGGCGATGGTCAGGGTGCTGTCCTGCGTCATGACGATCATGCGTTCGACACAATTGCGGAGTTCGCGGACGTTGCCCGGCCAGTCGTAGGTGGTGAGTGTGTCCAGTGCCTCGGGCGCCACGCCGGTGACGTTTTTGCCGTTTTCCGCATTGAACAGGTCCAGGTGGTATTTGATCAGCAGCGGGATGTCTTCGCGGCGTTGGCGCAAGGGTGGCATGTCGATGTGCAGGACGTGCAGCCGGAAATAGAGGTCCTGGCGAAAATCTCCGGCATCGACCATGGCCTTGAGGTCGCAGTTGGTGGCGGCGATCAGGCGGATATCGACCTCGATCGATTCGTTGCCGCCGACGCGTTCGAAAGCGTGGGCCTCGAGCACGCGCAGCAGCTTCACCTGCACCGCGGCGTCGATCTCGCTGATCTCGTCGAGGAAGAAAGAGCCGCCGTCTGCGGCTTCGAACCGACCGATCCGCCGGGCATTGGCATTGGTGAAGGCGTCCTTCTCGTGACCGAACAGTTCGCTTTCGAGCAGGTTGCGTGAGAGGGCCGCGCAGTTGACGACGACAAACGGCTTGTCGGCGCGCGGGCTGAGGTTGTGCAGGGCGTGCGCGGCCAGTTCCTTGCCGGTGCCGTTCTCGCCGGTCAGCAGCACGGTGGAGCGGGCCGGGGCTGCCTGTTTGAGGCTGTCGAAAACATGCTGCATGGCGGTCGACTGGCCGATCATATTCTCGAAGGCGTAGCGGTCGGCGAGCTCCTCCTTGAGCCGCCGGTTTTCCTGCTTGAGGTCACGGGACTCGAGGGCGCGTTCGACCAGCATTTCGAGATTGTCAAGGTTCACCGGCTTGGTGAGGTAGTCGTAGGCGCCGGCTTTCATCGCTTCGACGGCATTTTCCACGCTGCCATAGGCGGTCAGCATGATGCAGGTGGGCGGTGTGTCCATG
>PVBE012565298.1_pt1 | contig 10027 bp, 6 predicted proteins | sample 1631181 | NCBI WGS metagenome assembly PVBE01 (sample SAMN08397723, study PRJNA350692) | Marine metagenome, whole genome shotgun sequencing project. | isolation source: water | place: Pacific Ocean | collected 2012-04 | reverse complement strand
GGGGGCCTGGGGGGCGGCCTGGCGGGGGGGCGCGGGGGTGGGCTCAGCGGGGGCCGGCGTCGGCTCCGGGGCAGGTGGCACGGCGGCGGCAGACAAACCGCTGTCGTGGTCGCCGGTGGGTGCGTCGTCGGGCGCATCGGGCAGGCTCGCCGCGTCCGGGATGCCAGCCTTGACGAGTCCATCCCGCGCGGACGCGGAGATGGCGTCCAGTTCGATGACCGAGGCACCCTCGTTCACCTGGGTGGCCTTGCCGTTCAGCTCGAAAGCGACCCCCTCCCAGTTGCAGCGCACACGGATCGTGACGGGGGAGCCCTCATCAGGGGCGGGGTACAGCGGCACCATCAGCACGCCGAACTTCATGCTCCGACGCCACTGGCGCTGGAGCGTCCCGAGAGACGGTACGTCCCAGGTGTGCTGACTCATTCGTTGTCCCCGTCCTCTTCGTCCATCGGACCCATGTCGCGGATCCAGCGCCACCCGCCCAGGGCGAGAAAGAACACCCCCAGGCCCAGCAGGATGGCGACGGTCTCGGTCTCCCCGAGGTTCAGCCCGAACCGGCCGAACGTGATCTTCGAGGTGTGAGACTCGGTGTTGTAGGCGTAGACAAAGGCTCCGCTGAGCAGGAACACAAGGCCGGTGATGATGGCGCCCACGAACGCGGATCGTGTCAGAAGATCACTTTGCCTACCAGTTCAGCCGCGCCTTCGAGCCGATCGCCGATGCGGAACTCGACGTACGCGCGCCGACTCACCTTGATCTCCAGCTGCCCTTCAACCCGGTTCTCGTCGTTCTCGACGCCGTGATTGTAGCGGGCGATGAAGAAGATGTAGGGCGTGATCGCCTTGCCTGCCTCGACCGAGAAGGACTGCAAGTCGTCGCCCAGCTCGAAGTCCAGGGAGTCCACCGGCACGTACTTGCCGAATGCCTGGGTCAGGAACCCGGCCAGCCCCTGCGCGATGGCCGCGTACGCAGCGCCGCCCTCGGTGGTGCCGACCTCCGACAGCGGCTTTCCGGTGATCAGCACCGACATGATGTCGGCCTGGTCCTCCAGCTCGTCCGACCGGAAGTCGATCGAAGGCGACGCCAACCGCTCGCTCACGACCACCTCGACGTCGCCGTAGTCGCTGGGACGGATGGCGGTGACGTTCAGCTGCGTGTCGGCGATGAGGCCGACGAAGTCGAGGGAGCTGTCGACCTCCACCGTGAACTTCTTGGTCAGCACGGTGAGCTCGCTGCCCCGCCCCGTCGTGATCTGCCCCTCGAGGTAGGGCTTGCCGTCGCGCAGCTGGATCCTCACTTCGCCGGCGAGGGTCAGGTCCGGCTTGATGTTGCCGAACATGTCCGCCACGGCCCCGGCCTCCGTCGTGTTGCCCGTCAGCGCGGCGACCCCGGCGTTGAGCTGCACGTGGATGTTGTTGGTCAGCGTGATCGTCACGTCCAACGTCGACTGCTCCATGAACTGCTTGGCGAAGCCGGCCTCGGGTTCCTCCTCGAACACGATGACCACCTGCTCGCCGGGGCCGTACACGCTGTTCTCTCGGTGCACGCGCAGGTTCGGCGGCAGGCTGAGGGCCTGGATGTCGCGGTTGGCGACGTCGTCCTGGCCCAGGTCGACGTCCACGTTCTGCAGCTCGAGGTCACCCCGAATGTCCAACGCCGGCAGCGTGCCCCGGATCGTCACGACCTGCGGTGAGTGCAGCTGGGCCTGGAACTCCTGGGTGTACAGCGCCCACATCCGGTCAAACTTGAGCTCGACGTCGAGCTCACCGAGGGTGAGGCCGTCCATCAGCATCGTCCCGGTGGCGGTGAAGCCCTGCCGTTGTTTGGCGCCGGTACGCGCGCGGCCGCCGCGGGCCAGGTCGATGGGGTTGACCACCTGCGGCACGGTGTCGAAGGAGAGCTCCTTGAGCGCGACCTTGCCGGGATCGACCCGCGTATCGAGGGTCACCTGCTCGTAGCAGATGCCCGTGGTCTTGTAGCAAACGAGCCCATCGGCCACGTTCACGCCGATCTTGGGCACCGGCTCGCGGATCGAACCCGTCACCGTGCCCTCGACCGTCAGCACACCCTCGCTCTCCCAGATGTTGGGCACGAACGCCAACAGCACGGGCATGGGGAAGCCATCCCCCTTGAGCGTGACGTACAGCCCGTCCTGGCCGAGCAGCTCGTCCATCGGGGTCATCGGCTGAAACCGCAGGGGGAACGGAGCCGTGGCTTCCACGTTCAGCAGGCCGCCACGCTTGGGGCGGATCACGAACCCGGACTGGAGGGTCCCGTCCTTCAGTTCTGCCACGACCTGGATGGGATGCAGCTCCTGCTTGCCCGCCCGGCCGCCGCGCAGTTGCACGTTGGCATCCATCATCGGGGCGTTCAGCTCGCCGGTGATCGAGACGTTCCCGCCCAGCGCCCCTGTCAGCGGCTTGAGGCCCCCGACGAAGACATGCACCAACGACATGTCGACCTTGCGGAGATCGGCCCCGAGCTTCAGATCGGTGAGGAACGGGATCGGATCGGTGTGGCGGTCGGCGACGGGTCCGAGCCGGGCCAGGAGCACGTCGCTGACCGGCGCGCCGGCGCCCCCCGTGAGCTCGATGATCGTCTGCCCGTCAGCCTTCAGGCGGCTGCCGGCGATCTCCAGGAAGCCGTCCTTGAGCGACGCCCCGAACGTGGACGTCACCGACCGCTCGGCGACCTCGAGCCCCGAGAGCCGCAGGCGCGCGCGGGCCGTCGGATCCGAGGTGGGCCCCTCGAAGGCGAAGATCCCGTCGTAGGTGCCGCCTTCGACGAGATCCGGCAGCTCGATCGCGGCCAGGTCGGCGACGGTCTCGAGACCGTTCCGATCGATGGTCAGCTCGACGTCCCAGTGGGCGTCGGGGTCCAGCTCGAGGGTCGGCCCCCGGCCGTCCAGGGACAACGCCAGGGGGACCTTGCCCAGGCGCAGCGTGAGCAGCTCCCGGATCTCCGTGAAGCCGGTGATCGCGCCATCGTCGACCCGCAGTTCGAGCTCGATGTCCTGCGGCGGGCGCTCCAGCGCGGTGACCCCCCGGAACGAACCGGCGGCCACGATCACGGGGGCGTCCAGGGTGCCGTCCACCTGCACGCTCAGCTCTTTGACGACCCCCGCGACGAGGTGATCGAAGGGGTTGTCGGCCCGGCCCCCGAGGATGCTCCCGAGCGGCTCGACCTTCGACAAGTCCAGCGAACGCACGACCAGGTCCGCCCCGATCTCACCGCTCCCCGGATCCCGCGACGCCCCGACGGAGATGAGCCCCCCGGCGGCCGCCAACCGCAACCCGGTGATGTCCAACGCCCCGCTCTTCAGATCGACCTGGAACGGCTGCTGCGACTCGATCGTGTGCTTGCCGACGGCCGCGGTGAGGGAATCGCCGCGCACTACGATGTGGGGGAGTTGACCCCAGTCGGCCAACCCCCGGGTGTCCACCACGATGCCGCCGGCGCGGGTCGCGTGGACCGTGTACTTGGCCGACTTGCCCAGCAGCGCGAGCTCCGCGGTGACGTCTCGCACCTGCTCGACGTCCGGGGTCGCGACCCCGGTCGCGTCGGTGTTCAGCGTGCCCCGCAGCAACGGCGGACCGCCCGGCACGACGTCCATGTCGACCTCGAACGAGGTCTTCGCCGTCCCCACCGACACCGGCTCCAGGCGGAGGGCGTGGACGGTGGTGTCCATCTTCGAATAGACCGAGAAGGGATGCGGGCCGTCGCCTCCCCACGTTCCGCGGGTGAAGCCGTCGAAGGTGAAGGTGCCGCCCTTGACCAGCCCCTTGCTGATGCCGGTCAACGCACCCAGGTCCGCGATCATGCCGTCCACATCCAGCGCGAACGACTGCTGCCGCACGTCCGTGGTCCCGGCGACGTGGACCTCGCCTCCCCCCACGCCGATGTCCAACGAACGGGTGGTGATGAGGGACCCATCCAGCACGGTGTCGACCGACAGCGGCCCCAACCGCATCTGCTGGAAGTCGAACGGCTCACCGGTGGCGATCAGGTGCCCCGAGAGCGTGTCCAGGTTGGTGCCCTTGCCCTCCCAGGTGAGGTCGAGGGTCAGGTCGGCGGGGAGCCCGGCGATGCCGTCCAGGAAGTACTCGGGGGTCAGCCCCGCCAGCGCCACATCGGCGTCGTACTCGAGGAGCTCGCGCTCCTTGCCCGGGAGGCGCAGTCGCACGTCGTTCAACCCGATGCTCGAGCCGTCCCCGGCTTCCAGCGCACCGGAGAACCGGAGCTCCTCCTTGAGCTTGCCGGACACCAGGATCTCGCCGGTCAGCGTGCCCTCCAGCGGAGCCTTGGCCGCGATCTGCTTCACGTCGGTCAGATCCAGCGCGTCGATGGAGACCTCCACCGACGGGGTCAGGTCGTTGAGCCGCCCCAACGTGCCGTCGAGGCGCAGCTTCGCCGCCAGCCAGTCGACCGAGAGGTCGGACATGTCCAGCGTCAGATCCGGCTGCAGCCCGACGCCTCCGTGCACGACCACGCCCTCCAGGGGCAGCGGCTTGACCACGTCCAGCTCGAGCTTGCTGACCTGAATGTCGTGGACCAGCCGGCTCATGCTCCAGACCGCCTGGACGTTCACCCCCTGGAGGTCGACCGGCTTGCCCGTGGGCGTCTCCACGATGACGGTGGCGCCTTTGATGGTGACCGAGTCCGCGCTCCCCTTGAGGGCCTTGAGGAACGGGGACGCCGGCTTCTTGGGCTTCTTCGGCTTGCTCTTGTCGACGAACGCCGTGGCCAGATTGACCCCGCCGCCGTCGGGCCGGAGGCGGACGTAGACCTCGGGGTTGGTGACGACCAACGAGTCCACCGCGATGCGGCGCATTGCCAGGTCGAGCAGGCCGAAGCTGAGGTCGAGCCGTTCGACGTAGATCGCGCGCTTGCCAATGTCGTCGAGGATCTCCACCTCGTGCAACGTCAGGTCCGCCAGCGGTCCCTCGGAGCTCCCCACGGTGATGGTCCCCGGGATCGCGGCGTTGGCCTTGGGGAGCCCGTGCTGAAGCGCCTGGGTGACCAACGCGGAGCTGTTGATCAGGCCCCACAGCAGCAGGATCAGCAAGCCGAGCAACCCGATGATCGCCAGGACGATCCGTCCCGCGTGCCGCTTGAGCCACTTGATCAGAACGACTCTCCGATCCCGAAGTGGATGTTCCAGTTGAACGGCTCACGCCACAGGTCCTGGGGGCACTCGTCGGTGTCCAGGCCGGCGCAGTACAGCGGCTTGATGACCTCGTCGCGGAAGACATCGTCGGTCCACGGCTTGGGGTGGATCGCGAAGTCGAGCCGGATGCGGCCGATCGACAGGTTGTAGCGAATGCCCCCGCCAACGCTGAACTGGAGTTCTTCGAAGAACTGCTCAGCCGAGGCGATGTCCTCGGGTTCGGCCCAGACGCGGCCGAAGTCGGTGAACCCGGCGAGCCAGAGGCCGCCCACGGGGTTGCCCCGGATCTCGACGGAGCCGGTGAAGCCGACCCGGCCCCCCAACGGGAGGATGCAGTCGACCCGGGTGCAGTCTTTCTCGACGGTGCGGGGGCCGAGGTAGCGGGGCTTCCACCCGCGGACGGAGCCATCCCCGCCGGCGTAGACCGCTTCGTCGATGGGGATCTGCGTGGTCTCGCCGAACAGGTGGATGTAGGAGCCGGTGAGGCGCCCCGCAGCGACGATGCGAGGGGTCCCCAGCGGCACGTAGCCGCGGACGTCGCCGACGGTGCGGACGTAGTTGTACTGGCCCGGGGGGAGCGCCGCGTCGACCGTGGCGGAGAAGTAGAAGCCCTTGTTGGGGGCCAGCAGGTTGTCTCGCAGGTCGAGGATCAACTGCGGCGACAGCATCGTCAGCAGGTAGCCGTCATCGAAGGTCGTGGCGGTCACCTCGGAGGTGTCCACCTGGTCGAGTCGGTCGTCGTACAACTTGAAGTACAAGACGGAGTAGGTGGCGCTGAGCTTCAACGGACGCCACAGGGACCACACGACGCCGAATTCGCCTTCGGGCTGCAGGTACTTGTAGCCCCGCTCGACGTCCATCTCGAAGCCGCCGGCGACGAACAGGTCGACGGTTCGCACGGGGAAGTCGGGCCACCGCAGCGACACATCGAAGTCGAGGACGGGGCCGAAGTCCTCGATCGCCGGGGAGGCGAGCTTCGGCCCGCCCATCAGAAGCATCTTGAAGTGCACCAGGCGACGGAAGCTGTTGACGTGCTCCAATTCGGCGCGGCCGGTGATGGCGACGCTGTCGATGGTGAAGCTGACGCCGGCGCCGCCGGTGAACGTGCGGGGCTTGCGCTCCTTGAGGCTGATCTTGACCGGCACGACCTCGACGCCGTCGGCGTCGGGTTCCAGGTCGGCCTCCATGTCCGGCGACACGGTGACCAGCGCGAAGACGCCCATGTTGTAGATCGCCTGCTGCGTCTGGGCGACCTTGCGGCCGTCCCAGGGTTCGCCCTCGACGATGCGGATGTGACGCTGCACGTACTTCTCACGAATGGTCGTGAGCCCTTCGATGCTGATCTCGCCGAACCGCGCCGGGGCGCCACGCTCCACGTCGAACGTCACGTCGACGGTGTGGGTCTCCGGATAGGCGTCCACCCGCGAGGTGACGCGAGCCCGCGCGTACGCGAGGCTGGCGAGGCGGCCCCGCATGAGCTTCTCGGAGTCCTCGACCGCGTCCATGGTGAAGGTCTCGCCGACCACCAGGGGGAGGCCGTCGGTGAGCACCTCCATCAGCCCCTCGGGGGCGTTGACGGTGATGTTGGCGACGGCGCTCGGCTCGCCCTCCTCGATCTGGTGGACCACGCGCACCCGGCTGGCGCTGCCGTCCTTCTTCCGGGTCGCCCGGACCACCACCTGCGACGCGATCACGCGGGCATCGAAGTAGCCGTGCAGCGCGTAGATGTTCGCGATGCGGGTCTTGTCGTCCTCCCAGGTGTCACCGTCGAGGCGGACCGCTGGGTAGACGAAGTTAAGGACCGGGATCCAGTGCAGCGAATGGGTCTGGCGCTGACCGAGGTGACCGCGGATCTGCACGGGCTTGAGCGCGCTGGTTCCATCCAGCTGCACGCGGCCGACGATGGGGCGGAGATCGGGCTCCTTGACCTGCTTGCGTTGGTGCGCGCAGCCGCTCAGGAGCGACAGGACGACGATCAGCAGCAGCGCCGCGCGGGAGCGCACCGGGATCAGTTGGGGAGCTGGCCCCCGGGCCCGCCCTTCGCGAACGTGCCGGACGGGATCGGGATGGTCCCGAAACGGGACTCGTAGTCACCGACGCGCTGCTGCAGGAGGCCCAGGAGGGACTTGGCGTGCTTGGGGCTCAGGATGAGGCGCGCACGCACCTTCCCGACCTGGGACTGGGGGGGCACGTAGGCGAAATCGAGGACGAACTCGGTCTCGTTGCTGCCCACCACCTGGAAGTTCGAGTAGGCGCCGAGGGCGACCTCGTCATCCATCTTGAGCTGAAGCTGCTTCTTGGTCGGCTGGTCGCTCAATTGCTGACCCCCAGGAAATTGTCGAGGTCGTCGTTGTGCACGTGCTGCCACGGCGCGGGGGCTTCTTCTTCGCTCTGGAACGGCGGCAGGTCGTACTGCACGAAGCCGGGTCCGCCGGCGATCCACCAGCTGCCCTCGATCGGGGTGTCGCCGGTGTCGGTGACCACGTCTAGGCGCCAGACGCCGCGGAGCAGTTGGCCGTTGAACTCCAGCTCCTCGATCTCTTCGGTGGCGGTGGTCGTCCACTCCCGCTCGTTGACGGTGGCGGTCCACTGCTTGGCGTTAGTCACGTTGCTCACTGCAAAGGGGACGCCGGGATCGCTCAAGTATTCCGTGCCGACGTCGCTCATCGCGCCGTCGGGGTTGGCTTCCCAGCCCTGGAGGTAGAAGCCGTCGGGCTGCTGCGAGAAGTAGATCTGCAGGTCCCAGCCGGCGCCGTCAGCGGCGTAGTCGTCGAGGATGTCCTGCTCGTTGTCCTGCCAGATGCGGAAGGTGATCCAGTCGTCCCCGTTGGGGGAGGTGTCCCCGAGGTGGATCCACCGCGCCACGGTGTCGTCCGGGAAGTCGTCGTTGTTGTACTTCCAGTACCAGTCGGAACGCTCGGGGAAGGTGTCGCCGAGGTCGAGACCGATCGACGGGATCACGGGTCCTGCGCAGCCGGCGAGGACGAGTGAGGCAATGGCTGTGGCTACAAATCGCACGGCGCGAAGGTACCACGGTATCCTCCGCGCCCCTTTCGGAGAGAACCATGTCGCGCAACGTCCTCGCCATCGATCAAGGCACTACCGGAACCACCGTCCTCGTCCTCGATGAGCGGTTGTCGGTGCTGGCCAAGGTCAACCGCGAATTCCCCCAGATCTACCCCCGTCCGGGCTGGGTCGAGCACGACCCCGAGGCGATCTGGGACTCCACCCTCGCGACCATCGAGGGCGCGCTGAGCAAGGCGGGCGTGCGACCCGACTCCATCGCGGGCATCGGCATCACCAACCAGCGCGAGACCACGACGGTGTGGCGACGCCGGGACGACCGACCGGTCCACAACTCGATCGTGTGGCAGTGCCGCCGGACCGCCGACGTCTGCGCGGAGATGAAGGGCAAGGGACTGGAGGACCTGTTCCGGTCCAAGACCGGGCTGGTGCTGGACCCGTACTTCAGCGGCACGAAGGTGCGCTGGATCCTCGACCACGCCGACGGCGCCCGGGAGGCGGCCGAGGCCGGCGACCTGGCGTTCGGCACCATCGACACGTTCCTGGTGTGGCGCCTGTCCGGGGGGGCGACGCACGTGACCGACGTCAGCAACGCCTCGCGCACGCTGATGATGGATCTGAACACGCTGCAGTGGGACGACGACCTGCTGGGTCACCTCAACGTGCCCCGCTCGGTGCTTCCCGAGATCCGCAGCAGCTCGGAGGTCTACGGAACGACCAAGGGGCTGGACGTGCTCCCCGACGGCATCCCCATCGCGGGCATGGCCGGCGACCAGCAGGCGGCCCTGTTCGGCCAGGTCTGCTTCGACACGGGCGAGGCCAAGTGCACCTACGGCACGGGCTCCTTCATGCTCATGAACACGGGCAAGACCCCGGTGCCCAGCGAGCGCGGTCTGCTGACGACGCTGGCGTGGCAGGTGGGCGACGAGATCGACTACGCCCTCGAGGGTTCCGCGTTCATCGCCGGCGCCGCGGTGCAGTGGCTGCGCGACGGCCTCGGCATCATCGGCAACGCCAGCGAGATCGAGGCGCTCGCGCTGACGGTCAAGGACAACGGCGGGGTCACCTTCGTGCCGGCCTTGGCGGGGCTGGGCGCTCCGCACTGGCGGCCGGACGCGCGCGGTATCATCTGCGGCCTCGACCGAGGCGTGACGCGGGGTCACCTCGCCCGCGCGGCCATCGAAGGCATCGCGCTGCAGAACGCGGACGTGCTGACGGCGATGGAGGCGGACAGCGGCGTGCAGCTGTCGGGCCTGCGGGTGGACGGCGGCGCGGCGGCCAACAACCTGCTGATGCAGTTCCAGGCGGACATCCTGAACGTGCCCATCGTGCGTCCCCAGATGCTCGAGACGACGGCGTTGGGGGCGGGCCTGCTGGCCGGCCTCGCGACGGGGGTGTGGTCCAGCAAGGACGACGCGCGCGCGGCGTGGAAGGCGGACCGCACGTTCACGCCGGGCATGGACGAGGAGACCCGCAACGCCCACCTGGCGCGGTGGAACTCCGCCGTCGAGCGGGCCTAGACGATGGATCAGGCGCACAAGATTCGCTGGGCGGTGACGATCGTGCTCGGCATCGTCGTCGCGCTGGTGACGGCCAAGATCCTCCGCCAGCCGCAGGAGCTGCCCGCTCCCTCGGCCCCCGCGGCGGACGCGGCCCCGGCGGAGCCTCAGAAGTTGACGCTGGACCGACAGACCCCGCGGGGGCCGTCGTTGAAGCCGCCGCCCAAGGCCACCGGCATTCCCCCCGACGAGGCCGGGGCCGACGCCGAAGCCGACGCCGAAGAGGACGCCGAGGCCCAGCTCCAGGCGAGCCTCAACCGCGCGCCGTACCTCATCG
>PVBE011900784.1_pt1 | contig 10027 bp, 6 predicted proteins | sample 1631181 | NCBI WGS metagenome assembly PVBE01 (sample SAMN08397723, study PRJNA350692) | Marine metagenome, whole genome shotgun sequencing project. | isolation source: water | place: Pacific Ocean | collected 2012-04 | reverse complement strand
CCAAGCCAGAGCACGCCGCGAGAAGGAGGAGGTCATGTGGAAGTCTACGAAGACGGTCGCCTTGGAACAGCATATGGATACCATCACGGTAGCGGTGGCTCTGCCGGGTCGTCAACCGGCAGAGCTCTACGGCACCATCCCATCGACGCCGGAAGCCGCGCGCAAGCTTGTGACTCGGCTGGACGACGGGAATGTGGCTCTGCGTTTCTGCTACGAGGCGGGGCCGTGTGGCTACGGGCTCTACCGGCAACTGACGATGATGGGCTACGACTGCTCGGTGGTGGCGCCGTCGCTGTCGCCGCGGCGTCCCGGTGAGCGGATCAAGACCGATCGGCGTGACGCGCTGTCGTTGGCACGACAGCATCGCTCGGGGGATCTGGTGGCCGTCTGGGTCCCGGATGAAGAGCAGGAAGCGATCCGCGACCTGGTACGTTGCCGGGAGGACTTCAAGCACGCCGAGCGCCGGGTGCGACAGCGGCTCAATTCCTTCCTGCTGCGACACGGTCGGGTGTATTCGGGTGGTGGCCGCTGGACGCAGGCGCACTTTCGCTGGCTGGAGACGCAGTGCTTCGGTCACCCGGCCCAGCAGATCGTGTTTCAGGAGTATGTGGACGGTGTCCGGCATGCGGGACGGCTGGTGGACGCACTGGAAGCGGACATGTTACAGGCGCTGGAGACCTGGTCTCTAGCGCCGGTGGTGCGGTCCTTGAGAGCGCTGCGTGGAGTGAACTTGGTGGTGGCCATGACGGTCATGGCGGAGTTGGGTGACGTCACGCGTTTCGACTCGCCGACGCAGTTGATGGCCTATGTCGGTCAGGTGCCCAGCGAGCATTCCACCGGTCGCTCGCGCCGGCAAGGCAGCATTACCAAAACAGGCAACGGCCATGTGCGTCGCGTGTTGACGCAGGCAGCCTGGTGCTACCGCTTTCAGGCGCGTAAGACAGCGCACCTGCAACGTCGTGCCGAGCAAACCAGCGACGAAGTCCAGGCGATCGCCTGGAAGGCGCAGAAACGGCTGTGCGGTCGCTTTCAGCATTTGACGGCACGCGGCAAACCGTCGGGCAAGGTCATCACCGCGGTGGCACGAGAGCTGTTGGGTTTCATCTGGGCCATTGCCTGGCAATCCATGCCTCGCAAGGCAGCGTAGCGGTCACTGATATCTGGAAGCAAGAGTGAGATATGGCTTGATGCAGGAGAGACGAACCTTCGGAGAACCCTCGAGGCTGTTATGAGGCGCCCCACTTGCGGACGACCCTCGATATCCAGACAGAGGCAGCTCCACGACGAAGACAGGTCAGGCGTTACCCAACACGCGAATATCAGAGTGATCGACCGTCGTCGCATCCGTCTCTCCTGCGCAAAGCCACTGGAGATCGTCCATCGAGTCGTCACGCCTTAACAAGAGAACAAAACCAGAGATTGGACCCTATGAGCAACTTGACAAGGGTCAATACATATCAGCAGCCCGTTGAAAAACGTTGATTGATGGAAGAATTCGATTGCATCGCCGTACATCTCGTTTCTAGCTTGGATGTATCGATGACCCGGACCGAGGAGCTGAGTTGATGGGCATGGGGAAGCGTAAGCGATCGAAGCAGGACAGTCTGTTCATCCCGACAGCGTCTCTGGCACGATCTTCCAGCCACGATTTCTACGAGCGCCTCAATCAAGTGCTGTCGGCCGATGGCTTCGACGACTTCGTGGAGGATCTGTGCGAGCCTTTCTATGTACAAGGAAAGGGCCGCCCGAGTATCCCACCCGGGACGTACTTCCGCATGCTGTTGGTCGGCTTCTTTGAGGGCCTGGACTCGGAGCGTGGCATCGACTGGCGGGTGTCGGACTCGATGGCCCTGCGTCCCTTCCTGGGCTATGACCTGACCGAGAGCACGCCCGATCACTCGACGTTGTCGCGCATTCGGCAGCGACTTCCGGTGGAGGTGCACGATGAGGTCTTCACCTGGATCCTGACGGTGTTGGCCAAAGCCGGTCTGCTCAAAGGCAGGACGGTGGCGGTGGATGCGACGACGCTGGAAGCCAACGCCGCCCTGCGCAGTCTGCAACGGCGCGATACCGGCGAGGCGTATCCGGAGTATCTCACGACGTTGGCTAAGGCCTCGGGTATCGAGACGCCGACGCGCGCCGACTTGGCCAAGCTGGATAAGAAGCGGCCGAAGAAGGTCTCCAATGACGACTGGGAGCACCCGCATGATCCGGACGCCAAGGTCACGAAGATGAAGGATCGTCGCACGCACCTGGCGCACAAAGCTGAGCACACGGTCGACCTGGAAACGCAGGCCATCGTCGCCGTCAGTCTGGCCGACGCCAACGAAGGTGACACCTCGTCGCTGCCTTGGAGCCTGCTGCGAGCCGAGACGAATCTGTCGGCGGTAGCAACCGACCCACGGGCGCAAGGCAAAGTGCACGACCGACCCCTGACCGAAGTCGTGGCGGACAAGGGCTATCATAGCAACGAAGTCCTCGTCGATCTGACCGGCTCAGACATTCGCAGCCATGTCTCTGAGCCCGATCGTGGACGACGCCATTGGAAGGACAAGGAAAAAGCCCAAGCCGCGGTGTATGCCAACCGACGGCGCCTCCGAAGCTCGCGTGGCCAGCGGTTGCAGAAACGCCGGGCCGAACTCGCCGAACGGTCCTTCGCCCACGTGTATGATACCGGCGGCATGCGCCGCCTGCACTGGCGCGGTCGAGGCAACATCCTCAAGCGCCTGCTGATTCATGTCGGCGCCTTCAATCTGAGCCTCCTCATGCGGCAATTGCTCGGAGCGGGCACGCCGCGCGGCTTCGCGGCCTTGGTCCGGAGGCTCGAATCCATCGTTGCGGCCTTCGAGACCGGTGTATGTGCCATCATCGCCCTATGGCGTCCCTCGAACACACTGTCGATGTCGAACGCGTCCATCATCTCGAGCCGCAGAACAACATCAATCCCTCCGTATATCCGTCGTAGATCAACGGGCTGCTAAGCGGTGATCGCGCCCCCCGCGGGCAACGCCGACGTGCTCACCTTCGATTCGGTCGCCGGCTGGGAACCGTGGGACATCCCCCACGGCATCCTCACGGTGACCGGCGAGGGTCATCTGCAGCTGGCGAGATTCCGCAAGAACATCAATGCCGTCGAAGACGCGCGAACCTTCACCCATTCCACGCGGGCCAGCGGCGACGTCTCCGGCGGCATATGGCATGCTGGATCCTCCCCCCTTTCCGCCCGGCGCATCATCGACGGCGATCCGAACACCTTCTGGAAGCCGGATGCCGGAGACGACCCGTCTCGATGGACTGTCGAGATCAATCTGGGCCGCGCCGTCCTGGCGAAGGAGATCCGTCTCACCTTTCCCGATCAGGAGGGGGCCCGACCGTTCCGTCAGTTCGCTGTGTTCGTCGCCACGGGTGCCAGCACTCAGGCCGCCGAAGACGTGTTCAGGTATGAGCAGGTGTACCGCACGACCCGTCCCAATCTCGAGACCGACCTCCGGTTCACCCTCGACGGCATCCAAGACACCACGAGAGTCGTCGACCGGGACCTCGATGTGGATCTGGCGGCTGAGAGCCAGCACCGGACGGTCCAGTTCATCCTGTTTCAGGCGGACGGCAGCAGCCCGGACGCGGCACTGTCGGAGATGGCGGTGATGGCTGCGGGAGACAACGTCAGCCTGGGGACCCTCGAGCGTGGAGGGTCGTTCCGCAGCGGTGTGCTCGCGGGACAACCGCAGAACATGTTCGACGGCAACATGGGCACGAACGCGGCGATCGTCACCCTGCAGATCTTGCGGGAGCTGCGCGGCTGGGAGGGGAGCGGGGTCTGGTGGGAGGTCGATCTCGGTGCCTTGTTCTTCATCGACGAGATCTACATCTACAACAAGCAGCGTGGCGAGGCGCTCTCCAGCGTCCTCCACGACCGCTTCAACTCGGGCACGGGCTTCCAGATTCTGTCATCCGACGGAGCCCGGACGATCTCAGGCGGCATCGACTACGAACCCCTGATCGTCGAACCTGAGCCGCAGGTTCAACGGGATCAGCAGGTGCTTCGATTTCGTTATCTTCTCAGCCCCCGCAAGATCCGACACCTCTTCTTCCACGCCCTCATCGACCGCGACTGGTACACCCATCCGATGGAGTTCATGTTGTTCTCCGAGGGCCACCCGGCGCAGGTCGCGGCCCGCTCGGAATTCATCGACCTCGGGCGAGTTCAGCAGGATCTCAGACCGAAGACGCTGCGGAGCGTTTCCTGGGAGGCCGAGCTGCCGCCCGCAACCCGCATACAGCTGCGGACGCGGTCCGGCAATCAACAAGGGCAGGAGTACACTTTCCACAACAAGGCTGGTGAGGCTGTGACCCAGGACAAGTGGAACAGCTTGCCAAAGGTAGTTCGCGGGTCGGTGGACACGGCCGTCGTCGTGGGCGCGGACTGGAGCCCCTGGAGCAACGAATACCAGGTGTCTGGAGAACCCTTCAAGTCCCCGTCGCCGCGCCGGTACATCCAGCTGGAGGTGGTCCTGTCCACGGAAGACCATCTCACCGGACCGGTTCTGCGCTCCTTGTCCGTGGAGTTCGATGACGCCCTCGTCAGACAGGCCCGGGGCCGGGTGGTCCCCCGCTCGGTCCAGGCGAATGTCGACACGGGCTTCATCTACACGCTGGTGTCCCGATCCGGCGCGGGCGACAGCGGGTTCGACGTGCTGCGCTTGGTGGCCCCGGGGCCGGTGTCTGCCGAGGATGTGTTCGTCGAGGTCGGGGGCCACCAGACTGCCGCGCGGGAGATAGAGGCCCACGGAGACACTCTGTTGATTTCGCTCGCAGGGATCGTCCAGGCCGACTCGGTCGAGATCGGCTTCCGAACCCGTGTTCTGCACAACGCTTCGGTGGTGACCCTGGACATCGGCAATAGCGACAACCCCGGGCTGTGGCAGTCTGTCGAGGCTGCAGAAAGCCAGAGCAACGTCGTTTTCCTCCCGGACCTGCCGGCCAGCAACGCCCTGATCGGGGATCTGTCAATGCGCCCGGCTGTTGTCACGCCGAACGGCGATGGGGTGAACGACCTGTTGGAACTCGAGTTCGCCGTTCTGAAAGTTACTTCCGACAATGCGTCGGTACGGATCTTCGACCTGACCGGGAAACAGGTCACCCTCCTGCGGAGGGGAACGGGATCCGGCGTGGTCTCTTTCGCGTGGCCTGGAACCGATGACAGCGGTCGACCGGTTCTTCCGGGCGTTTACCTGGCCAGCGTAGAGGTCCACGCCATGTCCGGCGTCGATCGCGTCGTCCGGCCCTTTGCCGTTGCCTACTGAGTTCAGTAGGCAACGGCTACGATTCCCTGATAGCTGTCGGTCTCTGCGTCGGACTTCAGCACGATCCGGTACATGTACAATCCGGGCGCAACCAGAGTGCCGGCGGCGGCGCGACCGTCCCAGGTGCGCGTGGATCGCCCGCTTGTCGCGCGGCCACCGACGGATCGGTGCACCATCCGCCCAGCCAGGTCGAAAATCTCGAAATGCACCGGCGCCGGTTGCGTCAGCCTCAAGAGACCGAATTCCAGGGTGAAGACATCGTTGATGCCATCGCCATTTGGCGTGAATACTGAGGGCGTGGTGTCGCCAAATACTTCGATTAGTGAAGTCCGCTGCGAGCCCAGCCGTACGACGAGCCCCGTGCCCGGAGACCGCGCGTCCACGTCTCCTTCGGAGGCGTACTGAGCGACGGTATCGATCCCTCTATCGGTGTAGCGGGTATCCAGGGCCCGCACGTCAAACCTGGTACCGTCGACGAAAACCCGGCCGCGAAAGAAAACCTGCAGGAAACCGCGCCCCGGGGTTGCCCGTTGCCAGAGCCTGACGTTGAGGCCCGTACCCTGCCCGATCTTCGCTTTGTACGGCACGTTTCGGTCATTGACCCGGACACTGTCCACCGCGCCGATCTCCGCGGGTGTGTCGATTTGAATCTGACGAAACCCCGATTCCGTCAGGTCCGCGTCGCTCAGCCGTTGGATTCCGAGGGAGAGGACGAAGTTCGTCTCTTCGGCTGCTTCTACGATGGCGGGGCTGATTTCAGCTTCCAGGACCTGCGCCAGGGGCCGATCCGTGTACTCGAAGACCAGTTGTCTGACCACGGCTCCGGGTTCGAGCATCTCGAGACGGAACTGCATGTATTCGAAGGCGGGTGATCGTATGACGCCGTCGGTGACCGTCTTCCAGGGCGTCCACGCCGGATTCGATAGAACCGGCCCTCTTTCGGTCACCCTCTCCCCCGGCGGCAGGTCGCCGTAACCTTCCCAGACGCTGCGGGTCACGCGGCGCAGGTCGGTATCTACCCCGCTGTGGAAGAAGTAATGGAGCGGCTCGTCGTCGGGACCGGTATGGGTCTGGATACGGACTGGCAGTTGCGACAGATCCTCGGACGGGTGTCGAATCTGTACCCAGACCGGGTTCCTGGTCAGTGCACTCAAGGCTCTGGAGGTATAGACGCCGGTCGGCACCGAGCCGTCACTGTAGAGCTCCAGTTCGGCGATCTCCCAGGGCAGGGCCATCAGCGGCTTGATACGGACGAAGCGCGTCAACCTGGGTTGGGCAGTTTCATCGGTGCCTGGCCAGGTCACCACGCTCCTGTCGTTCAGCTTGAAGCGGGGCGCGTTGATGAAGAAGTTGAAAAAGAGCTCCGGCAGGCCGAAGGGAACATCGACCGGAGGGTCGCCGTCGTGGAAGCCGAGTTCGAAAGCCTGCAGAAAGAGGCCCCGATGCTGGCTGTCCAGGCGCGGGAAGAAACGGACCCGACGGATGCCGTAGGTGCTGCCCAGGTCCAGGTAGATCTCCGCCTCCCGTGGCACACCCGCCTCGTCCGGATTGAAGGCCGTGCTCTCATCGCCGTCTAGCATGCGCGCGGCCTGCCCATGTGTCAGAAATACCCTCGTGTCCGCAGTGAACCGGTGCTGCTCTACGATGGCAATGTCGACACGACCCCCTTCGAGTACCCGAGGCGCGAGATTCTGGCCAGGTTCCGCGGGTCGTATCCAGATCGAGTCGACCCCGACGTTGAGGAACTGAGCGGACTCCAGGGCATCCGGCCACGCCATCCCGTTCAGGCCCACCGTCACCCTCTCCAGCGCCAGGCAGGGGGAGAGCGACAACAGCACCGCCATCAGGGCGCCGTAGGGCCTCATCACGGGCCCTGGATGACGATTCCCGCTTCGCGCAATGCGGGAATGTGGCGGTCGCGGGCTTCCTCATTGAGAGGATTGCCGTTGAGGGTTACCGTCGTCAGGTTGGCCAGGCTCAGAAGAATGGAAATGTCCCGAACCTGGTTGGCCTTGAATTCGACACGGTTCAGCAGGCGCAGGCTGCCAAGGGTGGTGAGCTCCTCTACCACGTTCCTGTCGAAGCTGAGGATTTCGAGCAGCAACAGGTCCTGCAGAGGTTTCAGGTCATGCACCTGGTTGTCGGAGAACTTGAGTGATGTCAGGCGCCGCAGCTTCTGCAGCGGCGAGATGTCGGCCACCTTGTTGCCGCTGACGTCCAGCGTGGTAAGCCGGGTCAGCGCGGCGATGGGGGCGAGGCTCTCGACACGGTTGTTGGTGATCTTGAGATCTTCGAGCCGGGCAAGGTCTGCCAGCGGGCCGAGATGGCTGAGCCACGTTGAGTTTAGTGACAGCACTCTCAGGTTTCCGAGCGGGGCAAGGGGTGAGATATCCGTAAGCGTGGAATTGACTCCGTGCAGAGTCAGTCTCTCCAGATTCTCCAGTTTCTGTATCCCCTCAAGGGAGCCGATGGGACCGGTCATCAGCAGCGAGCGAACTGCGGGAAAGTCACTCTCGATCAGCTCTCCCTCCGGCTTGCCCACGGCGCTGCGGATCGCCTCCTCCAGCCTGGCATCGCCCAGAATGAGAGACTGAACATAGAAGTGGACCTCGACGCCCTGCAGGTGCAGTTGCCGAATCTGGTCGCGATCGCCCAGCGGGTTGCCCGAAATCTCCAGTGTGCGCAACCGCTGCAGTGCGAGTAGGGCGGAGAGATCGCGCACCCGGTTGTTTTCGAGATTCAGTACGCTCAGGTTTCCGAGAGCGACGAGGGGTGACAGGTCTTCGATCTCATTGCTGTCGAGATCCAGGTGCGTGAGTTTTTCGAGGCCCGCCAGGGGGGCGACATCCCCGATCGTGTTGGCGGAGAGATCGAGGATTTCAAGCTCGTCCAGGTTGGCGAGAGAGACGATGTCCCCTATCTGATTGTTGCTGAGCTCCAGGTAGCGCAGATGTGCCAGCGAGGTGAGCGGCGCCAGGTCGCTCAACCGGTTATCGTCCAGGGCCAGTCGGTGCAGATTTGCCGCGTTCTCGATACCCTCCAGGTTCGTGATGTCGAGGGCCGACGCGTCCAGCTCATCCAGCGACATGAGCGCGGAAGTGTCCAGCAGCCCCTGGGGCTGGTTCAGCGCTGCCCGTACGGCGCTCTCCAGACCGGGATCGGCCAGTGGGCTGAGCTCCGGCATGTCCCCGGGAGAGACGCTGTCTTCGTCGCTGTCCAGCGCGGCGCTGCTGCCGCAGCCCGCGGCCGACACCGAAGCTGCGAGAAGCAGCCAGGCGATCAGCGAGTCACCCCGAACCATTATTCGACACCCGCGTATACAGTCAGATAACCGCGCGTGCGCACGCGCGTGCCCTCGATCTTGAAGTGCTGTCGGCTGATCGAGAAACCCAGCACGGTCGTCAGACGATACCCCTGGTAGTCCGAAACGTCGGCCAGCTGGGCCAGCCCCGTCAGCTCGGTGAAGCTGTCTTCCGCCCCGGGTGGTGGCGGGTTGCTGAACTGCGTAAAGAGGTGGTACTCCAGACCCGCCTCCACGTGGCTGGAGAGCAGGATGGGCAGGCGAGCTTTCAGCAGGAACAGCTCGCTGAGCTCGAGTCGCTTGCCCCTGCTTCGCATGAGGGGTACCTGGCGACGGAACTCGGACTTCCACGCCGGTACGAGGATGAGATCGGCCAGGAACAGGCGATACTGCACCTTGTTGATGAATCCGAGAAATGACGACCGCTCACGCATGTCGCGCTGGACGAGCTCCCTGAAACCGTCGTTCTGATGGTAAAGCTGCCATTTCGCGAGGTGGCTCAGCAGGAGTCCGGGAACTCGCGTGTATTCCATCTTCAGCCAGCTGCTGTTGATCCAGGTATTCTGCGCTGACAGGATGTCGGGGACTGGCAGCAGTTCTCCCCTAGAGTTGGGCGGCTGGCGCCACTGAATGAGGTCGTCTCGGATCGTGTCACGCACCTTGCGCAAGTCCTGTGAAAAGCGAACCCGCCCGAGGCCTGGAACCGTCCTGTCGCCGTTCACGAGTACGTAGGTAGCCAGGTTGCGCCTCTTGTCGGCGATCTGAGAAACGCGCATCTGACCGGCGGTAAAACGGATGTCCTCGGTCGCATGGACGCCGCCATAGATGTTGTATCCGCGCCGATCCCGCCTGTATGGATAGTCGGCCTCTTCGTCGTTCTCGAACCGGTCGATCCAGCCGTTGTGATTCATGTCGACGCCATAGAGAAACTCCGGCCGGTCGGAATGGAACCGAAGGAAGGGTTCCTCGTAGTCCGGAATCCGGTTAGGGCTGTTTTCCGAGTCATTCTGGTTGAAGTCTGAAATCAGATCGTTGTTTTCATCCCATCCTGGGAAGATGCGCACATCCCCCGTGCCGTAATCGTGACGCTTCCAATCGGGGAAGCGGTCCTGGTCGTCGTTGTCGTCGACGAATTCGAAGCGTCGCAGGGAGCTTCCATAGTCGACGATGCCGCTGGTGTTTACCACCGTCATCGAGGTGGAATACCGCGGACTCACCGCAAACACTTCGCCAGAGGAAAACCACGGGTACGCGGTCTTCGAGAGATTGACCATCCAGGCCTCGGCCTGGGTGCTGGCCGTATGGTGCTTCTGCCGCACGGGATTCGGGTATTTCCGAAACTGGTGGTTGATGTCCAGTTCCATGTAGGCCCTGAGGCCTTGCAGATCATCGAGTTCAAGCGTAAGGCCGGTGATCTGGTTGG
>PVBE010631480.1_pt1 | contig 10027 bp, 6 predicted proteins | sample 1631181 | NCBI WGS metagenome assembly PVBE01 (sample SAMN08397723, study PRJNA350692) | Marine metagenome, whole genome shotgun sequencing project. | isolation source: water | place: Pacific Ocean | collected 2012-04 | reverse complement strand
TGAAAAAGGCCGTAGATTTGGGCTTTCGTGAATTTTCTCGTGCCTACGGTGAGGGGATAGAGATTTTTTTTGAACCGTTGCTATTTTTCCTGGTTTGGTTTGAGAGGTTGTTGTCGAACACTCCCTGGCCACTGATCATCCTAATTGTTGGCGTCCTAGCTTGGGTAGGCGCTCGCAGTTGGTTCGTGGTTGCTGGCACCATGGCCTCATTCCTCTTGATCGGCTATTTCGGCATGTGGGAAGACACGATGGCCACCCTAGCTATTATTTCCGTAGCGACGTTTCTTTGTGTCGCTGTTGGCATCCCACTGGGGATCTTGATGGCGCGTTCCGATCGCACACAGGCTATGATTACACCCGCTCTGGATGTAATGCAGACAATTCCGAGCTTCGTTTACTTGATTCCAGTGGTCATGCTGCTGGGTATAGGCAAGGTGCCAGGCCTACTGGCTGTGTGCATATACGCCAGCCCGCCGATCGTGCGCCTGACGAATCTGGGCATTAGGTTGGTAGATAAAGATGTTTTGGAGGCTGCAGAGGCGTTCGGTGCAAGCTACCGTCAGAAACTGTTTGGTGTTCAAATGCCATTAGCGCTGCCTAACATATTTGCCGGCGTGAACCAGACCATAATGATGGCGTTGGCGATGGTAGTTATTGCCTCAATGATCGGCGTGAAGGGCTTGGGCTTGCCGGTGCTACGAGCAATTTCTAACCAGTACCTGGCTCTGGGGTTGATGAACGGTCTGGCCATCGTGGCGCTAGCTATTATTTTTGATCGTATCTCTCAGAATTTCGGCAAGCGACTTCAAAAACACCGGGAAGGTGGGCTAGGTGTCTAAAATCCAAGTTGAAATTAAGAATCTCTATAAGATTTTTGGAGCGAACCCCCTTAGCGTAATTGATAATGTCAGGGACGGAGCTTCTAAGCAGGAACTGCTGGAGAAGCACGATCACGTGCTCGGATTGAAAGATGTGAACGTCCGTATTCCAGCCCGTGGTATTCAGGTTATTATGGGTCTGTCCGGGTCTGGTAAATCCACCCTAATCCGGCATATCAACAGGCTTATAGAACCCACATCCGGTGAGATTATTGTCGACGGCCGCAATGTTTTGGAGATGGACGTAACTGAATTGCGTGATTTCCGACGGTTCAAAGCATCCATGGTGTTTCAGCGCTTCGGCCTGTTTCCGCACCGCACGGTTCTGCGCAACGTCACCTACGGCCTTAAGGTGCAGGGACTCGATCGCGAAAGCCGACGCGAAAAGGCGCGCCAGTGGGTCGACCTCGTGGGCCTCTCGGGTTACGAGGACATGTACCCGAGCGAGCTTTCAGGCGGCATGCAACAGCGCGTTGGCTTGGCCAGAGCGCTCGCGACAGACGCCGACATCCTGTTGATGGACGAGGCGTTCAGCGCGCTCGATCCCTTGATCCGCCGCGAGATGCAGGACCAGCTAATCGCGCTCCAGAACAAGCTCCACAAGACCATCGTTTTCATCACCCACGATCTGGATGAAGCACTGCGAATCGGGGACAACATTGCGATCTTGCGAGATGGGTCCAGCGCGCAAGAAGGATCGCCGCAGGACATCATCCTGAATCCAGCGGATGATTATGTGGCCGACTTCACCAAGGACATTAACCGCGGCCGTGTTCTGCAGGTTGCTTCCATCATGGATAGCAAGAAGCCGGGTGCCGGGCCTAAGATCGAGCGAAACATGGTGATAGAGGATGCGCTGCAGGTGCTCTCGAATGCTGGTGCGACGACGGCTATCGTCACTCATAACGCCAAGTCTGTTGGTTCGGCCGACGTGCACAAGATGATTGCCGCCCTCGCCAAGCCGAAAGTTGGAACTGGCCATACCGAGACCTATAGCTAGAGTGCGGTGGCGTGTCGGCGCGCCGAACTGAGAGACTCTAGCTTGCCCTCACTGAACGAAGGTCGAATCGGGCCTTTTCGGGTTGATGGTTTTGGGTGCTGGTGGGCGATACGCGAGGCTGCTGTGGGGTCTTACCGTATTGTAGTGCTGCCAGATGCGCTCCACCCGCTTGTGGTTCACGATCCAGCCTTACAACCGCAGCATCGCCGCGATCCGGCGGTAGCCGTAACGACTATACTGACTCGCCAACCAGATGATCGCTATCGTCAACGCTTCCTCATTGTCAGGCACCACACGCCGATGCCGTTGCGTCGATCGGAACTGGCCAAGGACCCGGCAGATTCGACGTTCCGATGCCCCGAGCCTCTGACGGGCGTGAACAACACACCGCCGGCGGCGCCCGGGGCTTAGAAGTTTCCCTCCGCGGCTTCCTTGAGGATCAGCTTGTCCAGCGTCAGGTCCGCCACAGCTCGACGGAGACGGGTGTTCTCACGTTCAAGGTCCCTCAGACGACGCGCCTGGTCCAGCTTCAGGCCGCCGTACTACCGACGCCACCGGTAATGGGTCTGTTCAGTGATCTCTAGTTCTCGGCAGGCTTCGGCAACCTTCTGTCCTTGCGCCGGTGTCCGGGGCCACCTAGACGGACAGTGCGCTAGGCGATCGCGTGCACTTGGGCATCGACGACGGCTAGCGCGCTCATGTTCACCAGACCCCGCGCGGTTACCGCGGGTGTCAATACGTGGGCGGCGGCGGCACCCAAGAGGATCGGCCCGACCGAAATACCCTCGCCTAGCGCCTTCAACAGGTTGAACGCAATGTTGGCGGAGTCGAGGGTCGGCAGCACGAGTAAGTTGGGCTGGCCGGAAAGGCGCGAATTGGGGAAGACGCGCTCGCGGATCTCCTCGTTCAAGGCGGTGTCGGCGCGCATCTCGCCTTCCACCTCGAGTTCGGGTGCGCGAAGGCTGAGAAGGCGCACCGCTTCACGCATCTTGAGAGCGGACGCGGTATCCACGGTTCCGAAGTCCGAATGCGAAAGCAGCGCCGCCTTGGGCACCAAGCCGAAACGGCGGACGAATTCGGCCGCCAGCAGCGTCATCTCGACAACCTCGTCGGTCGATGGGTCGGCGCTCACGTGCGTGTCGCACAGGAAGTAGGCGCCGGTTGGCAATAAGAGCACGTCCAGTGCCGCGACCGTGGGGGCGCCTTCGCTGACGCCGAGGACGTCGAGGACGTGCTTCAGGTGGCGATCGTATTCGCCAAAGGTGCCGCAGATCATGGCGTCCGCCTCGCCGCGCTTGACCATAAGCGCGGCGATGACGGTGGTGTCGGTGCGAATGATCGTGCGCGCGGCGTCGGGCGAGACGCCGTGGCGTTCCATGATCCCGTGATAGGTCCGCCAGTAGGCGTCGTAGCGGGGATCTTCCTCGGGGTTGACCAACTCGAAGTCGCGCCCAGGGCGGATGCGCAGGCCCAGCCGCTCGATCCGTGCTTCGACCACCGCCGGCCGGCCGATGAGGATCGGGCGTGCGAGCCCTTCATCGAGGACGACCTGGACCGCCCTAAGCACGCGGTAGTCCTCGCCCTCGGCATAGACGAGGCGCTTGGGCGCATTCTTCGCCTGATCGAAGATGGGCCGCATCAGAAGCCCGGTGCGGAAGACGAACTCGCCGAGGCGATCGCGGTAAGCGTCGAAGTCTTTGATCGGGTGCGCAGCCACACCTGAGTCCATGGCCGCCTTGGCGACCGCCGGCGCCAACTGAACGATGAGGCGGGGGTCGAACGGCTTGGGGATCAGGTACTCGGGCCCGAATTGCAGCTCTTCATTGGCATAGGCCTTGGCCACGATCTCCGACGATTCGGCGGTCGCCAGATCGGCGATCGCTTTCAGACACGCCGCCTTCATCTCCTCGTTGATGGCGCGCGCGCCCACGTCCAGCGCACCGCGGAAGATGAAGGGAAAGCAGAGAACGTTGTTGACCTGGTTCGGATAGTCCGACCGGCCGGTCGCCACCATGGCGTCGGGACGCGCGGCCATCGCGTCCTCGGGCGTGATCTCCGGAACCGGGTTGGCAAGCGCCATGATCAGGGGGCGTTCGGCCATGGTCTTCAACATCCGGGGCTCGAGCACGCCGGGCACCGAGACGCCGAGGAAGATATCGGCGCCATGGAGCGCGTCGGCGAGTGAGCGCGCCTCGGTCTTAGTCGCGTAGCGGCGCTTTTCCGGCGTCATTTCGCCGGTGCGCCCGGCGTGGACCACGCCCTGGCTGTCGACCAGCGTGATGTTCTTCTTGCGAAGCCCCATGTGCACGAGCAAATCGAGACAGGCGATTCCGGCCGCGCCAGCGCCGTTGGCGACGAGGCGTACCTTGCGGAGGTCCTTCTTCGCGATCCGAAGGCCGTTGACGATGGCGGCGCCGGCGACGATGGCGGTGCCGTGCTGGTCGTCATGGAATACTGGGATGTTAAGCCGCTCACGCAGCCGGCGCTCAATTTCGAAGCACTCCGGCGCCTTGATGTCCTCAAGGTTGATGGCGCCGAAAGTCGGCTCGAGGCTGGCCACCACGTCGACGAACCGATCGACATCGGTCGCGTCCACCTCGATATCGAAGACGTCGATACCGGCGAACTTCTTGAACAGCACAGCCTTGCCTTCCATGACCGGTTTGGCGGCAAGCGGCCCGATCGCGCCGAGTCCCAGTACCGCCGTACCGTTCGAGATGACGGCAACCAGGTTGCCCTTCGCGGTGACCGTGAAGGCCTCATCGGCGTTGTCGACGATGGCGCGGCACGCCGCCGCGACGCCCGGCGAATACGCCAGCGCAAGGTCGCGCTGGGTTGCGAGCGGTTTGGTCGGGATGATGGCGAGCTTGCCCGGCGGCTTGCGGCGGTGGTAGCTGAGTGCCGTCTGTTCGAGGGCCTCGGCTCTGGCGTTGCGCGCATCGGAGTTTTTTGGTGACATAGCGACTCTCTTATGATCTGCGGCGATTGAGTGGCTCGGTCGAATGATGATCCGCAAGCGTAGGCTTGCTGGTCACGCCCCGGCAACAGAATTCCCTCGCCTCGATCGTTATTCGTCGGCATGGAATCGCACCAGTCCCAACCCTTGCCCACCCACCCACGGAATGGTTCCCTTGGAGGGGCCGGGTGGGGTTGCGGGCTGGAGCCTACTAAACGTATAAGGCGCTCGCCTCAGCATCGGGGGTGGCAAGCGCGGGGGGGGGCGCTATCCTCGCCGGCCCCGCACGCGCCCCTAGCCGCGCCCCTGCCGCCCGGATGGTTAAACCCCATGGATCCAAGCCCGCAAAGCCGCCACGCGCACGGACTCGCGTATTCCGCGGCCGGCATGATTGTGATCAGTCCCGATGCGCTGCTCTTGCGCCTGATCCGGGACGCGGACGTGTGGGAAATTATCTTCTACCGCTCGCTCCTTACCTGGCTCAGCCTCGCGGTCTTGCTGACGTTTCGCTACCGGGGCCGACTGTTTGGGTTGTGGCGGGGCGCGGGCCGCGCCGGTGCCGCGTCCGCAGTGCTGATGGGGGTCAGCAACTTCGCCTTCGTCGGCGCAATCCTGAATACGACGGTCGCCAACACACTGGTGATCATTGCGACCATGCCGCTGTTCGCGGCGGTGCTCGGCTGGCTGCTGATCCGCGAGCGGGTGCGGCTGAGGACCTGGATCGCAATCTCCGTAGCGTTTTCCGGCATCGTCGTCATCTTCGCCGAATCGCTGGGGACCGGAAACTGGATCGGCGATCTGATGGCCATGACGGCGGCGCTGATGCAGGCCTTGAACCTGGTGATTTTGCGCACCACCGGGCCGCGCGACATGTCGGGTGCGGTTTGTCTGTCGGGTTTCGCGGGAGCGGCATTGCTGTTGCCGTTCGCCTCACCGGCCGCGGTCGGTGCACACGATCTCGGAATCCTGGCGCTTCTCGGGCTGGTGGTCCTGCCCTTGGCGCTGACGCTCTTCATTGCCGGCGCGCGCACCGCGCCGGCCGCCGAGGTCGCCCTGATGGCACTCTTGGAGACCGTGCTGGGGCCGCTTTGGGCCTGGCTCGGGGTCGGTGAGGTGCCGAGCGTGCGGGCGCTCGCAGGCGGCGCGCTGGTACTTGGCGCCATCCTCGCCAACGCCCTTCTGGCGCTAAGGGAAGGACGGTCCGGGCAGTGGCGTTTACGTCTTGATGCCGACAAGAGGTCCCCTCGCATGCCCTGAAGCTGCGAGAAGCTTGCGACGCCCGTCCCTTTACAACGTCGGCGAGTGCTCGAAGAAGGTGGATACTGCGGCGCTGGCGACACCGACCTTGAAGCGCTCGATCGAGAAGGGGGCGATGTCCATGGAGGGGGCAACGCCGCGGATCGTTTCGGCGACAAGGCGCGCGCAGAGCGGCCCGCTGGTGAAGCCCACCGAGGCCAGCGAGACGAAGAGTCCCGGCAATCCGGGCACGGGGCCGAGCACGGGGCTTCCGTCGATTATGATATTGATGAAGCCGGTCCAGGTGCGGAGCAATCGCAGCTCGGCGAGCTGTGGCACCAGGCGCGCCGCGACCCAGAGATTGCCCGCGATGCTGGACCGAAGCACCCGGGGGTTGGCCGCGTCGGAATCCTCGTCCGCCGGCCAGCCGCCGCCGACGATCATGGAGCCGTCGGACGCCTGCTTGAGCGTCAGCCGCCGTCCCATGTGCTGGATCAAGTGTGGGACGAGGGGCGCCGCCGTTTCCGTCACGTTCATGTGGAGCGCCCGGCGGTTCACCGGAAGCTCCACGCCCACCATCGCCGCGACCTCGCCGGACCACGCGCCCGCGGCGACGACCACGCGGCGTGCGCGGATCCGACCACGGCTGGTTTCGGCTTCGAAGGCGTCGCCGTTCCGCGCGAGCGCCCGAAGCTCGGTGTGGCGGAAGAAGCGCGCGCCCGCGCGCTCGGCGCCGCGCGCCAGCGCCGGGGTCGCGAGGATCGGGTTCACCTTGCCCTCGTATGGACAAAAGCTCGCGCCGATCACGGCGTCGGAGAAGTAGGGTGCGAGCGCGCCAAGCTCGTTTCCGCTGACGACGCGCGAATCGACGCCGCACTCGCGCTCGCGCGCCGACTTGCGCTCCAAGAGGCGCATTTCTTCGTCGGTCTCGGCGACCATGAATCCGCCCTCGGCGCTGAACTCGATGTCGCAGTCGAGCTCATGGCTAAGTGCGCGCCAGACTTCGATGGCCTCGACGTAGATCGGCAGCGGCCGCTGGGTGGCGGCGATCGCGTCCGGATCCTCGACCCGCGCCCAATGGGAAAGGATCTGGACGTGCAAAGAGCCCGCGTTGGTTCCCGACGCCTGGGTGTTCAAGTCGTGGCGGTCGATGACGGCGACCTCCACGCCCTCGCGCGCCAGATAGTAGGCAAGCGCGCAGCCCATGATGCCGCCGCCGACCACGAGCACATCGGTGTCGGCGATCATCGCCGTTCACCCGGCTTGTCCGCGTCGCGGATGCGGGTCGGGCCTTTCTCGAGGTACTCGGCGTAGCGCATCATCGGCAATTCGAAGCGGTCGTTGGTGCGAACGTAGAGGCTTCCGAACAGCCGCCCGACCGGGCTGTACGCGGCCGCGTCGATGGTGAGGGTGTCGTCGTCGATCAGCTCGTCGCGCACGTGCATCCACAGAATCTCGCCGACCACCACCTGGCGGAAGGAGCCGAACTCGAGCGCCGCCAGTCGGCGGCACTCCATGGCGACCGGCGATTCGACGATGCGGGCGGGCGCGACGGCGACCGAGGGCGCGAGCGTGAGGCCGGCGGCGTCGGTCTCGCTGGTCTCGGGCGGGAAGTCGACGGCGCAGACGTTCATGCGCTCGGCGATCGCCTCGTCCACGAGGTTGACGACGAACTCGCCGGTCTCGTGGATGTTCTTCGTCGTGTCCTTGATTTCGCCGGCGTGCACCGATTGGGCGCCGTGGACCTGGAGCCCGAGCACGATCACCGGCGGGTCCTCGCCCATGTAGTTGAAGGCGCTGAAGGGCGCGGCGTTGTCGACGCCGGCCGCACTGCGGCTCGTCACCAGCGCGATTGGCCGCGGCACGATGAAGCCGGCGATCAGCTTGTAACGGTCCTTCGGCGCGAGCGGCGCCATTTCGATCAACATGGGTGCTCTCCGGGCAGCCGATCGCGCTCGCGGCCCTGGTGAGGCCTACTCGGCGGCCGCGTCCAGCGTGCCTACGCCGAACCGGGCGAGGCCGTCGCGGAGCTCGGTCAAGTGCGGTTCGGCGAGGGGCTTGAGCGGGAGCCGGGGGTAGCCTCCCGGAAGGCCGCGGATGTTCATGGCCGCCTTGGTGGCGCAGTACATGTTGCGGTCCTGGCCGTCCAGGAACAGGCGGAACTCGAGCCCGGTGCGCTGGAGGCGCGCCGCCGCCTCGTCGTCGCCCGATTCGATGGCGCGGAACAGCCCGATGGTGAGCTCCGGCCAGACGTTGGAGTAGGTGTCGATCCAGCCTTCGGCGCCCAGTTTCATGGCCGCGATCCCGAACATGGTCGAAGGCCCGATGAGGATGCGGATGCGATCGCCGGCAAGCACGTGGGTCAAGTAGAAGTTGTTGAAGTCGAAGGAACTGTCCTTGATGGCAACTACGCATTCGACGTCGGCGAGCCGCCGCACGAGGGCGGGCGTCAGGTCGAACGACAGCGACGGCAGGTTGTAGAGCATTACCGGGATCTTGACCGCGTCCGAGACCGCCTCGTAATGCGCGATGACGTCTTCGACAGACGGTTTCACGAAGTAGGGCGGGATGATCATCACGCCATCGCAGCCCACCTCACGGGCGTAAGCCGTCAGCTCGATCACGTCGGGGGTGCGGATCGCGCCGGTGCCCCCGATCACCGTAATTCGCCCGGCCGCCGCCTCGACGGCCAGCGCCAGCACGCGCTTGCGCTCTTCGGTGGTCTGGGCCCAAAACTCGCCCGTGCAGCCGTTGGCGACCACGCCGCCCGCGCCCTGGGCGACCAGGTTTTCGATGTTGCGGCGAAAGCCGTTCTCGTCGATGGCGCCGTCGGCATCGAACGGCGTGACCACCGCGGTGAAGGGGCCGTGCCAGTCCACCGTCGTTCTGTCCATGGAGTTTCCTCCGCGAATTCGCGCGCACTCAAGACCCGCCCGCGTATTAAGACCGCGCGCGGGCCGCGACGCAAGGGGTGGGCGCGCTTGCGCCCGGCGGCTCGGCGGCCTTGTTCGCGAGAGCCGCTGGGGCTAGCCTTCGGCGTTTCCGCCTGCCCGCTTATACGAAGCGCGAAGGACCCGCCATGAAGCATCCCCGAGAGCGCATCGCGTACTCCGCCATTGCCGAGCGCCCGCCGCTCGCGCTCCCGGACGGTGCCACGCTGGTGGTCTGGCCGGTGGTCAACGTCGAGGAATGGGAGATCACGCGGGCCATGGCGCGCCACGCCTCGGGTCCGCCCATGGGGGTGGCGCAAATCCCCGATTTTCCCAACTGGACGTGGCACGAATACGGGATGCGGGTGGGGTTCTGGCGGCTTCGCGACGCTTTCGCGAAACTCGGGATCACGCCGACGCTTTCTTTGAACGCGGGCGTCTCCGAGACCTGCCCGGCGGTGCCGCAGGCCGCGCGCGACGCCGGCTGGGAGTTCATGGCGCACTGCGTTGTGCAGATGCCGATCTCGCAGATCGAGGACCAGCGCCAGATGATCCGCCGCTCGGTCGAGATCATCGAGGAGTTCACGGGCAAACGCCCGCGCGGCTGGCTGGGGCCGGGCCGCAGCCAGACTTACCATACCCTCGACTACGTGGCCGAGGCCGGGCTCGAATACTTCGCCGACTGGATCCTGGACGACCAGCCGATCATGGTGGAGACCGCGCACGGGCCCATCGTTTCGATCCCCTATACGGTCGAGATCAACGACATCACCGTCAACGTGTCGCACATGCAGCCCTCGGACGGGCTGATGCGGCGCGCCGTCGACGCCTTCGATCGCCTGTATGCCGAATCCAAGGCCTCGGCCCGGGTGATGGCGGTCGGCGTGCACCCCTACGTCTCGGGCGCGGCGCACCGGATCCGTTACTTCGAGGAGATGCTCGCCTACTTCGCCAAGCACGACGGTGTCGTATTCTGGACCGGCGAGCAGATCCTGGACTGGTTCAAGGCCGAGATCGGCAAGCAAGG
>PVBE010434936.1_pt1 | contig 10027 bp, 6 predicted proteins | sample 1631181 | NCBI WGS metagenome assembly PVBE01 (sample SAMN08397723, study PRJNA350692) | Marine metagenome, whole genome shotgun sequencing project. | isolation source: water | place: Pacific Ocean | collected 2012-04 | reverse complement strand
TCCTCGAACTCGCCCTTCTCGTCCTTGATCACGGAGGCGTTCTTGGCGAGCACCTCGTTGATGGTGATCGGGGACAGACCCGGCTTGTAGCGGACGCGGTAGCGCGGCGCAGCGAACGCCGCTGTATCCGGGGAGTAGCTGGCAGCGCCGCCCTGCGCGGTCGCGCTGAGCGCGCCGATGTAGTAGCGGATCGACTCGCCGCCCGCGGTGTGCATCGTCGCCGGAACGATCGCGCCGAAGACCCCGTCGTTCGCAGCACCATCGCCGTGGTTGCCGTCGTCGAACATCGTGAGCTTCAGCCAGTCGCCCACTCGGCGGTAGTAGAGCGTGGTTGCACCCATCGCCACGGTGTTCGTGATCTTGGCCGTGATGGCCACCGGCGCGCCAATGCTGGCCTGTGACGGGGTGACCATCACGTTGGTGATCGCCGGACGCGCAGCTTTGTACTCGGTCAGTTTCGTGATCGCGGCGACGCGCCCGTCGACGAGCTGTTTGACGCCAGGGATTTCCGTCCTGAAGAAGGACGAGTTGACGTACATCTGCTTCGTGACGTTGTCCTTGAACATCGTGTACGAGTAGAGCTTGTTCGTGTCGGCTTGCACCGCGGCGTCGATGAGATTCTGGTACTTCGTGACGAGCGGACCGATCTTCGCCCACGAGAAGTCCTCGTCGATCAAGGTCTTGACGTGGTGCATGTATCGCGCTCGCCACTCCGGAACGACGTTGAACATCTTGCCGAGCAGCGGTCGCGACGAACGCACGTTGTAGAATGGGGTGAGGTTCAGCCGCGCACTTATGCTCATCCCCGCCGCGTAGCCGCCAAAGCTCTCGTTCATGTCCCACGGCAGCATGCTGATGTGATCGTGATACTCGTCGTGGTAGAGGTAGTAGTCGTTGCCACGATTGACGTAGCTGTCGAGATTCACCAGCACGATGTTGAGCGACAGGTACCAGAGCGCCTGGTCGACGTCGAAGACCTTCGGAAGGGCGGTCTCGAGCTGGGCATTCGCCGTGTTGTTCAGGACGTTGCACAGATCGCGGACGTCCTCCCAGGGTTTGATCGAGTTCGCCAGGTTCGCCTTGAGTTCGTAGGCGTTCTTGTAGTTCTGCAGTGTCGTGCCGAGCCACTGCAACGCGGAATTTCCCCGACCGGAGCTCGCCGGCGGGTCGCAGCGGTAGCGGTTGCCGTCGTTGCCGTTGTACCACCGTCCAATGAACTTCTTGTCCGGCTGCTGGACGTTGATGTACAGGCCGAAGTACGAGCCGTTGATGTAGACCTTCGCGTAGTTCGCCTTCGGCGCGGGCATGTACTTGCGCAGCAACCCGTAGGCGAGGACCTCGCGGCAGAGGGTCGGATCGTTGAACCCGTTGCTGAGATTCAGGCTGTCGTACCCCATCAACTCCTGACCAGGCACAAACGCGTCCATCGTCAAGTTGATGGACTTCTTCGTTCCTACAGCGAGGTAGGACGACACACCACGGAAGCGGACACCGACGTCCTTGTAGAGCACGCTGTCGACCACCAGGTTTGCCTTGACGTTTGTGTTGCTACTTCGCGCGGATTGCAGGTCGTTGTACCAAGTCGAGCTCGCGAACGTGAAATAGAACGTCCGCAGCGTGTCCACGTCGTAGAGCCCCGGGGACTGGCACGGAGTAGGCGCCGTGAGCGCCAGCAAGGCGCCCGTACAAAGGAAGCGAATCGATCCGCGCATGCGTACTTTGTGAGTTCCTGACTTGGCGTGACTACTTGCAGACAATGAAGTGCACCGCGTTCGAGGCCGTGAACCCCTTCGAGTCGGTGCCGCCAACCTGCAGGAAGATCGAGGTACCTGCCGTGGACGGAGTGTTGGGAATGGGAAGTTTCAAGCTGAACGCACCCATGGCATCCGTCGGGACCGGGAACGGCCCGATGAGGACCGGACCGCCGACCAACAGCACGAGGTCTGAACCGAGTCGGAAGTGGCCTCCAGCGGTCCCGAGGAACAGCAAACCGATACCGCTCTTCGGACCATTGGTCAGCTTCAAGTCAGGAGAGGATCCGACCTTGGGTTCACCGACGAGGGTCAGCCGGAAACGGTGCGTGAACGGATCGAACGCGTCGAATTCGCGCTCGCCGCATGCCATGACATTGCCCTTGACGGGAGATGGCGTGAGGTAGGTCACCCAGGGCAATCCTCCGTCATCCAGTCGTCCACACGAGATGTCCGCGAGCTGCGGACCAAACTCGATGTTGTCCGCCATGGTGAGGCCGTCGGTATTGAACAGCATCACGTGTTCGCCGTTGGTAGCGGAGATCTTGAAGTTCGCGTGGAGAGGACCGTCTAGTTGGTCCTCGTCGCACCAGACGATGATCTTGCCGTTCGCCGGAATGTATGTCCCGTTCGGGATCTTCCACTTCGTGGCGTTGTCAAACTCGTCGGAGAGGTACATCCCACTGACGTTGACTGTCGAGCCCGAGGTGTTGGCGAGCTCAAGCCAATCCTCATACTCACCCTTCTCGTCCTTGAGTCCGGTTTCGTTCTTGGCGAGGAACTCGTTGACCACGATCGGACCGACTGACCGTGGGTAGCCCACTCTATAGGAAGGCGATCGGTTGGACGCGGTGCGGGGCAGGAAGGTGATCGCAGACGAGTTGGCCGACGTGTTGTGAGCGCTCGCGTAGTAATCGACGGTGCTGCCACCCTTCTGCTTCGGAATCTTCGCTCCGTACACGCCATCGTTCGCAGCACCATCGCCATGGTTGCCATCGTCGAACATCGGTGTTTCGATGTACGGCCCTAGCTCGCGGTAGTAGAGGGTGGCGCCGCCGATCGCGACCGAGCTCGAGACCTTCGCGGTCACCCAGACGTCCTGCTGGTGGGTCGGGTTCGCATTGCTGAGCATGAGGTTTGTGATGGTCGGCGAAGTGACCTTGACTTCGGCGTGCGCGCGAAGAGCCGTCACGCGCTGCGCGACGAAAGACTTGATGCCTGGAATCGTCCGATAGGACCAGCCCCACGCCCGAATGCGCACGTCCTTCTCCCAGTTGTCGGTGAAGTTCTGGTAGGTGTAGATGCCCTTGTTGTCATTCTTGACGAGCGTGTCGATCAGCGCCCGGTATCGCGCGACGCGCGGCCCCATCTTGGTCCAGTCGTACTCCGTATCGAGAATCGTGCGGATGTGCGCGAGGTAGCGCTGGCGCCACTTTGCGTTCTTCACCACCTTTGTGAACAGCGGTCGCGAACTGTGGTTCTCGTTGTAGAACGGCGACAGTCTGTAGACGGAGGCCTGACCGTCGGTGTATCCCCCGAAGCAGCCATTCGTGTCCCAGGGCGTCATGACCATGCGCCCATTTGTCTCGTCGGTGTTGATGTAGAAGTTGTGGCAGTAGCGACCGATGTAGCTGTCCAGCCAGATGAGGACCGACGCGTTGGCGTGCATCCAGATCGCGCTGTCGACGTCGAGCACCTTGGGCAACTCTGTGTACAGGCTGCCAGCCGTCGTGTTGTTGAGCACGTTGCAGACCTTGATCAGATCGGTCCACGGCGTCGGCGCGTTCTTGAGCTTGAGTTCGTAGTAGGTCTGATAAGACGACGGCAAACTGCCTAGCCACGTGAGTGCCGTCCTGGAAGCATACGCACCGAGATTCTGCCTTTCACCGCGGTAACGGTTCCCGTCGTTGTCGTCGAACCACTCCTTGAGCATGCCCTTGTTGACCTGCTGCGTATTGAAGTACGGGCCCCAACTCACGCCGTTGATGTAGAGATGGATGAAGTTGGACTTCGGCGTCGGCATGAACTTCTGGAAAATGCTGTACGAGACGATCTCGCGCATCCAGGAAGGGTCAGCGAAGTTGTTGTTGAAGTTCAGCGTCTTGTAGGTCTGAAACTTCCGGTCTGGGACGTACTCGTCGATCGAGATCTTGAATGCGCGCTTGAGTGAACTACTCGGCAGACCCCAGTACGACGAGTTGCCACGAAACCTCACGCCGACGTCCTTGAAGGTGACCCCATCGATCTTGAGATCGCACTTCATGTTCGTCTTCGTCGACCAGTTCGTCTTCAACGTGTTCCAGTAGTTCGTCCCCGAGAAGATCAGGTCGATGCGACGAACGACCGTGTCGTCGTAGAAATCCGGCGCGGCTTGTGCTACCACGAATTGGGGGAGACCGAGGAGCGCGAGGGTCACGATCAGGGCGAGTGGTCGGGTCATGGTTTTCTGCCTGGGAAAGCGATCTTGAGCCGGTGGGAGTAGGGCACGACGTACCTCATTTTGGCCTCAAATCACCGCGAAGGAGACAAGAGGTGAGGTATTGCCCTTTGGTTACCGATGCAGGGGCGATGGAATCTTATGTCCCCGTGACGGTCTGGATGTTCGTCGGCGGCGACCTCTTGCTGATCGCGGTGGGCATCGTCAGCCTCGTGGCGCTGAAGTGGCTGCTCCTGGACCGGGTGAGGGACGAGACCTTGCTACAGATGCGGCGGTGATTACGCTGCAGCGAGCGAACGCTCACCCGAGAAGGCGTGTGAGACGGGCGAGGTAGTTGATCGGGGCGTGGTCGGCGAGGGATTCGTGCGGGTCGAACCACCGACGAAGGTCTGCGAGCTCGGCGAGATCAGGGTCGGCATCCGCGGCGCTGGAATCCCGCGCCTCCAGATGATGCATCTCGCCAGCGTGGACGAACCCGAGCTTGGGGACGACCGGAGGCAGCGTCGTCACGATGTCACGACGATTGATGACGCGGAAGAGCGGCGCCGTCAGCGTCGCGACGAACTCGTCATCACCGACTCGCGGCGAGCCAAACGTGTAGGCGACCTCAGGCGGACGGTGCGAAGCAGCGAGTGTCGCGACCGCGCCACCGAGACTGTGACCCGTGTAGAAGATCGGGGCCTGTATCGAATCGAGATGCAACGCGACCTCGTCCCACACCTTGTGAAGGGCCCTCTGGAATCCCCGGTGCACCTTGCCACCGCGGGACCAACGGACCGGGACCGCGCGGACGTTCGTCAACCAATTGCGCAGATCCGCCGTTCCACGAAACACGAGCACGGCGAAGTCCGGTCCGTCGACCGGTCGCACTACGGCACACTGCGTGCTCGCCCCGCGAAAGGACTTCTCCTCGCGAAAGCCAGCGCGCGCGAGCATCTCTTGGCGGCCATCCCTCCGATAGATCACTCGAGCGAACTCCGCCATCCACCACGCCTGGCAGACATCGAACACCCGAATCTCGGGGTCGAACGGTGCCAAGCCCGCGGGCAAGGCGAAGAAGTCGGTCGCCTTCCCCGGATCGATCAGGGACTCCCATCGGTTGTCGAATTCCATGTCTACGGCGTCCCGACTACCGCGTCGGGCCGTCACACCGTACATTCCGGGCAGTATGCTCCGCAAGCAAGCGCTGATCTTCGACGCCTCTCTCATGGCCCTCGCCGCGTGCTCGGCACCTCCCACCGATCCTGCCTCGAATCCCGACTTCGCCAAGTTCCTCCCGGACACCGACGGCCTGTCCCACGTCGCGCGGATCACAGAGGACCTCTACCGCGGAGCGCAACCGACGGACCTCGGCTACGACACGCTGAGGAAGATGGGCATCAAGATCGTTATCAGCTTCCGACGGTTCAACACGAGCCGGAAAGTCGCTGAGGCAGCCGGTCTGAACTACGTCGCGATTCCGATCTACGCGAGTGTCGGGTCCAGTCCACCGAGCGATGCCCAGGTCAAACGGTTCTTCGACACCGTCTACGACCCTGCGAAACAACCCGTCTTCTTCCACTGCCAACACGGCAAGGACCGCACCGGCATGATGGCGGCGCTCTTTCGAATCGAGCGCGAGGGCTGGAGCAACACGAAGGCAATCGAAGAGATGCAGGCGTTCGGCTACCACGACGTCTTCAGGGATCTCATCGGCTATGTGCGGAAGTACAAACCGCGCGGACTTCACCGACAGCACTGACCCGCGGGGTTCAGGCCACTACGCGCAAAGGGATTCATGCGCCAACCACTCGTGCTCGATGCCGTCAAGGCTCCGCAGATCGACAGCGACGTGATCCCCGTTCTCAGGCACATCGAACCGCGCGCGGTGGTGCATGCCCGGAAACAACCTCCCGCCGACCATCGTGTTCAAAGCCGACGAAGTGTCGCGCCGGGGAATGAACTCCCCCCCCCCGAACGCCAGCATCCGTGTCCCATTCGACCGCGATGCGGTGCGCGGCGTTCTCCGACCCGAAACCGAGAAACGCCGGTAGAAAACGCGGTCGCATCCGCGCTAGCCGGATCAACCTCGTAGTTGACGAGCACACGCCGATCGACCAGGCCTCGAATGACTGGAGCGAGCAGCGGATTGGAGACGGAACTCCGCCGCCGAGTACCATATTTCACCACCCTGCTCCCACCTCACTCCCGGGCAACAAACTCGAGTCCCAGCCCGAGTAGGATGGCGAGAATCAAGACGCCAATCATGAAAGCCTCCCAGTTCCCGATCGGTTTGTCCCGCTCTGTCTCCGTCATCGCTCGTACACTCCCCTTCTCATGTGATACGGGCCATTGGCGATTGCAGAATGGGCCAATACATCGGCTACGCTCCGGCACCCCCTCGAGTTTCCTGCCCGAATGCGACTCAAGATCCTCCTCCCCGGTCTCGCGCTGATCTCACACTGCGCGACCAGCATCTGCGCGCAGGAAATCTCCATCGCGACGTTTGCAGCCGACGTCACGCCGCCGATCGGCAGTCCGCTGTGCGACGGCCTCGTCCTTCCCGCTCGGAAGATCGTCGATCGGTTGTCCGCCCGCGGCATCGCGATCTTCGGAAATGACAAGCCAATCGTGTTGTGTGCAGTGGACTGGGTCGGCATCGGCAACACGGGTCACGACCAATGGCGGCGCGCGCTCGCGGCGGCGGTCGAGACCACGGTCGATCGCGTATGCGTGCACGCACTCCATCCGCACGACGCACCTGGCTGTGACTTTGCGTCGGAGGCACTTCTCGTCGAGCACGGTCTCGGCGGAAAGATGTTCCCCGTCGAGTTCGCGCGCACGGCGATCGCGCGCACCGCGAACGCACTGAAGGCCGCTGTCAAGAAACGGGTCCGTATCACGCACTTCGCCATCGGCAAAGCCAAGGTCGAAGACGTCGCTTCCAACCGCCGCATCCTCGGCAAAAACGGCAAGGTCGCGCACGTCCGCTTCAGCAAGTGTGGGGATTCAAAGGTCCGCGCGATGCCCGAGGGAATCATCGATCCTTGGGTGCGCGTCGTGGGGTTCTTCCGTGGCGAGCACGCCGTCGCGGCGCTCAGCTACTACGCAACGCACCCGCAGAGTTACTACGGGAGTGGCGGCGTCAGTTGTGACTTCGTCGGCCTGGCCCGCAACCGATGCGACGGGGTAATTCACAGCGGTCACTGGGTGCACTTCAACGGCGCCGGAGGCAACGTCACGGCTGGCAAATACAACGACGGCAACCCCGCGCGCCGCGCCGAGCTCACGCAGCGACTCGCCGACGGCATGTCGAAGGCGTGGCGCGAAGCGAAACGCTTCCCGATCCGGACCGCGAAACTCGACTGGCGCACGGTCGCTGTCGCGTTGCCACCATCCACCCGGTTCGATGAGCAGGCTCTCCTTTCCCAAGTCGCGGACTCCAAGCTCGCCACCCGTGAACGCGTCCGCGCCGCCCGTGACCTCGTGTGGTTCCGGCGCACGAAGCGAGGTCACAAGATCACGCTCGCGTGTCTTTCCGTCGGGAAGGCCCGCATCCTCCATCTGCCCGGGGAGTTGTTCGTCGAGTATCAGATCTTCGCATCGAAGCTACGGTCGGATCTCGAAGTGTGCACCGCGGCGTACGGTGACTACGGCCCCGGCTACATCGGCACGAAGATCGCTTACTCACAGGGCGGCTACGAGACCGGTCGGGTGTCCCGCGTCGCGCCCGAAGTGGAGACCGTACTGCGTGACGGGATCCAGTCGATTCTCATGCCACGCGGAGGGTCCTACCGCGCCGGCACCGCCGTCGTGAAAATCACGCCGACGAAACCCGTGCGCCTCGCCGGCTACGCCAGCCGGACGAAGCCCTCTTCCGGAGTCCTGCAAGACGTCCACGCGAAGGCACTGGCGCTCGTCGATCCATCGGGCAAGCGAGCGCTCCTCCTCACCGCCGACCTCCTCGGCGTGACCAAAGCACTCGCCGACGCAGTGTGCCAACGCCTGGGGAAGGACCTCGGCCTGCCGCGTTCGGCGATCATGATCGCGACGTCGCACACGCACACCGCCCCCGCTCTCACGAGCCATCTCGCGCCGATGTTCAACTTCACGGAAGAAGAACGGGTGCGCGTCGATCGGTACACGGAGTTCGTCGAAGAACGCTTCGTCGACGTCGCGAAGAAGGCCTTCGCGCGACTCGCCCCCGCGAAACTCCACTGGGCGGTCGGTGAGTGTGGGTTCGCCGTCAACCGACGCAACAACGACGAAGCCAAGGTCCTCGAGCTGCGCGCCGCCGGCAAACTGAAAGGCCCGTTCGACCACGACGTACCCGTGCTCCGGGTCACAGACCCGAACGGCAAGCTCCGCGCAGTGGTGTTCGGCTACGCCTGCCACTGCACGGTCCTGAGCTTCCGCCGCGTGAGCGGTGACTACGCGGGCTTCGCCCAGAGCGAACTCGAGCAGCGGCACGAGGGCGCCGTCGCGATGTTCGTCGCCGGTTGCGGCGGCGACCAGAACCCGTTGCCGCGCCGCGACGTGAAGCTGGCGAAGCGCTACGGCGCGGAACTGGCGAAGAGCGTCGATGCCGCACTCACGGGAAAGATGACCGCGCTCACAGGTCCACTCCACACCGCATTCGGCTTGACATCGATTTCGTTCGACAAGGTGCCGACGAAGAAACAGCTGCAAGCGAGCCTGGAGGACAAGAACGTCTACAGGCGGCGCCACGCCCAACTCCTCCTCGACAGACTCGAGCGCGACGGCAAGATCGCAACACAGTACCCCTACCCCGTTCAGGCCTGGCGACTGGGCGACGAGCTGACGTGGGTCGCGCTCGGCGGCGAGGTCACGGTCGACTACTCGCTCGCGATCAAGAAGATCTTTGGCGGCAAGCGGACATGGGTCGCCGCCTACTGTAACGACGTGATGGGCTACATCCCCTCGCACCGAGTCTGGCGCGAGGGCGGCTACGAGGGCGGCGGCGCGATGCTCTACTACGGGCAGCCCTCTCGCTGGGCCGAGTCCGTCGAGACCGTCGTCATGGCGGCGGTCAAGCAAACCGTCGCGAAGACGCTGCAAGGCGAACTGCCACGCATCCCCCCGAAGACGCCTGAAGCGGCGTTGCAGACATTTCGTATCGCACCCAGCATCCGGGTTGAATTGGTCGCCGCGGAACCAGACGTCGTCGACCCGATCGACATGGAGTTCGACGAGCACGGCAACATCTGGGTGATCGAGATGCGCGACTACCCGTTCGATGAGCGGGACGGCCACAAGCCGACGGGTCGCGTGAGAGTGCTCGAGGACATAGACGGAGACGGGCGTGTCGACAAGAGCCGCGTGTTTGCCGACAAGCTATCGTGGCCAACCGCGATCGCGTGCTGGAAGGGTGGTGTCTTCGTCGCTTCCGCGCCCCACATCTACTACCTGAAGGACGAGAACGGCGACGGTCGTGCTGACCGCAGGGAGATCGTCTTCTCCGGATTCGGTCGCAACAACGTGCAGACGCTCGCGAACAACTTCGTTCTGCAACCCGACGGCTGGTTCTACGGCGCCGGAGGCGGCAACGGCGGCAAGATCGTGTCCAAGCGCAAGCCGAACCTCGCACCCGTGTTGCTCCGCGGGCGAGACTTCCGGTTCCACCCGGACGGGCGATTCGAATCACTCACGGGTGGCGGGCAGTTCGGGCACACCATCGACGACTTCGGTCGGCGCTTCGTCTGCAACAACTCGGACCACGCGCGGCACATCGTGCTCGAGCAACATTACGTCAACCGCAACCCTCTTCTCGCCGCACCGTCGCCCATCGCGTCGATAGCGGTCGAAGGGGGCTCCGGTCCGGTCTTCCGTCTCAGCCCGC
>PVBE010742988.1_pt1 | contig 10028 bp, 5 predicted proteins | sample 1631181 | NCBI WGS metagenome assembly PVBE01 (sample SAMN08397723, study PRJNA350692) | Marine metagenome, whole genome shotgun sequencing project. | isolation source: water | place: Pacific Ocean | collected 2012-04 | reverse complement strand
GCCTTCTCACCCGACGAGAAAACGCTCTACGTGGCCGATACGCAGGAGGGGCAGATCCGCGCCTTTGATGTGGCCGCAGACGGATCTCTTTCGGGCGGGCGCAAGCTGGCGGATGTTCCCGCGCCAGATGGCATTCGTGTAGATGCTGATGGCCGCGTATGGTCCTCGTCGAGCCTTGGCGTAGTGGTATTCGATGAATCGGGCGCAACAGCGCAGACGATTACCTTCCCCCAGCAGCCGTCGAATGTGGCTTTCGGGGGAAAGGATGGCAAAACCCTCTATGTGACGGCGCGCACCGCGGTCTATAAAATTCAGACTTCCGTGGCCGGCTCGAAGTAACGCGGCGGCAGCGCCTTGCGGCGAGGTTGCAACGGAGAGCGCATCAACCTAGAATGGAATTGTGGCTACTGTGAAAACGTTCTGTAGTACGCGCAACTTGATCGCGTAGTGTGGATCTCAAAACGCCTAATGATTGCATGACCGCAAGCAAACCCACTTGGAAAGAATAGATGGAAGAGATTCTCCTAACTCGACGCGGTCCAGAGGATGGCGGGAATTTCGAGTATCAATGGGCCGACGGTTATTTGGCGTCCCACTATATTTCCGATGTGGGGCGAAAGCGCGAGCACAACGAAGATTCGGTGATTCTCTGTTCGCCCGAGGATGAGGATCTTCTGGACGCCCGAGGCTGCCTTTTTGCCGTCGCCGATGGTATGGGTGGAGCGTCCGCGGGCGAACTCGCGAGTCAACTCGCCCTCGAATCCGCCATCGAATCGTTCTACACGGGCGATACCGAAACCGTTCCCGAGCAACTACGCGAAGCCATCGAGACGGCGAACGCGACGGTGTTTCGCGAGTCGCAGCAACACGCCGGGCTTGAGGGCATGGGCACCACATTTTCGGCGCTCGTGATCCGTGGCGATGGCGCCTACGTCGGTCAGGTAGGCGATAGCCGCGTCTACCTCTCGCGTGGCCACGAAGGTTTTCAACAGATTACCGAGGACCACTCCCTTGTCGCCGAGCAACTTCGCAGCGGCCTTATCAGCGAGGAGGAGGCGGAGAATCATTCGCTGAAAAATATGATCACCCGGGCCGTTGGGATCAAGCTTGACGTGGAAGTCGACCTCTTTTCGTTGAAGATTCAGCAGGGAGATTCCTTCCTCCTCTGCAGCGACGGCCTGTGCAATCTTGTCGACGACGACGATATCACCAACGCGCTTAGGATGGACAATATCAAGGACGCCGCCCGAATCCTCGTAGGCAAAGCTCTCGAAGCGGGGGGGAACGATAACGTTTCCGTCGCGGTCGTTCGCGTTGTGGGCGAGCCGTCGGATGTCCTGCCCCTGCAAAAGGGCGGCAGGGAAGTAGACGTCGTGCGCCCAGGCTTTTTTAGGAGACTTCTCAGCCTTTTTTTTTTAGTGGCGAGTCTTCGGCGGCGCCATGGCTCACGCTGGCTGGGATCATCCTTCTTGCCGCTCTCATCCGTTATCCCCTGATAGACCTCCCGCTCGACCGCGACGAGGGCGGCTACGCCTACGGGGGCCAGCGCATCCTTGAAGGCCATGCCACCTACGAAGATTTCTACACCATGCGCTACCCCGCCGTTTTCGGCGCTTACGCCATCATCATCGCGGTCCTCGGCCACACCCACACGGCCATCCACCTAGCCCTGCTGCTGATGAACGGTCTTAACACCGTGTTCGTATTCTTGCTGGGGCGGCGGCTCGCGGGGGAGGCGGTAGGCCTCACGGCCGCGACTTTTTTCGCTACGCTGTCTTTGGGCGTACACACCGAGGGCTTCTCCGCGAACAGCGAGCAATTCGTCATACTCTTTGCCTCCGCCGGGCTTTGCCTGCTCCTGCGAGGACTGGATCGTCGGGAGCGGCCGACGATCGCCGCCGCGGGCGCTTGCCTTGCCATGGCCTTCCTCATGAAACAACACGGCGCCACCTTCCTACTCTTCGGCGGCGTATACCTGTGTGCCGCGGAGTGGGGGAGCCTCCCCCGAGATGCCAAGGCTTCGGTCATCAGAATCGGCTCGTTCGCGGCGGGCGCTGTGGGTTGTCTTGCCTTGGCGCTTACCCACATCGTGGCCACCGGGCGGACCGGCGACTTCTACTTCTGGACATGGGGCTACGCCAGCCAATACGCATCCGCCACGCCGTTGAGCCAAGGGTGGGCCATTCTCTCCGCGCAGTTGCCCAGAGTCGTCACGCCTATGATCGTTATCTGGGCTCTTGCCGTAGGGGGGCTCTATTCGGCCGGGAAGGTCCGCGAGAGACGCCTTCTCTGGTTCCTATTCGGACTGCTTGTTTTCTCCTTCCTCGCGGCCAGCATTGGTTTCTATTACCGACCTCACTACTTCCGGCTCCTCTTTCCGGCCGTGTCGCTCCTAGCGGGCGTTGGCGCATGCGCCATGGCGAGAGCCTTCGCCTCCGGACCCCGCGCCGTGGCGGTCGTGATTCTCGTCGTAGCTTTGGCCGTCGGGTACTCCCTGTTCCACGAACGTGCCATCCTATTCCAATCCACGCCCGCCGAGGCGTCCCGAGAGACGGGCGGCGCCAATCCATCGTCGGAATCGTTGCCGGTCGCCGAATACATCGCCGACCACACCGAACCTGGGGACGCCATCGCCGTTTTCGGATCCGAACCTCAGATATACTTCTACGCGCACAGGCCCGCCGCCACCGGCCACATCTACACCTACCAACTGATGGAAGACCACCCCTTCGCGCTCAAGATGCAGCAACAATTCATCGAAGAAGTGGAACAAGCCGAACCAAAGTACGTCGTATGGGTTAACACTAACATCTTCGCATCCTGGCTGATCCGCGAGTCTTCCCATCCGCTTCTGTTCCAGTGGAGTGCAAGATTCCTGCGTGACGACTACGAACAAGTCGGCTTCGTAGACATCGTTTCCCCAATCAAGACTAACTACCGTTGGGGCGAGTCCGCCAACGACCTCCAATCCATTTCGTCGTCGGGCTACTTTCTGACGATCCACAGGAGAAAAGAAGCTACCCATCAGAGCGCCGTCCCCTGACGCATGTTGGTTCCCTTTCTAGCCCGGATATCTCAAATATCCAGCAAAAACGGCTGTAATTAGCGTTGACAAGAAGGTTCCGCATCTCGACTATATCGCTGGCTCCCGTCATCAGACCTCACCCAACCTCCCATGAATAATCCAGCCTCCGCGACGTCTGTTATTGCAGCGAGCGACCGCAAGGGAGATAATCGACATGTCCAGCGTAATTCGATTCGGTCTGATACTACTCACGGTGTCGATGACGGCCATCTTTTCTGGCGTGACTGCAGATGCGGCGGAACGCCACAGGGGCAACCACAGCCGCCGTCACACAGTCGAGCCGCGATTCGGGCTGAGCCATACGTCGCTGAAGGACCACAGGCCGCGGAGTACCTCAGGCACGTACCGGCTGCCGACGAACCGGACGCGTTCGCGGCACTCGATAGGCCAGTCCCGATACCCTTCGCGCCAGTATCGGAAATCGGAGCACTTCGGAGGACATCGCCGTCCCCGGCACAGTCACGGCCTGGCGTGCTATTGGAACGACGGAGGGTACCGCATACAGACTTACCGGCAGTGGGTTCCGCTGTGCAAAGTCCGGCACTACGTTCCGCCCGTATACCGAGATGTGTACGATGGTTCCCGGTGCCAGCGCGTTCTCGTTTCCGAGGGGTACCACGCGTACCGAATCCTGTCCGGCCACTACGAGACGAGATCCGTCAGGACGTGTACCCCGGGACACTGGTCTTGCCGCTTCTAATCCGAAGATCTCACCGCTTTACTACTGCGACGGAGCGCCTCCGCCGTAACAGAATTACTTGAACGGCAATCGAGATCAACATGAATAAGGGCGCGTACATGAACGGCGTCGATACCGTCCACTCGTGCGCCGCCCACCCAAAACTTAGCGGGCCCACGAAGCTGCCCACGCCTACGAGGCTCTCGTTGATACTCGTGCGGCGATGCTTTTTGACCGGATTCGCCATGCTATAGAACAGCGCGGCGAAAAACGCGGCGTACACGTTAACCCCCACAACGGTGTAACACGCGAGCAGCACGACCATCGAGTGCGTCGTCGCCAAGAGCCAACTGGCGGCGCAGGCCATCAATTCGAGGGCGACCACGAATCGAAAAGTATGACGCCAGGAGGCCGTGTGCCCCATGAACATAAAGACCGCGAAGCTCGCGGACGTAATTCCGAACGCGAGTATGGAAAAGAGTGTTGCGGCGCCCACAGGCCATCCTTCCACGGGCGGCGGCCCCGCGAAAAGCGTGAGCTGGCCATCGACTACCATGGCCTCGAAGTGCTTGGGAAAGACCGTCCGGCACGCGCTGAGGAGGCACCACCCGGTAACACAAGCTACCCAAGTCGGGAGCAAGTAGGTTTCGCTCAGACGCGTGTGGCTCTGGTGCTTTTCCTGGGTGCCTCGCGGCGCTTCTCCAAAATACGACCGCTCTTGCGGCTGAAAGAAGATAGCGGCGGCGGCGAAACTCGCGAACGCGAATAGGCACAGGTAGGGCAGACGGTAGTACTTGTCGAAAAGGTATCCGGAGAAGAGCGTGCCCAATGCCATGCCGAGGCTCCAGGATAGATTGAAGCGCGCCATGTAGCGGCCGCGCTTGCTCAGGTCCGGTTCGCCGCCCAGCCACGCGTGGAGGGTGGGCCACGCCAACGCCACGCACCCGAATCCGCACATGCTTAGGCACGCGAAGACAATCGGATCGCGAAAGAAAGAAGAGAGCAGAAAGAAACACGCGAACCCAAACACCCCGAGGGAGGCCACCCGAAGTTTAATTCGAGCTTTAGCAACAAGGCCGCCGCCCAAGATGCAGACTGCCGCGTAGCTCAGCGAAAGCCCAGCGCCGATGGCGCCCGACATCACAGCGCCGCCCCCGATCCGTTCGTAGACGTAGAAGGGCATCGCCGTGAAGCCTATCATCAACGCGAGGTCGAGGCAGAATCCGGATGCGTAATGTCGGTGTATAGGGTCAATCATGAGGGCAGGCCGTCTCGTTCCGTGCGCGACCGGCAGGAGTGTAGGCTTTCGCGCGACCGCATCGCAACCAACTTAGCTCGACGCGTTGGGCTCGATTGCGACCTCGGGTAGGGCGTGCTATACTCGGTTAGGATCGGGGGTCGGTGCTCCAATACAACGAGCGGTATAGCCGCAGTCGCTCCCGCTCAAACTTATTAATCTTTTGGGCAACTCCGGTTTCTTGAAAATGACTGAACGAGAAACGCAATCATCTAAGCATCCTGTACGCCGAGCGTTCGAAGTCTGCGGGTATGTCTTATTATTGATCTTTACGGTGCTGCTCGTTTTGTCGTGGATTGGCTTCTCGTTTTCGACCTCCACAATAAACGTCTTTCTCTTGTGCGCATCACTCTTTTGCTTGCACCGCGGTGGGCTTCATTCGAAATCCGCGAAGCGAATCTACTTGAACCTTTCGCTCTGCGCATTTATCGCGCTGTTTTTCGTTTTTTCGGCGCTAGTGCAAGGGCGGAACTACAATAAGGGCAGCGACTTCTACAGAGCGGAAGAATATTAGGAAACGCTTAAAGCATTTCAGAACGAAACGGATCTCTGGTATATTCGGCTGTTTGGAGACAATTTCAACGACCCCTGGGCACGCGAAAAGATCACCAGAATTTAATTGGAGCTGGGTGAATATGATGCTGCGAAAGAATCATATGACCGAGCCATGGACCGATATCGATTTCATTATGAGACGCGCACATCGATAGAGAAGACCTATCGGGTTACCTGGAGAAATCCAATGCCCTGGAAAGCGCACGTCATATCGAAACGAAGCAATGAATTGCTTTCGTGATGGGTGGGGAAGACGGTGCCAACCAGCGCATGCAGCGGACTTAGCCGCTGACGCGCGAGATTCTGTGAGCGCCTTTCACGTAATTGGATGTATGGCAGTATGTTACGCACGAACGGTGCTCATTGGCCGGTCGTATTCCGCGGCGAGGTCTTCTCCGAGAGTCGCGGTAAACGCGGATCGAGACCCCAAGGCCGGGGAAAGAAGAGGCACAACGCATTTGAACACTATGAACGCCGCGCGCCTCTTTGGCTTTCAGACTTCGCTGATTCTTCTGTCGGCGTGTCTCCTGCCTAGTGGAGTTCACGCCCAGCCCGGCTTCGAGCCCTTATCGGTTCGAGGGCAATTCCGCGACGCGCTAATCGACGAGCCGGGACGAAGCCTTTACGTCGCCGTCTATGATCGCAATGAAGTCTTACGCATAGACCTCGACACCGGGGAAGTGGCCGACACCGCGCAGGTCGAGAAGGGACCAGTAGCCCTCGCCTTGTCCCATGACCGCGCGACACTCGTCGTGGTCAACCGTCTATCAAACAACTTGTCCGTACTGTCCGCCGCGGATCTCAGCGTCGTGAGCGTCAACGCGCTTGGCGAGGGGCCGACTGCCATCGTGTCGCTCCCACCCGAGAAGTTCGCGATCGTCAATACCTACGACGATACGCTGTCGATCGTGAATCTGGAAGTCGATGTAGATTACGTGGAGGCGACCGAGGAACTTGACGTTTCGGTTCCCAATGTCCTTGCTTCTTCAAACCGTTATCTCGCCGTTGGCGCGCGCGTTCCGCCGTCGCTCATTTTCTACGATGCTCAAGCTTTTGGCGGTCTCGTAGACGAGGGTTCGGTGGCGCTTGAAGCATCGCCAACAAGTCTCGCCTTTGTGGGGGAAGATCACGTCGCCGTTGCGACGAAAAACACTCTCTCTATTATTGCCGTGCCCTCGGGGCGTCGGCTCTCGGAGGCGAAGATTGCCGTGTCGGACATCGTCGCCACCGAAGACAAATTACTTACCGTAACAAAGGATGGGCTGAGAGAATTCGACTTCAAGCTGGTCGAAGCGGCGACCACGGCCCTCCCGGATTCCACACGCGCTATTGCAGCGAGTTCCTCGCTTATCGTGGCCTTTTCGCCGAAAGGCAAGTCTTTATACCTGCGCGGTGTGCTCCAACCTGGCGAGAGGGACATCCCAGCACCCATCGCGCCCGTCTCGCCGGCGCCCTCGAAGCCGCTCGATCCGACCATCGAAGAGGCGGAACCCGTGTCGCCGCCTCCCGCGCCTTTCGATGAGCCCGAGACGCAGGAAGCCGAGACGCTTCCGGCCGAGTCATCCGCCGCGCCTCAGAAAAAACCGGTTTTCGAGGGGGCCGCTGAATCCGACACCAATGAGATTCGACCGAGGCAGGGGGTCGATACGCCGCAAACACCAACCGCGGCGCGCCAGGATACGGCAACCGAAGAATCCGAATCCGCGCCGGAGGAAGCCCCCATTCCCGAGCCGGCCCCCATCTCTCGTACGGGGTTGCCCGCCGACAAGGAGATGACTTCGGAGGAAACTCAAGAGCATCTCGACGCCATCCGCGCCGCGCGCCGACCCGACCCCAACGCCCCTGACTCGTTGGAGCCGCGCGCGCCTTATCTCAGCGACGCAGGCGAATCGCTTGTGGACAACGCCAACGTGTCTATTCGCGAAGCTCTGGCCGGGGGGATGCCTTTTAGCGATCCCGCAACGGGATTCGTAATTCCGGATCGCGAGGCGTTGGAAGGCATGAATCTCGATATCGTGGCGAAAGGAGAGCAGGGAGCGTTGGACTGGCAAGAAGACGAAGTGTACATCTCCGACGACGTAGAGATTCGTTTTGGGAACACACTGATCCTCGCCGACGCCGCGCGTGCCAAAAAGAAAGGCGACGACCTGGAACTGCTCGAAGCCACGGGCAACGTTCAGTTCAGTCAAGAAAACGCGCAGGGCACAGCGGATCGCCTTCAAATCAAACCGGCTCCTTCCGACGAAGAACGGGACTCTCCCCGGTCGCGGTTCTTCCCGGAGCCGGAGGCAGGCGAAGGAGGGTCTCAACCCGCTCGCGGCTATTTCGAGGCCAACAATCTCTATCTTGACGAACCCTCGCGCGAACTCGACGCGGAGTTTGTCCAGTACGATCTGTCCAACGAGACCGGCGAGATGCGCAGCGCCAACGGCCGCGCGGGTATATTCTATTGGGGTGCCGAGAATCTTCGGATTTTGGGTCCGGACGACCTGGAGGGGGAAGACGTTTGGCTCACGACCTGCGACCACGATCCGCCTCATTACCGCTTGCGCCTGAGCAGCGCGAGCCTCAAAGAGGGAAAAGCCGTTCTCGGCACGAACGCGCGGCTTCAGCTCGGCGGAGTCGATACGCCCTTGTTCCTGCCGCGCTGGAAGAGTTCGGGTGAGGGCGAGAACCGGCGCACCAGCTACAGTTTCGACAGCGGCCGCTTCGCCGGATTGGGGTACTTCTTGAACGTTGCGCGTTGGTGGGAAGTCACGCCCGATGTAGACATGGCTATTCGCGTGTTGCCCACGCAGAAAGAGGGCGTCGGTTTTGGCATCGATGCCGAATACAATTTCATGGAAAGGCCGGCCTCCCTCTTTTACCGAAGCAAGGGCAAGCTGCAGACCATGTATACCACCGAGGATAGGGGCTATACCGAATTCTACCACCGCCAGGAACTTGCTCCGCGCACACTCCTCCTCGCACAATACGAACAGTGGTACGACCGCGACTTCGTCAAAGACTTCTTCTACAAAACCTACCGCAACCGAACTGGGCCGCGCACCTTCGTGAACCTGACACACACCCGGCCCGGCCAGATTCTGACGGCCACGGCGGCGGTCTCCACGCACGACTTCACCCGCGAGACGGAGAAGCTGCCCGAAGTGAGCTATCACCTCCTGGAGCGTCAACTCGCCAAGCGCCTTTACTTGACCTTGGATTCAGTTAGCGGATACTACGACCGGACCCGATCCGACGACGACGCGGGCCGCTCGGTCAACATTGCGCGGCTCAGCTATGACTGGAACCTCGGACAAGGCGTCGGAATCACCCCCTTCGTTGAAGGAGAGGGAACATGGTACTCCGAGACCCGCGCCCGAGACGACGGCAGCGACGAGTTCCGGTTTTCAGGCGTCGCCGGCATCACCGCCCAAGCCCGGTTTCACCGCGCCTACGCGGGACGCTGGGGATTCTCCAGCTTTAAGCATATCTTGGTGCCGTCTTTTACCTACAGTTATCGCCCGGACGCCTCACTCGAATCGGATGACACCCCCCGGCTGGACGCCCTTGACGACGTTCCAGGGCGCAGCCGCATCGAAGGAAAAATCGACAACATATTCCTCGGGCGCGACGAAGTGCTCGACGAAGAGTGGCAGGTCGCGCGCCTGAGTTTCTATCACGGAAACGACTTCGAGAACGAGACCCGCGAGACGCAGGATTACGAAGTCGAGTTCGACATTCGGCCCCGCCCCTGGTGGGGTTTTCAGGCAGTCGGGGAGCATCACAGCATCGATCGGGAAAGCGATATCTTTGGATACTTTCCGTATTTGGAGGCCCTCCGCGATCTCGCGGTCGATATTCGCGACCTCCTAACGGACGAAGAATCGCGCGATGACCGTCGCGGCGATTTCAACCGGATTCTGGCCTATTTCTATTACGACGACAGTTCCAATCCGGGCGGACTCATTGGCCGCGTCGGATTTGCCTACACCGAAACGGACAACCAAGTCTTCAATCGCGAAGTCCTCTACGGCCTTGACTACAAGGTCAACGATAACTGGGGATTCGCCTTCGAACACCGCTACGACATGGAACGCGACGAACTCGTGCGCCAGACCTACGAAGTGCGGCGCCGCCTTCACTGCTGGGAAGCGGCCCTTCAACTCCGCGACCGCGAATCGGGATTCGATATCGACCTCAAATTCACACTCACCGCATTCCCCGGCGCGCGCGTCAAGTTCTAGGGGTGGCTGCGCCCACAACCCAAGCTCGCGATAAACTCCAACTGTCAGGATGGCGCAAGAAGGCCGCCGATAGAAGTGGTGACGAGTGCCGAAGAGATGACCAATATTATGTGGGCCTTCTGCCGGCGTGGGGTGCCTAGCCCGCATCGCTCATAGCTTCCGGGGCAGGTGCTCTGCGACTCG
>PVBE012855801.1_pt1 | contig 10029 bp, 6 predicted proteins | sample 1631181 | NCBI WGS metagenome assembly PVBE01 (sample SAMN08397723, study PRJNA350692) | Marine metagenome, whole genome shotgun sequencing project. | isolation source: water | place: Pacific Ocean | collected 2012-04 | reverse complement strand
TCCTTGGTCCGGCCGCTGCTCGACCACTTCATCGCCTATCCGCGCACCACACGCGCCTACTTGGGGGGCGAGCCGCCCCTGCGCTTGATCGACGGCGCGCCCTACATCAACGCCACGGTCTTCAGGCACCTGGCCTTCAAGCTGCCGGGCATGCCACCGCCACGCTTCATGATGGACATGCTCCCTCCCGAGGAAGAGCGGGCGTGGATGACCCGCTTCGCCGGTCCACCGGGGCTCCGGGTCTATGCATCCATCCTGCAGGAGACCTTCGACGAGAAGCGCTGGAGGCGTTTTCGTTGGAACCCGTTCACCAACCACCGGGCGTGGGGAGAGCTCGAGGCCCTGCTCGAGCGGGAGGTGCCCCGCCAGGTGGCCGCCCCCCCTGGCGCGGTGGATCCCGTGGAAGCCCTGGGGCGGGCCAGGGCGGGCATGGAGCTGGCCCGAGGCTACGTCAAGGTGCACGTCACCAGCCTCCTCTTCGCCAACATCTGGCACCAGGTGGTCGCGGGTTTGGTTGCGCAGTGGTTGGGGCGCGGGGCGGCGCGTGCGGCCGGCGAGGTGCTGAGGTGTCCCGAAGAGAACCTCACCATCGCCACCAACCACGACCTCTGGACCCTGGCGCGTCGTGCCCGCGATCTGGGAGCCTGTCTCGACAGCCTGCCTGCGGTGGATACGCCCTTCGCCGAGGAGCTCGGGGCGTTCCTCGCCGAGCATGGGCACCGCTCGGATGCCAGCTGGGAGATCATGAGCACGCGCTGGGCGGAGCGCCCCGAGCGGGTGCTGGCATTGCTCCGCCACAGCTTGGACGCGGGAGAGGACGATCCGCGGTCTCGGGCCCAGGCCCAGGCCGAGCAGGGAAAGCGAGCACTGGACGCCCTGCTCGATCGCATCGAGCACCCCTTGCGCCGCCTGCTGCTGGGCTATCTGGTCCGGCTCGCCCAGCGGTATCTCCTGCTGAGGGAGAACCAGCGCTACCACTTCGATCGGTTGTTGTACGCGGTCAAGGGCAACTATCTGGTCATCGGTGCGTGGGCGGTCGAGCTGGGCGCTCTGGCCACCCCCGAGGACGTGCGCTTTCTCTCGGCCGACGAGGTGGATGCCCTGGTGGAGGGTGGGCTCGAGCCCTCCCGTGCTCGTGCCGAGGCGGATCGAAGAGGGGCCCGCTGGTTCGAGCAGATTCGGCGTACGCCGCCTGACTTCCTGGCGGATGGCAAGGCGGTGGAGGCCGAGCGCGTAGGCAACAGGCTGGTTGGCCTGGGGACCTCGCCCGGGATCGCCCGGGGTCCGGTTCGCGTGGTTCGGGATCTCGAGAGCGCTGGTAGCCTGCGGCCAGGGGAGATCCTCGTGGCGCGAGCGGTGGATCCGGGTTGGACACCCCTGTTCGCCGTGGCTGGCGGCTTGGTTCTGGAGTTGGGCAGCCAGCTGTCTCACGGCGCCGTGGTGGCCCGGGAGTACGATCTGCCCATGGTGGTGAACGTTCGCGCCGCGACGCACCTGCTGCGCACCGGCCAGGAGGTGGTGGTGGACGGTGCCCGAGGGCTGGTCTGGGTCCATGGCTGAGCCCGGTGCGCCCGTGGTGTCGGCGGTGGTGGTGACCCACCACGGCGGGCTTCGCCTGCGGCGCTGTCTCGAGTCCCTGCGGGTCCATGAGCCATCACCCGAAGAGGTCGTAGTGGTGGTCAGCCAACCAGGCGACGTGCCCCTGCCCGTGGACGAACCCGTCCGTGTGCTTCGGGCTGATCGCCGTCTTCACTACGGCGAAGCGGTGAACCTCGGTGCCGCCGGTTGTTCCGGGCGGTGGCTGTTGGTGCTCAACGACGACACGGTGGCGCGTGCTGGCTTCGTGCGCGCCCTGCTCGATGCCGCGCGAGCCTTCCCCGATGCCCTGCTCCAGCCCCGGATCCTGTTGTCGGACGCCTCCGCCCGGCTGGACAACGTGGGCCACGGGCTGTTCCTGGACGGTCACAACCAGCCCGTGGGTCGCGGAAGAGACGATGGTGCGACCTATGACCTCCCGTGCTCGGTGGGTGTTGTCAGCGGGGCGGCGTTCCTCGCACCGCGGGAGCGCTTCCTGGACCTGGGTGGCTTCGACGCGGATCTGGGACCGTTCGGGGACGATCTGGACCTCTCCCTGCGCTGGGTCCGCGGAGGTGGGCAGCTCCGTTACGTGCCTGCGGCTCGCATCGAGCACGAGCTTGGCGCCAGCTACGGACGTGCGAGCCTTCACAAGGTGTACCTGGTGGAAAGGAATCGGGTCCGGGCTGGGCTTCGCAGCCTGCCCGTTGCTGCCCTTGCAGGCTCTCCGCCCGCGACCGTCCTGCGCTGGGGTTTGATGGCCGGAGCTGCCGCCGGGGGGCGAGGCTGGGGTGGGCAGCTACCCGTGGGAGCGGGCTTGGCAGCGCTGGCTGGCGCGCTCTGCGGCCTGCACTATCTGCCGCAGGCTCTGGGCAAGCGCCGTCGGGACGCGGCGGGCTGGGAGCTGGGGGAGCGCGCCATGCTGCGGCACGTCCTCGACCACAGGGCGTCCGTGAGCAGCTTCTTCCACCGGCCCGCCGGCGATCACGTGAGCGATCCGTCGGCGTGAAGGCAAGCTCCTCCCGGGTCGGGCGTGACGGCCAAGCCGAAACTGCGGCGTGTCCTTTCCACTTCACCCTGCTGGCGGGTCGTACTATCGTGACCTCGGCGCGGGCGTTCGTCCGTGCCATCCCTTGGAGGAGACCATGAGAGCCGCACCCCTTCTGTCCACCATCCTGTTTCTCGGCATGCTGGGCTGCCCGCCCCCCGTGGCCAAGGACGACACGGCACCCCCCGAAGGTGACACGGACACGGACACCGACACCGACACCGACACCGACACGGATTCGGACACCGACACCGACACCGACACCGACACCGACACCGACACGGACGCCGACACGGACCTCACCACCCTGACCTTCGAGATCGACGGCGAGTGGGAGGGCACCAGCCTGGACCTCAGCTGGTTCCTGCCGGTGGAGGACGAGTGGCTGGTGGGAGAGGTGCTCGGATCCGCGGAGGTCGAGGGTGACACGGTGATCCTGGAGGTGGGGTCACCTCCCGAAGACGACCTGCTGCCCCTGGACGATGAGCACATGCCCGGCTTGCTGGCTGCCTACTACGTGCCAGGCCTGTACGAGGATCTGGACGGGGACGGGGAGCACGATGACAGCGAGTACTACGTGGGTGCGGGCCCCACCTGGATGCTCTACCTGGCGGGGGAGATCCCGGCAGGCCTCGAGCACATGGGCCTGTACGCTGGGTGGAACGCCTTCCAGATGGACTACACGGGCCACAGCGAAATGCCCGACATCTTCGACCTGGACGCCATCCCCCTCGAGACCGCGCTGTGGCCACGCGAGAGCGTCACCCTGGGCGGGTCCGTGGACCTTGTCTTCTCGTACTCCCACCGCGTGGCCGTGGCCTCGTACGCCTACCTGATGGGCCTACCCGGGGTCGAGCATCTGTACGACGACTGGTTCCCGACCTCGGGTGCCGGCACCTTCGAGATCGAGCTGTCGGGCGAGCCGGACGCGGACCACTTCATCGACATCGAGATGGGTGTCGACGTCGCGGTCGAGCTTCCCCTTGCCTATCTCGATTCCGATGGCAGCGGCGGTTTCACCAGCACCGACTCCGTCGAGGGAGGGCTCTGCTACGAAGGCGACTCCGTGGCCCTCTTCTACATTCCGGGGTTGTCGGATCTGGGTGCGGCCACCATGTTCCACGTTCAGGGACTGAACACCGGCTGGATGCCCCTGGCCAACATGAGCGAAGGCAGCGAACCATACGGCATCACGGCCGAGCAGGCCCTGGAGCTCGTGTTCTCCGAGGACTGCCTGGTGTTGTAGCGGCGTGCGTCAGGGCTGGATGGGCGGGCGCTCGGCCCAGCCGGTGCGGACCAGGCTGTCGATGATCAGCTGGCCCCGGTTGCCCCAGATGGGGTGGGGGACCGCCGACAGCTCGTCAGCCAGGCGCTGGGCTTCCTCAGCGGGGGTGCGGCCCGAGAGATGCGCGCGCCGGTAGACCTGCATGCTGCGCTGGAAGATGCCGTGTTCACTGGCGTGATCGAGGTGGGACAGGATGGCGGGATCTCCCTCGAAGCTGCCATGGCACTCGTTGGCGCAGTTGACGATGCCCATGCGGTTGACCAGGAAGTCGGGAGCGTAGAGCACGCCGTGATCGCGCAGGGCCGGTCCGTCGCGGTCGTGGTCTTCGAGCTGGTTGTTGGCCGCACCGCAGACGATTGGGGCCTGGATGGTGGGGATGGTGCTGGGATTGAGGATGGCGCCGACGGCGTTGGGAGCCACGATGTCGGCGGACTCGGCCAGCACGGTGGCGTCACCGATGGACACGACCCGGGCTTCCAGGGGAGCCTCCGGATTCATCGCGCGGGTGAGCTCGATGGCCTGGGTGTCCACGTCGGTACCGATGATGCGGCCCACGCCCCGCTCGGTCAGGTCTCGGATCATGTAGCGGCTGACGTTGCCAAGACCTTGCATGGCTACGGTCTTGCCCTCGATGGCGCCCATGCCCCGGAACCGCAGGGCGGCTTCCATGCCCACCACCACGCCGGTGCCCGTGAGCTTGCTGGGGTTGCCCGATCCCCCCAGGCGCTCCGGGATGCAGGTTGTGTGTCGGGTGGTGGAGAAGACGTCGGCCATGTCGCCCGTGGTGGTGCCGGCGTCCTCGGCCGTGACGTAGCAGCCCCGGAGGCCGGTCATGAAGCGGCCGTAGTCGTGGTACAGGGCCTTGCGTACCGCCGGGTCGGTGTGGTCGGTGTCGGGCTGGCGAGCCACGACGCCCTTGCCACCGCCCCACCACAGCCCAGCGAGGGCGTTCTTGTGACCCATGCCGCGGGCCAGGCGCAGGCCGTCGCGGACGAGGCTCTCCACGTCGTCGTAGACCCAGAAGCGGACGCCCCCTGCCGCGAGGCCCCGTACCGTTTTGTGCACAGCGGCGGAGAGCAGGTGGCCGCTGGCGGCTCCGATCTCGAAGAACACCCCCTGGTGGGCGTGGTAGTCGCGCTCGTCCGCCTGCACCGCCTCGGCGATGGGCTCGAACAGTGGATGGCTGGCGGTGACCTCGCGGGTTCCTTGTGGCGTGACGATCCAGGCGCGGAGGACGCCTGCCGCGAGCATCGCATTGCGCAGGACTTCGGGGGACTGGTTCCAGTGGCTCATGGGGTCCTCGCGTTGGGAGCTGTGGGTACCGGACTATCAGCTTTCGGAGCACGACAGCCCGGTCTCGGCCTCGAGGATGAGCGCGATCAGCCCGCTACAATCCGAGCTTCTCCTTCAACTCCTCCTTGTCCGAGTCGAAGTCGAAGGCGGCGTAGAGCTGGTAGAAGTTCTCGGGATCCACCAGGGCGGGGTGGATGGCCACGGCAGCCTCGACACGGTCGGCCGAGAAATCGTACAGAGCGAGGATCTCGCTGGCTTGTACCACGGTGAGTCGGTGAGACTTCAGGGCGTCCCGCAGCACCCGCAGCTTACCGTCGGCGAAGGACTCGAGCTGGATCGCGGCTTTCAGGCTGGTGAAGGCGGCGGGCGGCATCTCGGCGGGTAGAGATTGGAGGGGGGGCGGCGGAGGAGGGGGCGCCACCGCCACCGTGGGTGCGGGCTGTGTGTCGTCGGTCTGCACGTTCATGTTGATGGACAGGCTGGCCCCTTGGCCCTGCACCTGCAGGCTGGCCCCGGCGCCTCCCGCACCTTCGGTGATGGTGACGGTGGTGCCGGCGTCGGCGGTGGTGGTGACATCCACCGCTCCCTGGGCTTTCATCAGTGCGGTCTGGACCGCCTGGATCTGAAGCCGGGCATCCTCGATCTGGGTCATGGCCTGGGTGCGCGTGGCGTTGGTGACCTTGCCCTGGATGAGGGCCTCGACCACCTCGAGATCGTCCAGAGCCTGTTGGAGTTGGTCGGCTTCGGTGCTCTGGGCCCAGGCCGAGGGAGCCAGGGTTGTCAGCAGGGCCAGGAGAGGGATCAGGAAGTGCCGCGTGCAGCGCATTGTTCACTCCAGCGTGGGGCGTTCGTGGGCGGTGGTCCCGGACGTTTCGGAGCTGTGACCATTCAGCTAACGCGGGGTCTCCAGCTGCATGCCGCACCAGGGGCAGACCTCGTCGGTGATGCCTTCCTTGTCCTGGACCTGGGCATCGCAGCCAGGGCACGTCGCGGTGCCCAGCACCTTGGCCTGGGTGCGAGCCAATCGGTCCATGGCCTGTTCGGCGGTGGCGTTCGTCGGCAGGCCCAGCCAAGCCCGCAGAGGCTCCTCGTGGAGCGCTACGGGTTCGCCCTTGGCTTGGCAGTAGACCAGGTGCATCAACACCCGGCGCATCATCTCTACCTCTTGGCGCAGCTCGGCTGTCGATTGCAGGTTGTCCGCTACGCCTTGGCGCGTGGAGCGGAGGGCCGCCTGGGTGCTGGGATTGCGTCGATCGAAGAGGTCGGACATGATGTTGCTCGCAGAAAAATGGAGAGTCAGGGTAGGGAGAGAATGGAGCGAAGGCGTGCGTCGCTAGCATCGCTTCGCGGCTGTTGAAGGACCTCGAACACAGCGAGGACTTCCTCCGCCCGGCCGGGCGGCTGGGTGGCATCCACGTGGGCCGCCAGCAGAGCCCAGGCCACGATGGCCGTGGCCTGGGGCGGAAGGGCGGTGTAGGCGTCGTGAAGCTCGGCGGCGAGGTCGTCGATGGTCAGTCCAGCGGCGAGCCGCAGCACGTGGAGGCGCAGTCGGTCCGTCGCCTCGGGGATCTGCGTGTGGTCCAGCAGCGTGTTGATGGTGGAGGTGGCGTCCTGTGGCTGACCGAACAGCATCAGGAGCATGGCGAGGTCGGTCTGGGCGTCCACCGATTCGGGTGTCAGGGCGACGCGCCGTTGGGCGAGATCGAGCGCTCGCTGGAGGTCCGGCATCGCCGTGGTGTGCAGCAATACGGCCGCACCGAGCACGTCCGTGTCGCCGGGAGCGTGGACCATGGCCAGGTCCAGGGCTCGGGCCGCCTGCTCGTGCCTGTCCATCAGCAGCGAGATCTCCACCACGCGGGTCAAGGCCTTGCCGTCGGCCGGCGCGAGGGTCAGCACGTGCGACCATGCGTCCACGGCGCCGGTGCTGTCCCCATCCTGCTCGTAGTGTTGTGCGAGCCTCGTCCACGCTTCCAAGTGGTCGGGGTGGGAGGCGATCTGGGCCCGCAGTCGGTAGAGGTCCAGGCTGCGCTTGGCCCATGCGTCGTGAGGGCGCAGCTTCACCAACTCCTGCTGTGCGTCGGCTGCGAGGTCGTAGCGACCTTGGTACCACAGAGCCAGGGCGAGGCCGTCCAGGGGTTCCGTTCGGGTGGCGTCCTCTTGGTGGGCGCGTTGGAAGAACTCGGCTGCCTCCTCGAAGAGGTCCTCCCCGGACTGGGGTAGGCGTCGGGACTTGCGCAGCAGTGCTTCCTGCAGTGCCGCTTCTCCGTGGGCCTGCAGGGCCTCGAAGGAATCGGCTGCGGCAGTCTCGGCTTCCAGGCAATATTGCCAGGCCTGCGCCACGAAGAGGTCACCTTGGGTCAGCTCCCAGGCGATGGGGTTCCCTTCGGCCGTGTGCACGTCCAAGGCGAACTGGAATGCCTCGACCGACCGAGCCAGGTTCTCCGCGCGGTCTCCAGCGCGTTGCTCGCGCCAGGCTTGGCCCAGGCGCTGCCAGCCCAGGGCCCAGTTGTCCGGATCGGTGTCGCAGGTGTAGACCTCGAGTGCCCGCATGTAGGCGTCGATGGCCTTGGAGATGTTGTCGCCGCGGTCCCCGATGGGGCTGGCGCGCCAGGCATCCCCGAGCTTGATCTGGGTCGCTGCACCGTCGCGGCGGTGGCCCTGGGCCTCGAGGACCTCGAGGGCGCGCTCGAAGCCGAGCAAGGCACCCTGGAACGAGGCGGCCGGATTTTCGCCGGGGAGCTGTCGGATCGCGTTGCCCAGCCAGGCGTGGGTCAGTGCCCAGTCCACCGGATGCTGCTCGGGATCGAAGACGAGGAGGGCGTCTTGGTGGGCCTCGAGGGCTCGACGAAGGTGATCCGGCGGGTCCTGCCAGGGCAGGCCTTGCAGCGCCGCACCCATGCCATTGCGCGTGCGCGCCCACTCGATGGGATCGCCCTCCCGGTCGAAGATGGTCAGGGCGCGCTCGTAGGCCTCGAGGGCTTGGCGGCGGTTGTGGAAAGCGTCCCCGACCGGGTTGTCCGCCAGGGCGTTCCCCAACCTCGATTGTCCCGTCGCCCAGGCCAAGGGGAAGAGCTCCGGGTCCAGCATGGACAGCGCCTGCTCGTGGGCGCCGATGGCGGCTTCGAGCACCTCGGCCTGGTCTGCGTCGGGGAGCCGCTGCCAGGCCAGCCCCAGGTCGAGCTGGGTCAGGGCCCACTCGAGGGGGTGGGTCACCAAGGAGAAGGACGCGGCCGCTTCCTGGTAGGCCGAGATGGCCGCGCGCAGGTCGGCCTCGGGATCGTCCGATACACGCATTCCCAGGAGATTTCCGTGCCGCCTCTGTAGGTGGGCGCGGCCTACTGGGCATGCGTCCGCGGGGATGGCCTGGAGGGCCTCGGACGATGCGGCCAGGAGCGTCTCGAGTCGGTCACCGCTGCGCAGCGGTTCCGGCAGGGAGAGCCAGGCATCGACGCGGAGCTGGTGGACCTCGAGCCAGTCGCAAGGTCGGGCATCCTTCGGCAGCTCGCTCGCCGCGCGCAGGTAGGCTCTCTCGGCGGCTTCGTACGGGCTGTCGTGGCGGCCCAGCGCGTCGGGGCCCACCCGCGCTTGCAGTGCCATGAGCAGGTCGGCTTCGATGCGAGCGAGGGTCGCGGAACCCTCCCGAGCCCACAGCGCTGCCGTCGCACTGGATCGGCTCATGCCCCGACGCCAGTGCTCGTGTTCGTCCTTGAGTAGCTGGAGCCGCTGGCGGGCCGCGAGCAGGGTGTGGCGGGGATCGGGCTGCTCGTAGGGATGTAGGCGGACCATGTCGGCGGCGACCATGGCCGCGACCGCTTGCGACACCATGCGCCGCTCGTCCGTCGCTTCGGCGGGAAGCACGAGCACCTCCGCCCGTCGGCTCGCGCCCGCTGGATCGGCGTCCGGCGGCAGCTCGCCGATGGCATCCTCTCGAGAGAGCTGGACCAGTATCGAGCGGTGGCGGCGGACCTTGTCCACACCGTGGTCCCAGGTGGTGGCCACGACCAGGGAAGCGTTCACCGAGCCGCCCAGCCGCCGCGCCAGGCTCTCGACCTCCGGTTGGGATTCGTCCACGCGGATGCCCAGATCGCGGATCTCCCACAGCCCTGGGTCCAGCCCCGTGCGGTGTAGCTCTCTTCGCACGGCGTGCGCCAGGGCCCAGAAGTTCTCGAGGTCGTCGTCACCCCTGAGCCGGGCGAGCCAGATGCCATAGTGTCGAGGGGGCGTTGGACGGCGCAGCTCGTAGTGGAGGTTGACGAACGCGTGGATAGTGCCACCGGTGCCTCGGGGGGCGGCTGCTTCCCCTCCCGGCGTGCCCAGGATGCCGAGCAGGTAACCCTCGTCGCCCACCACCGGCGCGCCTGGCAGCCAGGGCCACGTGATGGGGTGGAGCCAGCTGAGCCCGAAGCCGCTGCGATCGCCACCCTCGAGCAGAGCGATCTGTTCGTGGACGGCTCCGCTGTCGTCCATGTTGCCGTGTACGCGCACGGCTCGGTTGCCGTACAGCACGGCGTTGAAGCCGGAGCGGTCGGCGACCACCAGTGTCTCCAGCTCTGCTGGGATCTCCTGTCCAGGCAGCACCTCGAGCACCGCCAAGTCGTCGGCGTGCCGCACGGGCCCCACGCTGGCCAGCAGGCGGCCTCGATTCATGGGCGGCAGCAGCACGGGAGCGGCGCAGGGGATGCCGTCAGGGCTGATGACGGCCCCAGCCGTGGTGATGGCCAGCAGCTTCCGCTAGGAGTCCCCGCCTTTGGCGCCCCGGGGGTTGCCTGCAAGGCGCTTGTTCATGGCTGCGCCAAGTTTGGCCTCCAGGGACTGGACGTGCTTCTTG
>PVBE011479104.1_pt1 | contig 10029 bp, 1 predicted proteins | sample 1631181 | NCBI WGS metagenome assembly PVBE01 (sample SAMN08397723, study PRJNA350692) | Marine metagenome, whole genome shotgun sequencing project. | isolation source: water | place: Pacific Ocean | collected 2012-04 | reverse complement strand
GCGAATGCTATCCCCATGAACCGCGGCCACCCCCTCCACCAACCGGTCGGCCATGGCGCCATCGATGGCATCGCGTTTATCGCTCGCTACGGTGCGCGAAGCCTTCATCATCACGCCATGTTTCGCTGCGAGTGCATCCAAGCGGCCTCCCTCGAGGGAGAGTGCAGCCTTGGTTGGCGTGTGCCGCGCATCAAACTCGAGCTTGGTTGCGGTCTTGAGCGCCGTCGAGTTCTCGAGCGTTCGAAGCCGTCGAGCGAGCTGCTTGGCGTCATTTCCACTGACCGACTCGCGGTTGAGAAGGGCGAGCTTCAAGCCCCGGGCGTAGGGATCGCGCATCTCTTTGAGGAGCTTGAGATCTGATGGGGCGAGCTTGGCGACATCGAGACACATCAGCTTGGCACCAAACGAGCGGGTGAAGCGCTCTTGAGAGCCCACATCATCGAGACTGGGCGCATCAGAAGCAGCTTGGGTGAGCGCCGTCTGCAAGCGCTCGCGGGCAGCATCGAGCCGTGGACTATCTTCCCCCTTAGACGCAGAGAGCGTCCAAAGGTAGTGGCTCACGTGGCCAAAGAGCTCGGCTTGGCCATCGGGATCGGCACCGAGAGGTTTCTTGTTAGACGACTTGGGTATCTTGATGGGCGCGCGCACATCATCGTAGATGCCCATCAAGGCTTGCTTGGCATCGAGGCTCAAGCCCGCGCAGCGATCTGCCAAGTGTGTGAGTCCCAGCTCTGAGGCAATCGCATCTTGCACACTAGGATGCAGCTTCAGCTCACTGGGCACATCACTGGCGAGGTAATCGCGAAACGACCGCTCGAGCCCTTCTTCCGTGAGCAGGTTGCGCTCCCCATCACCCACCTGGCCCTGGAGAGAGTCGAGGCTCATGAGCACCACGGCGTCGGTGAGCGCATCGCCCGTGGTCTCATAGCGAAGGGCCGCAATCTCGCCGGCTACTGGCTCGAGCCGGCTGGGGTCTTCGTGGTTGAGACCGCGGATGTGAACCAAGATATCGGCTGGCGACTGCCCGGTCTCGAGTAGCTGCTTCACCAAGAAGGCTCGAGCTCGCACCGCTACCTTGGGATCCCCGTCGAGCGGGACGGGAGAGAGTTCATTGCGCCGATTGACCTCGTAGGCAAAACACTCCTTACCTGCATTGACCAGGACCATCGTTCGGCCACGGGCAGAGCGAATGGGCAAGAAGTTGTCAAAGGGAATACCTTTGCCCTCACGGCTCATACTTCGCACCACCTCGGGCTCGAGCCGAAACGACTCGCTGTAGCCGGGCAATTCGGTGCGAAGTGGATTGCCTTCAAACTTGACGGGGTGTCCTGCCAGTTTGCCTACGCCCTCCATGAGCACAATCTGGTCGGAGGCCCCATCCACGCCGGCATCAGCTCGGTAGACGACCACCTGGCCTGCGGGCTTTCCTTTCACTGTCCCAGATGTCGCAAATTGAGTCAGAGCATTGTCTTCACTCGGTGTTAGTTTGTGTCCCTTGAAAGCCCCAAATGTCTTGGCCACATGGGGATTACGTGCAGCATCCACCGCCTCGAGAAGCGCCTGGTTGGCCGCGCTCGGATCACCGGAAAGTGGCGTGGAAATTTCGGAGAGAGCCCCCGCGAGAGCCTGCTCGGTGTTGACCAGCCGGGTACACTGCCCGAGAGCCCGAGCCCCTGCCGCACTGCCGGTTTGCCCTGGTAGAGGCATGGGATGGGCTTTCTCTGCGTCGAGCAAGAAGCTGAGCCGGCCCATGTGCTTTTCAGTGAGCTTGGCCGCATAGGCCTCCTGACTTTCCTTGGTATCACCGCCCTTGGCATGCAGCTCAGTCGGTATCCGAGTACCATGGGTTCGAAGGTCATTGAGCAAAACCCCCGCGAGAGAGCGAAAGGGTGGTAACTCGTAGACCGCGCTCAGATCGTCGTGTCGAGTAGCCAAGCGGGTTCGGTTTCGCTCGAGGAGCCTGTCTAGGCCATCGTGAAGGTGGTGCTCGCGAAGCGCTGGGTCATCGGTTGTTTCAAAATAAGACTGCATCTGCTCAGATAGCTTAGACACATCGGTGATGAACTCAGTGTAGCTCGCCTGAGCCGATGGGTTGTGGGGATTGAGCAAGAACTGTCCCAGATCGATAGTGGGTGCATCGAGTATGCCCCTGAGTGCTCGGTCTAACTCGTAGGTGAGATCCGAGGCCTTCGTGTTGTAGGCGCTCGAAGCTTCGTCATGCGTGGCAATCTTCTCTGTGAGCGACGCAATCTCACCTTTGAGCCCATCGAGATCCGCCGAATCCGCTGCATTGCCCACGGCCGAACGAAGCGTGGAGATGGCATCTCCCAGCGCGGCACGCTCTGCTCCGAGCGTCTCGCGCTCTGCCTCGAGTGCTTCAGCCTGGGCTTTAAACCCACTTCGGAGCGCCGACGCTTCACCGGCGACCTCTACGAAGTGCTCGTAGAGCCCCATGGCCTCGTCACTGAGGGCCACGGTATCGGGATTGAGCCCCGCCATGGCCTCGGTCAGCTCACCTCGTAGGGCCTCGAGCGCCTGAGCCTGCTCAACTGCCGCATGATGCGCCGCGATGGCCTCGCGAATGTCGCTGGTGAGGGCGGCTCCTTGCTCACCCAACGACGAGACCTGCGTTGCGTGGGCGTCGAGGCCGCTGGTGAGGTCATCGAGTCGCTGACCGAGCTCCTCCACCTCGGGACGGGAACCGGCCGAGCCAACCTCGGTGGTCAGCCCTTCACGGTCTCTCACCAGCCCATCAGCGGCTGCTCGCGCATCAGCGCAGTCTTCGGCTAGAGCCGTGACTCGATCGGCCAGGCCACTGGCAACCTGCGGGCCACTGCCGGTCAGTGCGATCAGCTCGGCGAACGCATCCTCAAATCCACCGTCCACCTCGGCCGGCTCTTCCAGCTCACCCAAGCGAGCACCGAGGGCAGCTCGCAGATCTGCTACCTCGCGTGCTTCGGTCTGGTTGGCCAATATATCCGTTTCGGCCCCAGCCACGGCATCAGCGAGCGTCGCTGCGCGCGTGTCAAAATCGGACACTTTATCCAAGAGGGCCTGAGAGCGCTCTTCGAGCTCTGAGAGACCCGATTGATGAGGCCCTAGGTCTTCGAGACTGCCAGATCGAGAAATACCCACACCCAAATTTTCGGCTTCGGTCTGAATCTTCTCGGCCTCGAGGCTCAGCTCAAACTTCTCCTTGGCGAGCTCTGCCACCTGAGCGGTAAAGCCACGGGCCTCGGCCTCATCGGTCCCAAAGGCCTCGGTAAAGCCATCCACAGCTGTCTCGTGAACATCGGTGCCATAAGGAAGCTCGGGGAGGGCACCGAGGCGCTCGGTCAGGCCGGCTTTGGCGGCATTGAGCGCTTCGAGTCGGGCGGTGGCATCCGCAATCGCTTTGGCCGAGACAATGGCGGCCTGAAGCTCGCGGGTGAGAATGGCTGCGTCCTCACCATAGCGAGTCACTGCATCGTTGTGAGGCCCCACCTTTTGCTGGGCAACCTCCACTTTCTCTTCGATCTTGGAGAGCACACCTACGTTGGCCGCGTCTTCAATCAACCCAGCCAGAGCCTCCCGCTCGCCACTGACCAGTGCTGCGTTCTCTTCGAGTTTGTCTCGGCGGGCATCGAGTGCGTCCACCCGCTCATCGAGGCCTTTCTTGCTGATGATATCATCGCCGCCCATGGCCTGTAGCTCAGCCATGACGGCTCGGTAATCAGCATCGGCAATCGGGCTGAGCGCACCGTGAAGCCCTTCGAGCATGGTGCCTTTGGCCTCACGAAGCTCGGCTCGCTCTTTGGCCGCCTGAGCCGAGGCGAGAGCCACCTGAGCGGCCTGCTGAAGCTCGCCAGCCAATGCATCGGCCCGCTGATTGAAATCGCTCACCTTGCCATTGTGGCCATCGACCTGCTTGGCCATCCCCTCGGCCTTCTCCGAGAGCGTTGCCACCATCGACGTGTCAGACGCTTTGTCGATGTCACCGGCGAGCTTGGTACGCCTGCTCTCGATAGGCCCCGCGCCATCGATGAGCCCATCGCGTTCTCCGGCAAGCGCGGCGACTTGGTCGGCAAACCCTTTCTTGGCAATGATGCTGCTCTCACCGGTGGCTTCGAGAGCACGAAACGCTTCTGCAAAGCTCTCGGTGGGGGTCATCAGCTCGGGCAGGGCACCGAGGCGCTCACTCACATCACCCTTGGCCTCATTGAGTGCCTCGAGCTGGGCGCTCGCATCGGCGATGGCCTTGGCGGTCACGAGAGCGGCCTGAAGCTGCACGCTCAGCTTGGCTGCATCGTCGGCAAATTGGCTCACCCCTTCATTGTGAGGACCCACCTTTTGCTGAGCGACTTCTACTTTCTCTTCGAGCTTCGAGAGCACACCCACGTCGGCCGCATCTTCGATGAGACCGGTTAGAGCTTCTCGCTCGGCACCAACGAGCGCTGAGCTCTCTTCGAGTTTGTCTCGGCGTGTATCGAGTGCAGCGGCGCGCTCATCAAATTCTTTGCTTCGGATGATGTCACTGGCGCCCATGGCCTCGAGCTCAGCGAGCAGAGCACCGTAACCGGTATCGGGCATGGGGGAGAGGGCACCGTGGAGCCCTTCGAGCATGGTGCCTTTGGCCTCACGCAGCTCGGCCCGATCTTTGGCCGCCTGAGCCGAGGCGAGAGCGACTTCGGCCGCGCGCCGGATCTCACCCGCCAATGCATCGGCCCGCTGATTGAAATCGGCCATGTGCCCATTTTGAGTCTCAATCTGTCCGGTGAGTCCCTCGGCCTTTTCAGCGAGCTTGCCCATCATGGAAGCGTCCGTGGCGCTCTCGGTCTTCTCTAAGAGTCGCTCCCGACTGTTGGCAATAGGCGCTCCGCGCTCGGTGATGGCGTCGCGCTCATCCACGAGGGCCGCAACCTTCTCGCCAAACCCCTTCTTCTCGATGAGTGAGGTGTCGCCCGTAGCCTCGAGCGCTCGGTATGCTTCGAGAAAACTATCTGTGGCTGACATGAGCTCGGGCAGTGTGCTGAGCCTGGTCGCGAGGGCCACCTTGGCATCATCGAGTGCTTTGGCCTCGGCTTCTGCCGCGGCTTTCGCCCCGTCTTGCGCCGCTACGTCGGCGAGAGTCTGCTCGAGCACCGTGGCAAACGCATGAGCACCCTCATTAAACCCTTCGATGCTGGTCGAATACGCCACCCGATTGAGCTCGTGGGTCTCGAGCTTAGCAGCCAGCTCATCGGGCGAGAGCGAGCCTTCTTCCGATGCTTTGAGCACCTCGGCAAACTCGAGGTCGAGCTCGGAGATTTGCTCTCGAAGGGCCACCAAGTGCGAGTCGATGTCGTCGAGGGTCTCTTTGAGGTCAGCTAGGCGGGCATCATCTCGGCCGATGGCGTCGGCTAGCGTCTCGAAGGCCTCACGGTAGGGCGTCTCAATCTCGGGGTAAGGCGCGAGGGCCTCGAGCCGGGCGGCAATATCTGCTTTGAGCTTGGCCTGGGAATCATCGGTGGTGGGCTCGACGCTCGGGTCATCGCCCGTGTGGATATCGGTATCGACCTCCGGCTGAGAGTCTTTGGGCCGAATCTCCACCGACGAGCCACCGCTGCTGCCCGTGGCGCCGCATGCCTTCTGTGCACACTTGAGAATGGCTTGCGCTTCATTGGTAGAGGAGTTGGCGCCGAGAGAGCCATCCTCATTGAGCTTGCCAAAGAAATCTCGAAGCTGAAAAAAGTTCTTCTGGCTGCTGTCGACCTTGCCATCGACGCCGTGCAAGAGCGTCTCTTCTTTCGTATTGAGCTCGAGCTTAGCGCCCGATGTGGTTCCAAACGCACTGTGTAGATCGCTGCCTTTGATGAAGCTGGGCTTGTCGACGTTGACGCCGCCCTCACGGCTCAACGTCACCTTCCCGAAGCGGCCGAGCCCAGCTGTGCCCAACCTGTCCATGATCTTGGCCACGTTCTTGGCCTGCATCTGCACAGCGTCTTTGCGTGAGAGCTCGGGGCCTGCCACACGAATCCGAAAAGCACGTCCGGGCGCGGGCTCTTTGAGCTTCACCACGATCTGAATGGGCTCGCCCCTGATGGGAGAGCCTTCGTAATCTTCATCGCTACCACGAGCCGGCAATCCTACGAGCTCGGGTGGATGGGTGATCTCCCACTTACTGTCGAAGAGATTACCGAAGGTCTCGGCGTTGGTTACCTCAACCGCACTATGAAGGCCCGAGAGAAGCGTGACATCGTCGTCGAGTGTTCCAGCCGGTGGGGGACCAGGCATTCCGGAGGGCTTGTCCTTGGGACGAAGCTCCACTTTGGCATCCGACGGCATCTCCAGCGTGGGTGCAGTGCGACTCGTTACCTCTCTGGGACGAGCATCTGATTCGACCAGCTCATCGCGAATGATAGGGGGTTCAGGACGGCTTGGTGCGCGCGCTTCGGGGGTGTCGGTTGGCGGCGTATCAACCGAAGGGTCTACCAGTGGCGGTAGCGTTGGACCTCCTCGAATCGGACCGGGCATGGTGCGTTTCTCCCCCAGAGAGACGTCAAAAACTCTACCACAGCTCGGAGAGTGAAAAGAGGGGAGGTTGGGTAACATCTGAAAGCCCAAAGGGGTAGGTAGACGTATGTAAAAAACCACCTATCTGCGAAATTGCCGTCCTTCCATAAGTACCCGAAATCATGGTCAAATAACGGTAGAAATCTAATCGCCTGTCTATATTTTGAGACAGCACATCTCGTGGGGACGTCGTGCAACGGGTCGTACGTGTGTTGGGTCCACTGATGGGGATTGTGTGGTTCTCTCTGATGGGAGCCTGTGGCGATGCTCGCCCAGATCAGCCCATTGCCCAATCTGGCGTTCTCGATTTGCGACACTGGAACTTTGAGCGTGATGGTCCCGTCGAGCTCAAAGGTGAGTGGTTCTTTTGGTGGAAAGAACTGGTCGCTCCGAAAGACTTTCTCGAAGGACTCTTGCCCCCCACGGAACATGGATTTTTCGAGATCCCCAACGTCTGGACAGGACAGCCCAATCCCCACGACATCGACACCCAACTCGAAGGTACGGGCTACGCAACGTTTGCTCTGAAGCTCGTGCTCCCTGAAGGAACTCGAGATCGAGAGTTGGGAGTTTCGCTCGACCACGTCAGCGCAGCTTATTCACTGTCGGTCACAGGCAGGTCCAAAGCTCAGGTCATCATGAAAAACGGTAGACCGAACTCGACTCCTGAGCTCGAGATACCCAATCGGCGCGAAAAATCACGCGACTTGCTCCTCGATGCAACCACCCATCCCACACTCGTCTGGCACATCTCCAATGCCTATCACAGCCGCGGAGGCGCCTTTGCAAGCATTTACCTGGGCACTACTGAGTCGATGCGCACGAGTCTCCTCTTAAAGCGAGTTCGCGATGCCGCCTTGCTCGGTATCTTCATCATCATGTCACTCTATCACTTCTTGCTCTTCTCCCAGCGCCGAACAGACCGTGCCAGTCTCTGGTTCGGTATCTTTACCGGCTGCATGGCCATCAGACATGCCAGCACCAGTCAGCTCCTAGAGCTACCGTTAACCCATCCCAACCCAACGTCCTTCGAGTGGATATTCACTGCTGAATACCTCGGCTATTATTGGTGTATTGCGACTTTCTTTCAGTTCTTCTTTGAGCTCTTCACGCCAGAGCATTTTAGGACCCTTGGTAAGGTCATTTGGGTCATCGTCTTAGGCTTTACGGCCTTGACACTCGTAACCCCGGTGCTGACCTACTCGGCCTATCTTCACCCCTTCCATGCCTTTACACTCGTATCTGCGGGACTCACCATTTACTTACTCGCTTCACTCAGTCTTCAAGGCAATTACACTGCTCGTGCATGTTTTCTGGGGTTTATTCCGGTGGTGATCGCTATATCCTGGGATATTCTGACAAATCTCCTCTCGATCAGCTCACCCACCTTCGCGCCCTACGGCGTCGGTATCTTCATACTCGCCCAGAGCTACATCTTGGCCACACGCTTCTCAAGAGCCTATCAAACCGCCGAAATCCTCACTCATCAGCTGGAAAGCGAAGTAAAGAGACAAACGAATGCGCTCATGCAAAACAACGAACAGCTGCTGAAGGCCTATGAAGATCTCCAGCTCACCAGTCAGCGAGAGCTTCGAAACACAAAAAACATTCTGATTCAAAATGAGAAACTATCTCAGCTAGGCCAGCTCATTGCGTCGATTGGCCACGAGATTTCAACCCCTGTGATGCTGGCCTCGATGTCCGTCGACAATCAACGCGCCGCCCTCGACAAGCTCGAGGACAAGACCATGAAACTCTTCGCCGGCAACGAACAAGCCGCGCAAATTGCCAAAATTTTTCAAAAGCACTTTGACGACATCCGCGAAATCAACCAAAGCGCCAAGACTGCAACCAGCCGTATCCGAGAGCTGAGCACCGCACTTCGGACCCAGGCCAGAAAAGAAGATGGCATCACCGAGGGAATCAACCTCAACGAGGTCGCCCGGGAAGCCATGGCCCTGGTAGCCGGCCGCATCAAACCCCACATCATGACCAATAGTCTCGGGGAGCTCCCACCGATCAGCTGCTATCGAAGCCGAGTTAGCCAGATCATGACCAACCTCCTAGCAAACGCCGCTGATGCCCTTCACGACAAAGTAGCCCGCGAGCACAAGGACGGCGACCGCTCGTTTCGAGGCACAATTCACATCGCCTCTCTGCCCAAAGCCCAGCGAGAGGTCGAGGGCGTGCTGGTATCGGTATCTGACAACGGTGATGGCATCCCCGAGCGCATCCGCAGCCAGATCTTTGATGAATTCTTCACCACCAAGCCAGCAGGTGTAGGAACCGGACTCGGACTCGCTATGTGCGTGGGTATCGTCAAAGACCATGGAGGGACTCTCAACGTTACCAATGACCCAACCCTAGGTGGGGCCCGCTTTGAGCTCTGGCTTCCCAATGACATTCCCGAACACTTGAGAGCACTCGCTCCTGAACCCGCCATCATTGAGAGCTAACACTTTAATAAGGCAGGGTATTTCCCACGATCCCCCTCTCTGTGGTCAAATGAGAACCATCGTGAATCACAGGACCTCGACCATACCCTCTGCCTTGGTGGCACTCTTGCTGCTCATGGCGGGAGCCTGCGCAGGAGAGAACCCCAACGTTCCCATTGCCAACGAGGGAGTCATCGATCTCTCCGACTGGAACTTTGAGCGAGACGGGCTCGCCGCTCTCGATGGGAACTATCGATTTGCGTGGCAAGAAGTCATCGCTCCCATGCCCGTCGATGAACTTCATCACAAATACGATGGGCTCAGCCATGCGTCCTACCCATGGTCACACGATATCAACCCCTACAGGTCCGGTGAGACGCTTCCCGAGCGAGGCTTCGCAACCTATGCCCTCGAGATTGTTCTACCCGCAAACATCAACACAGGTGATCTCTCACTCAGAGTGCCCATAACAACCACCGCATGTGATTGGGCTGTCTATTCGGCTGATGGCACCGAGAGACTGGCTCATGGAAGCCAGGGTCGGTTTGGAACGTCGCTCAAAGCGGCCATTCCCGCCTGGCGACCGAGTCATGCCTCCCTGAGCCCGAGTGAGGGCCGGCGTGTCTTGCTGCTGGTTTACATCAGCAACATGCGTGACCACGTGGGTGGCCTCAAGAGCCCGCCGATCTTGGGCTTCCATAGCTCAGTCTCTCAGGCCATGCTCGGAGTCAACATTCGCGATGGTGCCATTGCGGGCATCCTCTTCATCATCGCGTTCTACCATTGGGTTCTCTTCTTCCAGCGACGAGAGGACTTAGCATCGCTCTTTTTTGGGATCCTCTGTGCCGACGTCTGCATCCGCACGTTCATCATGGCGCGCTTTCCCGTGCTCTTGGGTCTCGACCAGACGCTCTTGCAGTTTGAGGTGCTCTCAAAGATCGAGTTTATGACCATGCAGGGCGGCGTGATGGGCATGGGCTTATTTATCCATGCACTCTTACCCAACCCGCGCTTTCGCCAGTTCGTCAGGATCTACATGCTGGGCCTAGGAGCGTGCTTTTGG
>PVBE010868896.1_pt1 | contig 10029 bp, 5 predicted proteins | sample 1631181 | NCBI WGS metagenome assembly PVBE01 (sample SAMN08397723, study PRJNA350692) | Marine metagenome, whole genome shotgun sequencing project. | isolation source: water | place: Pacific Ocean | collected 2012-04 | reverse complement strand
TTACCAAAAGGATTAATGTCAAAATCAGGTGTACTAATACACCATTGAGGTTTCCTTGTATATATATTTTTTTCGGTTAGCATAAACAAATGTTCCATCATAAGTATTTCGCCGTTAACACATCCCAAAAGAAATTCTTGTCTCATTGTATCTCCTATTACTTATAAGATTATTTATAAGGGGGATGTTTCCATCCCCCACATTTGTTTATTAACCGAGTGCAATTGCCATCGTTACAGCTGTTGGATCAACTTCAACTGTTACAGGTGTTGCCCATTGTCCATCACCTCTGAGAAATGTTGTGTTGCTTGCAGTTCCAGATGCTGACAACATTGTAGGTGTAACAACTCCAGCTTTAATTGTAATGTTACCAACTGTACCACTAACATTACCACCAACTGCTGTTGCAGTAACATTTGTTGAATCCGCTGCCCATGAAGGAACTCCACTTGCAAGTGTTAATACTTCACCATCTGTACCTTTTCCAAGACGTACATAGTTAGTTCCATCATAATACATAACGTCACCAGCTGCATCTGAACCAATTGCAATGTGTGTACCATCAATTGCATTAGCTGCGATTGATGCATTTGAAACTGTACCCGTTAAGTCACCACCAACTGCTGTTGCACCAACATTAGTAGAATCTGCAGCCCATGAAGGAGCAGTCGCACCACCGTTCATTGTCAATACTTGTCCGGCTGTGCCTTTTGCAAGTCTGACCCAATCAGTACCATTATAGTACATTGTGTCACCAGACTGTTGACCAGACAATGCAAGATGAGCTCCAGTAATAGAGTTATTGTTTATACTTGCATTACCTACCGTTCCACCTAAAACACCACCTAATGACGTTGCACCAACATTTGTTGAATCAGCTGCCCACGCAGGAGCAGATGCACCTTGAGTCAATACATGACCTGATGTACCTTTTGCTAACCGAACATAATCTGTACCATCGTAGTAAAGGATATCACCAGCTGCATCAGAACCCATTGCGATCTTAGCACCTGTTACAGCATTGTCTTTAATTTTTGCAGTTTCAACTGCATTGTTAGAAAGTTCAGCAACTGTGATTGCATTGTTAGCAATGTCTTCAGCAACGATAACATCAACACCAATCATCGCTGATGTAATTGAACCAGCTGGGATTGTGATATTTGAAACCGTACCAGTAACATCACCACCAACAGCAGTACCACCAACATTGGTAGAGTCATTTGCAAATGATAATACACCACTACCATCTGTTGTCAATACTTGGCCAGCTGTTCCATCTGTTACTGCAAGTTTCGCAATCGTTACTTGATCGTCAGCAATCTTAGAAGTTGTAACTGCGTTTACAGCAAGTTTATTTCCTGTAACAGCACTGCCATTAATTTTATTAGTTGTAACAGCATTATTTGCTAAATCAGCTTCAACGATTGTTCCATCAACAATACTTGCAGATACAACTGAGTTCGCTGCAAGTTTATCAGCAGTTACGGCATCGTCTGCTATGTCTGCTTCAACAATTGTTCCAGTAGCAATATGACTTGATGCAATTGCTCCGGCTGCTATCTGAGTTCCAGTAATTGTTCCGTTGACTATATTTGCAGCTGTAATTGTTGTTGCAGCGATTTTGTCACCAGTTACAGCATCGTCTTTAATATGATTCGTTCCAACTGCTCGATTTCCATCAATAGTTGCATGATCTGATAATTTGTCAGCTGTTACTGCATCGTTTCCAAGACTTGCTTCAACAACATTACCGGCTGCAATGTTTGATGTTACGACTGCGTTGGGAGCAAGTTTGTCAACATCAACAGCATCATTAGCAATTTCAGCAGTTCCAACTGCACCACCAGCAATCTGTGCATTTCCTACTGTACCTGTTAAATCACCACCAACTGATGTACCAGCAACATTCGTTGAGTCTGTTGCAAATGATAATGTACCAGCTCCGTTTGTAGTAAGGTATTGGCCATTCGTTCCATCCGTAACATTCAGTTCAGCAATACCAACTGTGTTTGCTGCAATCTGTGCGTTTCCAACTGTACCCGATAAGTCACCACCAACTGCCTGTGAAGCAGGGTTGGTAAAACCTAATGCACCAGAACCATCAGTTTTCAATACATCATTTGCATTTCCGTCTGTAACATCCAACTTAGCAATGTCAACAGAGTTATCGGAAATTTTAATTTTGGTTACAGCATTACTTGCAAGTTCTGAAACCGTTACAGCATTAGCTGCAATGTCTTCAGCAAGAATAATATCTACACCTAAATGTGCAGATGTAATTGCATTATTAGCAATCTGTGTACCTGTGATTGTTCCTGCTGCTATCTGTGTTGCTGTAACTGCACCAGCTGCGAGATTTGCACCACTCAAAGAACCGTCAAGAACCTCAGCTGACGTAATTGCATCGTCAGCAACTTTAGCATTTGTTACAGCGTTATCTTTAAGTTTAAGATCAGAAATAGAACCATCAAGAACCTGTACTGCATTAATCTGTAATGATTGAGCATCTTCATTAGTTCTGAAAGTAAGATTTTGAAGGTCAAGATCAGAAACAACGGTAGAGAAAATCTTGAACTGTTTCAACCAACCACTACCAGATGTTAAGCCTGTACCATGAAAAAACTTAATTGTAAATTCACTTGCAGAATTATTTCTTGGAACAGCAATAGATGTATCAGGTAGATTAGGTGAAAGACTACCGTTTTGTCCAAGATGAAAACGATTCATCTTGATTGACAACATACTACGAAAGTTTTCCATTTTTGTCTGTGCTGTTAATCCTGTATCAAAAGGATTAGCAGACAATTGACTTGTACTGTTATGTACAACTGCAACTTTACCATTAGACATATGTGATATGTAATCACTATTGTCAGCATTTTGGTAATGATATACAGGTGATACAACTTCGGTTGTATTGAGTGGAGTTGCATCAACTAAGATAGATGTACCAACATCCCAATTCCATTTTCCCTGTGTGTCTTCAACATAAGCAACATCAGCTGCTCTTGTAACAGCCGCAGTAGTTGTTGGGATATAAGAAGTTGCATATTTCTTTGCTTCTACTTGAGCTCCCCAAATATATGTTCCTTGACCACTAGTGGCTGCAAAGGTTGTAGATACTGCATTATCGGAACGTGTCTTGATAAATACTTCACCGTTACTGTTAGCAGTAGCTGCAAATGTTACTTCACAACGATACCATCCATTTGGAAATGCACGCATACCAGAAGCAAAAACTGTTCCACCAGAAGCACCTGTTGCACCTGTAGACAGATTGAAAACCTGTGAACAAGTCATACCAGCTGCACCATCATCTTTATTAGAAATTTCTAAAAAGTTTAAATCTTTTTTCTTTGCAAAAACTGAAACAGTATAATGTGTTCCGTTTGTAAAAGTAAAACCTTGTTGTCGAACAGCAACGATACCAGTTGCACTTGAACCAGCTGCTATAGTATCACCTGTAACTGTTCCGTCAGGAGATTTAACTGAGTTTGCTGTAACACTTGCAAGGTTGTCTTGAACCGCATTGGTTGTTATCCAAGTAGTACCAAAAACTTCTGATTGTAGACAGGCATTTGAAGAACTCTCTTCAAGTAACCAACCCATCATTTCACCAACCTTCGCTGGGTTGAAGTCCTGTCTAATCGTACCAGCAGGAATTAATTCAATTTGTCCAATGTTATTGACTCTTGTTGCCGAGGTACTTCGTGAAAATGTAAGATCAGAAGGCTTCGCCGCAGTTGAATGGATATGAAGCGTTTGCTTAATGGACATATTCTTTTTTCCTTTTGATAGTGATTGTTGAAGATATTACTTATATTTATAAATTTATTTCGTTGTCTAAGATGTTATTGGTTTAGTTTGACAATCCACCAGCATTTCCTCTATTAACAGTTAAATCAGCTATGTCAGATGCATTACCGTCTGTGCTAAAACTAAATTTTTGAATGTGATTGGTAGCAGGCGCACTATCACCACTACCAGATACATATCCATTAGTAGTAGATGATGTACCCGCTCCAGGCAGAGCTCCAACTGCTAATGTTCCAATAGATGTTGCATCAGCAGAAGCTGCAAATTGGTGTTTTTGTAATCGTTGAGAATTACCTGTACCTTCACCACCAGTACAATAACCATGAGTTTTTGAATTTTGACCATTAAATCCAAAATTCGATCCTATCGCTACACAATCACCGACATCGGATGCATTTGTATTTGATGCGAATGGAAATCGTTCTATAACATTATTTCTAGTACTAGTTATACGACCACCTCTTATATAACCATGAGTTTGACTCATAACACCAGAAACGGAAGTTTTATTAGCTGTTAGATCAGCTATATCAGAACCAGTAGTTGATGCTGAAAATGCAAATTTTTCTATAATATTTATACCAGCATTAGATGAATCTATATCACCACCAGAAATATAACCATGTGTTGTTGATGATGAGCCTGCACCAACACCTCTTGCAACAGACAATGTACCAACACTAGATGTATTGCCACCCGCTGCAAAAGATAATCGTTGAATCGTATTTACAAACGGCTGACCTCCAGCCACATAACCATGAGTTAAATCTTGAGTACCAACATTAGCATGATTTCCAGCTATCAAATCACCAACATCAGTAGCGTTAGAATCAGAAGTAAAACTATGCTTACCAATTTGGTTTTGATCGCCAGCTGGGCCATGACCACCAGTTATATATCCATATTGAGTTCCCCAACCATTCCAATCTACATTACCAGTACCGCTACCCATATTCGTCCAAACATTTTCACCAGCTGTCGCGTCTGTGCAAACATACATCTCGCCAGAAGTTGTATTGGCCCAAACTGTACCTACCCCATTTGCAGGGTTTGTAGAAACCGTAGGATCATTTGCAGATTTTGTAACTCCTCTTGGACTAAAGTTTGTAACTGCTGAACCATCAATTGCTGGCAATGCACCTGTAAGTTTACTTGCAGCAATTCCACTTGCAATCTTAGCATCCGTGATAGCACCATCTAAAATTTCAGAACCATAAACGGTTGCATCTGATATGACATCTAAGTATTCACTTGCATAACTCAAACAAACTACTTTAACACCATTCTCAGGAGCTGTCGTAAATGTAACTGTTTTCCCAGCCAACGTATAATCAGTTGCTGGTCTTTGTGCAACACCATCAAAATATATTGAAACATTATTGACATGGCCAGGCATTTCCTGTGATGCTCCAATGGTCATGGTTGTAAGAGAACCATTACCTGTCATAGTGTCACAAACCATATTACAGGTAGCGACAGTCTTTTCTACCTCTTCCATTCCTGAACCTAAATATGCCATTTCTTAATCCTTTTTATTATTGTTTGATGGTTTATACTTGTGTTCCTGCTGAAAAATCCCTTGCAGCTGTCAAGTCGCCTACGTCTGTTGCATTAGTATTTGCGGTAAAACTAAATTTGTCTATTACGTTAAACATTGTATTACCAGCACCATTCATGCCACCAGAAGTATAACCATGCGTAGTTGATGATTGACCACCTGGCCCATGCCTCTGATTACCAAGTGACAAGTCGCCATGGTCTACTGCATTAGCATTAGAAGCAAATGGAAATTTATCTATTAGGTCGTGTGAAGGAAGGCCAGCAGAAATAAAACCATGTGTAGTTGATGATTGGCCTGCCGTATAATACCTACTATGGTTCATATCTCCTACGTCTGTAGCATTAGCATTAGAAGCAAATGTAAATTTGTCTATTACATTAGTAGTAGTAGGAGAACTACCAGAAGCATAACCACCAGAAGTATAGCCGTGAGTCAGAGATGATTGACCCGCTCCACCATACCTAGCAAGTGTCAAGTCGCCATGGTCTGTGGCATTTGCATTTGAAGCAAATGTAAATTTGTCTATTATGTTTTGCTGAGCTCCAGAACCATTATTTCCACCAGAAACATAGCCATGGGTTTCATATGATTGACCGACTGCAAATTTCCTAGCAAGTGTCAAGTCGCCTACGTCTGTAGCATTACCATTTGCGGTAAAACTAAATTTGTCTATTACGTTAGTAGTGGAACCGCCTTCCCCACCAGAAGAATAACCATGAGTGTCTGATGATTGACCTGTTGCATTGTGTTTATTAGCTGTTACGTCACCTACGTCTGTTGCATTACCATCTGTTGTGAAGCTGAATTTATCTATTATGTTAGAATTTCCAGGCGTAGAATTACCACCAGCATTATAACCAGAAATTGTGCCAGGAAACATCCAAGGCTCAATATCACCAGTACCAGCACCAACATTTATCCAAACATTAGCTCCAGCAGTTGCATCGGTACAAACAAACATCTCTCCGCTGTTTTGATTTAGTTGAATAGTTCCAACGCCACCAGAAGGATTTTCTGAGATTGTAGGATCGGAAGTAACATTGTCAATCCCAGTTCCAGATACATTTGTTAAGTTAGCTCCACTAATCGCAGGTAATGCACCTGTAAGTTTACTTGAAGACAACGCAGCAATCTTTGCATTTCCAACCATTCCATCAACAATTTTTGAAGAAGTTACTGAACCCATCTTAGGGTCAATACTAGATGCAGAACCAGTAAGAGCAACAACCTTAACACCAGTTTCAGGAGCTGTCGTAAACGTCAAAGTGTTTCCCATTACCGTATAATCGGTAACTGGCGTCTGTCTAATGCCATCAAGAAATACTAAAACATTATTAGTAGAACCTGGCGTATCTGTCAATGTCAGAGTAGTATCAGAACCATCACCTGTCATTGTATCAGAAGTTCTTGGCTCTTTCAATATACCAACTAAATTTTTTCCTATGTATGGCATTTCTTAATCCTTTTTTATATTATTGTTTGACGGTTTAGTATTGTGTTCCTGAAGCATATTGTCTAGCAACAGTCAAATTAGCTATATCAGATGAATTGGTATCTGAAGCAAATGGAAATTTTTGTATGACATCAACAACTCCATTACCACCAGAATTATATCCATGAGTAGTTGAAGATTGACCAGCCATACCACGTTTATCAGCTACCAAGTCGCCTACGTCTGTAGCGTTAGCATTAGAAGCAAATGTAAATTTGTCTATTACATTATCGCCAGGTTGACCACCAGAAGTATAACCATGAGTAGTTGAAGATTGACCTGTTGAATATGCTCTTGCAACTGTTATATCGCCGACATCTGTAGAATTAGTATTTGAAGCAAAAGGAAATTTGTCAATTTCATTTTTATTTCCACCACTTGTACCACCAGTATTATAACCATGCGTAGATGATGATTGACCACCTGCTCCATGTCTAGTAATAGTCATGTCAGCTATGTCTGTTGCATTTCCACTTGAACCAAAAGCAAATTTTTCTATAGTGTTTACATTTCCAGTACCACTTTGACTACCACCACAAACATAACCATGTGTTTCTGAAGATTGTCCGGCTGGATATTCACTAGCAACTACAATGTCGCCTACGTCTGTAGCATTACCATCTACGGTAAAAGAAAATCTGTCGATTACATTTGTTCTACTTCCGTCATTACCACCAGAAGTATAACCATGAGTAGCTGATGTTTGTCCTGCTCCAGCACCCCTAGTGGTTGTCAAGTTACCTACGTCTGTGGCGTTAGCATCTGATGTGAAACTAAATTTGTCTATTACGTTTGATACTGGAGGGTGAGCACCAGCAGTATAACCACTAACAGTTCCTTGAAAAGTATAAGGTGCAACATCACCAGAACCACCACCGACATTGTACCAAATATTAGCTCCTGCCGTTGCGTCTGTTAAACAAAAAGCTTCGCCAGACGATTTGTTGACCCAAAAAGTTCCAACGCCTGTAGAAGGATTTGTATCAATAGCAGGATCACTTGTAGACTCTGTATATCCATCAGGCCCACCAGTTAAAGCTGCACCATCAAGTGCAGGCAACGAACCTGTGAGTTTACTTGCAGCTACTCCAGATATTTTTGCATTAGTAACAGCAGAGTTCATAAATTTTTCAGTTGGTAGAGGAGAACTAGGCCTTCCGATATGTCCACCTTCACCTGTGATAGCAACAACTACTGCACCAGTAAAAGGAGCCGCAGCAAAAGTAATTGTAGAACCAGATAAAGTGAAATCAGTTGTGGGGCGTTGCATTACACCATTTAAAAAAACTAGAACATTATTAACAGATATAGGAGTTGCAGACAACGACATAGTAGTATCAGAGCCATCACCCGTCATTGTATCAACTGTCCTATTATCTAATTCTGTCTCCTCGACTTTTTTACCTATATATGCCATTTGATAATCCTTTAATGTTTATGTTTTTTTATATTTATAATGCTTGTTATTGATGGTTTAGTATTGTGAACCTGATGCATATTGTCTAGCAACAGTCAAATTAGCTATGTCTGATGAGTTACCATCTGTGCTAAAACTGAATTTATCTATTGTATCAACAACACCATTACCACCAGAAGCATAACCATTAGTAGTTGATGATTGACCTGCTATGCCACGTCTACCAGTTGTCAAGTCGCCTACATCTGTAGCATTAGAACTTGCAGCAAAAGCAAACTTGTCGATTACATTAGCACTAGGTAGTCCACCAGAAGTATAACCATGTGTGGTTGAGGATTGTCCTGTTGTATATCCCCTATTAGCTGTCAAGTTGCCTACGTCTGAGGCATTACCATCAGAAGCAAATGCAAATCTGTCTATTTCATTTTTTTCTCCACCAGATTCACCACCAGAAGTATAACCGTGAGTAGATGATGATTGACCAGCTGCACCATGTCTAGTAATAGTCATGTCGCCTACGTCTGTAGCATTATTATTAGTAGAAAAAGTAAATTTTTCTATTAGGTTTACATTTCCCGTGCCAGGAACACTACCACCAGATACATAGCCATGTGTAGATGAAGATTGACCTGCCATATAACTGTTACCAGTTACCAAGTCGCCTACGTCTGTAGCATTACCATCTACCGTAAAACTAAATTTGTCAATTATATTTACTCCGCCAGGATTACCACCAGAAGTATAACCATGAGTAGATGAAGATTGACCTGCCGTATCTCCTCTAGTAGTTGTCAAGTCGCCTACGTCTGTAGCATTAGCATCTGATGTGAGACTAAATTTATCTATTATGTTTGATACCGAGCTTTGACTACCAGCAGTATAACCACTAACAGTTCCTTGAAAACTATAAGGTGCAACATCACCAGAACCACCACCAACATTTATCCAAACATTAGCACCCGCTGTCGCGTCCGTACAAATAAACATCTCGCCTGTAGATTTATTAGACCATAAATGACCAGTTGCAGAAGGATTTGATGAAATCGTAGGATCACTAGTAGTTTCTGTGTCAATACCAGAACCAGCACCCACCAATGCTGAACCATCCACCGCAGGCAGAGAACCACTAACTAGAGAAGATGTAAGAGAACCATCAATCATATTTGAACTTATTTTTGATATTGCCATTTCTTAATCCTTTTTATATTATTGTTTGATGGTTTAGTACTGACTTCCCGCTCCTCTATATCTAGCAACTGTCAAGTCGCCGGCGTCTGTTGCATTACCATCTGTAGAAAAACTAAATTTATCAATTGCGGTTTTATATCCCCCAGTATATCCAGCAGAATCATATCCATTGGTAGTTGATGATTGTCCTGTACCACCATAGGAATTACCACCTACTAAATTACCTATATCACTAGAGTTTCCATTTGAAGCAAAGCTAAATTTTTCAATTTTATCCGCAGATGCAATATGACCACCAGTAACATAACCATGTGTTGTAGAAGATTGTCCAGCTACATATCTTTTACTCTCTGTCAGGTCGCCTACGTCTGTAGCATTAGCATTAGAATCAAATGTAAATTTGTCGATAACATTTGAAGAACTTCCTGTACTACCACCAGCATTATAACCATGTGTAGATGAAGATTGACCACTATGACCAAATCTGGAAATTGTCATGTCAGCTACGTCTGTTGCATTAGCATTAGAGGAATAAGTAAATTTTTGAATTTGATT
>PVBE010488778.1_pt1 | contig 10029 bp, 9 predicted proteins | sample 1631181 | NCBI WGS metagenome assembly PVBE01 (sample SAMN08397723, study PRJNA350692) | Marine metagenome, whole genome shotgun sequencing project. | isolation source: water | place: Pacific Ocean | collected 2012-04 | reverse complement strand
GGCAAAAGTATTTACTCTCTCTCTCATCTTGTTTGCCGGAGCCATAAGTATCGGCGTCAATCTGAACGCTCAACTGCATGGCGCACCATTAGCTCTGAGTCCACTGCTCTGGTTTGGTGTTGCCGGCGTTGCCCTGGGGATCTTCTACACCGCAGCTCCTCTACGCTTTAGCTATCGCGGATTTGGTGATCTGGGCGTCATGCTTGGTTTTGGGCCGGTTATGGCCCTTGGGTCACACTACGTGCAGACGCAGGCTCTTTCTCCTGCGACGGAATGGAACTATCTGACGGTTCTAGCAGCCTCTGTGCCGGTAGCCATTTTGGTGGGGCTGATTCTCTTCGTCAACGGATTCCAAGATTACAAAGCCGACCGGGAGGTGGGCAAACGGACGTGGATCGTACGGACGGCTGAGGGGAGGGAGGTAGCTGATTATGCCCGACCCTTCGCGATATACAAGGCATTCCTTTATCTCACGTTTGTCTATATCTTAGCGCTGGGAGTGGCTGGAGTGGTTAATACCGATTTTTCCACACCTTGGGTCATGATCGCTTTGGTCCCGTTCATGCTGGCGCGGAAGGCTATCAATATGGGAGAGGAGTGGCTCTTAAGATGGGCCGAACCGGATGGTGATAGACAAGAGCTTCCATATGAACTGTTGCCAGTAAATGTTTCCACTATCGGGACTCATTTCTCGGTCGGACTGCTTCTGACACTGGGATACTGGCTGGGGTCTATTCTCTAGGAATTTGGTGGATGGGAACACGTCTTCCTGAAAAACGGGCCACGCTGCACACAGCTGTGGATTGCATGGAGCTGCTACGCGTATGATTTCTGGAGAGGGCACGGCTGCAATGACCCGTGAGCGTCTGGTGCAAATCGTGGAGGCCGGCCGAGTGATAGTTGGTTTGGACCTTGAGGGCGTAGATTTGAGCTTTGCTGAGCTAGAGGGTGCTTTTCTCCGTCAGGCTCGGTTGGCGGGGGCGGACTTGAACCATGCCGATCTCACGCGTGCTAATCTTTTCGGCGCAGACTTGCGGAGTGCGGATTTGCATGGGGCGTATCTGTTCGGCTGCGACCTAAATCGTGCCAACCTGCGCAGCGCCAGCCTGCGCGAGAGCGATTTGGACGATGCTTGCCTCGGCGAGACTGACCTGCGCGGGGCTGACCTTACCCGCGCAAGCCTTGCTCAGGCACGACTTGGGGGCGCGAAATTGGGTGGTGCAGTGCTACATGGGGCAGACCTGACCGGAGCATGGCTGCGCGGCGCAGACCTTTCTCGTGCCGATTTGCGCGCCTCTATGTGCGGCACAGCAACTCTGGCGCAGGCTGATTTGACCGGGGCGGACCTGACCGGGGCGGATTTGCGGTCCGCAAATCTTCGTGGCGCAACGGTGAGTCGGGCGCAATTGCAGCGGGCGGCCGTTTTGGATTGCGCCGTACTGCCGGACGGCAGCTGTTGTCCGGCTGGAGGTCAGGCAGCTACTGACAACCTGAATTCGTGAGCGCCATCATTAGATCTGTCCGGGGCACACGCGATTATTATCCGCCGCAGATGGCCCTTCGTAACTGGCTCTATGGCCACATCCGTATCGTCTCTGAAAAGTACGGTTACCAGGAGTGGGAAGCTCCCATCATTGAAACTCTGGAGCTCTACGCGGCAAAGAGTGGCGAGGAACTGGTTAAAGAACAGGCTTTCGTATTCGAGGATCGTGGGGGTGAGATCGTCACGCTGCGACCAGAACTGACTCCCTCATTGGCTCGCATGGTGGCGCAACAGGCGCAGCAGTTGCTGCGGCCGATTCGCTGGTGGTCGTTCGGTCCGTTCTGGCGCTACGAGCGTCCGCAAAAAGGACGTACACGCGAATTCTTCCAGTGGAATCTGGATATGCTTGGGAGCGAAGCGATCAGCGCCGATGCTGAGGTCGCCACTGTGGCCGCTGAGCTGATAGCCGCGCTGGGCCTGACGCGGGAGCAGGTAGTGTTCAGGGTTAACAGCCGCGCATTTATGGAGCGACGCGTGGCCGAACTCGGCGCGCCCACTATCGGCAGCGCCGCTATCTTCAATTTGATTGACCGTATCGACAAGCTCTCAGCGGAAAAATGGTCCGCTCATGGACGCGAAATCGGTATGGAAGAAAAGCAGCTTTCCGCGCTGCGGTACATGCTCGCCGACCGTGAGCAGTGGCGACAATCGGAACAGTTGAGCGCTTTTTTTCAGGCTGTGGAGGCACTGGGAACAAGGGATTGGTTCGAGTTTGATCCGACAGTTGTGCGCGGACTGGATTATTATACTGGCGTGGTCTTCGAGGCGCGTGATTGTGCTGGGAAGCACCGTGCCATTCTGGGTGGCGGTCGCTACGACAATCTGGTGGCCGATGTGGGCGGTGAGTCCATCCCGGCGACCGGGTTTGCTATGGGCGATGTGGTCATCGGGTTGGTGATGGAGGATGCTGGCGCGACTCCCCGGCTGTCTGCCTGCCGCACGCAGCTGCTTGTAACCATTTTCGCGGCTGAATTTGCAGCAAAGTCTATGGAGCTAGCGAGAGAGCTGCGCGCGGCCGATTTACGCGTTGAGCTTTTCCCGGAGGTGGCAAAGCTGCAGAAGCAACTTCGGTACGCCGATCGTCAGGGTATCCCACTGGCTGTGGTTCTGGGTCCGGACGAACTGGAGACTGGAGAGGTATCGGTGAAGGAATTACGTAGTGGTGAGCAGATGAGACTACCGCAGGCCGATTTGGTGGCCGGCGTGCGCGCCCTTCTTGATAGCGATTCTTCTTCATGATAGAATGCGAATTATATGCTCCTGAGACGTCGCTTAACCGGCGCGCTAATCTTTGGCGTGCATGGTGCCTGTAGCTCAATTGGCAGAGCGCCGCACTGTGGCTGCGGTGGTTGTGGGTTCAAGTCCCATCAGGCACCCCTCTGTTAGCCCCCGTAGCTCAATGGATAGAGCACCTGACTTCGGATCAGGTGGTTGGGAGTTCGAATCTCTCCGGGGGTGCTCGTGATCATATGTTGATGTCTGTCTGCTCGTCTTTCCCACAATGCTTTGTGCAGTCCCCAGATCGATACACGAGATCGAACGCCATCAGCTCCCATGCGGCAATGTTTCCCCGAAAGTACTGCGGCAGTCAATTTATCTCAGAGTTGGCCATTAGTGGCATCTGACTGCTCCAACAGGGAGAGATAATCAGGGTTTTCATAGCGGCTAAGAAGAAATGCCGGGGCATAATCAGGCAGTGTGTTCCCGGTGATGTGGTCGGCCAGCAGCTCGGCCGCGGCCTGCGAGGCCATCTGACCAAAACCTGAGAGAGCACCGATGATAAAGGCTCCCTTCACGGGCAGTGGCCCGATAAGTGGTCTGTTCTCACTAGTCTTACAGTAGTAGCCGCCGTCCACAATGGGACGCGATGCCCGGCCCAGATAATCGCACAACCCGGGGATCATGTGCGTCAGACCGCGCAGCACGACCTCGGAGTAAGCCGGGTCGAAGTGTGGTGGCCATACCGGCCTTACTGGATCCACATCGTAGGTCCACAGCATCAACAAGATAGGGCTGTCGGCCCCCCCCTCGGGCCGGAAGTGAACCCCTCCGGGCAGTTCTCGCAGCATCCAGCGTGTGTCCGAGCTGGATGCTAACTCCTCGCGTTCATCCGACGACCATGGCAGCGCCACGGGGTCGCTCCAAATCATCATCGGTACGTCGCGCGGGACGACGCCTAGGCGGTCTCGGAAGGCGATTTTCGCGTGCAGCTCGTTGAGTATCGGCAGTTCTAGGCTTAGCATCGCAGCCACATCTCTGATATAGGGCCCGGCGGCGATAACGAATGTGTCAGTAGTAATCTGGACATCTCCCTCGGCACCTTGAACCCGGACCGCACACACTCGCCCCCCACTTATTGTTGCGCTTGCTACCCTGGCTTTGAGCAGCCGCACACCGTTGTCTCTGGCTTGCTCTAGCATATACATTCCCATCTGCTGCGCGCTGAACCATCCACAGCGGCGTGCGTGGAGGGCGGCCACCACATCCTCAGTGATGAAGGGATAGTGTGCCCGGATTACTTCCGGGTCGAGGATGAGGTCGGCACCTGATGGTTGGTCCTCGAAACCGTGCGCAGGCGAGCGGACGTAAGCGATAGGAGTAGACTCGCCACTATGCACTCGGAGAGGCCCGGCACCCATTTGCGAGATTTCGGTGGCGGTATCCTTAAACGTATCTGCGCGAGCATCATCCCCGGTCAGGAAAAGGTAGCCGCGCCGGCTTAGATTGAAGATGTTGTTGGTCTCAAGTGCCATCTCTTCTAGCAGATCGATACTGTGATTCATGAAACGCACCATTGCATCGCCGGGACCAGGCCACCAGTTACGGTAGCATTCCGTGGACTTGTCACTGGTGAGCGTGAGAGGAGGCCGTTCGTCGACAATGAGGATATTTTTCACTCCTCTCTTGACGGACAAGTGGTATGCGGCCGAAACACCGGCAATTCCCGCCCCACAGATTACGACATCAGCAGTTGCATTTGTCACGGCCATAACACCTCATGTCTCCTGCGAAAAAAGTCCCACAATCTTGAATCGACTGACAATAATAACGTAAATTTTGGGTATTGGATGTTGTCGTCTCGAACAATGTAGGGCAGTGTGGTCCTACCTAACTGGAAGGCGCTACCAGCACAAGGACTTCACCTAAAAAGAACGACTCCGATTGCCCTCACAATACCCCGTTCATTCTCTGGAGTGAGCGGCGAGGCCGATGACGTTGAATCCCGAATCGACATAATGCACCTCGCCGGTGACACCAGCGGCCAGGTCTGAGCAGAGGTATACAGCCGCATTACCCACGTCTTCAATGGTAACATTTCGTTGCAGCGGAGCCAACTCGGCGAATTCGCGGTGCATGACCTTGAAGCCGGAAACGCCGGCTGCGGCCAGAGTGCGGATGGGACCAGCGGAGATAGCGTTTACGCGGTGTGACAGGGGCCCCAGGTCTGCGGCCAGATATCGCACCGAGGCTTCCAGAGCCGCTTTTGCCACTCCCATCACGTTGTAATGCGGCACCGCTTTTTCAGCGCCATAGTAGGTCATGGCCAGACAGGCGCTGCCCAAGTTTAACAACGGCAGCGCGTGGCGGACCATTGCGGTGAAGGAATAGCAGCTGACGTCCAGCGCCAGCCGGAATCCCTCCCGGCTGGTGGTGTAGTAAGGCCCGTTCAGCTCGTCACGGTTGGCAAATGCTACGGAGTGAATGAGAATGTCGATGTTCCCTAGATTCTCTCTTACCTTGGTAAACAAGGTCTCAATATTCTTATCGCTGGCAAGGTCGCATGGCTCGACGAAGTCAGCGCCGACCTGCTCGGCGAGCGGAGCAACTCGCCGCAGTAGTGCTGGGATAGCGTAACTGAAGGCCAGTTGCGCACCTTCCCGATGCAACGCTTTGGCAATGCCCCATGCGATTGAATGACTGTTAGCTACCCCGAAAATCAACGCAGTCTTACCGTTTAGGATACCCATTGTGCGTTTGCCTCCTCACTAATTTGTTTTCGCAGGCTGAAATTCCATGGCAATGAGCGCCACGGTTCAGGTGTTTTGCCCAGTCCGACCCGAGGTCGGGTCTCCGGGTTAGTCTCGGTGCCGCCCGGCCCGTCCGTCAGAAACAGCCGTGCACTCGGGGCGCACAGGTCATACTCATTCCAGGTGTGGTTAATTCCAAAAGCTTGAGTCATTTTTGCTGGACCGTTGCTCAGTTCAGCGAGCGGACGCTTTCGGCGTGCCTGCATGATGGATACTCCCTCTGTAGGTTGCAGCGCGCGTAGCAGCACTGCCGCCGGGAAGCCCTCCTGCTCAGTTACAAAGTTCATCATCCAGTGCATTCCATAGGTGAAATATACGTATACGCTTCCAGGCGGACCGTAGAGTGGGCCGGTGCGGTCAGTAAGCCCAGCGCGCGCGTGGCAGGCAAGGTCACTTTCGCCGATATAAGCTTCTACCTCTACGATAACTCCCGCCAGACGAGTACTATCCGCCTCTAGTTTCAGCAGCCGTTTTCCCAGAGATTCTCGCGCTACTGTGAGCGTGGGGCGAGAGAAAAACGAGCGCGGCAACGGCGAAATACTGCTACTCATGCTCGGAAGCGCTCATCGGATATGATGGTACGGTGCAGGCCCTCGGGCAGCGAGATGCGCGGTCGATAGCCCAATTTTTCTGCAGCCAGCGTCAGGTCGGCGCACATATGCATCACGCCGCCGCTTTCACTGCTGTTGTAGAGCGTTTCCGTAGTGACATCCATGACGTTGCCCACGGCTGTCACCAGTTCGTTCAGGCTGACCGCCGTGCCGCTGCCCACATTTATCACCAATTGGCTAACTGCGCGCGCAGTGGAAGCTGTGATGAGAGCATCGATGACATCTGAGATAAAGACGTAATCGCGCGTCTGTGCACCTTTGCCGTGCACAATTAGCGATCCGCCGTTGGCCGCGCTTTTCAAAAACCGGGAGATTACGGGAGGGTGAGAGGCGGGCAGCGGCTGTGCGGGGCCATAGGCGTTGAACACACGCATCGCTACGGTCTCCAATCCCCAAAGGCTGCCGATAGTGCGCACATAATATTCGGCTGACAGTTTACTAACTGCGTAGGGTGAATCCGGATTTGGCACGATGGTCTCGCGTAATGGTTGTTCGGCCTGTGCGCCGTAAACGGCTCCGGAGGAGGCCAGCACCACGCGCTTAACGCCCGCATCTCTCATAGCCTCCATTACGCTGACTGTGCCGCCTACGTTGACTGCATTGTATTCGCGCGGGTAAAGCACAGACTGCGGTACCGAGACGCGCGCAGCGAGATGATATACGCACTCTACATCCTGCAATAGCGTCCAGAGTTTCGGGCGGTCGTTCACGTCGCCGCGCGTGAAGAGCACTCTTTCGTCCAGACGCTCCGCGTCACCGGCTGAAAGGTCGTCAATGACCCGCACTTCGTGTCCGGCCGTGGCGAGTCTATTCGCCAGGGCGCTACCCAAAAAGCCTGCTCCACCGGTTATCAGGAATCTCAAGCGCTGTTCTCCCCAATTGCGTGAATACGAAGGGCCAGTGATTATAGCATGGGCCCCCTAATAATCGCCTTTCGGCTACAATCGCTGCCTGTGTTTTTCATTGGGGCCGATGTCAACCTGGTGTTAATTCAAATAGTTGGCACTGATTTGGAGGGAAAGGTGAGTGATGGGTCCGGAGGGTGAGCGTGGATGCATCGGTGTTCTTTTCATCTGCTTGGGCAACATCTGCCGCAGCCCGCTAGCCGAGGGTTTGTTCCAACAGCTTCTGGAGCAACGTGGACTTCAATCTCGATACACGGTTGCTTCGGCAGGAACCGGCGACTGGCATGTGGGCGACTCTGCGGACAGCCGCATGATTGCGACCGCCCGGCGGCATGGCATCGACTTACAAGGACGTGCGCAGCAGGTTAGACCGCAAGACTTTGACCGCTTCGACCTTCTTGTGGCGATGGATCGTGACAATTCTGCGCAGCTTCGGCGCATGGCACGGGATGAATCAGAAAGCGCCCGGATTCGCCTGCTGCGTGAATTTGACCCGCAGGCTGGCTCTGACCCGGATGTTCCTGACCCTTATCTTGGCGACGCGGATGGTTTTGAGCGGGTGTATCAGATGGTTGCGCGAGCATGTGTAGGCCTGCTGTCGGCACTGGAAGACGGGTGAAGCTTCCAGATGGCGTAAAGCAGTTCCTGTATACGCGGCGTTGGGGCATGGTTCTGTCCGCGCGTCAGGTTTCTGGTGGCAGTATTAACCGCGTGTTGCAGCTGCAGAGTGAGGATGGCCCGATGGTGCTGCTGAAAACCCACCGCAGTCCCCCATCCGATATGTTCGCGCGCGAGGCCGAAGGTCTACAAGCGCTGATGCAGGCAGGCGGTTTGCGTGTTCCGGAGGTGTACGCACATGGAGATGACTGGTTACTGATGGAGTATTTCCCTGCGGCGGAGCGCTCAGATGGTTACTGGACTACTCTGGGAGAGGGGCTGGCGCAGTTGCATTCCACGGTGAATACGCACTTCGGATTTGCTAACGACAATTACATCGGCATCACTGAGCAGCCGAATCCGTGGACAGAAGACGGACACATATTTTTTTCGGATTCGCGGTTGCGCTTTCAGGGACGGCTTGCGCGGAGGCGCGGATTACTAAGTGGGGCAGATTACAGGATGCTCGAGCGAGTGGTTGAACGTCTTCCGGATCTGATTCCGGACCAGCCCGCCAGCCTCATCCATGGCGATTTGTGGAGTGGAAATGTAATCGTCGGTCCCCAGGCTGAACCAGTGTTGGTGGATCCGGCGGCGCATTTTGGCTGGGCTGAGGCCGAACTGGCGATGACCACGCTGTTTGGCCGGTTTGAGCGCGCGGCTTATCAGGCGTATGAGCGCGCCCGGGCGCTCGCCCCCGGATTTCTGCTGCGCGCTGACATATACAATTTGTATCATCTACTGAATCACCTGAACCTATTCGGGCACAGCTACCTCGGTCAAGTTCAAGCAGTGCTAAGGCGTTACAGTTAAAACGTGCGGTTCATGGCAGGGTGAAATCTTGCCCAATTATGATGCGTACGTCTACTGTACTGCTGGGGTCGCTCATGTCGATGATACGCGCCGGTTGCACGTCAAAGTGCTCGGCCAGCCAGCGAGTGGTGTAGTAGCGCCCCGCGTAATCATAAATGATGGTGGCCTGATGATTGAACTGGTCGGCGTTGCCGATGCTGACCACGTTGAAACCGTTCTCGCCGAGATAATCTGCTGTTGCTTGGGCGATTCCGGCTCGGGCGGAGCCGTTTTGTACTTCGATAGTGGCGTCTTCATCAACGGCCAGCTCGGCCGGGTCGATAGTAGATTGAGACTTTGACGCCGGGTGGTAAAACATCTGCTCACGCAGCGGTCGAAAGGCCCTTGCATCGAGCAAAACCACCTGCGCTCCGTCTGCGGTGGTGAACTCGTTCATGATGTAATCTGCGTCAATCACATCTGACTGAATGTCCTCCCGCTCTATTTCCTTCGTCAGCGATATTAGGCTAACTATTTCCTCTAGATTCAGGTCGGTGTCATAACTTCCGGCAAGGGCGGAAAAAAGTTTGGGCGCTCGAGCAATCAACGTGGGCAGCATCTCAACGCTGAGGACTTTTTCGCGCACAGCTAGAAGCACCTGCTGCTGGCGGGCCGCTCGATCGAAATCAGCCCCGAAGGTAGCGCGAGTACGCGCGTATTTCAGCGCTGTGCTTCCGTCCAGATGTTGGCGTCCGGCGGAAATGCGGAACGGGTCGTAACCGTCGCAGCAATCCGGGTAGCGGGGGTCATCGATTGTCTGGGGTACGTCGATTACGATGCCGCCAATCTCGTCGATGAGAGTCTCGAAGACGGTGAAATTGATGCGCACATAATGGTCCATCTGTATGCCCAGATTCGCGGCCACGGTGTCCATCGCTAGGGCCGGCCCGCCACCGGGCAGCCGGAAGGCGTCCCCTTTGAAATTGGCTGTGTTGATTCGGTCTCTGCCCTCGAAACCGGGAATTGTTACCCAGAGGTCGCGCGGAATCGATAATATGCCAGCGGTGTTGCCGACCGGGTCTACCGTTACTAGCATCATGGTGTCGGTACGGAATGCGCGTTCATCTTCCATCCCGATGCGTTGATCAATACCCATCAACAGCAGCGTGGTGCGCAAGCCAGTGGCAACCGGGACAACCGTTCCGATGATTTCAGAACTCCCGGATGGTGTAGCAGATTGGTTCACTTCAGCGTTGTTTTTCGCCGGCGGAACCGGGGTGAGCGCAGCGGGTTGGTCGCTAATCAGGGATGCGGTATCCGCTCTCCCACGGCTTGCGGCCCACTCTTTCACGGTTGCGTATACCATGTAGCTGGCGAATGCCGTCGCAGCTACAAAGAGGGCTATAAGCCCCGCTACGACCCAGTTTGGGAGCCCCGAGGGACCTTCCTGAGGATTTCGACTGCTGCGTGGTCTGTCGGACAAGGACATTTAT
>PVBE010474351.1_pt1 | contig 10029 bp, 7 predicted proteins | sample 1631181 | NCBI WGS metagenome assembly PVBE01 (sample SAMN08397723, study PRJNA350692) | Marine metagenome, whole genome shotgun sequencing project. | isolation source: water | place: Pacific Ocean | collected 2012-04 | reverse complement strand
TGGCGTGTCTGCCCGTGTGGCGCGTGCGGTTGTGTCTGCCCGTGTGGATCGTGCGGCAACGAATATCGCAGTCGGCGACCATAGTTTTTCAAAGCCTATGTCCCTCGAGCTCGTGTGAGCTCAAACACCTGGTTTCAGAGGTGTGAGTGAGGGTTGGCTTGGAAGGTGAGGTCTGATTTGCCTCGGGCTTGCCTTGGGGCTGGTTTGAGGAGTTTGGAGGCCTGTTGAGCGACAAGGAACGGGTGAGGGCTCAGTGTGTGGCTCGATCTGATCCTCGTGAATTTTATGAGGGCTTTGGTGTCGGCGCGAGGCCGGATAGATTGGGCGGCATGCCGATTACAACGATCAAAATTATTGAAGACATCTTCACCGACGAGCAGAAGGCGCAGATGATCGATGAGGTCACTGAGGCGATGGTGCGAGTGACCGGAGAAGAGAAGCGGGCTGGCAACTGGGTCTTGATCGAGGAGATCAAGTCTGGTGACTGGGCGATCGGCGGTAAACCTGTCCACGCACCTCCGAAGTAAGGTGACTCGCTGGAGGTGATCTCAGGGCTGCTTTGACCGTGCCTAGCCCCTCGATCTCCTCAACGACTCTCTCACTCAAGGACTGGAGCGCGTTCGCTTCAAGGGGAGACCACGACCTTCCCAGGGGACAGCTCTGAGAGACGCGTGACCCGACCGTCCGCCCAGGTGACGGTGAGCTCGTCGACGAGCTCCATCGAACCCAGCCCGAAGATGATCTCGGGCGCGTGCATGCTCAGGTAAGAGACGTCGGACCCATACCAGCGGCTCTGCTGCTGCTCCCCGGTCCTCAGCTCGACACGCGCCCCGAAGAGAGACGCTGCTGGGCCTTCGAGCAGCACCGACAACGAGGAGTTCTTGGTCTCCGTGTCGTTACGCAAGAGGAGGGGGCTCCCCTGGTTGATCATGATCGCGAGATCGACGTCCCCGTCTAGGTCGAAGTCAGCAGCCGCTAACCCACGCCCGCTGTGGAGCGCTGAGCAAGCGTCGCCTGCTCCACCAGCAGCCTCGACAAAACGGTCCCCCGCGCTCCAGAAGAGGAACATCTGCTCGGAGCGAAGGATCGCCGAGTCCTGCTTGGACTCCAGAGTGCTGCCATTGACGACGGCCAAGTCCGTGCGGCCGTCCAGGTCAAGGTCGACCATCGCGCAACCCCAACCGACCCGATCAATGGACACCTCGCCGAGCCGCAGTCGACGGATCTTGTCGCGATACTCGTGTCGACCTCGGGGTGAGGTCCAGCTCTCGTAGAGCGCGTTCTCCTGCGCGACCCAGTGAGTGATGAACATGTCAGGCAACCCATCTGGCGTGCCCGTGGTGCCCCCGATCTCCCCGACAGAGAGCCCCATGGATCCACGTGGATCGGCGGTCCCAGTCATCAAGCCGGCCTCCTCGAAGCTCCTCTGGCCCGGCACCGCGGTCGAAGGCACGTTGCGATAGAGTCGATTGGTAGACACGTCGTTGTTGACGTAGAGGTCGAGCCAGCCGTCCCCGTCCAGGTCGCAAAAGGTCGCAGCCAAGCTCCTACCAGCAGGGTCGTCCACCGAGTACAGGGCAGCCACCTGCTCGAAACTTCCGTCACCCAGCCCCCGAAAGAGGCTGTTGGGTTGGGGGTCGAAGGAGTTCGGGTTGAGACTGAACGGGACGTCTACCCAGTCATCGTCTGGGAGCGATGCAGACTCCAGCTGGTCATAACGGACGTAGTTGCAGACGTAGAGGTCGATGTTCCCGTCTCGGTCGAAGTCACCCCAAGCCGCGCCTGTGGACCAGCCGGGATCGTCCACCCCCGCAGCAGCCGCGACCTCGTCAAAGTGACCATCCCCCCGACCTCGATAGAGGCGATTTGGCCCGCGGTTCGTGACATAGAGATCAAGGGCTCCATCGTTGTCGTAATCAACGAAGCTCGCGCCCATGCCAAAGCCCGCTGCATCACCGACGCCAGCCTCTTCGGTGATATCCGTAAAGACGCCCCCGTCGTTTCGAAAGAGACGGTTCGACGCGGACGCCGGGTCGGCCGCAGGGGCGGGACCCGGGTAGTTGACGAGGTAGAGATCCCAGTCCCCGTCACCGTCCACGTCACCCCAAGCGAGGCCTGAGCCGGTGTCCTCGGTGAGGAGGCGACTCCGCTCGCCCGGACCATGCTGCATCACAAGGCCAAGCTCGGTTGCGACGTCTCTAAATCGTAGCGGGGACGCGACATCTCCACCGCCGAGGAAGGAGGAGGTGACACCGGCTGTGGGGTCGGCGAGGTCTGTGTTGCGCGTCGCGTCAAGCCACATGGCCAGGCCAGCCAAGGTCGCAATGCCAACGCCTGCTGCAGCCAGGGTCGATCGGATCTTGCGCTCGCGCTTGGAGAGGGATGGCCTCGATGTGGTTTTCATTTTCCCTCGCTCGCGCCCTCGCTGTCGTCGGGCAGAGGACGGACGACCAGCAGATGCTCCGAGGAAGATTGCAGGAGAGTGGGCTGAAGCACCCCCGCGTCACGCTCCATGTCAGGCACGACGAGGTCCAAGAACTCTTGGCGGTACCTGCGCAAGTTCAAGTCAGCCTCCACGGTCAAGACCCCCTGGGCCGAAGAGGGGATGACGAACGAGTACGTCTGTTGATCCGAGTAGCGGGGGAAGATGGTGCGCTGGCCAGCCCCACCAGCCTTCTTCCAGAGCTCGTGCCGCACCAGGGGCGTCCCCTCCTCGTCCATGGGTTGGGCCTCGAGCACGAGGGTGCCCTCGGAGCGCGAGTTGCCGGGGGCGTGCTCCTTCCCAGCGCTGTCGAGGATTCGGCGGGTCTCGGGGTCGATGGCTCCCCACTCTGCGACCAAACCACCCGTCGAATCGACGACGCGGAGGTGGACCCAGGCTCGCACGAAGTCGAGCGGCCCTGTGATGAAGTTGTGGCCAGCTTTGCGATTGGCGATGACGACTTGCAACGTGACCTCCTCACCAGGAGACACCTCATCGGGGCCAGAGATTCGGACCGAGGCGACGGGGCCCGCAGGCCAGCGGTCACCTAGCTCAGGGAGCTCCGTCTCACCAGCGACCCACTCTCGCGTCAGCCGCACCTGCTCCTCCCAGTGGGGGAGCTTCAAGATCTCTGGCATCAGCGCGTTGGTCGCGATCGTCCCATGGTGTCGGTGCGCTTCGTCGTCAGCGGCCCTGCGCAAGTCACCCTGCTCACCGCGGCCCGGGTCAGTGGAGTCCCGTACGAGACGCATGTGGCAGTCCCGACAGCTCGTGTCAGAGTCGGGGTCATCCGAGTGCCAGTGGCTCTGGCGCCACTCGTCGTATTGGTTCTGCCCAGGGCTGACGCCGAAGCGGTTGAGCGCTTCGGGGATGAACTGCTTGTGACAAGCACCACAGAACTCTGGCGTGCGGAGGATGTTGCGGTCGTAGTCCGCCAAGTGCTGACGCGGGTATGTGCGAATCAGGAAGTCGGAGACGAGCTTGCGCATGCCGGACTCGCCCTCCCACATATAAGAGGTCGGAGGGGTGAGCACGTAATCTGCGTTACCCCGCTGGTCTACCTCAGAGATGCTGTGGCACACCACGCAAGAGGTCCCCTCCTGAATGCCTGGGGAGTCCTGGTCCATCTGGTGAATGTTCACGGCCCCTGCAAAGAGGGAGATGGGGTCATGACAACCTGCGCAGTAGCGAGTCTCAGCCGGCTCTCGCTCTTCCGCGAAGTTCGCCTGGACCTGTTGGAAGGGCGCGTTCATGGCGGAGAATCGGTGCGCGCTCGGCTGCCACTCCGCCAGGATTTGCTCGTGACAGCCAGAGGTGCCGCAGGAGTCCGAGCCGGAGAGCGCGTCAGCCTCGACAAAATTGCCGCTCGAAGTGCGGGCATAAGTGGGCGCGAAGGCGCTGCCGCGGTACTCCTCAAATTGTTGAGCGTAGGCAGGGAGCTCGTAGTCCGGCCCCGGCGCGAACTCTATGTCTCTCGACGGCCAGCTCCAGGTGCCGGCGAGGACGAGCGCAGCGGTGGCGAGACCCAGACCAGCGCCCTTGAAGAAGAAGCCGCGCACGGCCACTCCGAACTCTGGGTTTCGGCGATACGCGGTCGCACGTCGCACCAGCACGAAGGCGAGGTGGATGACGAGCAGCGCGCCGGAGGCCAGGCCGCTCACCAAGTGCACGGTGTCCCAAACAGGAGAGATCCGAGTGCTCCCGAGGCCTTCAGTGGTGACGACGAGGCCGCTGACCAGGCAGATAAGGACACAGGTGGTCAGCAGATAGCCGAGCACCATGTCGGCGGAGGCCCGCTGGCCCCCCCAGGTCCTGAGGTGGGCGACCTGGTACACCACGTAGGGGACAACGAGAATGAGCCCGAGGAAGGTGTGGAGAAGGACCTGGAGCTGGGCTGCGACCGAGAAGGGGAGCAAGTAGATCCAGAGGCCGGTGAGGGTCTCGATCGCGATGATAAAAGTCACGCTCATCGCGAGAGGCGAACGCCAACCGCGCAGAGCTTGCTCCTCAGGGGTCTGGCTACGTTGCTTAGGTACGCTTGGTTGGTCGGACATCTGCGCGAGCTCCAGTCCTTAATGACGACTTTCTTTTCGTTTCGGCCTCATCATCCAGCGCGTTTACTAGTTCGTGGATGACTCAGCCCCTTCGTCCCAGAGTCGCGCCCCAGTCGGCAGCGCTCCGATGGGCCGCGGCCTCGGCGGGGCGAGCTACGTGGTTTAGGGGCGCTTGAATGTTCGGACTACTACGCGGCATAGTTCGTCCGTTTGTCACGGCAGGAACGTGATCTCGTAACCATCGGACACGTTAAAGCCTGCGCCACCAGCGCTCGTATCACGGAAGAAGTACTGGAAGCGAAGTGTCGAGCCAGCGTTCACTGGACCGCCGCCGGGCATCGCGGTGTTGTCCACAGCCTGAGTGACGACATTGCCGGCGTTGGGGCCGAGGATCGCGAAGCGTCCTAGGAGGCCGCTCACGCAGCGGAAGCCGTTACCGAAGGGGGTCGCGTCCACGCCCGTGCCCACGTAGAAGGTGCCGTAGCCGGGGGCGGGGACGTTGGAGGCGATCAAGACGAGGTCGTTGTTGGCGACCGACGCGCTCCCAAAGGCGCTCATACGCGCTTTGTTGCCGGTGGAGTTGGTAGTCGCCTGACAGTACGACACTCCCGGACCGAGCTCTTGGGAGGTGGTCGTCACCTCTTCCATCAGGTGCCCGTAGTGGGGCACTTGCACGTCCGCGAGCGGGTTGCCGTGGCCGTCAGTGGTCCACTGCTTGGCGTCCACAAGGAAGCGGAAGCTGCGGCGATAGATGAGGTGGGTGCGGATCTCTATCTCTCCCGTGCCTGGGGGGCTGTCGAAGCGATAGCTCGTCACATCCGAGGCCAAGGCGGGGATGCGCGTATCGAAACGGATCGCCTCGGCGTCCGTAAAGAAGGTCGGCCCGTTCCCGTTGGCGTCCTCGTTGTGCTTGGTGTACAGCTTGCCGGGCAGGCCAGCGTAGTAGCCCTGCGCAGGATTGCCGACGCCGCCGAGGGCGTGGATCGTCTGGCTGCCGAGGTGGGTGAGGGGTTGGCCGTCGGAGGCGCGGACGGCCTCGACGAGGAGGACCATGTTGCGGATCGTCACCCCTGTGGGGACGGAGTGCCCCGTCAAGGAGTTCAGGACCTCAACAGAGACCTCGATGCCGGTGGTGTCACGCTCGGAGTCAACAAAGAGCTCGACCGCATTCTCAAGATATTGCGGCGTCGTTCCGAGGATCGCGTGGCTACGGATCGTCTCAGGGTCACGGTCGGGCGGTGTGTATGACCCGCTCGCGCACACATTTGTCGCACCGAAGGCGGGCATGTGGCAGTCCACACAGGTGGCGTACATCGGGTCGGCGGGGTCGGAATAGGGGCTCGCCTTCCATTCGAGATAGGTCGGTTCACTGATAATCCCGTTCGCTTCCTCGAAGTCGCCGTCGCCGTCGGGGTCGTTCTTGTCCTGGTGGCAGGCAGCGCAAGTCTCCGCGACGAGCTCTGGGTTGTAGGAGGGCCGCATCATCATCGGGCTCTCGTAGCTCACGTCCCCGAGCACCCCGTAGGTCACCTGGTGCTCGATCAGGGGGTCGTCGGGGCGGTCGATCGTGACGATGCCAGGCCAGATGCCGGGGTAGTTCGTCTGGTTCTCATCGACGTCAGAGATCTTGTGGCAGACCTCGCAGCCGATGCCGTGGAGGCTCCCGTTGGAGAGGTTGCCGATCGGATCGAGCGCCTTGCCGAATTGCTCGACCCAAGGCTCAGGTTGGTGGCAGGAGGCACACTCTGAGTTGGGGTGGGAGCCTGCGTGGACAGAGTCGCGGGTGTAGACGAAGCCGCCCATACCGCCGGGGCTTCCGCTGCCATCGTAGATGTCGTACACCCACGTGTTGGTCCCCGCCTGGGACATCGGTGAGCCGTTCCACTGGTCATACTGGTCGGGGTGGCAGAAGCCGCAGACCAGCGGCTCTTGGAAGGTGTAGTTCGGATTGTTCCCGTGGACCACAGGCTCCATGTAGATCCTCACGCCTGTGGCAGGGCTCGATACGGTCACCGAGCCGTAGTAGAACTCGCGCAAGGAGCCGACGATCACCAGGTCGCTCCCCTGGGCATCCGGTAGGCTGAAGGCACCATTGGCGTCGGTGGTGGTGGCCACATCGGTCGCTTGCAAGGTGACGGTCGCGCCGTCCACAGGCTGCAGCGTTGTTGCATTCACGACGGTGCCGGAGACGCCGACCTGGGCGTTCGCAGCGGCGGTGAAGAGCGTTGTCAGGGCGAGGCCGCCGATCAACCGTCGGATGGAGGCCCATCCTTGGCTGGGCCGCATGTTTGGAGTTTTGTAGAAGCGCATGTGTTTAGGGCCCTTCAAAAGGCTCGTGGCTTACTTGATGTCGTCTTCGTGGGGCCGTTTCCTCAGACTCACTTAAATCTAGCATGTAGACAAATATCGCACACTCCGAGTTTTGAAAGGTTAGCATTTTGTGTTACCATCCTTGTTAACAGCCGCGGCTCGTTACACAAATTGGTTTCCCTCAACCCTCCTGGCTGCCCCGGCACCGGATCCGCGGATGACCCTCAGATGAGCAAAGAGATGCGTAAGAACAGGATCATGAGCGTCGGAAAAGCCCTGCTGCGAGTCAGGTTGGACAGGAAGATGACCCAGCGTGAGGTGGCCGACCGCGCTGATCTCGCCGTCTCCTATGTTTCACGGATCGAGAACAATCGCGTTCAGCCCACCACGGGCACTTTGAACCGCTTGGCTGAGGCGCTGGAGATGCCGGTCTCGGGGATCTTCGCCATCGGCGAGGCCGTCAGCACACCCGTTCACAAGTGCCCGGTGAGCGCTTCGGGAAAGTGCGTCGGGGAATCGATCCGCAGCGGCCTTGGCCCCATGCCCAAGGGGAAGCGCGCCTCCTATGGCGAAGAGGAGCTGCGCCTGCTCAGGATGGCTGACTTCTTGGTCCTGCACGGGTCAAAGGAGGTTCAAATGACACTCTCGGTCATGTTGGAGTCTCTCTTGACTCGAGTGGGCGGACGCTTCCGCGGCAAGAAGATCGAGCTCCAGAAGTGAGGGTGAGACCCCGCCCTCAGCGCGCGCGGACTTTGTCGGGCCGATGGGCTTCTTTGAGGGTTCAGAAGTGCCTGTGGACGACAAGAGACGGGCGAGGACCGATACACTGGGCACCTTGCGCGATGGTGCGCTCGATCATGTTGGAGGCTCGATGTCCACCCTGTTCCATAGACTGCTCTCTACCCGCCTCGCTTGGGTCGGCGCCCTCTTCATGGCGCTCATCGTCTCGTCACTCGCGGAGGGCTCCTCCGGAGCCGAACAGACGCTCAGGCCAAGGATCACGCTCAGCGCAGACGCTCTAGGTGGGATGTGTGAGCTCGGAGAGACGGTGGTGTTCACCGCAGAGGTGCGGAACTCCTCCAAGGACAAGCTCAATGGAGAGCTCCGTTGGGAGCTTGAGACCGTCGCCTTCGATGCGAAAGAGCTCAAACCGACCAAACTCCAGCTCAAAGGGAAGGAGACGAAGACCTTCCAGTATGAGCTCGAGATGAAGGTCTCCGGCTTCGTGAAGGTGAGCTGCACGGTCGCCGAGAGAGGCGAGCGTGAGGTGACGCGCAGCAAGCGCGTCGGCTGTGACCCGACCGGAGTCCTCTCTGAGCTCACCAGAGAGGAGGACTTCGATGAGTTCTGGGCACAATCGATCAAAGAGCTCGCTGAGGTCGAGCCGGAGTACGAGCTCATCGAAGTGACACAAGAGGAGGGCGCTGACGGCGAGCTCTACGAGCTCATCATGCGCAGCCACGGCGATGTCCGAGTGCGCGGTTGGCTCCAGGTCCCAAAGACAGAGGGCCCGCACTCCGCGCTCCTCAGAGTCCCAGGCTATACGCAGAACATGCGCCCCGTCGGAGACACCGGGGGCGCGGTCATCCTCTCCTTCAACATCCGCGGGCACGGCAACAGCACGGACGACGTCCCCGGTCACCCAAGGGACTTCTGGGTGCGCGGCTTGGACGACAAGGAGACCTACTACTACCGGGGCGCTTACCTCGACTGCGTGCGCGCGGTGGATTACCTCTCTTCAAGAGATGACGTCGACCAAGACCGGATCGCTGTCTGGGGAGGCAGTCAAGGTGGGGGACTCTCCTTCGCCACAGCAGCCCTAGATCAACGCATCGATCTCTGCGTCGCAGACATCCCCTGGCTCTGTGACTGGGAGAACTACCTCACCCTAGCCGGCAAGACCGACGACGAGGAGATCCAGGCCTGGCTGGACGCCAAGAAGAGCCGCACACCAGAGTCCACGCTGAAGATCCTCAGCTACTTCGACACCATGAACATGGCCGACCGCATCCAGTGCCCGACCTTGATGGGGGTCGGCCTGCAAGACTCAGTCTGCCCGCCCTCCACGAGCTTCGCGACCTTCAACAGGATCACCGCAGAGCGTGACTTCCGCATCTACGAGAAGAGCGGCCACGGCCTCGACGCACCGCACTATCAGTGGATCTTGGGCGAGATGGCGACGCGCCTGGGGAGCTGAGGAGTCATGGCCGATTAGCGACAGCGGCAGCGCATCCCTGGGAAACGAGTGCGTAAAGGATGGCGAGTTCTCGCCAGAATTGCGAGGCCGGCGGCTACTTCACCGATATCGTCTGACGTCAGTGACGACCGCAGTCGCGCTCTGCAGCAACCACAGAAACAAGGACTTCCTCTTGGCTCAAACTACACAGACACGCCGCCGCATCCTCTGGGTGAACACGATCTTCTTGACGCTCACTCCCGTCTTGGCGATCACCAGCACGATCGCCTACGGCTCGCAGGTCGGGATCACGTGGCGCGAGGTCTTGGCCGGAGTCATCGCCTGGGCCCTCACAGGCCTCGGCATCACCGTGGGTTATCACCGCCTCTTCGCTCACCGTGCGTACAAGGCACACAAGCTCGTTCGCTTCGCGCTCGCCGTCTGCGGCGCAGCAGCGATCGAGAACAGCGCGGTCGCCTGGTGCAGTGACCACAGGTATCACCACTCCGATACGGACACAGACGGTGACCCCTACAACGCCAAGCGCGGCTTCTGGTACTCCCACATCGGATGGATCTTCTTCGAAGGCAGCCGCGGCGACGCCTACGACAACGTCCCTGACCTACACGCCGACCCGATCCTCGCCTGGCAACACCGCAACTACCTGACCATCGCGGTCCTCGCCAACGTCCTCTTCGTCGTGGTCTCTTGACTCCTCCTCGGCAACATGTTGGGCATGGTCATCATCGCCGGGCTCCTGCGACTCGTCCTCGTTCAGCACATGACCTTCCTGATCAACTCCGCCGCCCACGTCTGGGGTACGCAGCCTTGGTCTAAGACGACGACGAGCAAGGACAACTGGTTCATCGCGCTCTTCACATTTGGCGAGGGCTATCACAACTACCACCACGCCTTCCAAGCCGACTATCGGAACGGACCGCTCTGGTACAACTGGGACCCGACGAAGTGGTTGATCTGGTGCATGTATCGCCTCGGCCTCGCCAGCG
>PVBE012626584.1_pt1 | contig 10030 bp, 8 predicted proteins | sample 1631181 | NCBI WGS metagenome assembly PVBE01 (sample SAMN08397723, study PRJNA350692) | Marine metagenome, whole genome shotgun sequencing project. | isolation source: water | place: Pacific Ocean | collected 2012-04 | reverse complement strand
GCAGAGTTTATAAGAGGAGTAATAAAATAATTATGAATTTTTCAAATAGAATCGAGAGAATGTTTCTTCTGACCCGTCTTATGTTAAAGGTGGTTTTTTGTGGTGCGGCAAATGAAATTCCCAAAAATGTCTCCAGTATTATAATAGTTCCAACCGGTAAGCTAGGCGACGTGGTGTGTGCCACACCAGTACTCCATGCGATACGAACACATTTACCCAATGTTCGTATTACCGTAGCTGGAAACACCAAACTTCATCGAGCACTTTTATCTGATAGTGGATTGGTTGATGACTATATCGATCTTAAAGAAAAAGGGGCTATATCGCGGCTTAAAAAGCTTCGCGCTGATGTGGCTTTGGTAACTGGGCCATCATTTACACCGGTTGCACTACTATATCTCTCAGGTATTCCTTTGGTTGTGGCACCTGAAGTTGTTGGCGGTATATCTTCCTCTGAAACACGTCCATATAAAATTCTTCAGAGGTTTATTAAAACTTTTCCTTATCGGATGGGTGAGTACGCTCCACGTGAACGGCTCAAGTGTCTTGAGCCGTTGGGTATTATGTCAGATGATACAAAAAAACACCTTAGGTTTTCAGAAGAGGCTGATAATAAGGTTCAAGAATTACTTAGTCAGTATAAAGACAAAGTGCTTGTAGGGATTTCACCATCTGCTGGCAATAAAATAAAAGAATGGCCGGTAGATCGTTTTTCTGCTGTGGCAGATTATATAGCATCAAAATACAATGCAGTAGTTGTTATAATTGGTGGTCCAAATGACACTACATATTCAGAAGAGATAAAAAGTAGTTTAAGCAAAGATATTCAGTATGTTGATACAACAGGTGTACTTTCTATTGATGAACTTAAGGCTGCTATTTCAAAACTAAACTTATTTATAAGTGTAGATACGGGCCCAATTTACATTGCGGAAGCTTTTGGTGTGCCAACTATTGATATTGTGGGGCCAATGGATGAAAAAGAGCAACCGCCAATTGGTAGATTACACAGAGTTGTTGTACCTAAACGTAAAAGACCAGAATTACATATTTTGAATGCTCGTATGTATGATAAAAAAGAAGCTATGAGGCAGACGCTTTCTATATCTGCTCAAGACGTAATAGTAGAGATAGATAAACTTATGGAGGATATTTAATTACTATTAGATTTATTTATACTTTCTTTATTTTTAACTTTCTTTATCAATACAAGGTTTCTAATATAAATCATAAGCGCTAATCCTTGCCCTGACATAAACACTATGTCTTTAATATGTACCGCATATATGAATATTATTATTGCTCCAGCAATAGAGAAGTACCAAAATTGAATAGGTATTATACTTTCACCTCTTCCTTCAGAGTGAATCCATTGAATTATAAACCTCATAAAAAAGAGGAATTGCCCGAAGAATCCTAGAATGAGCCAAAAATTTAAATTTATATCAAACATATTATTTCTTAATTATAAACACAAAAGTAGGAGATAGTAAATTTATCATTTTATTAATTCTAAATTTTAAAATCATATATGGAAAAAAACCATATATGTACTCTGGATTAAATTTTTCAATATCTTTTATACCAAAAAAATGTAAATGATCTTCCCGCTGTAGTTTCTGTGGTGTGAGGCCAAATAAGCCAAGAATTCTAAAAATCCAAAATCGTGAGTTTGGTGTAGTAAGTATTGCAACACCGTCTTGTTTTAGGATTCTTTTGAACTCAGTTAATGTTTCTTGAGGGTTTTTTAAATGCTCTATTACTTCACTGCACCATATTACGTTAAAAGAATTACTTTCATAGGGAAGAGGATCGTTTGCATTTACGACTTCACATTTATCATAACTTTTTTCAATGTCTGTTGATGTTGTATTATAACCATAACTTTCAAGTAGTTTGGAAAAGTATCCGCCTCTGCAACCTATATCAAGTGCATTTTTATTTTGTCCATTTTTGAGTATAAAGCTCAGTGCTATTATCTTACCTTTTGTTTTGTACCGCATACTTCCTTGTCCAAGGTCTATTGGTATTTTTTTTATTAAATTTAGTATCATTTATTTATTTTCAATTATTTCTACAATGTCATAAGTCTTGTCTTTTGTTGAGGCAAAATAATTTTTTGAGAGTATGTCTGCCAAAAGTCCAAAGACTAAGAATTGTATACTTATTAGAAATCCGAACAGGGAAAGGTCTGTAAGGATTGTGTCAGACAAATCAATTCCAATAAATATCTTTTGATATATTGCAATCAGGCCTGAAATTATAGATATAATAATAAGTATAACACCTACTCCACCAAAAAGATGAAGTGGTCTGTCTGCATACTTTTTCCAAAACCACACAGACATCATATCTAGTATTCCTCTGATGCCACGTGTCCATGTGTATTTAGTCTTGCCTTTTGTTCTGGGTCTGTGACTAACTTCAATCTCTCCAGCTTTGAAACCTTTTATCTTAAGTATTGCAGGTATGAATCTGTGCATTTCGCCTGTAAGATCAATATGTTTAAAACATTCCTGTTTGTATATTTTAAGAGTGCATCCGCTGTCGTGTATACCGTCATTTATTAGAGACTTTCTTATAAATGCTGCAGCGCGAGAAGACATTTTTTTCATAAATGGATCTTTGCGGTTTTTTCTCCATCCTGATACGATATCTAAGTTTTCATCTTTAAGTTTCTTTAAGAGTTTTGGTACGTCAGCTGGGTCATTTTGACCATCTCCGTCCATTGTTATTATATATTCTCCAGACGATGCTTTTATACCAGCATCCATTGATGCGGTTTGTCCAAAATTTCTTCTGAATTTTATTATTTTTATATCAGAGAGTTTTCTAAGATTTTCTAAAGTGTTATCCGTAGAGTTGTCGTCAATGAAAATTACCTCATATTGAAAATCGAGATTTTTCATTATGTTAACAATCTCTGTATGTAATTCAGATACTGAATCCTGTTCGTTAAATACAGGTATTATAAAGGATATTTTTAATTCACCAGACTGTTTCATGAGAGAATTAAACCATAATATGTGGTTTTTTACAATAGATAGGTTGATTTGAAGCGTCTTAAAACGCGTGGTATACTTGTATATTAAATATCTATAACTTTAAAAATGAATCGGTTTAAACAAATTCTCAAAAGACATAAAATCGCGATTTTGCTTGCCGTGCTCGCATCAATTATTGTTGCATTTCCGCAAATTTATTTTCGTATTGATCATGGTAGTACTGCCCAAGAAGAAGCTGTATATCAGGGTATAGAGCTTTTGCCAGATTCACCATGGTCTCCAAGGGTAAGAGAAATACAGGACGGACATGAGAGTTTTGGAAGTATTTATTATAAAGACGGTAAAGACAATCCATACCTTTTTCAGCCACTAGGTTCTATGGTGGTAGGCTATATGGGAAATATATTTTCTCTTGATATTAATAACACTATATTGTTATCAAGGTTTATATTGATTATTGTATCTTTTTTGCTTATCTATAGTTTTGTCTTTTTAATATCAAGAAACAAATTTACTGCCTTATCTAGTGCCTCCATACTTTTACTTGCCGAGTCTGCTCTGACTTATTTTGGGGTGAAGCAACTCTTAGGTGGAATAAGTCCTGATGATTTTATCAGAATTGCACGGCCGGTGAATCCTGCGATGATTTATATTTTATTTTTTGGTTTTTTGGCATCTTTCTATCTTTTTTATAAAAGAACTAATAAGAAATGGTTGTACGGTATTATAAGTGTAGTTATACTCGGTCTAAACTTCTATAATTATTTTTACACATGGACATATTTGTATGCTTTTGGCGGTATTTTGGTTTTAATATTTTTAATTCAAAAAAAATGGAAAGATGCACTTAACATATTTTATGTATTTGCAGGTGCAATATTGGTTGCTGCTCCTTATGCAATCAATCTATATAGTGCTATGTCACATCCAGCATATGAAGAAGCGGGGCTAAGATTCGGTGTGGTTGATTCGCGTACACCTTTGTTTGTTGGGGTTGTTGTTGTAATTGCTCTGATCATGTTTCTATTGAAGTTTCCAAAAGAAGATAAGAATAAGTACTTTTTTGGTCTTGCATTACTTGTTACTCCTTTTGTAACGATGAATCAGCAACTTATTACCGGAAAGATTTTGCAAGTCGGCCATTATCATTGGTTTTTCCATAAGCCAATTGCCATCATTTTTGTATTGGTAGTAGTCTTTCATTTACTCGCTAGTAAAAATTTAATTTATTATAAAAAGGCACTCGCAATTTTGATCATAATAGCGAGTTTTGCTGTAGCTATATTTATCCAAACTTCTTCTTACTATAAAGGAGATAATGACGGTGGGAGTGTTGCAATAGAGAGACAAAAGTACGGCCCAGTTATAGGCTGGCTTAATGAAAACGTTGAGAAAGAGTCTATGGTTCTTGGAAATGATGAAACATCTCATATGGCCGTTATTTACACACCGTTAAATGTCTTTTATCATAGGGCTGCTGTATACTCACTTTCTGCTACAAAAGTACGCTTATTAGACGTTATTTTTTCTTTCTATAGACTTCGTGGGATTGATGCTAATGATGCGAGAGAAACCTTTTTCGCAGAGAGAGGTTATATTTCTTCGAACGTCTATGGCATACATTATAGAGAGCTACTAGGTTCTTACGGAGCTATTCCTGATGAGGAGATTGAGGAAATACTTGCTGTTTATATGGAAATACTTTCGGTTTCAACACCAGAATGGTTGAAAGATACTTTGGTTAAATATAAAGTAGAGTATATTGTTTGGGACAAGAAAAATGATCCTAGTTGGCAGCTTGGAAAATATTCATTCTTGAAAGAAGTCGCTGTTTTTGATGATATCGTTATATATCAATTTCTAAAAGATAATAATTGATAATGAAAATCTTATTTTTACAAGATGATTTTCCTCCGCAGAGTTTTGGCGGAGCGGGGATTTCTACATATGAACTTGCTATAGGTATGAAAAAGGCTGGTCATGAGGTTTTTGTAATTACAACATGCAGGAAGGAAAGTGAGGTGGGGGAGTTAGATTACCACGGTCTTAAGATTTTCAAAATAGTAAATAATTACTCTGGTAGGTGGCGTGCATATTTGAGCTTATATAATAGAAAATCCAGCCATCAATTAGATAAATTATTGAAAAAAATAAAACCAGATGTAGTGCATGCTAATAATGTACATTTTTATCTCTCGTACAATTCTCTTAAAATCTCAAAACGTTATGCCAAAGTAGTTGTAATAACTTTTCGTGATGCGATGTCTTTTAGTTTTGGGAAATTACAGACAAAAAAGTATTTAAAAGATTTTAATTGTCGTGTAACATGGTTTGATAATTTTAAGCAGGCGAGGAAAAGATGGAATCCGTTTCGTAATTTCTTCATAAAAAGATATCTTGGATATACAGATAAGCTTTTTGCAGTGAGTGATGCTTTGGCGGGTGCTCTTGAACAAAATGGTATTAAAAATGTAGAAACGATACATACAGGGATTGATGTGGGTTTATGGCATGTAAACGAAGATGAGATAGATCGGTTTAAAGAACGGTTCAATTTAAGAGACAAAAAAATTATTCTTTTTGGGGGTCGTTTAAGTGGTGCTAAAGGTGGAACTAAGTCTCTTGAAGTAATGTTAGAGATAGTAAGACATATACCTGACGTTGTGCTCTTGGTTGTAGGTAGGATTGATGAGTATGTTCATCAAATGAAAACTGATGCAGAAAGGCTCGGAATAGGTGATAAGGTGGTATTTACTGGCTGGACTGAGAGGGGGCAAATAAAATATACGTTGGCTTCATCGGATATTGTATTGGTTCCATCAATATGTTTCGATGCTTTCCCAAGAACTGTGCTTGAGGCTATGGCATCTGGAAAACCGGTAATAGGAACTCTCTATGGAGGAGCTTCAGAGGTTATTGTCGATGGAGTTACAGGCTATGTTGTGAATCCATTATACTCAAAAGAAATTGCTAATAAAACTCTTATTTTACTCAAAAACCCACAGAAAGCAGAAAAATTTGGTCAAGCCGGATATGAAAGAGTGAAGGACAACTTCAATTTAGAGAACATGGTCGAAAAATATGTTACTGCATATAAAAAAATATCGAAATAATGAAAACTTCACAAACCAATAATAGAGCACTTGTTGTCTTCGGTAAAGATTTTTCACGTGGGCTTATAACGAATCGTAAGTTTGACACAATCGTGGCAGATAAGATATTTCAAAAAAAAGTGGAAGATTTGGGGTGTCAGTTCGTCGAAATAGATACACTTATTGATTCAGGAAGCATCTATGAAGCGGATACTCTCCTTAAGGAACTTTCTGGTTTAACTTTCCATGACGGTAAACGCATCTCAAAATCATTTACATACAAAGGGTATGAATTATGGTGGATGAATCATGGTAGTATTTTTTTGTACTTTTGTTTGCCGTATACGCAATATAAAAAATTACTTAAATATTTGAAAAACTTTCAAAGTGTATCTTTTTTAAAGCCTCCATACAAATCCTTATTTTCTTCTTATCTTAGTGCGTATGGATGTAAGTTCAGCACTCTAAAAGAATCAAAATTAAGATCTTCCAAACTTCTTCCATTTGGTGTTTTTCTTCAGATTTTTATTACTCTATTGAGTATACCTATTTTAATTGTAGGTAAACGTCGTATAGTGTTATTTACTGGTGATAAATTTGAGAAAAATAAAGATTATGATTTTAGAATGAAATTTATCTATAAGGAATTACGAAAAAGAAATCTTCCTTTTGTTGAATTTATTCGTAGTCTTGAATCTTGGAAAACCGTACTCAAGCATGCCATTAAAAGAAGAAGACCAGTAATATATCCTCAAGGTGTAATTTTTATTGGGCGGTTTATGAGCATTATTTCTGGTGGCCGTCGGCGCGCTAAAGCAAAATTTGGCGCACACACTTTTGTGTCAGTAACAGACCCAGAAGAGATGTTCAAATTCTTGGTTGCAACTCAGTACATACTAACTGTATATGACGATATATGGTCTATACGAATTATGAAATTAATTTTACGTATAATCGGCATTAAAGCTACGCTAATTACAGCAGCTACAGAACGTAGTTTCCAGACTATTTTAGGTTGTAAATTAAACAATATTCCAACAGTTGGTATTTTGCACGGAGTTGTTTCTTGTTATTCAGCCCCTTATGATTTTATGCCTGGTTTCGATGGTGAGAAAATGTTGTCTGTTGATAAATATGGTCTTTGGAGTGAGTGGTGGAAAGAGTATTATGTTAAAAATAGTAAAGCGTATAAACCTGAACAACTTCATGTTTCTGGTCCCATGCGCCCGCTCGAAGTATCAAAAAAAACAAATATTAAAGCTAAATCACAAGATGGACCTGTTCGAGTGCTTTTCATTGCCGAACAAACTGTTGCACCCAATGAAGCAATGCCGTATCTTCGTAAACTTTTAGATCAGCAAAATATTGAATTAACAATAAAGTTTCGCCCTTATCATGACGGGTTTGAAGAGTGGATTATAAAGAATGAGTCACAGATTCTAAAACTTCAGCATATTAAGATCATCAAAGGAGGGATGCAAGTGGCAATACAAGATGCTGATGTGGTTGTTGGTGCTCGTAGTACCGGAGTACTTGAAGCACTGCTCCAGTTTAAGATTCCTATCTTTCTTCGTACACGAAAATGGGGTGACTATTATAATTTAACTAAATCCAACGAAGGTCGGCATTTCTTTGCTGAAAATCCGACAGAGCTTATTGAGAAAATCAATGGTGCACGTGCTATACCACATAAACTCATCATTGATATGAGTGAGAAATATTTTGGAGATGTATATAAAAATGGAAGTAAGTGGGTTATTGATAGTGTAGAGAATTTTTTTAAAAAAAGTTAATTAAATCCTTCGTGGTATGTCGATAAAATATGTTATTGTATTGTGATATGAAAGATAAAGATTCAAAATGTAGAGCTAAAAAGGTACTTACTGCCGCTAAGGATGCATTATTTTATCTTGACGATTCTATTATGGCCGTAAGACAGGCTACTGAGATCATAAAAAAACAGCAAGGTGACATTATTGTAACAGGTATAGGTAAATCTGGTTTTATAGGGCAAAAAATTGCAGCTACTCTAACTTCTCTTGGACAAAGAGCTTCCTATCTTCATTCTGTTGAAGCAGCTCATGGAGACATAGGAATGCTTTCCGAAGGGGATACACTTTTAGCCCTATCTTTTTCTGGGGAATCAAAAGAGGTGGTTAAGATTACAGCCTATGCTAAAAAACATTTCGAAGTACCAGTAATAGCCTTTACTAGAGATAAAAATTCTTCTTTAGGTAAACTGGCTGATTGCTGTATTGAGGTTAAGGTAGATAATGAAGGCAGTCCAGATGAAATGGCGCCAATGGCTTCAACTACAACCACGCTTGTTCTGGGTGATATGTTGGCTGCTATGTTGACTGGTAATGATTTTAAAAAAGATAGTTTTGCTAGATTTCATCCTGGTGGCTCCCTTGGATTAAAATTAAAAAAGGTCAAAGATCTTATGAGGATAGATAAAAATTTACCAATTGTAAAAGAGGTAGATATTTTCTCAAAAGTTCTTAAAGAAATTGATAGTAAAAAAATGGGAGCCACAGGTGTAGTAGATTCAGACAACAAATTAAGCGGTATCATTACTGATGGAGATATTAGAAGATTTTTTATACATGGGAAAAACATTGGACAAGTTCAAGCTCGTGATTTTATGACAAAAAATCCAAAGCATATTAAGGAAATAGATTCTCTTGAGATCGCTCTTACTAAAATGGAGGAATATAAAATTACACACTTATTTGCAGTTAATAATCAGATGAAGCCTGTTGGGATTATTCATATTCATGATATTGTCGAAAATACTCTTATATAGCTTTGATTTAAAAATTATTTTAATAATTCGCCATTTGTTAAGTAAGAGCAATTTTTTCTGTTTCTGATATATTGAAGAAATTTTTCTAATTCGTCCCACATATCATATTTCTCAATTTCCCAAGAGTGACCCCATAAGTGAAATACTTCTCCATTTTTCAGTGCAGTATCAAAAGTAGCCTTTGCCATAGAGAGCCATGAATACATCGATAGGGTAGACACACCCAGCTTTCGTAGCTCTGGAGCTCTTTGCATATATGGTTGTAAAAGTTTTCTCCAATAATATTGTTTATTATTAATTTTTCTAAAAGGGAATGGATAGACTTGGATTGTAGTACCCATTAAGTAAGGATTAGATGGAGAAATCATAGACCCTAAGTTAGTAGTACGCGCTCCTAGAAAACCAGCTTTTTTTACAGCTTCAATAGCAGAAGTATTGTAAAATCCTGAAGGATAGCAGAACATTTTTATTTTAGTATTTAAAATTTCCTCAAGCCACTTTTTATTTTCTTCTATTTCGTTCTTTTGTTCATAGGGGGTTATTTTACGTAAATCTGGATGTGTAGTAGTGTGTGCTCCTATTTCATTTACTTTAGATATATTTCGTATGACTTCTACTGATATAGATTCTTCACGATAATTTTTTGGAATATAGAACGTTCCTTTAATGCCGTAAACTTCTAATAAATCAGAGAGACGTTTATCTAAGATGTCACCATCGTCCCAGCTTGTAGTTACTCTAAGCATTTTTTTGTGCAATTAATATATAGCCGTGTGCAAAAGTATAATTTACAGGGTTTTTATCTTTACGGTCAAGAGAAATCGCCCGCTGTCCAAGAACTTTCATTAGGAAGCTAAAAGGTCGAGCAAACCATTTTTCGTTCACAGAAAAGCGCTCAATCCAGTACCGCGCTTTTAATTGTGCCATTACACTTCTATATCCTCCACGATGTTCCAAGACTTTTACCTCAAAGCCAGCATCTTCAGCTAGTCGCTGTAGACTATGTTGTGTAAAACGCCAGAAGTCATTAGGCTCATCATGTAGAGGATCAAACAAGCTTTCTGTTATAAGTATTACACCACCAGATTTTAAAACACGATAAAATTCACTAAAAGCTTTTTGTATTT
>PVBE012363191.1_pt1 | contig 10030 bp, 6 predicted proteins | sample 1631181 | NCBI WGS metagenome assembly PVBE01 (sample SAMN08397723, study PRJNA350692) | Marine metagenome, whole genome shotgun sequencing project. | isolation source: water | place: Pacific Ocean | collected 2012-04 | reverse complement strand
GATGGGTAGATTTATGAATGGTTAAGCATCTAATATTTTTTATAAGTAATTATAATAAAAACGAATATAGTCTTTTATTGTTGAGAGTTGTTTTTGGACTAATAATGTTTATAAATCATGGTATAAATAAAATCACTGCAGGGATGACAAAATGGGATAGGTTAGGGAGTGCCCTCACTGATTTAATAGGCTTTCAATTTTTAAGTTCGTTTTTCGGTTTCATGGCATCATTTTCAGAATCTATTGGTGCACTATTAATTGTATTTGGATTATTTACCCGTTCTGCTTCAGTTTTACTTTTCACAACTATGCTTGTTGCATCAATAAATCATCTAATTGATAATGAGTTTCCAGAGTTAGCGATTTTGTATTGTATATTATGTTTAGTTCTAATCTTAAGCGGTCCGGGAAAATACAGTTTAGACTATATGTGCTTTTCAAAATATTATGTAAGAAATAATATCAAAATGAAATGATGATTCTTACGTTTTTGTATAAGATTTTCAACTCGAGAACCTTGGGTTTTTTGTTTGTGGGAGGATAGGTAGATTTGGCTATGCGTAGGTTTTGTTATTACTTATAGCCAACTACATAGATTAGAGCTAGGCATTAGAGAAACATGTCAAACCATTAATCATGATGATTTATACCCATGTCGCAATAAATGATTTTCTGGATATTCAGAATCCATTAGATACTATTTTATTAAATTTGAATAAGTATGATAAGCGAAAACAAAAGCTCCTTTTATCCGGAAATATAACCATCTAAACAGGAACTTTATTCCACATATAACGAGTTATGAGCAATAAAAACAACCAACAGGATTAATAATAAATGAGAAAAATAAAAAACAATATTAGAAGAAACCCAAGATTCAGTTTTAAATATTCCATTGTATTTTTAACAACATTAATGTTTGTCTTGATTAATAATACATTAAACGCACAATCAACAGTGGATTCCACAAGGATTGTACGTCCAATGCCTGAAATTGTTAAGGCACAAACTCAACAAGCAGAAGCAGAATGGTGGAAATTATGGAATGAAGGACCAACAAAAATTGTATGGGATAAAATGCCATTACAAGAGGGAGATAAAGCACCTGATTTTGAATTAGAAAACTCGTCCAATAATCTAATAAAGCTGAGCGATTTATGGAGTGAAAAACCAATGCTGCTTATTTTTTGGAGACATACAGGTTGCGGTTGTGGTTTTGCAAGAGCAGATGAAATTCGAAAACAATATGATTCGATAACTAAAATGGGAGTTCAAGTAATTATCATAACACAGGCAGAACCTGAAAGAGCTACATTTTATGCTAAAGAGCAAGGACTAAAAGGAACTTTATTGAGTGACCCAAATTATCAGGTATATAGAGCCTATGATTTATTGGATGGCAATGGTCCTCAAATATTAGGAACTGCGGATATTGATTATAGTATTGGGGAAAAACTACAAAAGGATAGAAATGGTACTCAGAGGGCTCTTGTTGACAACCCTTGGCTTCTTCCAGGCGAATTTATTATTGATAAATCTGGTTTGATTAAATTTGCATATCGATATGACAATTGCGATGATATTCCTGAATATTGGCAACTTGAGGCTGAATTAAAAGCTGTTGTTAATAAAATATAGAAGCTCATAACAAAATGAATAAATCATTGGGCAAGTAGTGGATAAAATGGAATTTAGAGCAATAAATAAAATTTATTTTAAACTGAAAATGAAGTGCTTCTAAATGCCCAAATGGGTGGATGGGTAGATTTGGTTGGCAAAGAAAAAATTAATAATCTAGATTACTTTTAATCTGTACAATAAAAAATAGAGGATAAAAACATGGAACAGGTAAATATGGCAGCAATTGCCCATTTAAAAAGTGATTATGAAGCATGGGAAAATTTGTTTCTTTCTCATGAAGATAATCAGGAGCAGGTAAATAATGGTAATATCCTATACGGGAAGGCTAATGATAATACGGCAATCCTAATTATGAAAAATGTTGATATGTCTGCGATGATAGAACGAGCATCTAACCCAGAATTTCAAAAAATGGTGGAACCATATGTTGAATATCACGAATTTTTTACACTCAATGAGATGAAGCCACCACAATAGTCTTCTCTAACTGAACTATTAATCATAAAGCCCCACATTCGTGGGGGTTTTGTTTGTATGAGCATTCTTAACTTTAATTGATGTATATACGAATTGCCGTAATTGTAGTATTGATTTGGTTATCATGGTATATATATACTTTTATAAAGATTAACAAATCCCAGTTATCAGTCATATTGAAAAGGGCAAAATATTTTTATTCAAATCCAATTATTAAACAAACTATAATCGTATCCACTGTAAAATTTATTTATAGAATTATCCGAAAGACATTATTCAAGTTTTGATTAATCGTATCACTTCATAGCCCCGGTCACCCGCGGTTTTTTGTTTGTGTGAGGATGGGTAGATTTGGACTTGCCATGAAAAAAGTATATATATTATGGTTTAGCCTTTCAGTTTCACTCAAGAATTTGACATGAAGTTGAAAAGTAAAAAATTATGGTGGATTTCCTTTCTGGTTTTGATCGTTTTAGGGATCATTGTTTTTTTTGTTCTGTCTCTTCCCACTTTTGGAGGAAATATCTCTGGAGAACGACTAAAACGTGTACAGGAAAATCAACAATACAAAGATGGAAGATTTACAAACGTGGAACCCCAATCTCCATTTAATTTTTCTGAAATTGGATCATATATTACAAAAATGTTTTTCTATGATGAAATCCGGATTCCACCTTCTAAAATACCAGTCATTTCCGTATTAAAATCGTCCTTAAAGATATTAAACTCATCAACTCTCCGAGCGTTTTGGATTGGTCATGCAAGCGTCTATGTAGAAATTGATGGTATTCGTATACTGATTGATCCTGTGTTTTCCGATTATGCATCTCCTTTTGATTTTGGCCCAAAACGTTTTCATCCACCCCCGATTACCCTTCAAGATCTACCCAAGATCGATGCAGTAGTAATCTCGCACGATCATTACGATCATTTAGATATGGAAACGATTACTCACCTATCGAAAAATGAGACCATATTTTTTGTTCCCTTGGGAATTGGGGCCCATTTAGAAAAGTGGGGTGTATCTAAAAAACAAATTCATGAGTTGGAATGGTGGCAAGATCAAATGGTTGGCAAGATTAGGATTATTTGTACTCCCAATCGGCATTATTCTGGACGAGGGCTTACTGATTATAAGGCGACCCTTTGGTCATCTTGGACTGTAATTGGGCCAAAACATAGTTTTTACTACAGTGGAGATACTGGATATTCAAAACACTTTAAAGAAATTGGGGAACGTTTCGGACCTTTCGATATGAGTTTTATAAAAATCGGAGCCTATGGACCGGGAGATTCATGGCTCGATATACACATGGACCCTCAACATGCTGTACAGGCTCATATTGAGGTTCAGGCTAAACGAATGTTTCCTGTTCATTGGGGAACCTTCAATTTAGCCTACCATGATTGGAATGAACCCATCAAATTAATACTTGAGGCTGCCAGAAAATCACAAATTGATTTAGTTACCCCCCGGATAGGAGAATTTGTTTACAGTGAGAAAAAATTCCATTCAGAGAATTGGTGGGAGAAAATTAAATAAACTTATCTTTCTGTGTCCTATAAATAGCTAATAAAAGAATTGACGGTGGTTTTTTGTTTGTGGAGATAATAGTAGATTAATTTATGAATAATGTAAAAATATATTATTGAACAAGCTGATTTAATAGTGAAGCATCTAGGTTAGAGGAAGAATTAAAAACAAATTTCAAAGAGATAGGCATTGAACTAATTGAGGGTAAAACTGGACAATTCACTGTTTATTTGAATAAAAAAAAGATTTATAATAAAATAAAATTAATTGGTCGATTGCCAAAACCAATGGAAATCACCAACATAATTAATAGAAAACATCATTAATTATCACCACTAATAATCAAGTCCCGGTCACCCGGGGGTTTTTGTTTGTGGGAGGTTGGGTAGATTTGTATATGAGTAGATATATCATATTACTACTATTTATTGGACTGGCTTGGGGGCAGGATTGTACTGCAGATGATGGAACAGATGGTATTGAATTGTGGGACGAGTGTTATTCGATAGAAAATACCGACTCATTGGACCTTTCCAATAGTGGCATCGCAGATTCAATTCCATCTGAAATAGGGAATTTAATTAACCTTATTTATCTTGATTTATCATCTAATATTCTCAAAAGTGCAATACCTACAAGTATCGGAAATTTAATAAACCTAAGGCATTTAGATTTATCTGATAATAGAGAAACATTTATGTGGTCTACCACGGATGGGATTGATTCAATTCCATCTGAAATAGGGAATTTAACTAATCTAGAATCCCTTGATTTATCATTCTGCTACATAAATTATGTACCATCTGAAATAGGAAACCTAACAAATCTTGAGAATCTTAACCTTAAATGGAACCAACTTACAGATTTTGATTTATCAATATTCACTAATCTAATCAACTTAAAGAAAATAGATTTATCTGTTTGTGGTATTATAGGGCAGCTGGGTTCTGAATTTGAAAACTTAACCAATCTCGAATATTTAAAATTATCGGGCAATCAGTTTACAGGGATAATTCCTTCAGAAATATGGAATTTTGAAAATTTAAAGGCATTAGAATTAGGTGGCTTTTTCATTATGGGTGCGGGGGTCCTTAATTCAATTACTGGTACCATCCCAGATGAGGTTGGTAATCTGATAAATCTAAAAAAGTTAGATTTAAATAATAATGAATTCAGCGGCGAAATTCCTTCATCTTTGTTTAATCTGGATAGCCTGGATACTCTTTTCTTAGGGGAAAATTCATTTTCAGGTACTCTTTCGGAGAGTATCTGTAACTTCATTGAAAATTCAAACTCAGTATATTCAATTGGTGGAAATAAACTTTGTCCACCCTACCCAAGCTGCATTCAAGATGATGATTTAGGATTTCAGTATATATTAGATTGTGATTCTGCTTGTGGTGAAGGTGAAGTTCAGCTCTGGACCGGTTGCTACCCAATTGACTCTACATTTGAGTTAACAATAGATAATCTCTACAATTTAGATATAGACTCATTAGAAATATTACCTCAGATTGGTGATTTGATTAACCTGATTTATTTAGATTTATCAGATCAAGGATTTACTGGGAATATACCTAGCGAATTATGGAATCTTGTGAATTTAGAGACCTTATATTTATCAAATAATCCAGAGCTTACCGGATCTATTCCACCAGAAATTGGTAATCTTACAAGCCTAATAAATTTAGATTTATCAATGGGAGATGTCTCTTTTAGTCACTTCGGCGAAGGTAAAATTGGGAATCTGAATGGAGAAATCCCTTCGCAAATAGGGCAGCTAACAAACTTAGAACTTTTAGATATAAGCGTTTGTCAAATTTCTGGCCCTATTCCATCTGAAATAGGAAACTTGGTTAATTTGAAGACCTTGAAATTAAATGGATATCCAGTCAATACTGTTCAGCCTGGATATGGATCTGACCAGTCTAACCCTGGAGGTATAGGAAATTCATTATCAGGTTCAATACCACCTGAAATAGGCAACTTAGCCAGTCTGGAGCTTCTGGATCTTTCAAGTAATAATCTTGATGGTTCGTTACCCGAAGAATTATGGAATCTTGCAAGCTTAACCAATCTGAATCTTACAAATAATCAGTTAAGCGGGAACCTAAGTGCAGGAATTGAGAACTTACAAAGTTTAGAATTTATTGATATTGACCGGAATTATTTTGAAGGAGATTTGCCAATTGAAATCTTCAACCTGAATGCACTTAAAAGACTAAGTATAAGTGCAAATCAATTTAGCGGAGAGATTCCTGGTGAAATATCAAATTTATCCAACCTAGAGGCACTGCATATTGACAATAATCATTTTAGCGGAGAGATTCCTGCCGGGATTTGCAATATGAATATTTGGGATGGATATGGTGGCTTGCCTATTAAAATTAATTCAAACGAATTCTGTCCACCATATCCATCCTGTGTTGCTAACTATGATCCAGATACAGATAATGCGTGGTATAATAATTATAGTAACCCCGGCGATCAATATTGTGAGCAATGTGAAAGTAATTATGCTTATGATGGAGAATGCGTAGAACAATCAGAAATGGATTTTCTGCAATCCATGATCGATAACAGTTCTGAAACCATCAATATGCATTTTGACGCAAATATAAATGGTTTAATTGAGCCATTTGAATTTGACTGTGAATGGGATGGAGGTAGGATAACTATAGCCCGTCTTGATAGAATGGGATTATCTGGTGAAATACCTGTTTCTATTGGTGATTTAGAGTCTATTCAAGACATTATATTATACGGTAATCAACTCACAGGTACCATTCCTTCAGAGATTGGGAATCTCGAAGGTCTCACAAATTTGAAACTTTCAAATAACCAACTAACGGGGTCAATTCCGCCTGAAATCGGGAATCTCGAAGGTCTCACAAATTTGGGACTTCAAGGTAACCAACTAACGGGGTCTATTCCGTCTGAAATCGGGAATCTCCTGAATATAGGTAATAATTATGGTTCTATTAATCTAAGTAATAATCAGCTGACAGGATATGTGCCTGAAAGTATTTGCAATTTAAATACAGACAACATATATCTTACAAATAACAACCTCTGTCCCCTGTACCCATCATGTTTAGAAGACGATAATGTTGGAGAACAAGAGACCTCCAATTGTGACCTAGTGTCAATTCTTGATGATGGTCTCCCAATCGCATTTAACCTTTACAATGCATATCCCAACCCATTCAACCCTGTAACGACACTCCGCTATGATTTACCAGAACCGTCTAATGTAAATATCATCATTTACGATATGCTGGGCAGAAAGGTAAAAACTTTAATAAACCAAAACCAAGACGCTGGCCATAAATCAATCCGATGGAATGCTACCAATGACTACGGAAAGCCAGTTGGTGCCGGCGTTTACTTGTATAGGATACAGGCAGGGAACTTCAGGCAAACAAAGAAGATGGTACTGCTTAAATAAATTTACCCTTTTCACAATATCAAGCCCCACATTCGTGGGGTTTTTTGTTTGTGGGGTGGTTTTTTATTTATAGAGTGATTATATGTAATTTTCGTCTGAGATGAAAAAACCTTATCTATTATTTTGTATTTTATTTTTGATTTATTGGAGTTGTGAAGACACTAAAGAAGAAGAACCAATTTATACCTTTGTTAAAACCTTTGGTGCTAATGGTTCTGATAAAGGATATTCCGTTCAGCAAACAACCGATGGTGGCTATATTATTACTGGAAAGGCTGGATGTGGCGTGGAAGGTGGCGGTGTTTGGCTACTAAAAACAAATTCTCAAGGTATTGAAGAATGGAGTAACCTCTTAACTAATGCATATGGATGTAATAATGGAGATGGTGAAGGTCGCTGGATCCAGCAAACTACAGATGGCGGATATGTGATTGTTGGTACAACTTTCCCGGATTTCTATGATGAATATTATGATTATCCCCGGACAATATTGTTAATTAAAACTGATTCTGATGGACAGGTAGAATGGCAACGAAACTTTGGTGGAATTGATTATGGCTTATTTGATGATTCTGAAGGTCGCTTCGTTCAACAAACTGATGATGGTGGATTTATCCTCACAGGGTATACATATTCAACAAAAAACCTAACTAACGATGTTTGGTTAATTAAAACAGATGCAAATGGGAATGAAGAATGGAATAGAACTCTGGGAGATAGTATTTATTTTCAGTGGAATGCAGGAGGTGATGAAGAACCAATGCCATATGCTTTATATGATTATGGTTCCTCTGTCCAGCAAACTTCAGATGGAGGATATATCATTGGAGGATGGTCAACTGGTTGGTGCTTTGATAGTGATTGGAGAATTACTTGTAAAAGTAACGTATTATTAATAAAGACCGATTCCAGAGGCGACAGAGAATGGTTAAAGTCCTTTGGCGAAAGTAAAGCAGGGGAATTTCATCGTGGTCATTCTGTTCAAATAACTCCGGATGGTGGATACATTATTGCAGGTGAAAGAGCTATTGGGAATGAAGAGTCTAATTTTTGGTTAATTAAAACAGATTCTAACGGTAATCAAATATGGGATAAAACCTATGGAAATGGAGATGAAAGGGGCTGGTCTGTTCAGCAAACAACTGATGGTGGATATATCATGACAGGGCAAACATATTCTATGACGAATTATTGGGATTGGTGGTTACTCAAAACGGATTCCAATGGGAATGAAATGTGGGATAAAACCTTTGGTGGAATTGAGCATGATTATGGTGGTTATTGCGTTCAGCAAACAACTGATGGTGGATATATTCTAACAGGGCAAACAAATTCTTTTGGGAATGATCAAGGCTCTGATCTTTGGTTAATCAAGACAGACCCTGAAGGAAACACAGTACCATACGGTGAAGAATGATTAATCATCAAGCCCCGGTCACCCGGGATTTTTTGTTTGTGGGATGATGGGTAGATTTTGATATGGTTAGGTATATATCACTACTATTAATAGGTCTCGTGTTTTGGACCTGCGGTGATGAGGAAATTGATATAGCATCGGGGTATCAGCCCAATTATTCATCAGATTGGACTTGTAGCGATCCCTATGAGGATCAAAGTGATATGATAATTGAATTACCCCCTTGTCCTTCACTTGATGATTTAGATGCAGAAAAACGATGTACTGCATCTGATGGAACGGATGGAATAAAGCTCTTTGGTCATTGTTATTCTATTGATAACACAACTGTAATTAGTAAAAAAGATCTTGGTAGCGAATCACCCGCGCGTGTTTCGTTTAGCGAATCGCCCATTACAATTCCTCCTGAGATATGTTTATTTACTAATCTAGAGCGTCTTAGTTTGTACGATGTGAGTGGTACCATACCGCCAGAGATAGGACATTTAACAAATCTCAGAGTCCTAGGCCTGGGTCATCATCTCACTGGAGAGATTCCATCTACGATAGGGAACCTAACAAAACTTCATGTATTATCATTACGTGATAACCAACTTGGATGTTATGAATATGACTATGATTGCGAGCCAGGCAATTATCAACCTATAACTGATTGTTGTATAACACGTTGTGATGAGACTGATGAATGCAGCGGGGCAATTCCTTCCACAATTGGCAATATGACTAATCTTGGCGTATGGAACCATCCATGGTATTGGCCAGAAATGAGTGGTCCCGGGGGTATGGGGATGGATGAATGGTGGGCTTTAGATTTAAGGAATAATTGTCTTAGTGGGCTTCTGCCTCCTGGCTTGGGGAACTTAACCGAAATACCGCAAGTTAATTTAAGTAATAACAGATTCGCCGGACCGATCCCCGACGAAATGGCAAATATGATAGGTCTTTATGTTATGCATTTACAAAATAATAGACTTAGTTGTGAAATTCCTCCGGGGCTTGGAGACCTGCCAAATATGAGTGGTATAGACTCAAGGTTTAATATATCCAATAACCATCTCACCGGACAAATACCAGAAGAATTATGTAATATAAATATAGGTTTGGGTGGTAACGAATTTTGCCCTCCCTATCCGGATTGTTATTTGGAATATATAGTAGCACCACAAGGAACTGTCGGTGATGATATACCTGATGCAAATATTTATTGTAATCCTTACCCCGATTGTCCCGATGGGTATATTGGTATCCCTGGTCAACGTCCCTATAGTAATTCTAAAAGTAGTTCAATAGTGTTTGATTATAATCAAACAGTTTATGGCAGTTATGGCGGGGGCTGTTTTTATCAGGATGATTTAGACGTTCTCCAAGATTTTATAGATTTAAATCCAGCTCTAGGAAATATAGACGTGCTAGAACTAGGAAGACAAAAATGGTTCAGCAATAAATATGACGGAGAACCAACTTCCACTGGATATTATAATAATTCACAAAGAATAGGATATCAAAACCATGG
>PVBE011292620.1_pt1 | contig 10030 bp, 9 predicted proteins | sample 1631181 | NCBI WGS metagenome assembly PVBE01 (sample SAMN08397723, study PRJNA350692) | Marine metagenome, whole genome shotgun sequencing project. | isolation source: water | place: Pacific Ocean | collected 2012-04 | reverse complement strand
TAGCGGAGATTTCTGGCCGCCGTCTGAAACAGCTCATAGGGCATGGTGACGGCGCCTGCCAGATAGTTGGCCAAACCCAATTTGCACAGCTGCTGGGCTTCTTCGCCGACCAGCCCGGTGCGCTCAACCATTTCATTCAGCAAATTGCGGTAGCCCAGCAAGCCAGCCTGGAGAGCAACCTGAAAACAGCGGGACTGGGGGGATAAAACCTCGGAAAGAAACAACCGCCGGCTATGGCGGTCGAGCCGCCAGGTGGCGCCCGGCAGGGCATCGATGGGCATAATGCGGACGGAAATATCGTGGGCCGCCTTTAAATGATTGCGCAGACCGAAATAGAGATCGTCCAGGGTCAGCCCGGCGTCTCCCCACAGAGTTTCAGCGGCATTTTCCAGTTCAGGAAAATGATTGTTGGTGTCATGAAAGAAATCGCGCACCTCTTCGATGGGAAAGCGGAGGGCGCCGGTCTTGGCGGAGCCGTCCTGATTGGCTAACTGTTCCGCCATGGCTGAATTGTTGGCCTGGGCTTCCCGGTAGGCACGGTACAGGGTGACAACTGATTGGGCAGCCGAGGGACTGGCGCCTACCAGATCGGTTAATTCGTGGTTGGAAAGGTTAAGCCCTTCAAAGATGGGGTCGGAAAAGACCTCTTTCAGGGATGCTGCTGCCTGACTGTCATCGTCGCCGGACAGCTCCTTCAGGTTGATGTCGTAGGCATCGGCCAGACGCAGCACAAGTTGGGCGCTTAAAGGCCGCTGATTTCTCTCCACCAAATTCAAATAACTGGTTGAAATTCCCAGATCATCAGCCATTTGTACCTGAGTAAGGTTTAACTCGCGCCTTAGCCGCCTGATGCGGGTGCCGGCAAAAACTTTTTGAGCGCGCACAGCCATTGATCGCTTTTCCTTGAGTAACGGACTATTCCACGGTGATAAAAAGTTAACATAATTTTACAAATTTTACAATTTGACAAAAAAATAGTAACAGAACAGTATCAGTTCTACCCTTTTTTTTCAACAAGTTATGGACAGGTGCCTAATTTTAGTAAAATATGCCTGCGTTAAATGGCACAAAATTTTTCACCGGTGAAAAGAGCCCGGTAACTAGCGATAAACACTCAGTTTTTAATGACTTGGCCCGGCAAGGCTTAGGTAAAGGCTCGGGAAAGGCCAACAAGGAAAGGACATTGCCATGAGTTCAGATTTTGAAAAATTAATCTCCGTGGCGCCAAAAGGCCGGTATGACGGCATTGAGCGCACCTATTCCGTCGAAGATGTCAAGAAATTGCGCGGATCCGTGCAGATTCAACACACCTTGGCCGAACTGGGAGCCAATCGTTTGTGGGAATTGCTGCAGACCGAAGATTACGTCAATTCCCTGGGCGCCATGACCGGTAACCAGGCCATGCAGCAGGTTCGCGCCGGTCTGCAGGCTATTTATCTTTCCGGTTGGCAGGTGGCCGCTGACGCCAACACGGCTAGCGCCATGTATCCCGACCAGAGCCTCTATCCGGCCAACGCCGGTCCCGAGCTGGTCAAACGCATCAACCGCACCCTGCAGCGCGCCGACCAGATCGAACACTCCGAAGGCGGCGCCAAGCGCAATTGGTTTGCCCCCATCGTTGCCGACGCCGAGGCCGGGTTTGGCGGTCCGTTGAACGCGTTTGAGCTGATGAAAGCTTACATCGAAGCGGGCGCGGCGGCGGTTCACTACGAAGACCAACTCGCTGCTGAAAAGAAATGCGGTCATCTGGGCGGCAAAGTGCTAATCCCGACGGCAGCACATATCAAAAACCTGAACGCCGCGCGTCTCGCCGCTGACGTTATGGGCGTACCTTCCCTGGTCGTCTGCCGCACTGACGCTGAAAGCGCCAAGCTGCTGACCTCCGACGTTGACGAACGGGACCGTCCCTTCATCGACAGCGAAAACCGGACGCCGGAAGGCTTCTTCAAAATCCGCAATGGTGTCGAAGCCTGTATCTCCCGCTGCCTGGACTACGCGCCATATGCTGATCTTCTGTGGTGGGAAACCTCCAAGCCGAATTTGGACGAAGCGCGTCAGTTCGCCGAAGCCATTCACGCTAAATATCCCGGCAAGCTGCTAGCATACAACTGCAGCCCGAGCTTCAACTGGGAAGCCAACCTGGATAAGGAAACCATCGCCAAGTTCCAGCGCGAATTGGGCGCCATGGGTTACAAGTTCCAGTTTGTTACACTGGCTGGCTTCCACCAGCTTAACCATGGTATGTTCGAACTGGCCCTGGGTTACAAAGATCACGGCATGGCAGCTTATTCTGAACTGCAACAGGCCGAGTTCGGTAGCGAGGTTGACGGCTACACCGCGACGCGTCACCAGCGTGAAGTCGGTACCGGCTACTTCGACGCCGTCTCCCTGGCGATTACGGGTGGCGAATCTTCGACCACGGCCATGGGTGAATCGACAGAGTCAGATCAATTCTCGGACGCTGCGGAATAGTAAAATTACCAAGCCCCGGTGCAAACAAGCCGGGGCTGGGTAAGCACAAGAATTTGAAATTTGGGAATTGGGAAAATGAACGCCAAATCTGACAATCAGCAAGAAGGTCACTTCGAAGCAGCGCCGCCGGATCCGGACAGCGATATGTCCGGCAATCAGGACAGTGCGCTCCGTATGCTCGCCAGCAACATCCACCGCCTGAACGAATCCATCGTCAAGGCAGCGGATGCCGGCCTCACCGTGGAACTCATGCGGGCGTCGCGCTACCATGCGGCTACCGCTGGCTGCTGGGGTGATCAGATGGTACCCATTATTACCCGCAAGGATTAGGATAGAGCTTCCAAGAAAGCTTGTTCTTCCAACGGAATCTTCCCCGAAGGCAGAAAAATTTTCTGCCGTTCGCACTAGCCGCCCCCGGTGTAAGCCAGGGGCGGCCTTTTTTTTATAGATATTGTTAGCCCCTCATATCATGCCCCTTAGGCGCCGGGCGGGTTCTACAAACCCTTGGCTTACGCACCATTGGGCCCAGCGCGCACTTGCGCTTACTAAAGTTTCGGTGGAAACTTAGATTTGGAGATTTTAGACCAGATAAATTACACATAAAGTCTGGTTGGACTTTTGAAGCTCGCGACCGCGGGCCGGCGCCTGAGGGGCATAAGACAAGGGGCAACAACGGAGCGGGTAATAATGAACAATACAAACAAAGAACTTATTTATGTTGGTGATCCCATGTGTTCTTGGTGCTATGGTTTTGCACCGATTAAGCGTCAGCTGGAAGAACAGTGTACTGGGCGGGCCCAGGTAACCTTAATTGTCGGTGGGCTCCATATCGACTGGACGGAGCCACAGGACGAAAATCGCCGCCAGTTCCTGCGCGATCATTGGCGGGAAGTCGGGGAACGCTCCGGGCAGCCGTTCAAACTTGAAATCATCGAAAAGGAAGGCTTCGTGTACAACACCGAAGCCGCCTGCCGAGCCGCCGTCACTGCCCGGGATATGGTGGGTAACGCTGACGCGCTCAATTTCTTTACCCATTTGCAGATAGCCTTTTATCACCAAAACGAGGACGTCACACAGGATGACGTGCTGATCAATCAGGCTGCAGAGTTTGGCCTGGATAAAGAAAAATTTGCCGATCTGTTTCCCTCTGACACCATGCGGCAGAAGACCATGCTGGATTTTCAAATGGCGCAGCGTTTGGAGGTTTCCGGTTTCCCCACCGTCGTCGTCAATGACCAGCACGGTTACGCGTATTTGACCGTCGGCTATCAACCCTATGAAAGCCTGCAACAGGTCGTTGAAGCCTGGCTCACCGATCAGCTGGAACGGGACCAGCCGGCAGCTGAGTAGATATACTAATTCCCGCCCGTGAACATTCCTAATGTCCGGCCCCACAAAAAGTGCAGGGGCAGGACAAACAGGATTGAGAAAATCATATAAGTGATCAGCAACTTGTTGACGGTGCCTATGCGTAATTTACCGAGAGCGACGGCGATAACGATTGGGGGGGCCTGGTAAAACATGGGCATCATCATCCAGGCGGTCATAGAGGTCATCAGGACGCTCATCAGCGACCAGCCAGAAGCATCTGCAAGGGTTTGCGCCATGGGCGCCATAATCGACGGTTGCGCCGGCATGGTGGTGAGCAAACCGACAACGACGCTGATAAATGAGATAGAGGCGAAGTTTCTGAAATCCCCAGCCAGGCCCGTACTTTTCTCGATGGCGATAAAATCCATTAACTGCTCGGCGACGATCGTGCCCAGCCCCGTATGGTTGGCAACGGCCCCCAGCCCGATGACCCCGGCAACGAAAATAATCGGGCCGTAATCAATGTCGGTGCCAAGAAACTTGGGCGGCATAATACCGACTTTAAGCGGGCCCATGGGAGGCAGCAGGCAGATAATCGACGCCCCCAGCGCTACCCAGGCCGGTGAGACACCATGCACCGTATCCGTCACCCAAAGGCCCAGGGCAATTATCAGGATAACCAATAGCTTGCGTTCATCGCTACCCCAAGGCTTGACCTCTTCTCGGTGGTCAGGATGGCGGGGGGTATCCTTCATCAGCAGGGAAATAATCGCCGGATAAAACAGCAGCCCCGCCATCCCCATGACGGGGTAGTTGAGAAGAAAGAAATCGCCGTAGGTCAAGTGCAGGCTGTAGATGCTTTCCACAGCACCATAAAGCGCCATGTTAGGGACGTTGGCGGGCAGCACGGCGAAGGCTGGAATCATGGTACCCAAGGTCGCTGCCAACACCAGGCCGGACCGTCCGTTGCTGTTCTCTTCAAAGCCCAATTCGTCCGCCAATGACAACATGATCGGCACCAGCAGCGCCACCCGTCCGGCGGCTGAGGGCACGATAAAGGAGAGGGCCGCCGCGATCCAGAAAATGCCGTAAATCATCGCTATGTAGGATTTCGGGAAATGCGCCAGAAAGGCCCGTACCATTCTGACATCTATCCCTGATTGTTTGATCCCCAGGCCGAGTACCAAACCACCGAACACCAGCCAGGTGGCGGCGGCGTGGAAACCAGAAAGAACGATTTTCGCCGGGGCTGTTTCCAGGACAATGGCGGTGAATAGAAAAATAAGGGAGCCGTAAAATGAAGGTACTACCGCCGTCGACCACAGGCCGATCACCAGCACGATGACTGCCGCCGCTCTGAATACGACCGGTGCAACCCCTGCCGGGACGGGGGCAATCAACAAAATTAGGCTGATAACAGCCGCCAGAATGACAAAGGTTTTCTGATACATTCAATACACCACTTCAGAGAGGTAAAGTCCATCGGGCGGCGCCGTCGGGCCCCCTGCGGCGCGGTCCGCCGCCGCTAGGGCCCGGGCAACGTCATCGGGTGTCCATTTACCTTCACCCACCAGTTTCAGTGTGCCTACTATGTTACGCACCTGGTGATAAAGAAAGGAAATCGCCCGCGCCTTGATGTGAATTTCCTCACCCAAACGTCCAACAGTCAGAGCGCCCAGGGTCTTGACGGGCCCATCAGCCTGACAGCCAGCAGCCCGGAAGGTGGAGAAATCATGATGGCCGACAAGCTTGGCTGCAGCTTCGTTCATGGCCGCAGCATCAAGCGGCTGCGGTACCCACCAGGCCTTGCCTTCTTCAAGAGCCAGGGGAGGTCGGCGGTTGATAATGCGGTAAAAATAGGCCCGTTCCTTGGCCGAAGTTCGCGCGTGAAACTCGTCGTCAACTTCTGCCACCGATAACACCGAGATGGCATGGGGTTTGACGTGAAAGTTCAATGCATCCCGGACGGTGTTAGCGTCGGTATCCTTGGTGAGATCGGCATGGGCGGTTTGGCCCAGGGCGTGCACCCCGGCATCGGTGCGCCCGGCCACGAAAAGCCTCACTTTTTCACCGCAGAATTTTTTCACCGCTTCCTCGAGCACCTGCTGGACCCCCAGGCCGTTATCCTGACGCTGCCAGCCGACGAAATCCCGCCCATCATATTCGATAACAAGTTTGTAGCGGCTCATGACGCCGGCCCCGGTGCCAACCGAGTGCCGGCCGGTAAATCATTTCCCCGTAAAAAATCGGCCCGGTCCATTGCTCCTTTGCCTGCCCGCTGCAGGCGTTCAATCCGAAGGGCGCCGTTACCGCAACTAACCGTCAATTGATCGTCCAGAATAACACCGGCCTCGCCCTCTTTGTCGATGACCGTGACGGCAACAATCTTGATACGATCTTTGCCGAAGGTAAACCACGACCCGGGCCAGGGCGAAAAGGCACGGATTTGACGATCCAGTACCTTGGCCGGTTTAAGCCAATCGATACGGAATTCGCTTTTATCAATTTTCTCAGCGTAGGTGATACCTTCGTCCGGCTGAGGCGTTGGGGTTAATCCACCAGCGGTCAATTTCACCATTGCATCGACGATCAGGCGTGCCCCCAATGCCGCCAATTCATCACGGAGGCTGCCGCCGGTCGTGGCGTTGGTGATGTTGATCTTTTCACTGATCAGCATGGGTCCGGTATCGAGATCTTTATCCATCTGCATGATGGTGACGCCGGTTTCGCTGTCGCCGGCCATGATCGCCCGCTGGATCGGTGCCGCCCCGCGCCATCGCGGCAGCAAAGATGCATGCACGTTGATACAGCCCAACCGGGGGGCCTCGAGGATAGGTTCAGGAAGTATCAACCCATATGCCGCAACCACCGCGACGTCGAGATTAAGAGCAGAAAATTCATTCAGCGCGTCTTCCGTTTTGAGATTGACCGGCGTTCTTACTTCAAGACCTGCCTGTTCAGCATATTCATGAACCGGCGACAGGCGGATTTTCTGGCCGCGCCCTGCCGCCCGGGGCGGCTGACAGTAGACACCGGCAATTTCGTATCCGGCATCTATCAAGGCAGCCAGGATCGGCACCGAAAAATCCGGTGTTCCCATGAAGGCGATGCGGAGCGGCTGATGGCTCATATGGGGGCTCATGGTGCGAAACGGGGAGCGGTTAAGCCCCAACCGCTTTCTTTTGCTGCTGCTTTTTGAATTTCTGAAGCTTGCGCAGGATCAAGCTACGGCGGAGATTGGAAAGGTGGTCGACAAAAAGGACGCCGTCGAGATGATCTATCTCATGTTGGATGCAGGTGGATAGCAGCCCGCTGACCTTTATTTCGCGTTCCTTGCCGTTGCGGTCGAGAAATTTAATTTGCACGCGTTCAGGCCTAGTGACCTCGGCGTAATGTTCCGGGAGGGAAAGACAGCCCTCTTCATAGTCGAGCACTTCTTCTGATTCCCAAACGATTTCCGGGTTCACCATAATGTAAGCATTATGTCCTTCCTCATCGCGCGAGATGTCGGCGACGATCATGCGCTTCTGAACCCCCACCTGGGGCGCCGCTAGACCAATGCCTGGCGCGTCATACATGGTTTCCAGCATATCATCCAGCACCTTGCGGACGGCGTCGTCGACCGTTTCGACGGGCTCACAAACTACCTTCAATCGTGGGTCCGGTGCGACAATTATAGGAAGACTGGCCATGCTTTCTCGATACTTCTGCTGCCCATGTTAATACTGGTGCGACCCAATATATTGAAACGCTGGCAAAAGGCCAAGACGCTAGGTATCTTTGTCGAGTTGCACGTAGTTTTCAGGAAACAATTTACCGCCATGGACTTGACGCTGATACTGGTTTTAATCGTCGTACTCGGCTTTGCCGCGGTCATCGTACTGCTGGTTAAAAGAGACCGGGGGCGCCTTGAAACGGAACAGCGCCTGACGCAATTCGCTGAAACGGCAGAACATCTCAGATCGAACCAAGCGGAATTGAGCGCTGGGTTGCAGCAATCCCAGACCAATGTCAACGAACGGCTGGAGGCCCTCTCCAAACGGCTCGGTGACGGCTTAACGCAACAGACGGAGAAAACCGGCGGCGCCTTGAAGGAACTACACGAACGTCTGGTGGTTATCGACACGGCGCAAAAGAAGATTACCGATCTTTCCGAAAAGGTGGTTGGGCTGCAGGATATTCTTTCTAATAAACAGGCGCGGGGCGCTTTCGGTGAAATTCAGCTGAATGATCTGGTCCGCGGGGTCCTACCGCCGTCAGCATTTGAGTTTCAGGTTACCCTAAGCAATGGTAAGCGTGCCGACTGCCTGCTCAAGCTTCCTAACCCACCGGGACCCATCGCCATTGATTCCAAGTTTCCCCTGGAAAGCTATAGCGCTCTTCACGACGCTAAAACCGAAATTGAGATTACCGCCGCCGAGCGGGCTTTCAGCAATGACATCAAGAAACACATCAAGGATATTGCTGAAAAATACATTCTGCCGGGCGAAACCAGTGATTCGGCGTTGATGTTCCTGCCGTCAGAGGCCGTTTATGCAGAGCTGCAGGCGAATTTTCAGGACTTGGTGCAAGAGTCATTCCTGCGCAAGGTGTTTATTGTTTCACCGACTACTTTGTGGGCCACCTTGAACACCATCCGTGCCGTTCTGAAAGACGTGCGCATGCGCGAACAGGCCGATGTTATTCAGTCTGAGGTGGTCAAAATGCTGCGGGATGTGGAACGACTGGACGACCGTGTCGCCAAACTGCAATCGCATATGGGCCAAGCCGATGACGATCTGCGTAAAATTCGGATATCCACCGACAAAGTCACCAAACGAGGCGAGCGCATCACCGAAATCGAAATAGGGGAAGGGGGCAGCGCTGATGAGTTAGAAACCGCCCCAGCCCAGCCGCGGCTGGAAGATAATAATTGACCGGTAGCTGTCTAAAGTCCCGTATCCAGCAGTTCGCGCGCCGTTTCTAAATCCTGGTCACGGGTCACCTTGAAAGGGGCGGCGTCGACCAGGCAGACATCGATACGGAAGCCTTTTTCGAGCGCCCTGAGCGCTTCGATGTTCTCTTCCAGTTCGCGTTCGGAAGGCGGCGAATCGACGAAACGGTCAAGCTGGGCGCGCCGATAGGCGTAGATGGGAATATGGCGGTAATGGGGGCCTGCACCAAGCCTATCTGGCTCCCGGCTGAAATCATCGACCGTGCCCACTTTGCTACCCTTGAGAACATATACCCGTCGCTGCTCGTTCCAGCTAACGCGCGTTTTCACAATGCTGCGATCATCCAAATCTTTATTCGTCAACGGGCAGACCATGGTGGCGATGCCCACGTCATCGCTGGCCAGAGCATACATTAATGCCCGGATATATTTGGGTTCCAGAGCGGGCATATCTTCATGAACATTGATGACGATGTCATGGGTATAAAAGCGGTCGAACCGGTTGACGGTCGCGGCTAGGCGTTCGGCGCCCGATTCAGTACGATAATTGTGATTTTTAAGTAACTCTTCCGGATCGGTTCTGACCGTGTAGGCGCCTTCCCTGCCCAGTTCCTCCGCGATCTCGTCGCCAAGGCAGTCGACTATCACACTGCCGATTTTGGATTCCTTGACTCGCCGATACGATTGCACGACCATCGATGCTCCATTGACGTCGCGCAACTGCCGCAGGGGTTTGCCGTTATTGGGCCCGTCTTTCTCATTCAGTTGGGACGGGATTATGATCAATGGATTGAGAATCATCGGGTGCTATAGTTGAGAATTGTTATCGATTAGAGCCATTTACTCAAATTCAAGCCCCACGTCCAGATAATTACGCTGCGGACAAATTTTCATTTGGACACTGGGCCCTCTCTGCACCTAAAATCAAATCCGATTATGTTCAATAAAATTATCAATCTCGCCAACCGTTTCAGGGTTTTCACGTTCAATCTATCGGTATCATATTTTCTGGATTACCAAATATCGCTTTAAGGAATTGGAAGGCGCTATTCGGACACGGGTTAGAGAAATCACCCGACAAGTGTGCGAAGAACTTGACGTGAAGATTATCAGTGGTGTTTTGATCTACGGATCATGTACATATGTTTATATCCATTCCACCTCATCAGGCGGTGAGTGACGTAATGAGACGTATCAAGGGACGCACTTCTCGCAAAATACAGATGGTATTTCCCAATCTACGAAGAAAGTTCTGGGGACGGCATTTCTGGGCTCGTGGTTATTTCTGTACAACAAGCGGGAGGGTCAACGGTG